>Ga0302200_10000456_pt1 | contig 41228 bp, 36 predicted proteins | sample II_Bog_N3_1_FD_194585 | JGI IMG/M metagenome (GOLD analysis project Ga0302200, IMG submission 194585) | Peat permafrost microbial communities from Stordalen Mire near Abisko, Sweden - II_Bog_N3_1 | ecosystem: Environmental > Terrestrial > Soil > Wetlands > Peat | place: Sweden: Abisko...
TTTGGCCATTTTTATGTTGCCAGATTGTTTCAAGTTAGAGTGACTAGATTTTCTATAGGCTTTGGACCATCACGACGTATTTGGTATGATAAACTAGGTACTGAATATGTTATTTCTGCTATACCATTGGGTGGTTATATAGAATTATTAGATACTTCTGATGATCCAAATAAAGTAAAATTATCTGATCAGCATATGGCTATTAACAATAAATCAGCATGGATCAAGATTTGCATTTTATTGGCAGGGCCATTGTTTAATATTTTGTTTGCTATCGTTATGTATTGGTTAGTATTTGTAATAGGTATTGCAACAGTTATTCCGATTGTAGGGGTTGTGTCACATGGTTCAGTTGCAGATCTTGCAAAATTAAAAGAAGGCCTACTTATTACAAACGTATCTGGGAATATTGTTAATGATTGGGAAGACGTTACTACTAATTTAATGAAACAACTGAGGTATAAAAATAATTTTGTACCAATAGAAGCATATAATAGAAAAACTTCTATCAAATCTTCTCATATTTTAAATGTAAGTGGTTGGACAATTAATGGAACTAAAGGAGATCTTTTAAAAAATTTAGGATTAGAACCATTTAAATTAATAGATCCTAAAATTTGGCAAGTAATGCCAAAATACCCAGCTTTCGAGGCGGGGATTAGAGCTGGTGATACAATTGTTGCTATAAATAATGTTTTAATGCATAACGGTGCAGAAGTTTCTGAATATATACATAATAAAGCTTATAAACAATTAAATGTGGATATCGAACGTAATGGAGAAATATTATCTTTTACTGTGGTTCCTGTTTCTAAATTGTCCGATAATGGTGAAGAAGGAGGCTTGATTGGTGTTCAGTATCGTAATAAACCATATCCAAAAGAATTTATTAAAATCCATCGTTATGGGATAGTTGATAGTTTTTATAGATCTATAATAAAAACTTATAATTATACGACGTTAACTGGATATTTTTTATATTCTATGGCAATTGGTAAATTATCTTTAAGTAATGCAGCAGGACCTGTTGCTATTGGGTATTACGCTGGGCAGAGTATTAAAAATGGCATAGAATATTTTTTAAATTTTTTAGGTATGGTTAGTATTAGTTTAGGGGTGTTAAATCTGTTACCAATTCCATGGCTAGATGGTGGTTCTATAGCTCACGGTGCTTATGAATTATTATCTGGCAAATCAGCGCCGCAGAAGGCTATTATATTTGCGAGAACATTAAGTTTAGCGTTTTTGACAGTATTAGCTGTGTTAGTTTTTATAAATGATATAATGAGACTTTAAATAACCTACTCGGCATGATTAAATTTTATGAGTTTTCCTAAATACTCTAATAAATTTTTTGGGTTGCCTTCAATAATAATAATTTTATTTTTATCTTTTAGCCCAAAAATAATTTTTATTTGATTTTTTTTTAATTTCCAGGTTTTAGCTAATAATTTTACAATAGCATCATTAGCTTTACCATCTTCTGGAGGAGCTGTAATATATATTTTTAAAACCGATTGGTTTTTCTGATCTAAAAAAATATTACTAATATAATTTTTTTTGGACTTTGGGCTAACTTTAATTGCAAAAGTTAACCCATCGCTATGTACATTAAATAATTTTTTAAAATCCATTCCATATTTAATCCCAGTTTAAACTACCACCAGTTTGGTATTCTGTAACACGTGTTTCAAAAAAGTTTTTTTCTTTTTTAAGATCAATAACTTCACTCATCCAAGGAAATGGATTAATAGCATCTTTATATTGTTTAGCTAATCCAATTTGCAAAAAGCGTCTATTAGCTATAAATTCTAAATATTCTCTAAACATACTAGCATTTAAACCTAAAATACCTCTAGGCATAGTGTCTAGTGCATATTTATGTTCCAATTCTACTCCTTGTTTTATGAGATCTATAATTTCTAACTGAAATTTTTCTGTCCAAAGATCTGGATTTTCTATTTTGATTTGATTAATAACGTCGATCCCAAAATTTAAATGCATAGATTCATCACGCAAAATATATTGAAATTGTTCAGCGGTGCCTACCATTTTATTCCGCCTACCCATAGATAAAATTTGGGTGAAACCAACATAGAAAAATATACCCTCAAACACTACATAAAATGCAATTAAATCACGTAATAATCGTTGATCAGCTTTGGTTGTACCAGTTTTAAATGTTGGATCACTAAGGCTTTGAGTAAATTGTAATGACCAAACAGCCTTTTCTGATACTGATGGAATTTCACGGTACATATTAAATATTTTTGCTTCATCCATACCTAAACTTTCTACTACATGCTGATAAGAGTGGGTATGTAAAGCTTCTTCAAATGCTTGTCGCAGTAAATATTGCCTACATTCCGGGTTAGTAATATGGCGATATACGGCTAGCACTAAATTATTTGCAACTAAAGAGTCTGCAGTTGAGAAAAATCCTAAGTTACGTTCAATAATGGTGCGCTCGTCAGCAGTTAAGCCATCACGGCTTTTCCATAATGCAAGATCTAAAGACATATTGATTTCGTTTGGCATCCAGTGATTGGCACAAGCATTTAAATATTTTTCCCATGCCCATTCGTATTTAAATGGTACTAATTGATTAAGATCTGCGCGACAATTAATGATTTTTTTATCATCAACTTGAATTCTGGCAGCATTCATTTCGATCATTTCCAGACCAGTTGCACCAAAATTTTCGGCTGTAGTTTTTTCAGTTAATATATTACTCATATGTTGTCTCCTTTTTTATTGACAGGATTCGCAAGATGAATCATCTATACTGCAAGAATTAGTTATTGCAACTGCATTTAAAGTCCCACGTTCGATTGTAGATTTTTCTGTGCCAGTGGCCCCCAGGCTACGTAAATAATAAGTAGTTTTTAACCCTCTTAACCAAGCAGTTTTGTAAATTTGATCTAATTTTTTTCCAGAAGGATTTGCCATATATAAATTTAAAGATTGTCCTTGATCTATCCATTTTTGCCTGCGTGAAGCAGCATCTATTAACCAGTTAGGATCTATTTCAAATGCAGTTGCATATTTTTCTTTAAGATTGGAAGGAATGCGATCGATTTTTTGTAGGCTACCATTGAAATATTTTAAATCATTGAGCATAACTGCATCCCAGAGATCTAATTTTTTCAAATCATCAACTAGGTATTTGTTAACAACAGTAAATTCTCCAGATAAGTTAGATTTTACATATAAATTTTGATATGTAGGTTCAATCGATTGAGATACTCCACAAATATTAGAAATAGTAGCAGTTGGTGCGATGGCCATTACATTAGAATTACGCATACCTTGCTTACGTACTTTATCTCTTAAACATTCCCAATCTAGTGTTGTGGTATCGTCTTGATTCAAATACATTCCACGATATTTGTTTAAATATTGAATGGAGTCTATAGGTAGAACGCCTTTACTCCATAACGATCCTTCAAAACTTGAGTAAGTGCCACGTTCTTTAGCTAAATCGCTAGATGCAGAAATTGCAAAATAGCTAAAATATTCCATAGATAAGTCAGCAAATTCTACAGCTTGCATAGAACCATAACAAATATTTAATTCATGTAACACATCTTGAAAACCCATCATACCCAGGCCAATAGGTCGGTGTTTTAAATTAGAATTTCTAGCTTGAGGTACAGAATAATAATTTGAATCAATAACATTATCTAGCATCCGAATAGCAGTTCTAATTGTTTTTTCTAGTTTTTTTGTATCTAACTCTTGATTTAATATGTGCTGAGCTAAATTAATACTACCTAAGTTACACACAGCAATTTCATTAATTGAGGTATTTAAGGTAATTTCTGTACACAAATTAGAACTGTGAATTACACCTGCATGTTGTTGTGGTGATCGTAGATTAGCAGCATCTTTAAATGTTAGCCATGGATGCCCAGTTTCAAATAACATGTTTAGCATTTTACGCCATAAGTTAACTGCTGGTAGTTGTTTGAAGTTTTTAATTTGGCCAAATTTAGCTTTCTCTTCATATTCTACATACGCATGCTCGAAAGCATTACCATATAAATCATGTAGATCTGGAACTTCTTCTGGAGAAAATAAAGTCCATTCTTTATTCTCCATTACTCGTTTCATAAATAAATCTGGGATCCAATTAGCAGTATTCATATCATGAGTGCGTCGTCTTTCTTCGCCAGTGTTTTTACGTAATTCTAAAAAATCTTCGATATCTAAATGCCACGTTTCTAAGTAAGCACAGACAGCCCCTTTTCTTTTTCCACCTTGATTAACAGCAACGGCAGTATCATTGGCAACTTTCAAAAATGGTATAACTCCTTGTGATTTGCCGTTGGTACTTTTAATCCAAGAATTCATAGCACGAACTGGAGTCCAATCATTACCTATACCGCCTGCAAATTTTTGTAATAAAGCATTGTCACGGATAGCGCTATAAATATCATTTAAATCATCTGGAACAGTAGTTAAATAACAGCTAGATAGTTGTGATTTAACTGTGCCGGAATTAAATAAGGTAGGAGTTGAACTCATAAAATCGAAACTAGATAGTAGATTGTAAAATTCTATAGCACATTCTTCTGGGTTTTGTTCGTTTAAAGAAAGTCCCATAGCAACTCGCATAAAGAAAACTTGTGGTAATTCATAACGAAGTTCATTATCGTGTAAAAAATAGCGATCATATAAAGTTTGTAGACCTAAATAATTAAATTGTAAATCTCGGTCTGGCTTTAGTGCATTAATTAATTGTTCTAAATTGAAATTATTTAGCTGTCGATTTAATCTACCAAGTTTAATGCCATATTGAATAGAATTTGTTAAAGCTAACCCATAATATTTAGATAATTGTTGGACAGTATCAGCATTTGGAATATTTAATATTTTAGCAACTTCTTTTTGGATATTATGTAATAATAATCTAGATGCAACGTAACTATAATTCGGTTCGGTTTCAATTAAAGTGCGAGCACTCATGATTAGTGATTTATATACATCTTGAATATTAACGCCATCAAATAAATTTTTTAAAGTATCTTTTATAATAAGATTTGGATCAGTGTTTTCTAAATTGCTGCAAGCTTTGAAGACTATTTGTTCAATTTTTGTTAAATCAAGCTGGGCTTTGATTCCATTTTCTGTGGTTATATTTATTATAGAAACAGGATTTGTTTGCCCAGTTTTAGTTTCACGTAATTTGCGATGTTCTTCTCTGTACAAAACGTAAGAACGAGCTATTTTATGAAAACCATTGCGCATCAGCACAAGTTCTACTTGATCTTGAATATCCTCTATATGTACGCTGTTATTAATTTTTAAATATCTACTTAAAGAGCTACATACTTCTGATGTTAACTTAGCTGCAAGGTCATGAATGCGTGTTGAATTGATGCTTTCGTGACCTTCTTCATCTAAAAATGCTTTAGTTATTGCTATCGAAATTTTATTAGGAACGAATGAAATAATACTACTATCACGTTTTATTACTTTTAATAATTCAGTTAGTTTGAGGGATTGATTAGTATTAACAGCTTCAAAATCTTTTGTAGATATGGACATTTCAACACTCCAAAGAATAATTCATAATTAGCCAGCAATATCAATATATAGTTGATTTATTGTTGTATCAATACAAGATAATGTGGTTATAAGATTTATGCAAGAGAAAAAAATAAAAAAATATATATCACTAATTGATTATTTTTGGATCTATTTCTTGATCCGAAAGCCACTTATGTTCTTTTTCTAAAATTTCTAATTGTAATCTAGCTCTAATTTTATTGAGTGGTTCTATTTTAGAATCTTGAACAAAAGTATATTCAATACCTAAAAATTCTATATTTGCCTCATTAGCAAACTTTTCAACAATTTCTAGATTATATTTTTTATCGTCAACAAATATAATTTTTTTTGGTTTATGATCTGCATAATTTAAAAAAACATTTAATGCTGCGGCTTTTGAAACTCCCCCAGTAAACAAAATACCTTGTTGGAATGCAACAAACTTATTTGATCCGTTTATTGGTAATTGATTGAAAATTTTTTTTGTAAGTTTGCCCCAAGATTTGTCAAAATTGTATCCTAAAACTTTTAGTTCTTTGGTTCGCCAATCCTCTAGAGAATTTATTGTTCCCAATTTTCCAGTCGAGCAGAAAGTTAAAGCTAAAACTTTAATTCCATTTTTTTGAGCAGTATTAACAAGTTTAACGATTTGTTTTTCAACTGGTTCAACTTTACGCTGAATCATTATCAAGCTAAACAACTTTTCAGCTTGGTTTTTGTTAGTTCGTGTTTCCATGCTTTGGTAAATTTTTTCAAAATAACCTTCGTTGTGCGATTTAAGTAATTGATCTTTAGGTTGCAAGAGAACATCATCGACATCAAAAATAAGTAAGGTACCCGTATTGGTTGTCTGAATATTGTTTTCTATAATTTTGAAATCATTGGTTTTTATTATTGCTGCAAAAGAAATATTTACCGTAAATAACATTATTGCAAAAACAATACTAGAGACTTTCATGGTTTATTCACTCCATTGAATAATTAGGTTTGTTCGAGCTTGATTATACTAAATTTATATTGTTTCTTATAGTATATTAAACTAACAACCTGTCTTCCTTTTAGAAGAAAAAACAGGTTGTTAAAAAAATAATAAAATAAATAATTATAAATTATTAAGCCAATTTGTTAGAAACACTGAATGTTCTTTTAAATAATTTGGATTTTTAAAAGTAAGTGTTAATAAACTAATACCTTGCAAACTAGCAACCAAATGCATCGCTAACTGTTTAGAAGTAGATTGCTTACCTAGTTCGTTAAATTGAGCTTCGCACCAAGACATAACTATTTGCATTAAAGAAATTGCAGTTTTATGTAATTCTCCACTTTGTTTGCTAAGTTCTAAGCATAAACTTCCCAATGGATCACCAAAACCAGTAATAATTTCGCTATTAGATACAAATTTTTCTATCAAACCTTTAATACGTTCTTTAGGTGTGGAAATGGTGTTTAATTCTTCAAAAACTTCTTGTAATGTTTTTAAACGATATTCTATAACAGCTAATATAATAGATTCTTTAGATTTGAAATAATAATAAACATTTCCAAGCGGAACATCAGCTAATTGAGCGATATTTGCAAGGGTTGTGGTGTTTATTCCTTGTTGATGGAATAATTTGTCAGCGCCAGTAATTAGGCGAATGCGTTTGTCATTATGACGTTTCATGGGTATCAACCTCTCTAGTTATATAGTTATTATTTTTTTAATCATTTTATATGTATGTCAGGGTCCTATTATACAAATAATTTGTTAGCAAGCAAGCCTTAATTGTTGTGAATTAGGTGTAAGTGCTGATTTTCAGCGGGCTTTATATTGTTTTTTATGGCTGTTGCTGAGTTTTTCAGTGTGGTTTTGAGCTTTTTGTGGTTTCGTTTACTGGTGGTTTTACTGGTAGTTGTTCAGGCGGAACAGTTGGTTGTGGGGTGGGTGAATTGGTTTTTGTATACTCACTATTATATTCAGTTATTAATTTTTTGATCTCTGGTGAATTTTTTACATTTTCTTGAAAGCGAATTGGTGATTTATCTTCTTGTAATTTTTTCATTATAGCTTGTAACTGCTCTACATTAAAATCACCACGAGCCTCTATAATTAATGGATCATTAAAATCTTTGTTACGATTGGTTGCCATATGTTGTAATCCGGCAACAATAGCATTTGTTTGTTCTGATTTATCGCTACATGGTGGGCATTCTAGGCCATTTTTGGTAATATTAATTAAAGGTTCATCAGTATCTTTTTTAGACACTATAGAGCCTAAATAACCTTGTGAAGAATTGTTGTTTAATTTTTTAAATTCAAATTGATTATTGTTATATTTAAATGCTTCCCATTGACATTGGTTTATGTCGTTTGCAGCTATAATTGGTGGTTTTGGTGGTGGTGGGAATGTTTCAGCAACATTTGCAAATTTTTTACTAAGAGGATTAGCAGGTTTAGGTGGTTCAGTGGTATCTTTTGAATCAAGGTCTGTAGGTTGAGGAGCCGATGGGGTTTTTTGTTGGGCAACAGGTGTAGGAGGAGATGGTTTTGCTGGGGTAGCAGTAGGTTGTTGTTTAAGCAATAAGGCACTTGGATTCTGTTTTCCAGCTTGATAGACTGCTTTTAACCCTAGTAGATCATTGCTAATGGTCTCTACTCCAGCGGTCATTTGTTCTAATGCAGTATTCATACTAGCTTGTAGTTTACCTTTCCAAACCTTTGCAGCAACTCCACCACCTATAGAATATTTGTTTGGGGTGTTTTTTAAATGTTGATTTTGTAACCCTAATACAACCCAGCCAGCTCCTAAGTGTTGTGCAATATTTTGTGCATCTCTTTTAACTATTTGATCATCAACTGCATCTGCTCCACCTGAATGTAAGCAAGTAGATACCGGCAGTATATGTACCTTATCGTTCCATCCCCTTTTTTTAATCTCTGCGGCTACTATGGTAAAAACTGCTCCTTGATTGGATCCTCCAATACTACAGTCTCCTGTTTTGTAACCATTAATAATACTTTCAGATTGATCATTATTAGCAGAATAAGTAATGCCTATTTTAGCATCAGGTCTTTCTGTTAACATAGCTTGCATATCTGCAAGTATTTGAGCTGCTTGAGCTTGCGCTCCTATGCCTTTTCCCTTAGCATCTTCAAATGGTACCTGAAAAGGATGTATTTTCCCGTCACCGCCATTTCCTGCTGTATTTACAGGGATTTTGCTACCATGTTTGGTTGTTACGTCAGGCATTTTTAATTTCTCAATTTAACTGAAATAGCAGATCGATGAATTAAATTTTTAATCCACCTTCATATAAATCTGGTAAATCATTAGCCAACAAAATAGTATCTTTTTCTTTAGAATTATTATTTAACCAATCTTGTGCTTCTTTAAAAGAAGATACAGTAATAATTTGTTTGACTGTACCTTGTGTGTCTGCATTTTGTTTAAAACCAGATATAAAACTCAGAATTCTTTTATAATTAACAACTATTACAATATCTGCATATTTTGCAGCTATTTGTCCTAACATTAAATGTTCAGAGTCATGTTTTTTGCCAAGTTCTATTAAACCGGGAGTTACTAAAATACGTCTTCCTGGTGGTTCATGTAAAAAACTCAAGAGTTCTAAGGCAGATTTAAATCCATCTGGATTAGCATTATATGCATCATCTATAATTGTATAATTATTTTGTTTGCGAACTTCTAATCTATGACTAATTTGCGGCATGCTTTTGAGTGCATTAGTAATTGCCAAAATAGGCATTCCTATACTATGTGCTGCTAAGAATGCTAAACCAATATTCGTAGCGTTATGTAATCCAAAAACAGGAATTTCTAATGGATGATTAACGCCATTTAGCTGTATTTCCATAGACAATCCAGTTTTTAATTGGGTAACTTTAGATAATTGTTGTTGTGCTAAAATCTCAAAAGATTGTTTATGGGCTTGTAAGTATTGTTTAGCATAATCAGTATTTAAAACCTGTTCTGAAATAATAACTTTAGGGTTGTTATTTTGAGAATCATTATTAATCACAGATCCAGCCAGTTCAAATTTAGCAGTAGCTACAGTATCTAAAGTTTTAAAACGTTCATAATGAGCTGTACCAATTGCAGTTATAATTCCTAAATTAGGTGGAGTTAATTTGCAAATTTCATTAATTGAACCAACGGCATAAGCACCCATTTCTACTACGAAATATTTATGGATAGCATTTAATTCTTCTCTAATTACCCTAGATATACCCATGCTGGTGTTAATACTACCAGAGGTTATTAAAGTATGATCGAACTGCTGTAAAATATGTCCTAAAAAATGTTTAACTGTTGTTTTACCAAAAGATCCTGTAATGCCAATAATAAATGGTTTTTGATTTAAAAGTTTTTGTTTAGCTTCTTGCCAAAATTTTTGTTGAATGTTTTTTTCTATAGGGGCGAGCAATAAATTAGCAAGAATTATATAGATCGGTATTAATTGTACAGTGAGTAAGAGAGCTATAAAATAATTTTGTAAATGTACATTTAGCAACAAAATTAAATTACCGCATAAATTAAGAAATAATCCTAAATAATGAATACGATTCGCTCTTGCAGTCATTGTCAGTTTTTTTTTGGCAGTTTTAATTGGATTTTTTTCTAAATAAACAAAAACAAAAAAAGCTATAATAAATCCTATATATTGTCCAGTAAATTCTAACATGTATTGCCAAGTTAAATTGGCATGAGTGAAGCAAAAATGATTAATTATAAATATAACAAACAATACAATTGTTAAACGTTTGTCGAATGCTTTGTGCTCAACAATCCATGTTGAAAATCTATAATTATTATATTCATCTTGTTGGAAAATATGTAAATAAGTTAAATGGCGTTTTATAGTAAATAAAGTTACTCCAGTAATTAGTAGAGTAATTAATACCATGTGTAACATAATTATTGTCCCCTAACTTTAATTATCTTTGTATTTATTGTTAATTGTATTTATAAATTTTTTTAATAAACATACAACCTGATGCTGACCATCAGATAACACACTGTAGTGATCTTGTTGTGGTATAAGATGTAATTTAGAGTTTTTGATCAATTTTTGCAGCATGTGTCCAATTACAATTGGTGTTTCTGCATCTTGTTTTCCGTAAAGCAATTCGGTGGGACAATTGATCTTTGTGGCATTGTCAGATAAATTTTCATTAATTGTTTTCACTAATATGGCACGCATGTTAGGTTCAGCATTTCTATAATCGCGGCTACCAAATTTAGTTTTTAACCAATTTAAATATTGCTCATTATTTGATAGTTGAATTAAATTTTTTAAAAATTTAAAAGAATTGATTTTTATTAATCTAATCATTTTAGTTGTATAATTAAGTGGCCTAGGAATGCCAGCTGCTGCTATTAAAAATAATCCTTGTAGTAAATCAGGGTTAAGGGCTGCTAAATTTATACCCACTCTGCAACCGAAAGAGTGTCCGATCCAAATTTTGGTAGCGTTTGCTGGAATATTAGTTTTAATCCAAGCAGCTGTAGCATTAGCATAGTCGTCAGTTCCCCAAACATATTCTGGTTTACAGCTAGAACCAAATCCTGGAAAATCAATTAACCAATGAACTGCCATACTTTTTAGGCTAGTAGCTATAGGAAGTAGGCTAGTGTGATTTTGTGCCCAACCATGTCCCCAAATAATATGTGGTAAGTTATTGTTGTTTCCTAGTGGAGTTAAATTTTTATAATAAATCATAAGTTAAATTATCATATTTTTGGTTTTTGATTGTATATATTATGGACTATCTTTAATAGTATAGCCATCCAGCTTTCGTTTATACAGATAAATACCTATCCATCCACCCGGTATATACAATATGATTTTAATATATAGAACTTATTAGATATACTATTTATATATACTATACGTAATTTAAAAATCATAAAGTTAATTCAAGATTGGTGGATACATGACTGATACAATAAAAAAGACCGTAGCCGTATTTTTTGGAGCAAAAAGTCCAGAGCACGATGTTAGCATAATGACTGGTTTACAGGCGTTAAAAGCAGTAGACAGTAGTAAATTTGACGTATTTCCAGTTTATATAGCACCAAACGGAGAATGGCTCACAGGTGTGCAGTTATTAAATACTGCTAATTATATGTTGAGTCCAGAGGTTATTAACCAGTTAGAAAAAGTAACTTTAGATTTGGGTAATAATTTAAATAACAAAGGTAAATTATTGTTTAAACAAAAAAAATTATTTAGTAGGATACAATCAATTTATTTTGATATAGCACTTTTAGCATTTCATGGTATTCATGGGGAAGATGGACAATTGGCAGCAATTATGGAGATTGCGAATGTTCCATATACAGGCATGCGGCATTTTGGATCTACTGTGTTAATGAATAAAGTTGCAACCAAACAAATCTTAAAAGATGTCGGAATTCCGTTATTACCACATAATGTTATTATGAGACCTGCTAGTGGTTTTATAGTAGATCCTAGCGAATTAGCGCAAATTGTTACTAAAATTACTTTCCCAGCTTGTGTTAAGCCTTGCAATTTAGGTAGTAGTATTGGAGTTGCGAAAGTAAATAATCAAGATGAATTAGTTGCAGTATTACCGAATATTTTTAAGTATGACTCCGTTGCCATGGTGGAGCCATTTGTAGAAAACTTAGTAGAATATAATATTTCGGTTGGTATTATTGATAAAAAAATAACAACATCAGCTATTGAAAAACCAAAATGCGTACAAGATTTATTAGATTTTAAACAAAAATATGCTTCTGGTTCTGGTAAAACTCCTAATAAATTAGGTACCAAAGTCGCAGTATCTATTTCTGGCTTAATAGGTATGACTCGAGAATTAAATCCTCCATTGCCTACCAATACAGAACAAAATTTGCGTAATTGGGCAGAGTTGGCATTTAAAGCTGTACATGGTAGTGGTTTTCCTCGAATTGATTTTTTATGCAACAGTAAAACCGGAGAAGTTTGGTTAAATGAAATTAATCCGTGTCCAGGATCTTTTGCATTTTATTTGTGGGAAGCTGGTAAGAGTAATGTTTTATTTACCGAATTATTAAGTATTTTGTTAGAAGAAGCCGTAGCATTGCATGCAAGGCAACAATTACCTATAGATCCAACTCCTATGGATGCTAGGTTGTTTCCTAGGAAAAGTTAATCAGTAGCTTATGATTTATCTTGAACCAGAGCAGCTTAAAATTGTAAGTAATTTTTCGGATCTGTAATTGATCTTGTGTTGGGTATGCAGTTAAGGACGGGACTTGGTGACTTGCATAGATGGTTCTTTGGGAGGGGAAGCTTCAGGTCCTTTTCCATGTTGTTTTAAATAATCACCTAGTGTAACATTTTTGAGCTCTATTTTAAGATTTATCCATTTGCTCAAGGTATTACGAAACAAAGGCTTGGTAGCTAATGTTTTAAATTTATCATGAAAATCTAAGGCCCTTTGAAATTCAGCAGAACGCTTTGGATCCGAGTCTTTAAAAGCTTCTACTTTTTTCTTCCATGCTTCAAGTGTCGCTGGATGTATTTCTGGTCTAGATCTTTCTAAAATTGCTAATTGATAAATTCTAAGTGCCACTTCTGGTTTATTGTGATATCCAGAAATTTCCAATTGGTTATCCATAGATCTTTCTTGTTGTCTGGTGGATTGATCCATCATTAGGCGGATTGCATGATCTAATTCAGCACCTTTTAAAGAAGGATTGATTGTTAAAATCATATTATTTAAATGGCTATTACCATTAACAGTATGATCAGTTGTAATAGAAACTAAAGTTTTATCATTTGGTTTAACGCCTTGTTTGATATAAGCTTTTTGCGAATCTTTTGGATCTACTTCTATAGAAACATCTTTATATAATTCTCTGAGTTGTTTAAAATAAGCTTTTCTTTCTTCGAAATTAGCGGTAGTAAATGGTTTAGCAAACGGGAATGTTTTATTGAATAATTTCCATTTAGCTTGTTTTAATTCATCAGTTTTATCATCTTCGTCTAAATTTAAACGTTCTAGTTGGTTTTTAATATTTTGTGCTTGGTAATTTCTAAACTCAAAATACATATCAAATGGCATTCTTTGGATTAGGGCTTGGGCTGAATTGTATTTTAAGTGATAATTTGGCTTGTCTGCTGAGCCCGTCAACTCTGATAGAGGCATTAAATAATCTTTTAAAAATTCTCCAAAAGGTGCGTCTTTTTGATATTTTTCGAATGATTTACTATTGAAAAAATTTTGTAATTCAAATTTGTTAGTTTTAAGCGGATATAAGAACTTTCCTTTATTGGACTCATCTGCGTTTACTCCAGACTCTAGTTGATTATTGTTTTCAGCTGAGAGTACCCCAGATTCTATTGGGTCAGCTGGTTTGTCGCCATTTTCTAGATCTATTGCAAAACCAGCGGGCTTTTTTGGGTTGGTTATAGATATGGTAGGAAGATGGGTATCTCTGACTGTTAATGTCATACCACCTTCTTCTTCTAGATCAGTGCTGATGGCCGGTGCTTGGGCTGATTTATCTAAATTATCCAAATCAGCAATTCCTATCTCTATGGTAGGAGGATTTCCTGCTGTTTTATCGTCTTGTTTTCCTGACATAATAATAATATAGGTTTTTTTAATAAGATTTTCTTAATATTTGCTGTTGTTTTTAATATTTAATCAGTTGATTATATTCAAACTAATGACATACTATTAAGCATTATTAAGGCATTCAAATGAACTACGTAGAATTACCAATACCAGAAATTAAAATTAGAGAATATAATAACAAGTTACAAGATAGGGCTATAGCCCACGGTCTTCACCCAACTGTTGCTAAGATCTTAGCGGCACGTCCAGTCTTCGAAGATAATTTAGTAAAAATTATTGAACCAAGAATGTCCAACCTTGAGCATCCAGAAAATATGAAGGATATGCAGCTTGCAGCTAAGCGCTTAGCACTTGCGATTGTTAATAAAGAGTGTGTTGGAATAGAGACTGACCACGACTGTGATGGGCAAACTAGCCATGCGGTGATTTACCACAATTTAACTAAGCATTTTAACCATCCAAAAAATTTAATTAAGTCTTATATTGGCCATAGAATGACCGAAGGTTACGGTTTGTCAGAACCAGTTGTTAAAAGAATTTTGGAAGATAATCCTCGTGTATCGTTATTAATTACTGCCGATAATGGTTCTTCTGATGAACCAAGAATTGCTAAATTAAAAAATTGTGGGATAGATGTAATTATTACTGATCATCATCAAATCCCCCTTTCCGGGTTTCCTAATAGTGCTTATGCGTTTATTAATCCAACCAGAGATGATTGTGGTTATGATCCATATATAGCAGGATGCATGGTAGCGTGGTTATTGATGGTAACTACTCGTTTAGAGCTTATTAATTTGAAGTACTTAGATCAAAGTGCCCCAAAATTAAGTGACACATTAGATTATGTAGCGGTTGGTACAGTAGCTGATTGTGTTAGCTTTGCTAAAAGTCATAGTAATAGAGCAGTAGTACGTTTTGGATTAGAGTTAATTAATACTAAAAACAAATTTTGTTGGCAAGCGTTAGATAGTATTTTACCTAATGTTATTCAAGTAGAAGATTTGGGTTTTAAAATTGGGCCATTGCTTAATAGCGATGGTCGTTTGGCAACAGCATTTGGTTCAGTTAGTTTTTTATTATCAGAAAGTTTAGCTGAGGCGGATGATTGGTTACGACATTTACAAGAACAAAATAAATTACGTCGTAGCATTCAAAAAACCATAACTTTGCAAGGATTACGACAAGCCAAACAACAATCCGATGCTAATCGATGTTCAGTTTGTATTTTTTTGTCTGATGGTCATGCTGGTGTTCATGGGATCTCGGCTAGTAAAATTAAAGATCATTTTGGTAGGCCTACTGCCTTTTTCGCTCCAAGGATTGGTAAAGAAGAATTAATTACCGGTTCTATTCGTGGAATAGAAAACTTTCATGTAAGAGATGCATTGCAGTATGTGGCAAACCAAGATCCAAAGTTATTAGTGGCATTTGGTGGGCATAAAGGTGCTGGTGGTGTTACATTAAATAGCAATGATTTTTATAAATTTGCAGATCTTTTTGAAGAAGCAGCTAAAAAACAATTAAATATGATAAATTTAGGACCAGTGATTTGGTCAGATGGAGTTTTACCAATAAATTTAATAAACTTAAAATTTTTCAATGATTTGAAAATTTTAGAACCATTTGGTCGTGACTTTGAAAGCCCAATTTTTCATAATATAGCAACCATACACTATATAAAAATTATTGGGGATGGTACCCATGCTAGATTTGATTTAAATATTGATGGTTCCATTGTTAAGGGTGTATGGTTTAGTATGAGGCATACGGTTGATGTTCCTTGTATGTTTGCTAAAAACGATCGGATAATGTGTGCCTTTAGTTTGTTGGAGAATACTTTTAATAATCAAAAGAATTGTGAATTACAAATAGTTGGTATGCAGAAGTTATATGAATAATGTAGAAGATCTAAATTTTAATGAGTTATTAGAAAAATTGACTCTAACCCAAGAACAATTGTTGAATCTTTCCGATTTTGATAACAAATCAGCTACTTTAGAAGATCTTAAAATCCAACTTGCAGATCCTAATGTTTGGAACGATCAATCCAAAATTAAAATATTAAGTAAAGAAAAAACCCAACTAGAAGTGGCTTTATTTCAAATTAATCAATTTTCAAATAATTTAAAAGAAATTAAAGAATTATTTTCTATTGCTAAAAATTTACAAGATTACGAAAGTATCCAAGAAATTTGTAAAGAAATATTAGATTTACAAGTTACTGCTAGAAAATTAGAATTTGAATGTATGTTTTCTGGGGAATTAGATCAAAATAATACTTTTTTAGATGTTCAATCAGGATCAGGTGGTACAGAGGCTCAAGATTGGGCTGATATATTATTACGTATGTATTTACGCTGGGCAGAGTCTAGAAAATTTAAAGTAGAAATCATGTCTATGTCTAGTGGAGAAGTGGCTGGCATTAAAAGTGCCACTATTAAAATAACTGGCAACTATGCATATGGTTGGTTGCGCACAGAAACTGGGGTACATAGGTTGGTACGCAAATCACCTTTTGATTCAGGTAATCGTCGTCATACTTCTTTTGCGGCAGTATTTGTTTACCCAGAAATAAATGATGATGTGAATATTCAAATTAATCAAGCAGATTTAAAGATAGATACTTATAGAGCATCTGGTGCTGGCGGACAACATGTTAATCGTACCGATTCGGCAGTCAGAATCACGCATATCCCAACAGGTACAGTTGTACAGTGCCAAAGTGATAGATCTCAGCATAAAAACAAAGCATATGCAATGAAGCAATTAAAATCTAAATTATATGATTTAATAATTCAAGAGAAAAACAAAGAAAAACAAAAACTAGAAGATTCAAAAACTGATATTGGTTGGGGAAATCAAATAAGATCTTATGTGTTAGATCAATCGAGAATTAAAGATGTACGTACTAATTTAGAAATTTTTAATACTCAACAGGTATTAGATGGAGCTATAGATCCATTTTTAGAAGCTAATTTAAAAAATATTAATATTAACAAAAATTAGGAATTAATTATGACAGAAGTTAATACTAAAAATAATTTAGAAGAAACTAATTCGCTTTTAGATCTAGAGCGTTTAGCAAAACTGGATAAATTAAAAGCTGAAGGATATGCGTGGACTAATGATTTTAAACGTGAACATTTAGCAAATGATTTACATGTTTTGTATGATAATTTGCTTAACGAAGAATTAATAGAGAAAAATATTACAGTAAAAGTAGCTGGAAGGATTATGTTGAGGCGGGTTATGGGTAAGGCAAGTTTTGTTACCTTGCAAGATATGTCTGGGAAAATTCAAATTTATCTTCAGCAATCCATGTTAACGGATCTATATGAGCAATTCAAATCGTGGGATTTGGGGGATATTATTGGGGTAACTGGAATTTTATTTAAAACTAAAACTCAGGAATTATCAGTTAAAGCTACGCAAATTGTATTATTAACCAAATCATTACGGCAATTACCAGAAAAATGGCATGGATTGCAGGATCAAGAAACTAGATATCGTCAACGTTATTTAGATTTGATAGTTAATCCTTTGGTTAGAAAAATTTTTCAAACCAGAACGAAAATTATTAATTGTATTAGAGAATATTTAAATGATTTGCAGTTTTTAGAAGTTGAAACTCCAATGATGCAATTAATTCCAGGCGGTGCCGCTGCTCGTCCATTTGTTACTCATCATAATGCATTAGGTATGGATTTATATTTACGTATTTCTCCAGAGTTGTATTTAAAGCGATTAGTTGTTGGTGGTTTTGAAAAAGTATATGAAATTAATCGTAGCTTTAGAAACGAAGGTCTATCGACTAGGCATAATCCAGAATTTACTATGATAGAATTTTATCATGCATATGCTGATTATAAAGATCTTATGAATTTAACAGAAAAATTATTTAAATTTTTAGCTGAAAAAATTTTAGGAAGTAATGTTTTAACTTACCAGAATAACCAATACGATTTATCTAAACCATTTAATAGATTAACTTTTAAAGAAGCAATACAAAAATATAATCCTGATTTATCGTTAGAAGATATAGATGATCAAAATAAATTACAGCTGTATATGAAAAATAAAAATATTATGTTACCAGATCTAGCTGGTTTCAATAATAGTGTTGGTAACTTACAGTGTGCATTATACGATAAAACAGTAGAGCAGCATTTGTTGGAACCTACTTTTATTACCGATTATCCAATAGAAATTTCGCCATTAGCCAGGCGTTCTGATCATAATCCAAATTTAACGGATCGGTTTGAATTGTATATTGCGGGACGAGAAATTGCTAACGGGTTTTCGGAACTTAATGATCCTATTGATCAAAAAGAAAGATTCCAAAAGCAAGTAGCTTTAAAAGATGCAGGTGACTTAGAAGCTATGCATTATGATCAAGATTATGTTTGTGCCTTAGAATATGGGTTACCACCAACGGCAGGAGAGGGGATCGGAATCGATCGTTTGGTGATGTTGTTTACAGATCAGAGTTCAATTCGAGATGTGTTGCTGTTTCCTCACATGCGTCCAGTGGAGAAATGATCTTAGTTTCTATTAAAGCTAGTTGATATGTATTGTTTAAAGCGACAGATCTTACTATCGTTGCTTCAGTATTATCTAATTTGTTACCTGGGATTAAAGAAGTTAAAGTTTTTGTAGTTTGGACTGCAATAATTTTCAATTCTTTTTTGATTTTACCTAGATATTGCATTTTAGCAATAATTGATTGACCTTTATAGCAACCCTTGTCTAGGCTTACTGCCCCTAAATTTACAAGATTAATATTATGTGGCAAAAATTTTTGAGTGGTTGTTAAATAAATTTCTGGTATTTTTTCTGATATCTCTTTTATTTCCCATAAAATTTTATCATTATCGTCTTGATTTGTTTCTTGTTCTTCTGGTTGCAAAACAACTTTAGATCGTAAAATATATTTGCTTAAATTATTTATTGTAGGTAATAGTTGTTCTTTTATAATTTGCATATAAAAATCATTGTTAGCCCTAAAGATTTTAAAAACACATTCTACCCTACCTTGGGCATTACACATTGCTCCCAAGCTTGGTTGAGCAGAGATTTTTGTGATATTACAGGTTAGTTGATTTTGTAAAAAAATTGCAGCATCAATTCCAGATATTTTAATTAATCCATAGTTAGGAAGAAATGTTGGGATGCTTTGCTTAATTGCAATACCAAATTGTAGTAAAAAATCTGCTAGTTGTGGTTTGTTATTGTTACTTTGTATCATGATTTATGATATTACTAAATATTTAAAGTGAATGATATATGCAACACACCAATACCAATCATATTCGCTGGCAATGTAGGCGTGGTATGTTAGAGCTAGATGAAATTTTGTTGAATTTTTTTGTTAATTACTATTCAGGTTTATCAAAAATAATGCAGCAAAATTTTAGTAAATTGCTTCAAGAAAACGATGCTGATTTGTTTGATTGGTTAATTGGTAAAACATTGCCAACGGATATTGAATTAAAAAATTTAATATTGGTTATTAATGAGATAAAAAAACCTAAGATCTAGTAGTTCAAATATTTGTATGGTTTATTATTTATGCAACTATAAATATCATAAATTTTTTTTTATGATATCAAATACAATAGTTGTATATGCATTATATTTGACCGATATTGCTTTATTTGTAAAAATTTTTATTGGTATAGCAGCATTTATATTAAATTATAAAAATTTATTAAAAAATAATTTCATAACAGCCTTTTATTTGACCACGCAAACAAATAAATCGTTATTGTTAACTAAATACAACAAGCAAATTAAGGTGAATTTTGTTGAAGTATCATATTTTAATTCTTTATTGATTGTTTTGCGTTTTGCTAACAAATTAAAAACATTTAGAGTGTTTGTCGTTAGAGGTCAAATTGGTGAGGAACTTTTTAAATCTTTAATAATATTAGCGCGATATCATTTTTTGCCTGAAGTACATACTTGGTAACTGGGTAATTGGTGTGTATGCAACGCTTTTATCATTTATAATCGCTATAGTTATATTAAAAACAAAATCATTTAAACTAAAACAGTATAACTATATGCAACCAACAGATGATTGTGATTTACAATTAATAAAAGCTGCACAAAGTGGTAATAAAAGTGCATTTAATTTATTAGTTGTGAAATATCAATATAAAATTTTAAAATTAATAATACGATATATTAAAGATCCAAATGAATCTTTAGATGTCGCACAAGAAATTTTTATTAAAGCATATAGAGGACTTGAAAATTTTAGGCATAAAAGTTCTTTTTATACATGGTTGTATAAAATTGCAATTAATACTGCTAAAAGTTATGTAATAGATAAAAATCGTTATTTACCGGAATTTAGTTATGATGTTTTGGAAGGCGAACAATTAAATTATATTATTAAAGATCATTTTAAGGAATATAATACTCCAGACAATTCAATTGTCTGTGATGAGTTGGAAAATATATTTTTTTCTGTAATAGATCAATTACCAGAAGAGTTAAAAACTACTATTGTTTTAAGAGAAGTAGATGAGTTAACTTATGAAGAAATAGCAGTAATTATGGAATGCCCAGTGGGTACTGTTAGATCGCGGATTTTTCGAGCTAGAGAAGCTATTGAAAAAAAAATAGGCATAACTTGTGATGATGAAAAAAATCGCCATTAATCATTAATTTACAACAACCATAAAATCAAGCAACTAACAACTCAATCAACTAACACAAAAACCAAGACTGATTTAGTGTTTACATATTGCTCATTTTTCGATAATATGGTGCACATAATTGCGGGGTGGAGCAGTCTGGCAGCTCGTCGGGCTCATAACCCGAAGGTCGTAGGTTCAAATCCTGCCCCCGCTACCAGGTTATATTGTGGTGTATAATTACGTACATTTAATAAGTTTATAAAGAGGAGGCGCCATGGGCGCTTTCTTGCTAATAGGGGTAAAGAAAATTAGTGGTTGTTGATTTTAGAGCAGATTTAGAAAAATTAGTTGCTAGCTCTATAAGTTCATTAGGGTTTGAATTAATTGGTTTGGAATTTGATAATCACAGTAATCCAAAGGTATTAAGGGTATATGCAGATGTTCCAGCCTCCAAAGTGTCGGATGTTAGTGGTGAGGTAGTGCAGAACGGTATCACTGTGGATGATTGTAGTAAAATTAGCTATCACTTGAATAAAATTTTAAGTGTAGAACCAGCTTTGCAACAACCTAGTAATTATCTTTTAGAAGTTTCTTCGCCTGGCTTGGAGCGAAGGTTATTTAATATGTTGCAAATGGAGCGGCATGTAGGGAAAGAAGTTAAGTTGCATTTAGGTGTGGCATTAAATAATAGGAGTAATTTTGTTGGAGTGTTGCTGTCTGTAGATCATGCTCTTAATAGGGTACTTATAGAAGTAGATGGGCAAAATTTATATTTTGATTTTGGTAATATTGCTAAGGCAAATTTAGTTTATCGTAAATTTTAATTTATGAGTGAGATGAAAATGAGCAAAGAAATTCCGCTAAAAATGATTGTTGATGCAGTATCTAATCAAAAAGGTATTTCAGAAGAGGTTATATTTGAAACCTTAGAAGCAGCTCTTGTTTCTGCTACCAAAAAAAAACATGGAACAGATATTGATGTGCGAGTTCATATTGATAGAAAAACTGGTAAATATGCGACATATAGAGTGTGGACAGTAATTGAAGATCCTAAAAATTTTGAACCTATGTCTTCTCCACTGACTCAAATTACTTTAAGTGCAGCTAGCTTGGATGATCCAACTATTAAGGTTGGCGATAAAGTAGAAGATGAAATGGAATCTATAGATTTTGGACGTATTGCTGCGCAAACTGCCAAACAAGTTATTATCCAAAATGTTAGAACAGCAGAGAAAGATTTAGTTGCTAAAGAATTTGGGAATAAAGTAGGAGAATTAGTAACTGGCGTAGTTAAAAAAACTATTAGAGATGGAATAGTTGTTGATTTGGGTGGAAATGCCGAAGGATTATTATCTAAAGAATATATGTTACCTAAAGAATCATTTCGTCCTGGGGATAGAGTAAAGGCTTACCTATGTGAAGTTATTAACGATGCTAAGGGTCCACAGATGCAACTTAGTCGTACTAGTAATGGTATGTTAGTAGAGTTGTTTAAGATTGAAGTCCCAGAAATAGGCGAAGGTATCATTGAAATAAAAGCTGCAGCTAGAGAGCCTGGTATTAGGGCTAAAATTGCTGTTAAAACTAATGATGGTAGGATTGATCCTATTGGAGCTAGTGTTGGAATGCGTGGTTCTAGAGTACAGGCAGTTTCTAATGAATTAGGTGGTGAGCGTATAGATATCGTATTATGGTCTGATGATACGGCGCAGTTTGTAATGAATGCTATGGCACCAGCTGAAATAGTTTCTATAGTAATTGACGAAGAAACTAAAGTAATTGATATTGCAGTTAAAGATGAATATTTACCTCAGGCTATTGGTAAAAGCGGGCAAAATGTAATGTTGGCAAGTTCTCTTACTGGCTGGGAATTAAATATTATGGGTAGCACAGAAGCTATTTCTAAAAATGCCAATGAAACTACTGAATTAAAAAATATTTTTATGGATAAATTACAAGTAGATGAAGATTTAGCTCAAGTTTTAGTTAATGAAGGTTTTGCTAATATTGAAGAAATAGCGTATGTACCAGTACAAGAATTATTAGAAATAGAAGGATTTGATGAAGAAGTAGTTACAGCATTAAGAACATCTGCTAAAAGTGTATTATTAATGGAAGAAATAGCTAAACAAGGGCAAGATAATAATACAGATCCTGGAATTATTAACGTAGCAAGTTTAGATAGCCTAGAGGGTATAAATGCAGATTTATTACTTAGATTAACGCAAGCCAATATTTTAACTAGAGATGATTTAGCAGAGTTATCGATTGATGATTTGTTGGAAATTTGCCCGATGGATGAGCAAGTGGCGGCTAAATTAATAATGGCAGCAAGGGCACATTGGTTTATGGAGTAGTTAAGTGAAGCAAAATACAACTGTTGAAGAATTAGCTAAAGAATTAGGTAACGTTAAAGTTGGCACTCTTATTGAGCAATTAAAGCTTGCTGGGGTTAATATTTCTAAAACAACAGATCCAGTAACGCAGGAACAAAAGCAGAAATTGTTAGTTTTATTGAAAAATAAAGCCAACGATGTAGCACCTGCTAAAATTTCTTTAAAGCGTCGTTCTAGTGTTAGTCAGATTAAGATTAAAAGTGCATCTGGTGGCAATTCTACAGTTAATGTAGTTAGAAAAAATCGACGAGTGTATGTTAAAGAAGAAGTAATAAATGAACCAGATACAACTGTTGTACAGAATGAATTAGAAACTGCAATTCAAGACGCTAATTTAGATCAGAAAAATAATAAAGAGATCTTGGTTGATTCTAAAGTAGGTGGTGAAAAACAATTAACATCAAATGATGCAGCTACTGGTCTTAATGTAGAATTAAACAATGTATCAGATATACAACCTGAAAGTGCGTCGGATACTGGGCAAAATGTAAAAAATGCTAAAGCATCTAAGGGTAAAAAAGATAAAAAAGATAAAGACAGTTCAAATTCAGATGAAGATGAAAAAACAGGTAAAAAACCTAAAACTAAAGTTATAAAAGATAAAGAAAAGGCAGCTATTGGTGCTAAAATAAATTTAAATTTACTGGCAGTAGTAGATGATGAACTTGAAGAAGAAGCAGTAGTTAGAACTGCCGAAAGAAATATTTTAACTCGTAAGATTAAAACACCTCATAAAAAAGAAAAAAGTCAGATTCAATTACGTAATTTACATGCCTTTGAAAAACCAACAGCACCAATTAAATATCAAATAGAGTTGCCAGTTAATATTACTGTTGCAGAATTAGCGCAAAAAATGTCGATGAAGTCTGCGGAATTAATTAAAGTTATGATTAAAATGGGTATTATGGCTACTATTAATCAAGCAATTGATCAAACAACTGCTTCTTTATTAGTTGAAGAAATGGGACATACTGCAGTTTTAGCAAATCCAATGCATTTAGAAGATAGTATTGCTATAAATTATGATTGTAATTTACAACCAAGAGCACCAATTGTAACAGTAATGGGACATGTTGATCACGGCAAGACTTCTTTATTGGATTATATTAGAAGTACTAGGGTAACGGCTAAAGAAGCAGGTGGAATTACTCAACATATTGGTGCTTATCAAGTGCCAACTAGTCATGGGATGATAACTTTTTTAGATACTCCAGGTCACTCAGCATTTACAGCAATGCGAGCTAGAGGTGCTAATTGTACAGATCTTGTTGTATTAGTAGTGGCAGCGGATGATAGCGTTATGCCTCAAACAATAGAGGCCATTCAACATGCCAAAGCTGCTTCTGTTCCTATTATTGTTGCTATTAATAAAATGGATAAATTGGATTCAGATCCAGAGAAAGTTGTAAATGATTTATCTCAATATGGTGTGATGCCAGAAGATTGGGGTGGAGAAAATATTTTTGTAAAAATTTCTGCTAAAACAGGTGTGGGAATAGATAATTTATTAGAAGCCATTATGTTGCAAGCTGAGATGTTAGAATTAAAAGCACCTTATATTGGTCCAGCACAAGGGGTAATTATAGAATCTTCTTTAGACAAAGTGCGCGGTGGGATAGTAGCTACTTTACTTGTTCAGACTGGTACCTTAAATAAAGGTGATATTGTTTTGGCTGGTTTAGAGTATGGTCGCATTAAAGCATTAAAAAATGATCAAGGAAATAATATAGAAAAAGCAGGGCCATGCACGCCAGTAGAGGTGTTGGGTTTAAGTTATGCACCATTAGCTGGAGAAAAATTTCAAGTTGTGGCTGACGAACGCAAAGCTAGAGAGGTTGCTGTTGCTAGGCAAACAGTAAAAAAAGAAGAAATATTGTTACGTCAACAAGCAGTGAAGTTTTCTGGATTTATGGATAAAATGCAAAAGTCTGGTGATGTTAAGATTATTAATATTGTATTAAAGGCAGATGTTCAAGGATCACTGGAAGCTATCTCTGATGCATTGGAAAAAACATCTAATGAATCAGTAAAAATTAATATTATTGGTAGATCAGTAGGTGGTTTTAATGAATCTGATGTTAATCTTGCTTTAGCCTCTAGTGCATTCTTATTAGGATTTAATGTTCGTGCTGAAACACAAGCTAAAGTATTGGCTAAAGCTCAGGGAAAAGAATTTAATTATTTCAGTATTATTTACGATTTAATTACAGCTGTGCAAGAACTAATAGATGGTAACACTGTAGTTCCTGTTAAAGAAAGAATTATTGGGGTTGCTGAAGTAAGAGATGTATTTAGATCAAGTAAATTTGGCACAGTAGCTGGATGTTTGGTTAAAGAAGGAATAATTAAAAGAGGTAATCCAATTAGAGTGTTAAGGGATAATGTTGTAATTTATACTGGTGAATTAGAATCATTGCGGCGCTTTAAAGAAAATGTTAGTGAAGTGCGTAATGCCACGGAATGTGGTATTGGAGTTAGAAATTACAACGATGTTAAAATTAAAGATCAAATCGAAGTGTTTGAAATAATACCTGTGAATAAACCAGTTAAAACTATTGCGGAATTAAAATAATAATATAGAAGTTATGCAAAATAAAAAATTTTTACGTTCAGAAAGAGTAGCTGATTTACTCCATAAAGAGTTGGCGGTTATTATTGTTAAATTTTGTCAGGATCCTCGTTTAGATAAACTTACTATTACCAATGTAAAATTATCTCATGACTTGTCGATTGCCAAAATATATTTTACTAATTTTTCTAATATTACAGATCCTGGTGCTAATAATAAAAATTCTAATAGTTTAGCATCAGAAAATGTTAAACAAGTTTTAAAGATCTTGAAAAATGCCAGTAATTTTTTGCGTGCTCAATTAGCAATTAAAATGTCGTTGCGTAAAATTCCAGAATTAAAGTTTTTTTACGATGAAAATACAGATCATGCTGTTAAAATCGAACATTTGTTGTCAAAAATAGAGCGTATGCAGGTTAAAGGTAAAGATCAAACTCATGAATAATCTTAATGGGGTTCTATTGTTAGATAAGCCAGCAGGCATTACTTCTAATCGAGCTTTACAACGGGTTAAACGTTTATTTAATACGACTAGTAAAGTTGGACATACTGGTAGTTTAGATCCATTAGCAACAGGTATGTTGCCAATTTGTTTTGGGGAAGCTACTAAATTTTCTGGATTTTTATTGAATTCTGATAAAAAATATATTGTTACGATGCAGATTGGAATTAAAACTGATACTGGAGATTTAGATGGATCTGTTGTTGCTTCTGAGTCAACAAATCAAATTTTTACAGAATTAGAAGTGCAGTCGGTATTAAAAGAATTTATTGGTAATATTTCGCAAGTACCTCCAATATATTCAGCAATTAAGCAAAATGGCGTGCCATTATATAAATTAGCAAGATTGGCTAAAAAACAATCTCAAAAACTGGATGATAATGCAAACCCAGTAGAAAAAATAAATATTACTCCGCTTCCAAGAACTATCAAAATAAATAGTATTAAGTTATATGAGATTTGTAATCTAAAAAAACAAATTACTTTAGAAGTGAATTGTAGTAAAGGAACATATATTAGAACTTTAGTTGAAGATATTGCAGCAAAATTAAATTGTTTAGCAACGGTCATAAGTTTAAGACGTATCGAAGTTGGTAATTTTATGGCTATAGATATGATTTCTATGGAAGAGCTGGAAAGACGAGTAGAAACAATAAATAATGAAGAAATATTTAATCAGTTATTGTTACCAGTAAAAGTTTGTTTGGCTAGTTTGCCAATATTAGAAATTAATCAGATCGATGCAACATTGTTGCAACATGGAAAACATATTCATATAGATAATCTTAATTCTAAATTTAGCGTTAATACTTTGATTTGTTTAGTTAATACCAAGGATTCAGAGTTGTTAGGGGTTGGTGAAGTGATGGATGCGGATGGGTTGGCTGTTAAAAGATTAGTAAGATTGTGATTACTATGTTTTTAGAGCATCGAAAACTCATTAGTTAGAGAGTATATATTTAGAAAAAGTATATAAAACATGTTACACTCATTTACTAAAATTTTAGTTAAAATCGAAAATTTAAATTAAAAAACAATTTAAGTTATATAGGTTAATAATTCGGGGAGCGTTAAAAAATGGTGATGAATGCAAAAGAAAAATTTAATGTTGTGCAAAAATTTCAACGTACTCCAGTAGATACTGGTTCATCAGAAGTTCAAATAGCTTTGCTTTCAGCCAAAATTGCTTATTTATCAGAGCATTTACAATTACATAAGAATGATCTTCATTCTAGACGGGGTTTAATAAAAGCGGTTAATAATAGAAGAAAATTGTTAAGTTATTTGAAACGCACTAATCATTCTTCTTATGTTAAGTTGATTCAAGAGCTTGGTTTAAGAAAATAATTAAGAAAATAATATCTTGTACAAATAATTTTTAATAAATAATAGATAATTAAAAGGGACAAAAGTGTTAGTTAGAAAATCTATAAAATTTGGAAAATACGATTTAGTTTTAGAAACAGGGGTAATAGCACGTCAAGCTACTGCGGCTGTAATGGTTGATGTAGCAGGTACTATGGTATTAGTAACAGTAGTAGTATCACCAGAAGTTGCTGACGGGCAAGATTTTTTTCCTTTAAGAGTTGATTACCAAGAAAGAGTTTATGCTAATGGTAAAATTCCTGGTGGATTTATAAAGCGAGAAGGGCGTCCTTCAGAACGGGAAATTTTAATTTCTAGACTTATAGATAGATCATTGCGTCCATTATTTCCTGAAGGTTTTTTAAATGAAATACAAATAATTGCTACAGTAAAATCATTTAACCCAGAAGTGGATCCAGATATTTTAGCTCTAATAGGTGCATCAGCAGCTATTTCTATTTCTGGAGTACCGTTTAATGGTCCTATGGGAGCTGCTAAGGTTGGCTATAAGGATAGTTGCTATTTAGCAAATCCAGAAGTTAGTGACTTAAAAAATTCTAAATTAGATTTAGTAGTAGCTGGTAATAAGTCTTCTATATTAATGGTTGAGTCTTCGGCTCATGAATTATCAGAAGATGTTATGTTGGGTGCCGTAATGTTTGGCCATAAACAAATGCAAGCTACCATCCAATTAATAGAAGATTTTGCAAGTGCTTGTAACAATACTCCTTGGGATTGGAAGCATCCTGCAGAAGATGTTGCACTAAAACAACAAGTTAAAGAAAATTTTATTAATAAAATTGAGGCAGCTTATCGTATAAAAGATAAATTAGTTCGCCAAAAAGAATTAAAAAATTTACGTACACTAATTAGAGATCACTTTGTAAATCAAACATTAGAGCCAGAAAAAAAACCAATGATGGTTAAATCCATTGCTAAAATTGTTGAGTGCTTAGAAAGCGGTTTAGTGCGTGGCAATATATTAAATAATGGTATTAGGATAGATGGTAGGGATTTAAAAACTATTCGTCCAATTACTATACAAACTGGTTTATTACCTAGAACTCATGGTTCAGCATTGTTTACTAGAGGCGAAACTCAAGCAATCGTGGTTATTACATTAGGTACTGGTAGAGATGCACAAATAATAGATGGTTTAATGGGCGAAAATAAAGATCCATTTATGCTGCACTATAATTTTCCACCATTTTGTGTTGGTGAAATTGGTCAAGTTGGTAGCCCTAAACGTCGTGAAGTCGGACATGGCAAGCTAGCAAAGCGTGGTGTCCAGGCTATCATGCCTTCCATAGAAGATTTTCCTTATGTTATCAGAATTGTTTCTGAGATAACTGAGTCTAATGGTTCAAGTTCTATGGCGACTGTTTGCGGATCAAGTTTAGCTTTAATGGATGCTGGGGTACCAATTAAATCTGCAGTTGCAGGTATTGCTATGGGATTAATTAAAGAAAAAGAAAAATTTGCAGTAATCAGTGATATTTTAGGTGATGAAGATCATTTAGGTGATATGGATTTTAAAGTGGTTGGTACTCAAAAAGGTGTTACTGCTTTACAAATGGATATTAAAACTGATGGTATTACAGAAGAAATCTTGTCGGTAGCACTTGAACAAGCTAGAGATGGTAGGATGCATATTTTAGAAATTATGCAGAAAAGTATTAACAATCCAAAAGCAATATCTCCTTATGCTCCTATAATCATTAAAATGTCTATTAATCCAGATAAAATCAGAGATGTAATAGGTAAAGGCGGGGCAACTATTAAGTCTTTAATAGAAGATCCAAATTCTACTAACATAGATATTCAAGAAGACGGTACAGTACAAATTGTGGCACCTAATTATGAAGTTGGCCAAAAAATTAAAGAAAAAATTGAAGCATTAACTTGCGAAGTAGGTGTTGGTAAAATATATGCTGGCAAAGTAGTTAAAATCGTAGAGTTTGGTGCTTTTGTTAATGTTTTGCCTAACCAAGATGGTTTGGTACATATATCACAAATTGCAAATCATCGTGTTTCTAATGTTTTTGATGAATTAACCGAAGGCCAAGAAGTACAAGTTAAAGTGCTAGAAATAGATAAACAAGGTAGATTAAAATTAAGCATTAAAGCTTGTTTAGAAGCTGATAGCACAGAAAATGTATCGCCTATGTCTAATGACGAAAAATCAGAAGAAGGTGTAGCTAGATAGAGTTTTAGTATTCATTGGGCGGCTAACGCCGCCCTCTTGTGTCTTGTAATTAGACCAGTGAAATGGTTAACCAGGAGACTTTGCAAACACAATAGGTATATATAACATAATCAGTGTACCTAGTATTATATATGCTGGTACATAATTACCGATACGAAATAGTACATAACTAAAAGCACTTACTAAAAGAATACCTAAAATATTACAAAATCCTACAATAAATTCGTTGCCATGAATTTTATTAGTATTCATAGTTTTAGCTAATGTTTTTATTCCAAAATAACCAATTGGTAGTGCTAAAAAAGCTACCGTCAAAATCATAGGCCAAATGTCTTTTTTTATAGCAATAACTAAGATACCAAAAATTAAAGCAATTCCAATAATAACTCCTAAAAGCCCAGATTTTTTACCCAACCTAACAACTAAAGTTCGTTTACCAGACGCCTCGTCAGTTTCTTTATCGGGGATTTCGTTGGCCATAATTAAACAAAAAATTAAGGTTCCCATCAATATACTTAATAAGATGGCACTTAATGATATGGTATGAGCTTGTACGTAATAAGATCCTAAAACCAATACTGGACCAAAATTAAGCCAAATTGCGATTTCTCCCAAGCCGCGATAAGCAAAACGTAATGGAGGTGCTGTATAATAAAAAGAAGAAAATACTCCAAAAATCCCCAAGGCTAATATTATCCAGCCATGAAAGTAAGTTAGTATCAAACCAATTATAATAGTTACTGCATAACAGATCATTGCACCCATGTGGACAGCTGATGGAGTTAATATGCCAGTAGTTAAAACTCCGCTACCGCCTGCGTAAGCATTTCTTTCACCATCTTTAAGAAGATCTGCTCCATGACAATAATCGTAGTAATCATCTGCTAAATTTAATCCAATATGATGACAAACAGTAGCAAATAATACGGCACATAAAGACCATTTATTCCATTTACCAGTTTCTAAAATAGCATTTAACGTTCCTAATAATACCGGCAAAAATGTTGGGAAGGTAAAATGGAAACGGATAGCCTGCCACCAGATTTTAATATGCTTTGTGTATGTCATTATGGATCCTTTAAATAAGCTGATAGATCTATAATAACAAGACTGACTAGGCATTTCCAATTGGCTTTGTATCTACGCGCGGCGGGATAGCGGTATTTGCCTCTTTGTAAGGATCACTGCCATTAAGTTAAGGCATCCACCCGGCGGCTAACGCCGCCACCCTCCTTCGAAGCGAAGGAGGGTGAGATTTGTACAAATTTAAAATTACTTATTTAAAATTATACTAATATACTAAACTTTTTTAATTTTTTTATAAAAAAATCATTAAGTTGCTTGTAGTTAACCCTCCTTCGCTTCGAAGGAGGGTGGCGGCGTTAGCCGCCGGGTGGATGCCTTAACTGAAAATGGCAGCGGTATTTGTTGTCAACATAGTTGTCGTGCCCCCTCACCTACAGTATGGTTCACTAGGATTAGGGAGGCGACAAATAACGCAATTGAGTGTGACTGTGTGATAGAGCCGATTGGATATTTAAACTTAAATAACAACAAACCCTGGCAGTTTTTTTGTCACCATGTTTTTTTGTAAACGTACATATTGCGGTAATCCATTATGGTATGGAGGATAATCTTCTCCTTGGATAAGAGGCAATAAGTATTCTCGGCATTGATCTGTTATACCAAAACCTTCTGGGTTAATAAAATCCCTAGGTAAAGTTTTTTCTATATTAGCTACTTCACTTAAATTTGCTGTTTGTATTTCCCAAGAATATGGGTTGTTATTGGTTCTTACAATAATAGGCATAACAGCGTTGTGGCCAGCAATTGCCATCTCTACGGCAGCTTTGCCTAGGGCGTAAGCTTGGGTGACATCCACGTTAGACGCTATATGGCGGGCGGCTCTTTGTAAATAATCAGATACTGCCCAATGAGTTTTAAACCCTAATTCTTTGTTAATTAAATCGGCTAATAATGGAGCTACTCCTCCTAGCTGGACATGCCCGAATTGATCTGTAGTTTGTGAGTCATTTTTTTTAGTATTATTTATTGTTGTGCCGTCATGATTGCGAATACCTTCTGAGGCTACAATTACGCAATATCCAAATTGTTCTACACAGATTTTTACTTTATCGCAAAATTTTTTATGATCAAACGCAAGTTCTGGAAATAAAATTATATGAGGTGGCATAGATCCATTAGAGGCTATTAAACCGCTAGCTGCTGCTATCCAACCAGCGTGCCTACCCATAACTTCTAAAATAAAGACTTTAGTAGAATTTTTAGCCATTGATGCTACATCTAAGCTGGCTTCTAAGGTAGAAATCGCTACATATTTTGCTACAGAACCAAAGCCAGGGCAATTATCAGTAAAAGCTAAGTCGTTATCGATAGTTTTTGGTATACCAATACATACAATTGGGTAATCTAACTTTTTTCCAATTTGAGAAATTTTATATGCTGTGTCCTGAGAATCGCCACCACCATTATAAAAAAAATAACCAATATTATGGGCTTTAAATACTTCGATTAAACGTTTATATTCATTAGTGTTTTTTTCAAGATCTTTTAATTTGTAACGACAAGAACCAAATGCACCAGCTGGGGTATATTTTAATCCACTAATATTTGAAGATGGCTCTAATGATAAATCAATTAAATCTTCTTGTAAGATCCCTATGATACCATTAAGTCCGGCATATACTTTACCAATGGAGTTAGATTGTTGGTTAATTATGTGGATAGTTTCTATAACTCCACAGGCGGTAGAATTGATTACGGCGGTTACACCCCCAGATTGGGCATATATGGCATTAATATTTTTCATGATGGAGCGAGTTCCTAATAATGTATAATTTAATATATCAATTGTATAAATTAATAAAAAGTTTTATAGATCTATTTTTACTCAAAATAAAACCACAAGATATTATATATTCTAAATTATTATTAATAGTTCTTATAGTCATAGATTTTATTGTAAATTATGAGGCTAATCTAATTAGTATTAAAATAATTAATCTAATTAATAAAAAAGATATTAATTTTATACCACCATCTTTATATCAATCAATGATTATATTAGTTGCCATGCTAATAGTGCTGTGGGGAAGTATATATGGTGTACTCATATTTTATAAAAAACAAAATAGATTGGTACAAATTCTAACTAGTTTGGTAGCAGTTGATATTATTCTTAGATTGTTGTTAATGTGCAGTGTATTTATGTTGAAGTATACTATATTTGCGGCTTTAGTATTACTTGTTCCATTAATGTATTGGCAATTTATTTTATATGTTTTTATATTTGCTAATGGATTTGATATTAATTATTTAAGATCAGGTATTGTAGCTTTAGTTTATATGCTTATACAGCATAACTTAGGTGAGATAGTAGCGCATTATGTGGTGAAGGTTTAAAAATTATTATTAGGATGATTTATGCATATTCATATTTTAGGAATTGCTGGTACATTTATGGCCAGCTTAGCATTGTTAGCTAAAGAAATAGGCTTTAAAGTTACCGGGCAAGATCAAAATATTTATCCACCAATGAGTACCCAACTTGCTGCATCTCAAATAAGTTTCACAGAAAAATATGATGTTATAGATTTGCCTGAACAAGCAGATTTAATAGTTATTGGTAACGTAATGCGTCGTGGTATGCCGATCATCGAGCATATTTTAGATAATAATTTACCATTTATGTCAGGACCAGAATTTTTAGCTAAATTTATTTTACCAGAAAAACATGTGTTAGTGGTAAGTGGCACCCACGGTAAAACTACTACCACGAGCATGTTAGCTTGGATTTTACATTATGCTGGATTAAATCCTGGATATTTAATTGGAGGAGTCGCAAAAAATTTTACATCTTCTGCAACTATTGGTAATGGAAAATTTTTTGTTATAGAGGGTGATGAATACGATTGTGCTTTTTTTGATAAACGTTCAAAATTTATTCATTATCGTCCAAAAACTTTAATAATTAATAACATAGAGTTTGATCACGCAGATATTTTTCCGAATTTAAATGCGATTATTCTGCAATTTCATCATTTAATGCGTTTGGTTCCAAGTTCTGGATTAGTAGTTTTTAATCAACATGATAAAAACATTAAAGAATTATTGCAGATGGGATGTTGGAGTAGATTAGAGGGATTTTCTGTTAAGCACCATTCAAACACAAATTTAGAAAATAATAAAATATCCGACAATTTATCAGATAGATTATCTGATAAATTAAAACTTCCTGGAGAACATAATCTTAGTAACGCTATAGCGGCTTGCATAGCAGCTATTAATGTTGGAGTAACAGAAGATATAGCTGTTAATGCAATCACAAATTTTATGGGTGTGGTGCGGAGATTGGAACACAAGGGTTGTTATCGTGGAATTAATATTTATGATGATTTTGCTCATCATCCAACAGCTATTCAAGCAACAATTAAAGCATTGTCTACCGTTATTCAAGCTAATAAAAATAATAACAAAAAATTTCCAATTATAGCTGTAGTTGATTTGGGATCTAATACTTTAAAAATGGGTGTTAATAATAAAGATTTAATAAATGCTGTTAAACATGTAGATCAATTGTATTTGTATGCGGATCTTAATAAAATAAAATGGGATGTTCAAGATGTTTTTAAAGAGATTAACAAACCAGGTAAAATCTGTAGCGATCTTCAAGATTTAATTAATTCTTTAAAGAAAACGCTACAGAGTGATGATAATGTGTTATTTATGAGTAACGGTAGTTTAGCAACTGCATGCGATAAATTGATTGATGCATTGCAGAATCAATGAAGCCCACTTTTTTTATCTTTGGATTTCACAGTAGGCTTATTATCTAAGTGTTTACCAGGAGTGAAATGTCTAGTAATAGTAAACTCTTGCCTTGTTTTATGTGGATCAAAAGTTAAATTAATTTTAAAATTGCCTGTTGTGCCTTTTTTGTCACTTTGTTTTGCTGAATAAAGTCTAAAATACCCAGGATAAGTCACTTCAACTTGCACTATATTATTTGGGCTTTTAGTAACATTATAGTTTACGGCTTTTTGTGGATCTTGAGAAGGCATTCCACCACGTGCAGCACCCAATTTATCAGTGCCAGCTATCTCTGTTGGTGCTAACATCGCCCATAAAGATTTAAATTGATCGCTGTTTTCTGCTAGCCTAGTGAATTTTATTAATGTTTCTTTTATATCAGAAGGTAATGTTTGTACCCCTGCAATAGCAAAATTAATTTTGTCAGGACTTTGTTGAATTCTATCGCCTAATTCGTCTGCATTGTGAGATTTGTTATGATCTGATAAAACATTTTGTATAGTTTTTTTTTCTGTGTCTGAAAAAGCACCTTTAACTATGTCTTTATGTTTAAATTGTATCGGTTGATGATGGTCAACATCAGCAGAATCAAAAGATCCGAAACTAGAAGGACCAACACTAGAATTAGGGGAATGATTATCATTAAATTCTTGTTGTGGTTGTATTGCTTTTCCAGAGATTGTTGCCATCTTGTGCGCTAAACGTGGAAATTTTATTTCAACTTCTCTAATAAGACGAGGAGGAATATTAAGTGTAATTTGTTCATAAGGATATTTTTCTTGTTTATCTTTTAGGATTAAATCCAACCAATTACTAACTAAAGTTTCTGGTATATGGCTTCCCTCTGGAGCATCTTGTTCGTTTCCAGCTAAATCAATAAATTTATGTGCAACTGAAAGTTTTACTAGTTTTGTTAATCGATTTAATTTCTCAGAATTAATATCATGTAGTGCCATATATAACCTCGTTATTATGTATAAAAAATAATTATACCCACATAAATAGACGTGTTTTTTGTAAATAAGTTCATTCCGTTAGGTAATTAGTCAATAATCAGCGTGCATCTACTTGCTTTATATAATTTTTTTATTTATAGTGTTCAACTTTTATATAACTATTAATTTTTTCATAATTATAAAAAACTTTATGCCCGGATATTATACTTCATTAAATATAGAAGAATTATTTGCAACATTGTCTAACAGCCATGTTGCTTCAGCTATGTCATATTTTAAAGATAATCCGGCAATTAAGTATTCTAGAAAACACTCGAAAATCACATATTCTTTCATATGTACCAACAAAGGACTATTTGCTATATCCAACAAGACTATTGGGACAGGTTCATGTGGTAAAGTAAAAGTTGCTAAGAATATGCATACTGGAGAAATAGCGGCTGTTAAAATACAGTTGCTTATTTTAAATAATACAGATGATTATTCTAATAGTGGGTTGCACGAAGAATTGTATGTGCTTGATCAATTAAAACAACTGCATGCTACTGCATATAGATGGTGGAATAATACTGCGTGGCAACAATTAACAAATTCAGATCTAGGTTGGAAAAACAAGCATGAAACAAAAAAAAAGTATAAATCTATAAAATATAATTGTAAATTTTATATTTTTAGTGATTTTTTCCATGGAATAACATTGTTCGAATATTTCGACAAGTATGCAGCAACTACAGAAAAAACGTTGCAGATTTTTATAAAAGTATTGGAAAAATTAGCAGTTCTTCATGGTTTGAATATAGTTCATGGAGATCTTAGTTTTAATAATATTTTAATAGATAAAACACCTGATGGAGAAATAGAAATTAATTTAATAGATTTTGGTTCATCTGGTAAATTGCAAAATGGAGTTAAAATGTATCGAATATTAGATTATTTTTTTACTAAAACAAGGTATGTTCCACCAGAATGTGATTATAAAAAAGTATCAACCAAAATCATACCTGAGTTGCAAAAACATCAACACAGATCATATTTTTCACATGAAATGCTAAAGGCAATTACTTTTTGGGCTAGTAAAGGCTATGGGTTTATTGGCACAAATTCAGATTTATATAGTGTAGGGTGGTGTCTTCATTCTTTAGATAGTGTAAAAAATAATCCTATTTTACGCGCGTTAAAAAAACATACGTATATAATGGATCCTTTCTATAGAAAATCCTTATGTTTTATTAAAGCAAAATACCAAGAAGAGTTACAACAGATCACCAGGAATCAAAGTGTTTCTACTCTTTTATGGCAACATCGCATTAACAATGCATTCACTCAGAATAGTAATGGGCTCAGCAGTGAACCGGCAATGCAAATAATCGCAGATGATGATGCGTTAAATTTCAATAGTCCAAGAAATAGTATTCTAAATCAGGCTAGCTCTAGTAATGGTTTAAGCTCTGATAGATTAGAAGATCTTGAAAACTTAACCTTACAGGATTTTGTTGCTTTTTCACCTAAACCAAAAATGCATCCGTAGAAAAGGTTGTACAACCAACATATACGCTATTGTTAAAATTATTCTCCTTGAAAATTACAATTTAGATATTATTTATATTTTTATGAAGCATATTATTTATATTAATTTTGGTTAAAAACATAATTAGGAGGGCTATAATATGGCATCAATAGTAAAATATAATCCATGGTCTATTTTACGTGATATTCATGGAGAGGTTAATCAATTATTCGAACGCGATCCGTCTTTAGGTGATCTTTCTAATCAAGAAACCAATCAATTGTCACCGAGAGTTGATATTAAAGAAGAGGCTGAACAATTTATTATTAATGCAGATTTACCTGGCATTAACCCTAAAGAGATAGAAATATCTATGGAAAACAATGTCTTAACTATTAAAGGTATACGCACACTAGAACGTAATGTTAAGGAAGAAAATTATTCTAAAATAGAGAGGTTTTCAGGTTCTTTTTATAGACAATTTACTTTACCTGATCATGTAAACGGTGAGGCTATTAAAGCAAATAGTAAACACGGAGTATTAGAAATTATTATACCTAAAAAGGAACGTCATGTTCCTAAAAAAATTACAGTACAAGATGTGAATTAATTTTAAAGTAAGGGTGAGGCACTGTCCTCACCCTTACTTTAAATAATAATCCTAACCTTATGGTAGGATTGATAGAAAAAGACTTTGTGATAGTATAAGATAAGTATTATTATAAAGATTTTCAAATAATTCGCGCCAATTAATTATTAAATTCAATAATTTTAGTTATTTCAAGGAGAAAATTATGAGCACATTAACTACGAACTTGGAAGAAAGTGGCATTAGGAAAGCAGAGCAGGCAAAAGTTAAAGATGTGGCATTGAATATGTTAAAAGAAGGCATCTGTTGTAGTATAATTGCAAAATGTACAGGATTATCTAGAGAAGAAGTGAAAAGATTAGATAGTCAACATGAGTGCAACCACTAAAATTATTTTTCTCTGATTGTAATGTTATGAAAGATTTATATTGCTGGGAATCCAAGTTTGAACATTGTTATTATTCAGAACGACTAAAATAAAGTCGAATCGTGAAATTAGTGCTAGAGAAACTGTAGAGTTGTTATGGAAACAAAAAAAACGTGATTTATTGCTAATCAAATGTTTTGATAGAATGCATAATATAGAAACTATAGCAGCTAAATCTCCTGAAAAAGCTATCAAAATAATTTTAGAAACACTAGGATGAAAATTTATCTTCTGTATAAGCTATATCATTACGCATATGTTTGATCCCATATTTATTTACGAACATGAGTTATACGGATAATTTTTCTTTATTTTTATTTTAAACATATCTAAAAAAAACAAGTGATATTTTTAATTGCTATTTTAATTGTCGGATTAACGGATTAACGGATTAATGAGAGTAATATTAAGTATTGATCAATCGATTTAGATTGGAGTGTTAAACAAAAAATGATTGGGATTGTTTTCAAAATTGTTAGCCATAATAGCCTAGAGTATTATAAGGCTATAAAATTACGTGAAGAGGTTTTGCGTAAACCATTAGGGTTTGTCTGTGCTCCTGAAGAAGCAGAAAAAGAAAAAGATCATATCCACATCGTCGGTTTTAATAGGAATGAAATTATAAGTACCGCAGTGCTTGTACCAAAAGTTAATGAATGTAAGATGCAGCGCGTTGCAGTAAACCCTGGTTTGCAAAGTGTTGGTATAGGCTCAAGAATGGTTGAATTTTGCGAAAATTATGCTAAAGAACATGGATTTCACTCCATTTATTGTTATGCGCGAGATACCGCGGTTAATTTTTATCTCAAAAATTGCTATGTGTCTGAAGGAGATTACTTTAGTTCAAATACTATACCACACCTTAAGCTTCTTAAGATGAGAAAGTGGTTATGATCTATCACTAAAAAGCCGAGAAGATTTTGTACAATTTGTTGATTAATGTAAAGGGATTAACAGATGATTCAATTAAAACCTAGACGACATTTGTAACCAGGAATTAGCAATTTTGCAAAACAATTCTGCGGTTTTTTCTGCATCATAAATAGCAGAGTGGTGTTGTTTAGGATCAAAAGAAATTTTTGCTCGACGAGCAGCTTGAGCTAGTGCTGTTTGCCCATAAAAAATTGCACTTAATGTAGCAGTATCAAAACTAGTAAATGCATGAAAAGGACTTTTTAGATTGCAGCGCTTGATTGCTGAATTTAAAAAATGCAAATCAAACCAAGAATTATGTCCTACTAATACACACCTAGTGCAATGAGCTTTTTTTCTTAAATCTTCTACAAAACTAAATAATTCTTGTAAGGCATCGAGTTCTGTAACCGCAAACCTAAATGGATGAGTTGGATCTATTTGATTAATTTCCAAACTATCTTTAGAAATATTAGAACCTTCGAACGGTATAACGTGAAAATGTTTTAACTCCCCAGGAACTAAAGTACCATTGTCTTGCATTTCTAGAGGTAATGCTGCAATTTCTAATAATGCATCGCTAATAGGATTTAAACCACCAGTTTCTACATCTATTACAATTGGATAAAATCCCCTAAAGCGTCTTGCTATAGTTTTAATAGGGGACTTATTTGTTATTTCATTTGTCATTATCACGTCTTTCTAAGAATACCATTTTTTTGATCAAATAAAAATTAACGAGCAGCTTCAGCACCATAACTAGGCTTGAACTTGCCGAAGAATTTTTTCTTTTTATCAAAACCAAATCTGTCATTATTAGTTGGATTACCGTAGCGTTTTTTCTTGCTAAACTGACTATTGCTATTAGTATTATTAGGTTTGTTATTATTAGATCCAAAAGAATGTTGTTTAGCAGGATATTTTTCTGGAGAAATAAATCTTTGTATAGCACTCCATTTTGCTTGATCTTGAGAAGATACTAAATTTAAAGCAGATCCTTCGGCTCCCGCTCTGGCTGTTCTGCCAACTCTATGTATATAGTCTTCTGGGCAATTTGGTAAGTCATAATTAATAACATGCTGAATGTGCGGAACGTCTAATCCACGAGCTGCAATATCTGTAGCTACCATAATTTGATAATGTCCATTACGAAAATCACTCATTACCCTAGAACGTTTGGATTGTTTTAAATCCCCATGCATAGCTGATGCATTATGATTTTTTTTGCATAAATCATTAGATAAATGTTCTGCACCATGTTTGGTTTTAACAAATATAATAACTGATCCTGCTCGTTTTTCTAACTGCACTAAAAGGTTAGAAAATTTTTCTGATTCTTTAACTTTTATGGTTTCTTCTTTTAGTTTCGCAACAAAAGTAACCACTGGATCTATAGAAATACGTTTTGGTTGAATTAAGTATTTTGCGGCTAATTTTTCTATGTTTGTAGGTACTGTAGCAGAAAACATTAGCGTTTGGCGGGTTTTTGGAAGCTGACTAATAATTTTTTCTAACTGTATTCCAAATCCCATATCAAACATACGATCTGTTTCATCTAATACTAAAAATGTAAAACCAGGTTTTAAAGTTCTACGTGATAAATGATCAATAACTCGGCCAGGAGTCCCTACTATAATTTTTGGATTAGATTTAAGTTGAGACAATTGTTTAAAAATAGGTTCTCCACCTATTAACAATGCTGATCTTATTGCTGATTTATAACCTAATAATTGTTTAACAACAGCAATTACTTGTTGAGCCAACTCTCTTGTTGGAGTTAAAACTAATGCTGAGCCTACTGGGTTATTTAAAAGATGTGCAATTAATGGAAGGGTAAAGGCAAGTGTTTTGCCAGTTCCAGTTTGGGCAGAACCCAAAATGTCGCCATTATTTAATGCAATAGGTAGTGTTTTAGATTGAATTGGAGTTGGTATTGTATACTTTAAGTTATCCAATGTTTGTAATAGCACTGGTGGTAAATTCATACTATGAAAAGTATCTGTTGTACTCATATTTTTATACCTTATAAATTTATAATTTTAATGACCTAAGAAAACATAAAAAAGGCCACCAAATATAATAAAATTTACAAGCCTTTAAATATGAAGAGTTTTTAAAGAGGCCCATAATACCAGTAAATGACTTGCAAAGCAAAAATTGTTTTATTTTGTAAGCAGAG
>Ga0302200_10000457_pt1 | contig 41214 bp, 28 predicted proteins | sample II_Bog_N3_1_FD_194585 | JGI IMG/M metagenome (GOLD analysis project Ga0302200, IMG submission 194585) | Peat permafrost microbial communities from Stordalen Mire near Abisko, Sweden - II_Bog_N3_1 | ecosystem: Environmental > Terrestrial > Soil > Wetlands > Peat | place: Sweden: Abisko...
GGGGCGTGAGTCCCACAACTTGTGGCTCGGCACCGTTCACGCGGTGCAACCCATGTTTAACTCGGAGAGCAGACACCTTTTTCACTTTCATCGCCAGCCATACTGTCTAGGCATACTATCGTATGTTTAGTTTCACATTTGAAATGCGACAAAGTGGTTAGTAATAGACTTCGTTGGGTGTCTTGAAGCCGAAGCGGAGCGGGGGACGTCAGGCTTTCCAATCCCGGCGATAATGCGCCTGAATGAATTTATCCGCCTCGGGCGCACCATTGGCGCGCATGGCTGCGCCGTCCCAATCCAAGAGCGCTTTTTACAGCCGCAGGGCAACCACCCCGGCCAGCACGATTTCGGTCAGTTGTCCGCCGGTCGCAAAATCCGGGGGCGGGCGCGGCAACGCAGCCCTACCATTATGAGTTGACCAAAAATTGACAGCCCCGCCTTGCGTCTCTAGCCTTGGCCAATGTCGCCATTGCCGTTTGAATTGTTTTTGCGCTGCGTTATCCACCAATCATTGACTTTCACCACAAGAGGATTACAAAGGTTCAAGCACAACCGTCAAAATCCTGAATCAGCAAAATGCTGACATTTCTTAAAAAGTTCCTCAGCGCACTGCTCCCTTTCGTTTTCGTCACGAATCTGATTGGCGGGACTTGGACGCAGTTGAATAATTCAGCTCCGGGCAATGTTGCGCTCATGCTGTTGCTTCCTGACGGCACGGTCATGGCGGCGGTGCTGCCAAACAATGGAATCGGAAAAGCTTGGTTCAAACTGACGCCTGACATTCACGGCAGTTATGTCAATGGCACTTGGACAACGCTCGCTTCAATGCAGTGCTCCCGTTTGTGGTATGCTTCTGACGTGCTCCGTGACGGCAGAGTTTTTGTGGTTGGCGGCGAATACGGCACGGGCACGACCAACGCGGAGGTGTATGACCCTTCGAGCGACACTTGGACGGGAATTCCGATACCGGCTGGGTTAATTACCATGAACAACACCACCAATTCAGATGGATCGAACAATGCGGGGTTTTCGGATTCGATTTCTAAAATTTTGCCAAACGGGAATGTTCTGATAGCTCCGGTCAATCCAGTGACCTTTGGGGGCACGGTAATTTTTAATCCGATTTCAAATTCTATTTTTGCTGGCCCAACACTTTTTCGCGGTCAAGACCAAGATGAAGCCAGCTGGGTGAAATTGCCCGACGATAGCATTCTGACAATTGATCCATTCGGTAAGCACACCGAACGCTATATTCCATCGCTCAACCAGTGGATCAATGATGCGAATGTTCCGGTTTCGATGTATGACAGTGTAAATTCTGAAATCGGAGCGGCATTTTTGCTGCCCAATGGAAACGCGTTTTTTATCGGCGGCACGGGACACACGGTGATTTACACGCCTTCGGGAAACACCAACGCGGGCGCTTGGACACAAGGCCCGGACTTGCCTGCGGATCCAAATGGAAACCAACTGGTGACAATTGATGCTCCTGCCGCCATGATGGTCAACGGCCATATCCTTTGTGCCGTCTCTACAAACGGCGATTATCCGCCACCAACATACTTTTACGTTTACGAATACGAAGTTGGCGCGACCGGACAATTTGTTCAGGAAAATAGCCCGACGGGAGGTTTGACGGATAATGTCGGCAGTTATGAGGGCTTGATGCTCGATTTGCCTGACGGAACAGTTCTGTATTCGCACACGGGAACGGATTTATACGTCTATCAACCAAGCAATCCGATTTTGGCTGCGGGCAAGCCCACCATCAACAGCCTCACGGCCAATGCCGACGGGTCATATCATTTGACCGGCACATTGCTGAATGGAATTTCTGAAGGCGCCGCGTATGGCGATGATGCGCAGATGAACAGCAACTATCCCTTGGTGCGTTTGACGAATTCCGTTGGCAATGTTTATTACGAGCGGACTTACAATTGGAGCAGCACCAGCGTCATGACTGGAAATGAAGTGACGACGACGGAATTCACAAATTCGGCAGGCTTGCCGCCGGGAGCTTATTCGCTCGTGGTCGTCGCCAACGGATTTGCTTCCGATCCTGTAAATTTTGCCATTCAACCCAGCCTCTCCATTTTTTCTTCCGGCACAAATGTTGTTTTGTCGTGGCCGACGAACGCGGTTGGTTTCAAATTACAATTCGCCAGGAAGCTCATTTCACCGGCAATTTGGAACACCAATTTGCCGTTGCCGGTTGTCGTTGGCGGACAAAACGTGGTGACAAACCAAATGTCTGGTTCACAAATGTTTTTCCGCTTGAGCCAATAGTTTTGGCAGCCGCGAGCCGCTCGGCGCATCTGGGCGGCACGGTGGCGACGATTGGTTGTCCCGCCCCGCCGTTGCAGGGATTTTGACCCAAGCTGTTCCGCGCGCCAAAAATTGACAGCGCCGCCGCGCAGCTCTAGCCTTGGCCGATGTCACGACTGCCGTTTGAACTGTTTTTGGCGCTGCGTTATCTGCGGCCCAAACGGACGTTCGTTTCCGTCATCACGCTCATCTCCATCCTCGGCGTCGCGCTCGGCGTGGCGGTTTTGATCATCGTCATCAGCGTCATGAGCGGGTTCGACCACGATCTGCGCGACAAGATTCTCGGCTTCAACGCGCACCTCACCGTCATCCAAACCAACGCAGAGACGCAAAGCGCGGTGCCGATGAAAAATTATTCCGCCGTTGCCGCCATCGTTGCCAAAAATAAAAATGTGCGCGGCGTCTCGCCGTTTTTGATCGGGCCGGTGTTGGTCGAGACGGAGGGCGATACCAATCATCCGTCGCTGCAGGACGCGCCGATGCTGCGCGGCATTGACCCGGAAACCGAGGGCAAGATCAGCAATCTTCCGAACGACGTCATCGAGGGAAAATTCGACTTGAGCGGGCACGGCCTGATTGTCGGTGCGGAATTCGCAAGTAGCATGGGTCTATCCGTGGGCGATCATCTTTCGATTTATTCCGTGCGCGAGATAAAAAAAATGAAAGTCGCGCGCGACAGCAAACAGGACGAGGCTGATTTGCCGGACGATTACGAGGTGCGCGGGATTTTCGACGCCGGTTATTACGAATACAACGCCCGTTTTGTCGTCACGTCGCTGGAGAACGCGCAGGATTTGTATAACCTCGACGACTCGGTGCACGGCCTGTTCGTGATGCTTGACGATCCGTATGAGGCGGCGCTGGTGAAAGGGCAGTTGGAAAAATCGCTGGGCGATAATTTTTGCGTCTCGACGTGGATGGAACAAAGCTCCGGTATCCTCACCGCCCTCATCGTCGAAAAAAACGTGATGTTCTATCTGCTGTTTTTCATCGTGCTGGTCGCCGCGCTGTGCATCTTAAGCGCACAGATCACTTTCGTGATTCAAAAGACGCGCGAGATCGGCATGTTAAAGGCGCTCGGCGCATCGAACCTGCAAATCTCCGGCATCTTTCTTTTCCAGAGCGCCATCATTGGCGTCATCGGCGTCGCGTCCGGCTTCGGTTTGGGAATGCTGGCGGTCGCTTATCGTAACGAATTTTTGCATTTCATGCGCAACGCGACCGGCTGGGAATTATTTCCGGCGTCGGTTTATGGCTTCGGGGACCTGCCCGCGCTCATCGCGCCGCGCGATGTCGCCGTGATTTGCGTCACGTCATTTGTGATTTGCATTCTAGGCGGTTTGCTGCCCGCGTGGCGTGCTGGAAGATTGAAACCCGTGGAGGCGTTGCGTTATGAATGAACCGCTCTTGTTCGCGCACGGGCTGAAAAAAACCTACATCATCGGCAGCCGCACGCTCGAGGTGCTGCGCGGCGTGGATCTGGAAATTTCGCGCGGCGATTTCGTGGCGTTGCGCGGCGCGTCCGGCACGGGCAAAAGCACGCTGCTGCACTTGATCGGCGGCCTCGACACGCCGAACGCGGGCGAGATCATTTTTCGCGGGCAAAAACTTTCAGAGTTTTCCGAAGGCAAATTGACCGATTTCCGCAACCGCAGCGTCGGCTTTGTTTTCCAGTCGTATCATCTGTTGCCGGAACTGACCGCGCTGGAAAATGTCTGCCTGACGGCGCGCATCGCGCGAGTTCCCGCCGCTGCCGCGAAAAAACGCGCGGCGGAACTGCTCGCGCGCGTCGGCCTCAAAGACCGGCTTGACCACAAGCCGTCCGAGCTTTCCGGCGGCGAACAGCAGCGCGTGGCCATCGCCCGCGCGCTCATCAACGAGCCGGTGTTGCTGCTCGCCGATGAGCCGACGGGCAACCTGGATTCGCGCACCGGCGGCGAGATCATGGAACTGCTCCAGTCGCTGCGGACGGAAAATCAGACCGCGCTGGTCATCGCCACGCACGACGCGCGGGTCGCCGCCCTCGCGCCGCGCGTGATCGAACTCGTGGATGGATTGATGCAAACGTGAGCCGCGATTATTGGGAAAACCGTTATCAAACCGGCGATATGCCGTGGGAGAAAGGCGCGCCGTCGCCCGGCCTGGTGGATTTTCTCGCGGCGAATCCTGATTTGAAACGCGGAACGGTTTGCGTTCCCGGTTGTGGCAACGGCCACGACGTGCGCGAGTTCGCCAAGGCGGCCTTTGACGCTTCTGGTTTCGACCTTGCGCCCAGCGCCATCGCCAGCGCCGGGGAAAAAACCAAGGCTGCCGGCCTCACGGCAACGTTTGCGCCCGCCGATTTCCTACGCGACGATCCGCCGCAAAAATTTGACTGGCTGTTTGAACATACTTTGTTCTGTGCCATCCAACCTCACGAGCGTGATGATTATGTCCGCGCCGTTTTGAAGTGGTTGAAGCCTGGCGGAAATTATCTCGCCGTGAATTATTTTTTGACCGGCCCGGACGGCCCGCCGTTTCCGACGACGCGCGAAGAACAACTGGAACGATTTTCGCCGCAGTTTGAATTGCTGGCCGACTGGACGCCGCGTTCGTATCCGAACCGCGTCGGCAAAGAACAGATGCTTTGGTGGCGGCGGAAAGCCGTTTGAAAATCGCGTTCAACCAGTTAAAGTTTCACCATGCTCGAAGATCGGGACTACATGAGGCAGCCGGAATACAACGAACCGCGCTGGACGCCGCGCTTTCGTTTTCACTGGTCGTGGACGGTGGTGCTGCTGGCGGCTTATGCCGCGGTCTTTCTGTCGGAGCGCCTCACCGAACGATTTTTCCCCGCGCAAAGTTTCTTCTTTGATTATCTGCCCTTGAGCAAGACCGGCCTGGAGCATGGCTACGTCTGGCAGTTGCTGACGTATCAATTCATGCACGCCGGCTGGCTGCACATCTTCATGAACAGTTGGGTCATCTATGTTTTCGGGCGGGAAGTGGAATCCCTGCTTGGCGGCAAAAAATTTCTCGCGCTGATGTTCTCCAGCGGCATCGTCGGCGGCGTTTTCCAGGTGCTCGCGGCGTGCGTGTGGCCGCAATACTTTGACGGCCCCATGGTCGGCGCGTCGGCATGCGCGTTCGGCCTCGTGGCCGCGTTTGCGATGATTTTCCCCGAGCGCGAGCTGACGATGCTGATCCTATTCGTCATCCCGTTGCATATGCGCGCCAAGACGCTGCTGATCGGCTCGGCGGTGCTGGCCGTGGCGGGCGTCGCCTTTCCGATGGGCAACGTGGCGAACGCCGCGCATCTCGGCGGCATGGCGATGGGCTGGTTTTTCGTGCGTACAATTTTGCGGGGCGACGGGTCGCGATTGGTAGGCGCGCGGCGTCCGGCGGATAATATTTTGCCGCGCCGGCCGGTGCTGGAGCCGCTGGCGGAAAAAACCGCCGCCAGTTTTGTGGAAAGCGAGGTGGATCCCATCCTCGACAAGATTTCCGCGCATGGCATCCAGAGCCTCACGCCGCGCGAGCGGGACATCCTCGAAACCGCGCGCAAAAAAATCGGCCGGCCCTGAATTGCGCCGCACTTCGGGCTTTTTAATCGGCGCTTTTTCAGCTTTAATCAGGCCATGATAACGCGCTATTCGCGCCCCGAAATGCGGGCGATCTGGACGGACGAGAACAAATTAAAAATCTGGTTGCAGATCGAGCTGCTGGCGAGCGAGGCGCTGGTGAAGGAGAAAATCGTTCCCGCCAAAGATTTCGCGAAGATCAAGGCCGGCTGCGACAAATGGTTTGCCGATCTGCCCGGCCTCGTCGCCCGCCAGCGCGAACTGGAAAAAGTTCTCAATCACGATGTCATCGGTTTCACCACCGCCGTCGCCGAGGCCATCAACGACGACGCGAGCCGCTGGTTTCATTTTGGCCTGACGAGCAGCGACGTCGGTGACACTTGTTACGCGGTGCAGATGGTGCAGAGCGCGGACATTTTGATTGCCGACGTAAAAAAACTTTTGCCTGTCATCGCCCGCCGCGCGCAGGAACATAAATTCACGCCGTGCATCGGCCGCAGCCACGGTATCCACGGCGAACCGACGACGTTCGGTTTGAAAATGGCACTGATGCACGATGAGTTTTCCCGCGCGCTGGAACGGCTGGAACGCGTCCGCCAGGTGGTCGCCGTCGGGAAACTTTCCGGCGCGGTGGGCACGAGCGCGCATCTGTCGCCGCGCGTCGAGGCATTCGTCTGCAAAAAACTCGGATTGAAACCCGCGCCCATCGCCACGCAAGTCGTGCAGCGCGACATTCACGCGGAGTTCCAACTGGCGCTGGCGCTCATCGGCGCGAGCATCGAGCGCTGGGCGGTGGAGTTCCGCCATTTGCAGCGCACGGAAGTCTTGGAAGCGGAAGAGCCGTTCACGAAAGGCCAGAAAGGTTCGAGCGCGATGCCGCACAAGCGCAATCCGATCACCTGGGAGCGGCTCACCGGCCTCGCGCGCGTGCTGCGCGGCAACGCGCTGGCGTCGCTGGAAAACGTGGCGCTGTGGCACGAGCGCGACATCTCGCATTCATCGGTCGAGCGGATCATTTTTCCCGACTCCTGCACGCTGCTGGATTATATGTTCGGCCTGCTCACGCGGCTGATGGACGGCATCGTCGTCTATCCGGCGAACATGAAGAAAAATCTCGGCCTGTCGCTCGGCATGTGGAATTCGCAGACCGTTTTACTGGCGCTGATCAAAAAGGGCCTGACGCGCGAGGCGGCCTACAAGCTCGTGCAGGACGCCGCGATGAAGACGTGGGAGGTCAAACACGCGGGCCGCGACGATGCGGATTTCGTCGAGCAGCTTAAATGCGAACCTGCAGTCGCGAAACATTTCAAGCCCGGCGAACTGGAAAAACTGTGTTCACTGGACTTCCATTTCAAGGAAGTGGACAACCGGTTCAAAAAGCTTGGCCTTTGATTGACGCCATGCGACCGCTGGACATCCAACACATCGGCACGGAACTGGCCGTCAAATGGGACGACGGTGCGGAGGATTTCATCGCCTTGGAAAAGTTGCGCCGGGCCTGCCCGTGCGCCGGGTGCAAGGGCGAGGTGGACATTCTGGGCAACCTTTACCTGAATCCCGCGCTGCCGCTGACGGCGAAGTCCTTTGAGTTCGTCAAAATGATGAGCGTGGGCGGCTACGCGATTCAGCCGGTCTGGGCGGACGGGCACAACACGGGAATTTATTCGTTTGAGTATCTGCGCCGGGTGGCGGCGGCAAAATAAAACGGCGTGCCTTGGGAGACACGCCGTTTTTTGTTCAACAAGACTTACGGGACGATCAGCACGCGGTAGAACTTGTTTGCGCCGGCATTGCTGTCATCGTACTCCAGGTTATCGCCGGTGCCGGTGTTGGTGGCGACGGCGGTCCAACTTCCGGGGAACAGGCTGCTGGAGTATTCAATCACATATTGTTTGCCAAGCACCGTCGGCCAGAGAATGGATGAGGTAAAGCCGGACGGCGCGGGCGTTTGGGGATTCACACTCGGAAAGTCGCCGGCGATGTTGGGATCCACGCCCGCAACGAATTTCTGATAGTTATCAATGCCATCGCCCGCCGGACAGGCATTGGAAACGGATAGGAGGTTGTTGGTGGTGCCAAACCAGCGCAGACGCCATGAGTCAGGAATCCCATCGCCATAGCTGGAATTTGTCCGGCTGGACAAGGTGATGAGGCCGGTGAGCGTCTGTTGCGGGAACGAGGCAAAGCCGTTGGGGGAACCGGAGGCATGGTCGAAATGCACGGCGTAAGCGGCATTGCCGGAGGCACCGGCCGGAATGGTCACGGTCAGCGTGCCCAGGGTCACGGTGCCGGTCACGCCATTGCTCGCGCTGTTGAGCCAGGCGGCGGAGAAGTTGCCAGCACCCCGCGCATCGGTCATGTAAGGCGCACCCAGCGGGGCGGTTTGAGTGAACTGCACCGGGGTGGTCAGAGCCGGTGAACCGTCCAGCGGCACAACGGTGAGGTTGAGCAGCAGTAGGCGGAGCGGATAACCGCCAAGGATGGTGGCATTGATCGGAATCTGGATGACTTGACCGGCTGAACCTTGAATGTCACCGGCACTGAATTCAACCTTGGGCTGATTGGTCGAGGAAACGGACACTATGGCCGCTTGAATCTTGCTGCTGATCAGGGATGCCTTCGCAACCAAGTTGGGTTTGAAAACATTGCCGGTGGGCAGCGCCGCCCGGATACCGTTCGTCCAGAAGCGCTGGATCCAATTCAGGTTTTGATCCGGATCAATTGAGCGGATATAAGTCACATAGACATCGGAAATATCCAGTTTGCCATCGCCAAACATATTCGTGTTGAGGGTCGTCGGGTCGGTGGCGTTGAACAGGGCCAGCTGCTGGGCCAGCGTCAAGGGTCCGCCATCCACATAGTAGCCATGAACGCTGTCATAAACCCCGTAGTGGCCGGATGAATCCATGCAGTCATAGAAATCGGTGTTCGTCGGCGGCGTGTTCCAGCCATAAGCCGCCGATTCAAACACTTGTTCAACATCGGCGTTTTGCAAATTCGTGTTGCCGAAGTCGCCGGCGTTAAACCACCGGAACGGATAGGCATTGCCCACGAGATATTTTGCCTGGCCGGCCGTGACCAGCTTCACGGCATTGATCGCGCCGCCGGCCAATGCGCCATTGGTCGGAGCCTCAATCAAAACCGATGAACCGGGCGTTCCAAAACCGTCTGAAGTCGCCGTCGGCCGGCCAATCTGGATTTGATATTGTTCGCCAATGGCCGCATTGGTGGGAATCTTGAACCCGTAACCGCCAACGATGACGCCATTGGGCTGTTGTGCGTTTGGAAACAGATCGTCATGCGCCTGTGAATATGCGATTAGATCCTGCCCCAGTGTGTTATAGAGGTTGGTGTTCCCATAATGTTCAACCCAGCCTACGGCCAGCAGTCCAATGGCAGGATTTTCGGTTTCCAAATTGACAAAAACCTGCCCGATGCTGTTGGTCACAAGCTGCGATGGCGGCACATTGCCGATATTGGCGGCATACATCCAAGGTTCAATCGGGGCATAAACGGTTTCGGACGTGTTGGTTGATTTAGCCGGTTGCTCGAGCATGGACTGGAATTCAAAGGGTCCCGCTTGATCCGGGCCGAGATTTGTCACGGTTATGTTGAATTGCAGACTATACATCACCGCGCCCGGCAACGTGGTCAAAGTGACCGGAGCATAAAAAGTTTGTCCCGGAGCGCCGATGAATTCACTGGACGCCTCGCCGGAGGCGAACCCGAAGCTGATGGTATTGGCCAAGAAATTGGTCGTGTAAAAAACCTGGCTGACCACGGAGCTGGTCTGGTAGTTGGCCTTGTAGGCGACAATCTGGAACAACATGGCATTGGTATTGGCCGGGATTTGCAGGGATAGCGTAAGGCTGTTGGTGTTGGCGCCCAGACCGGCCACCGCTGCATTGACATTGGTCCTGGGATCGCTGCCATCGGTGGTGTAGAGAAATTGCGCGCCGTAAGTGATGTCGCCGACGGTGAACTGCGCCGCATTATTGCCGACAATGCTGGGATTGCCGGTTATGAAGTTGAAGGTCGCCTGAACCACGCCGCTGTTTGGGCTGCCATCAGTTTTAAAACCAATGGCCTTAACCACAAGCGTAGGTGCTACTTGCATAACTTGGAATGGAGTAATCGCCGATGAAGGCGGCCCAGCCAGGCCATCTTGATAAGATGATGAAATTGTCGTGCCATTAGTTATGACGCCATTGGTTGCGCCAGGCGTCGACCCGTCGGTGGTGTAGATGGTTTGAGTACCCGGTGTCCCCTTGATCACGATGGTGGCATCATTGTTAAAATCGACGGAGGATGGCGAAACCTCGTAAAAAACGGAATCATTAGAACCATTGTCAAAGCTGACATAGCCAATCTCCGGATTGGGCACGGCTGACAACGGCACCGTGGCCGCAACGACGGATGAGTCAATACTTTCGCTGCTAGCATTCAAAGCCGAAACGACATAATAATAAGTGCCTCCATTGACGACGTTGGTGTCGGTGTAAGTCGTGGCCGTGACGTTGGCTATGGTCGTGAAAGGCCCGCTTATGTCAGATGAGCGTTTTACGTTGTAGGATAGGGCACCACTCACGGCCGACCAAGTCAGGGTTACTTGTCCGAAATTAGTGGTCACTAAATAGATGGTCGGAGCCAGGGGCGGCGGCGGCAGGGGCAGGGGCAGCCCGGTGCCGGCCACCACGCGAATCAGGTGATAATAATCTTCCGTAGTATAAAGCTTGCCATCGCTGGTGAACGTGAGGCCGACCGGCAGACGCGCCTGAACATTTGGCGTGAAGGAATCCGGCACCTTGACGGTTCCGTCGAGCCAGCCCGGTGTTGTGCCGGACCAATAATTGGAGGAGACACCGTAGAGATTGGTGACGATACCAGTTGTCCCGATGACTTTCACCCGGTTATTGCCGGTGTCAGCCACGATTAGGCTGCCATCGCCGGCCTCGGCCAGACCGCTGGGCTGGAAAAACTTGACCGTTGTGCCGATGGCTCCGCGGTTGTTAATGCCCGTGTAATCACCTTGCCCATTGAAACCGGCGTTCGTGGTGACAAGGCCGTTGGCGGGGTTGATGAGGTAGATGCCATTACGGCCGGCGTCGGAAACCGCCAAGAGTCCATTATGTTTGACAACAATGCCCGACAATGAAGTTCCGGGATTGGCGATGGTGGCAACGGTGGTGACGTTGGTGATCGGCGTCGAAATGCTGGTGACATTGGTCACACCGCCGACAACATTGGTTAAATTGATGAGCAATGGCGAAATCTCAATGACCTTATTGCTACTGGTGGTCACATAGATGTTATCCAAAGGATCCAAAGCGATGCCGGTGGCATTGGTGAGCTTGGTGGCATTGGTGGCGACCAGGTCAAAAAGGTAATCAAACTCCAAGACGGTTCCGTTGGTGCTGAAAGCATTCGCGCTGCCGCGGTTAAGCACGAAGATATTGCCTTCGGAGTCAACCTGAACTCCGACCGGCTTGCTGATCAAGTTGGTTGGGACATAAGCGTTTGGAAAAACGGTTGAGGTATAGCCGGCGACAAGATCAAGCATGCGGATGGCATTGTTATCGCGGTCGGCGACGTAGAGGCAGTCATAGTTTTCATCTATGGCAATCCCCATGGGCGTGTGGAATTGAGCGACCAAAAACGTGCTGCCGTCCACATATCCCGCTTTGCCGTGATTGGAATCGGTCACCGAGGTGACCGTTGGCTGTGCATCGGCTGCAATGCCTGCCATCATGAATATTCCCGCCAGCAACAGCCCTAGTAACTTGCCCAGGCAGCGCACCGTCGGCTTTTTTAATGATTTAAATGAAATAAAAGAATTCATAGGCTGTTCGGTTTAAAAATTTAATCAGGCTTGACCGACTACTTGGTGGTGGGAGTAATCGGATCGCTCCATTCGCCCTTGGGCACGGGACTATCCCAAGCGGTATTGGGATTCATGGTCTGCTTCAGCACCTCGGGCTTGCTGCTCAGGAACTCCCCGGAAGTTGAAGTCTGGAAGTCCGTGTCCCTGACAATCGTCGGGGTGATGAAAATCAACAGGTTTTCCTTGTTCATTTGCTTGTCTTCACTGCGGAACATGAATCCCAATCCCGGGATGTCGCCCAGCAGCGGAACCTTGGTATAGTTGCCGCTCGGATTATCCTGGACCAATCCGCCCATGACCAAAGTATTGGAGTTGGGGATCAAGACTTGAGTTTCAAGGGTGCGCGTATCAAACACCGGTGCGGTCAGGACTTGAGCGGCTCCGTTCACTCCGCCGCCCGTGGTTTGGGAAAAATTGCCAAAGAAGCTGGAAACTTCAGGCAAAACGTGGAGCCAGATGTAATCGTTCGCGGAAATCCGCGGGGTCACGCGCAGGATGGTGCCGACGTTGGTATAGCCGATTGACGAGCCGCCGGAGGTGTTTTGGGTGCCAGCTGAAACAGAAAAGACGGGATATCCGCGCGTGACGGAGATGGTGGCCTCTTCGTTATCAAGCGTGACGATGCGCGGGGTGGACATGATCTGTGCATCCGCCGAGGTGTTCAAAAATGACAGCACCGCGCTCAAGCCGCTGGAGTTCAAGAAACCGATATCTGGGGTCGTGCCACTCTTGGTGTTCCAAGAAAAACCGCCGTTGCCAACGCTGTTAACAATGGATCCAACCGTGCTAGAGGGAGTTGTTGTTGGCACTCCACCGCCATCTGCGCTCCCAGTGCCAGGGAAACTTGTTGTGAAAGTTCCAGACGAATTGCCATTGCCGAAGGTGACTTGCTGGTTTTGCAGCGTGCCGGACCAGTCCACGCCCTTCTGGGTTCTGGGATTGGTGGTGATTTCGATGAGGCGGGTTTCGATCAAGACTTGGCGCGTGGGCGTGTCGAGCTGGGTGACCAGCGTTTCAACCGCCTGCTGTTCGGGATCCGTCCCCACCACCACCAACTGGCTCGTGCGCGGATCGGTCAGCACCCGGCTGCGCTTGTCCGTCAAAACGGACTGGGCGGCATCCACCAAGTTTGAAACGCTCGCATATTTCAACTGAATGACCTTGGTGTATAAAGGCGGCGGCGCGGTCGGATCTTTCACGGTGATGCGGTCAATGCCGGTGCGCTTGTCGTGAATCAATTGCAGGCCATAGTTGTCAAGCAGCGCGAGCAGGGCGTTTTCCGCCGTGATATTTTCCCAGCGAATCGAAAGGGTCGGTTCAACCTTGATCTGGCCGGTCGCCGGGTCGGGCAGGCCGTAACCAATTTTTGGATCCAGCATATAGTTGATGCCGGCCAGCCGGGCGAGATTCTCAATGGCCGTGGTGATGGGGACATCGGAGAATTTAATCTGCGGAATGCCCACGGTGGCGGCATCGGCGGCATTGTCAGCGGCAGCCGGTGCGGCATCAACTGCCGCCGCTGGGGCGACGCTGCTGGTTTCCGTTGTTGTTGCCGCTGGCACATTGGTGTCAACGACCGCAGCGGTGTTGGTCTGCGCCCTGACCGTGGTCAGCAGGCAGGTCAGTCCGATGAGCAGGATGTAACGGGTTTTTTTCATAGGTTGATTAGATGGGTTCCGTGGGTTCGATATGGCTTGGCTCCTGACATTTGATTATCTTTTTTAACCGGGTTTGGCAATTTAATTTTTATTGGTCATCCATGTTTATCCGGTGAATTTGCCCGTTGATCTCCACAATGACATAATCAGGATGGATTTCCAAACAACGCAGACTCACCCGGCCGGAAGTGGTCAAAACATCGCCCTCGTCACCGACGGCAAAGGTGTGGTTGTTGATGATGGCCAGCAAATGTCCCGGCGGTCCAGAGATGCCCGGAACTTTCAAAGATGAGATCTCCACCACATGCGTGGCCGCCGCATTCGCGTCGATGGTGCGGGTGGATTCGGGAAAGAACGGATCGCGCCCATCCTTGGAACTGGTCGGCATGATGAACACGGATTGAATCTGTGCCGAACCGGCGGGGGGGGGATTATCCGCCTGAACCTTCATGCCCCGCAGCAATGAAACACCCATTGCCAGTGCCAACAAAGTGAATGGTAGGTTTTTCATGGTCTTCAGGTATTCGGTTTCACCAAGGCGGCAATTTCCAACCGGAATGAGAGTTTTTCAGGCGCTGCCTCAGAGCCGTTAGGGTCAATATTGATGTTAAGCACCCGTATATGCGGGAATTTGTTTTCAAGATCGGCGATATATTTGCCGATGTCATGATAATAGCCGGTGCCAATGATCTCAAACTTGATCTGTTTGTAGGGAAAATCATCGAACAAATCCTCGTCCGATTCAACGGGCTGGCCCATCGTGGTGATGTCAACATGCCGGTTGACGTTGAATTGGCGCATGGTGTCATAAGTCCAGGCCAGAACATCGCCCGAAGCGGTATCCGCTTCGGCACTGTCTAAAACTGCGTCTATTTCAGCGACTTTGCTGGCGGTGGCATCCGCCTCATTGATGGTTCTTTTCATCTGCTCCAGATTGATCAACTGCTTGTTGGTCTGTGCGGCCAGCAAGCGGTTTTGCTCGTTCTGCGGCCCGATTAATAAAAAATAGACCAGGCTGATCAGCCCAAGCGAGCCGATGACGACAAAAATGAGCTTGTTACGTTTGTCTGGAGGTAGGCGTTTCATCTGGTTTTATCAGCAAATCGGCAGTCCAAGGTGAAAAGAACGAACGGCCGGCCGCCATAGATTGACGGCTGTGGCGAAGACAGTCTGGAAAGTTTCACCGCGTTGGTGGGATCCAAGTTCGACTTGAAGTAATCAAGTTTGGCCAGTTCCTCTTTATAACGGTTCATCTGATCCAGATTGGGGCTGGAATCTTTCCCGTCCAAGGAAAGCGTTATCTGTTCAGTTGATTTGCCGGGATAGGATTGATCAACCTTGATCCGCAGCAACTGAATGTTGGGCACATAAACTTGTTGCAGTGCATTCAACAGGTTTCCCTGTAAAAACCGGTTGGTGCTCAGCATGGACAACGCATTCAGCCGGTTCTGGCTGTCCGCAATGCGATTCAAACCGCCCTTCACCTGAAAAAATTCGTTCGTGTGCGTCTGGATTTCAATCTCCACCTTACTATAATTTGACTGGGTAAGCTTGTATTCCAGCCAGGTCGAACTGAACCAGACCAGCGAAAGCGCCACCAGAAAAGCGCCGATGTAGATCGAACGCTTGACCGGATCGCGCCGCCGCAAATCCTCTTCGGCCAGCGCCTCGCTTAATAAATTAATTCGAATGGGCATAGGTATGTCAGTAAGTCGCCAGGGCGGTGCCAATGGCCACCGTCAATTGCGGGCCAACGTGGTCAATCTCGACGGCCTGCTGTCCCGGCAAGGCCAGTTGCAAAAACGTCGTCGGGTTCCAGGCTTTGCAATCAGCCAGTAACTCTGAATGCAGCATTTTAATGATCATCTCCGAACGCGTCGTGCCGCCGCTCAAGTAAACTTCAGTGACGGGGCGGTCCTGCTGGTGTTCAAAAAAATCGAGCGACGCCCGGATTTCCCGTCCCAGCGGCACCACTTGTGATTGCAAGGCGGATTCCACTTCTGGAGCCATGCCGACCTTGATGCCCTCGGCTTCGGCATAACTGATGTTCATCGTTTCAGCCAGTCCGGCGGTAAGCTGGTCGCCGCCAATATTCACAGTGCGGATGGTGGCCATTTCACCGCGATCCAAAACGCAGACCGACGTGTGTTTGAATCCAATATCAACCAAGGCCACGGTTTCCTTGGCATAAACTTCCGGCAAAGAAGCCTCAAACGCGTTGATCGGCCCGATCAGAGATGGAACCATCGCATCCGCCACCAAACCGGCCATGTTCGCCGCCTGAATAAAATCGCTGGTCAGTTGCTGTTTGGCAGCGGCGGCCAGAACTTTGAACTTGGTGGCGGAAACACCGCCACGGGCTTCGGCGGTTTTCACCTCGCTCGGCTGGTTGCGGGGTGGAATGATGTAACAGTCAAACGCGTGGTTGGGCAAATCCTGCTGGAGATAATTCTTGTGGTTCATTTTCAGAACGGTGCGCATATCGTCCAGCGGAATTTGCGGCAGTTCAATCTGTCGCACCACAGAATCGCCGAGCCCGACGGCCACCGAAACAAACTTGGTGTTGCTGCCCAGCGCTTCCGTAATGGAATGCAGGTGGTCGGCCATCAATTCGGGAGAAATCTTTTTGTCAAAAATCGGGGCATCCAGCAGAGCATAACGCAACAGGGCGAAAATCTCCCCGCGCCGCTCCAGCAGAACCGCCTTCGTGGTTCGGCTGCCCAAATCCACCGAGATGACCTGGGTGCGTTTTTTCCTTGAACCCCCATATAGAAATGGCAGTGTAAAACCCATGTCTCTTTCTTATAGTTTTGTTGACCGTGATTGCAAGCTGTAAATTTTCTTTGAGCCGTTGATAGCAATTGCTGAGCCAACTTCCGTTACTGAATCCGCACAGTCCTATTTGAAAATCCCAAAAACTTTTAAATCTTGAATAATTCCCTTTTGCTCGGCGGGGCATGCCGCAAGGCGGCGGTCACCAAGCCGTCCAACTCGTCCGGTAAAGCGTGCGCAACTGGGGTGTCATGGGCGGCAGCCGCGACTGTGATTTAAAATTGTTGTCGAAGCCCCAGGCGCGCGTGGGCACGCCGTAATAGCTTGTGTTGCTCCAAAAATTGGTGGCATATTGGCTGGGAAAGAGCACCACGATGGAGCCGTTGTAGCCCAGAGTTGTGCCGCCGCTCCAGTTTTCAAGCAATCGGAGAAAGTTTTCCACGCCACCGCTGTAATAGGTGCCATTCGATGGCACAATGCCCTCCAGACACGCCGCGTTGATGGTGGTGGAGACGGGAGTGCGTGAACCTTCAGGATAGCTGCTCGTATAAAGACTGTCGTTCCAAGCACTGGAAAGGACAGTGACGGCGTCGCCCATCAGTGCGGCCGGCCAGGTGTTGGTGGTGTCGCCCAGCGTGGTGGAGTAATTGACATTGTTAGTGGTGGTATTGTAATTGCCCTCGACATACAGCGGATCCGGAGTCGCAACGGTGAATCCGTCGGCGGTGGGCAATTTTGCGCCATTCACGACCCGGACGCCAGGGAGCTGGCTGCCGCTGAGAGGAACGCTGTTTAAAACATACACGCCGTCTATGTTATGGCCTTTGCTGGTGCCGCCGGCTGTATTCAGGTTGTTATAAGTTAACCCGCCGTTAGCATTGGTCAACCAGTTGCCAAACTGACCCACGTTGATCTGGATGGCGTTCACGGTGTCAGATTCGCGGTAGTCGTAAAAGGTGGTATTGGTGACAAATGAATAGTAAGTGTTGGTGACGTAACTTGAGGAGACGCTGCTCCCGTTGGTGGTGTATTGGACAACGACGTTAGTCACATCCATTGGGACCAATGTTTGCGGATTGGCATTGTTATAGTTTTGGTAAATAACCGCAATATTTGTTCCGCTCGGAGCGTTGGTGATAATGATATCGGCTTCATTATAGGGATAGACCTGCCCAGTGGGTGAAGTAGGCAATGTGCCCGCCGGCGGAACGTCAAGAAGACTTTCTGTCGCGGCGGGATTATTATTGCCGTTGGTGCCGATGGGCAGGCTCAAATATTGGGCACTGGACAAAGGGTTGTTGACGGTGTCGGAAAAGGTCACATTTCCTGGGCGCCAGTTTTCGCCGCGGGGGTCAAGCGGGCTCTGGTGCGCAAAGTATGCAGCCGCCGCCTCCACATTGGTGGAAAAAGTCAAGGGCGCGCCGGAACTCGCGCCTGAAGCGTAAATATTATAGTTGGAATGCACGCGCCCGTTGACGGTCATGGCCTCACCAGGGTTGATCTCCATATCCATGTTGTAAAAAATGGCGAACTGAAAGATGGGAATGGAACCCAACCAGAGTTGCTGGTCAACCGTTGCGGACAGATTTTCCCCGACGTTTTGCGGCGTGGCTACGGAGGCGACTTCACAATACTGCCCCAAACCGTTCAGCCCGCTGTATATGGTCGGCAGATTTCCCCAGTTGACCGGGCCGATGTAGACGGTGGTCGCATTGGCCACTCCGTTGGTGTCGCTGAATTGAAAGGTCACCGGCCAGTTCGTTTGGGTTGGAAGGTTGGTCGAGGAGGTGTAGGTGCTGCTCGGGTTCAGGCTCTGGTTGTAAAAATCGCGCATCATTGCGCCCAGCACCATTTCCGTGGCGGATTCCGCCGCGTTCTCGCTTTGGTTGAACAGATTGTTGCGCTTGGTGATATGGGCGTTGGTGGAAACCCAATACATCATGCTGGCATAAGTGATCAAGGCCACGGCCAGAAAGCACATCGTGATGATGAGCGCATAGCCTGCGCTGGCGGGACGAGAGGTGTTTTTGAGAAGTTGCATCGGATGGTCAGGGGTTGTTATTGGCCCGCCGGCTGACGCGGGTGTGCAGACGGAAATAGTCATAGGCGTTGGCGCTGCCGATGGTGCCGCCGGGAAACTCCCACTGGGCAAATAGCAGCGTGATGCCGATGACTGGATTATTGACGTAGTTGCTAACAATATTTTGCTGATAATTTTCGGCGTCGAAACAATAATAGTTGGTCATGTATTGGGCCTCCTGCGAGACCACACCGTTGGTGACGATGTTCACAACATTGCTGCTTGGATCCATGTAGAAAAATGTCGCAGACGCCGGCGAAGCATTGGTGGAGGGAAAAATCTCCAGCGCATTTCCAATCTGGCTCAAGCCATTGGAGATGCTCGAAAACGTGCCGTTGGTGTAGAAGCCCACATAGACGAGTTGGCAGGAACGAATGCGGTCGCGGATGTCATTGAGCGTTTCGCGCCCGTTGGTGGTGGCGATGACTTTCGAGGCCGACAAAGTATAAACCCGCAAGCCATAAATCTGCACCGCCACCATGGATCCAACGACGATGACAAAAATACCCGCCGCCACCATCACCTCCACCAGCGTAAAACCGCAGCGGGAAAAGGCGCCGGAAGTCTTGATTGTATTTTTGTAAATTTTCATTGGTCGCTGGTGCGGATGATGATCGCCGTGTTGGTCTGCACCTGGCCGGTCAATGGAAATTTCCAGATGCTGTCGCAACGGATCTGGCGATACGGCGGATTGCCAGATCCATACTGCGTCACATAGATATTGTTGGTCACCCAAAAGGATAAATTGGAATTGGTGGGGCTGCCCGTGCTGGGAACATCAAGCACATCCACAAAATTTGTCGTATATGAGTTTGTGGAATTGATCGGGCCAAGTTGATCTGACCCGTTTGGCCCATAGGTCGCCGGATAGTTCCACACACTCCAACTTGCCGCCCGCACTTGTTCCACGCCCTGCGAGGCATACGATTGCGCCGCCAGCGACATGGAACTCCATTCCGCCATGCGGTTCGCCTGCACGTAACCGTAAATCAAACCTGAAAAGACGATCATCAGCACGCCAAACGCCACCAAGACTTCACCCAGCACAAATCCCGCAAGTTGTCGGCGGCTCAAATATTTTGTTCGGGTCAACATATTTTCTTAAACCAACCTTGTAACGAGCAATCCACATACCAAGTTTCAATGAAAAAACAAGCAACATCAAGGTAAGGTTCACATTAAACATTGAATCTGTCAATATGGCTAAACCTGATTATTAGCGTTGCGACTGTCTGAACTGCCGCGGGACTGTCCCGAAACAAAGCAACAGGCCAGACTACTGTAACTCCCGCGCCCGCACTTTGGCCAGACTCAAAAATGCCGCCAGCAGTGGCGTGGTTTTGCCGCGCCACAATGCGCCAATCAGCGCCGGTGAAAAATCCTTCAATGGCAGCGCCTGCACGTTGGCGGGCAGCGCGCGTTTGGGAATCGCCACGCCGAGGCCGATGCCCAAGCCGCTCGCCACGTAGGTCTCTATCAGATCAATCGAACTGGCTTCGATGGTCGGAAACCAGTCCACTCCGATCTCCGCCAGCCGCGCCAGAAAATTTTTTGTCACCAGTTCGGTCGCCGGCAGGCAGATGAGCGAGTCGGAAATTTTGTCGCGCCGCCATAACTCCGCCGCCGATTTCAGCCCGCGCTTTTTTTCCACCAGCAGCACGAGCGGCAATTCCATTAGCACCTCCGATTGAAATCCCGCCGGCGGCTTTTGCCCGATCAGCGTGATGACGAGGTCAATTTCATCTTTCGCCAGCAGCTCTTCCAGTTGCACCGGAAAACCTTCGCGCAGCGAGGCCTTCAACGCGGGAAATTTTTTGTGCACCGCCTGCAATAATTTCGGCAGATGGTCGCGCAGCACGATGGTCGAAGCGCCGATACGGAAATGCCGCGCCTGACCGCCCTGAAATTCCTCCGCCAGTTTGCCAAGATTGGAAAAGAACGGCGCGCAGAACGAGTAAAGTTTTTCGCCCGCCGGTGTCAGCACGAACGGACGGCGCTGAAACAAAGTCACGCCGAGAAATTCCTCCAACTGCGCTACCTGCGCGCTCACCGCCGGCTGCTGGATGCCATACGGAATGTTTCGCACCGCCGGCATGATGCCGCCGTGTTTGGCGACGTAATAAAAAAGTTCGAGGTGATGGACGTTCATTATTTCAGGTGATGCTCGTAAAGTTTTACCAGTTCGCAACCTGACTTCAAGCCGTGATAATCTGGCTGCAAAGGAAGCTGACGCTTGGCCGAACCACATTCGCCGCCTAGGCATATTTATGTAACCCGTCAGCCGCTTGTCGCGTATGATGATTGTGAGAACGGAATGTCTTCATTCCGCCTTGAATCCAATTACACCATGAATCTGCGGCGGGCTTTTACTCTGATCGAACTGCTGGTGGTGATCGCCATCATCGGCATTCTGGCGGCGATGCTGATGCCAGCGCTGTCCAAAGCCAAGCAGCGGGCGCAGGGCGCATTGTGTCTAAATAACGGCAAACAGATGATGACCGCAATGATACTTTATGTGGACGACAACCACGACTTTTTCCCGCCCAATCCCGATGACGCGACCGCACCACCAGGCCATGCCTGGTGCAGCGGAAATGCTGGCATTCCGCAGCCCAATTATCCAGGGTCGGGCGCGCAAGAGTTCGACCCCGACGTGCTGCTGGATCCCACGCGCAGCTTGCTGATTCATTATCTCTCCGGCGCGGTCTCCGTGTTCCGCTGCCCGGCCGACGAACGTGTCGGCCCATACCAAGGCACCAATGCCGCGCTCATGGGAAAAATTGTTCCCGCCGCGCGGACTTTTTCCATGAATCAGGCTGTCGGCACCATTTGCCCTGGTTATGATCAGGGCGCCGGCCATAGCGGTGTGCCAACCCTGTCCGTCAATGGCCCGTGGCTGAACGGTCTGGATACCCATCTGCGCAATTCCCCCTGGGCCACTTACGGCAAAATGGCTGACATCAATGCGCCCGGCCCATCGGGACTTTGGGTGTTGCTCGATGAAAATGCCCAAGGCCTCAATGACGCCGCTTTCGCGTTCAGCGAGGACACGCCCGGCTGGGTGGATTATCCCGGCTCTTATCACAACGGCGGTTGCGGCTTCGCGTTTGCTGATGGCCATTCCGAGACGCATCACTGGGTGGACGGCACCACGCTGGTGTTTGGTTCGGGGTCAATCATCAGCGGCGGTTCGCTCGATCCGGCCGACTGGCCCGACTGGCAATGGATGGCCGCCCGCACTTCCGCCCGCGTCCAGTGACCGACAGCATCGCTGCAAACGATGTTGTCCAAATTTTTTCAATTCACATTTCGCCGCGCGATTGGTTAGCTTGGCCTTGTGAGCAATGATAATAAACCATCGTCCGTCGGCCATCCACCATCCGCCACGCGCGGCTTCTGGGCGCTGATCATCACGCAGTTTCAAGGCGCGTTCAGCGATAACGCGCTCAAGTGGCTCGCCATTTTTTTGATCACCCAATTGAATTTGCCGTCCGGCGAACGCGACCGTCTGGTCACGATCGTCGGCGCACTATTCGCCGTGCCGTTCATTTTATTTTCGATGGCTGGCGGCTTTCTTGCCGACCGTTTCAGCAAACGTCGCGTAATTCTCGGCGTGAAGGTTTTTGAAATCTTCGTGATGCTGCTCGCGCTCGTCAGTCTCGCGACCCATCATCTTTACCTCACTATTTTCTGCGTGTTCCTCATGGGCGTCCACAGCGCAATTTTTGGTCCGTCCAAATACGGTTTGCTGCCGGAACTGCTGCCGGAGAAAAAACTGTCGTGGGGCAACGGCATTCTGGAATTCGGCACCTTCATCGCCATCATCATCGGCACCGTCGCGGGCGGCTTGTTCTGCAAAACTTTTTCCGCGCAACCCGCATGGTCAGGCGTCATTTTAATTACGCTCGCCGTCATCGGCCTGACGACCGGCCAGCACATCACCAAAGTTCCCGCCGCTGATCCGCAGAAAAAATTCCGCGCCAACTTCGTCGCCGAATTGTGGACGCAGATAAAAATCATCCGCCGCGACCGTCCGTTGTGGCTGGCGCTAATCGGCAACACTTACTTTTTCTTCATCGCCGCGCTCATTCAGTTCGTCATTGTCATTTATGCGCAGGATGTGATGCACATCAACGACCCCGCGCAGGCCAGTTATTTGCAGGCCGCCACGGCCATCGGCATCGGGACAGGCTGCCTGCTCGCGGGATTTCTCTCCGCCGGAAAAATCGAGACGGGACTCATCCCGTTTGGCGCCATCGGCCTCACGATTTGCGCCGTGTTGCTCGGACGTGGCGGACTCTCATTCACTGTCGTTGCCATCAATCTCTCCGCGCTCGGATTTTTCGGCGGCTTTTACATCGTGCCGATTTCCGCGCTGCTGCAATTCCGTCCCGCGCACGAACAAAAAGGCGGCGTCCTCGCGGCGGCAAATTTAATTTCGTTCGTCGGCATCGCGCTCGCCTCCGTCGTTTTTGGATTGCTCACGACCGTTTTAAAATTGTCTCCGCCGCAAATTTTTCTCATTGTTGCCGGCTTGTCGCTCGCCTCCGCCGTTTATCTGCTCGCGCTCATGCCCGACGCGTTACTGCGTTTTATTTTGTGGTGCCTCACTCATTCCATCTATCGCGTTCGCATCGTTGGTCGCGATCACATTCCCGAAAAAGGCGGCGCGCTCTTCGTCTGCAACCACGTTTCCCTCGCCGACGCGTTATTGCTCATCGCCTCGACCGACCGACCAATTCGTTTTCTGATGTTCAAAGACATATACGAAAAATGGTGGATAAAGCCGTTCGCAAAAATTTGGAAAACTATTCCCGTCTCGTCCGAACAGCGTCCGCGCGAACTGCTTACCGCGTTGAAGGGAGCGAGCGACGCCATCCGCAACGGCGAAGTCGTCTGCATTTTTGCCGAGGGACAAATCACGCGCATCGGCCAGCTTCTGCCGTTCCGGCGCGGCATCGAGCACATCATGAAAAATGTAGATGCGCCCATCATTCCCATCGCGCTCGACGGCGTGCTCGGCGGACCGATGAGTTACCGCCGTGGAAAATTTGTTCACCTCATCACCTCGCGCCTGCCGCATCCGGTCACCGTGAGTTTTGGCGCGCCGCTGCCGCCGACCACCACGCCGTTTGCCGTGCGCGAAGCAGTGCAGGAATTGCAGGTCAATGCGTGGTCATTGCGCCGCGCGCAAATGCAGCCGCTCCATCGCAGTTTGATCCACATGGCACGCCAACATCCGTTTCGCTTCGCCTTCGCTGATGCAACGAGTGGAAAAATAAATTTCGGCAGCGCGCTCGTGAAAACTATTTTTCTCTCTCGCCGCCTGAAAAATATCTGGTGCGGTCAAAAGATGGTAGGAATTTATCTGCCGCCGAGCGTGCCGGGCGCGCTCGTGAATTACGCCGCGTTTCTCTGCGGAAAAGTGCCGGTGAATCTGAATTATACGCTCTCTGAAACCACGCTGGCCGACTGCGTAAAACAGTGTGAAATCAAGACGATTATCAGCTCGCGGAAATTTTTGGAGAAAATAAAACTCACGCCGCCCGGCGAAATTATTTTCCTCGAAGACCTCGCCGCGAAATCGTCGTTGACGGAAAAAATCTCTGTGTTTCTGCTCGCCAACTTTGCGCCGACATTTTTGTTGGAAAAGATTTTTGGTTCCGCGCACACCGGCATGGATGATCTTGCGACAATTATTTTTTCCAGCGGCAGCACCGGCGAGCCGAAGGGCGTCATGCTCTCGCAATTTAACCTGCTCGCCAACATCCAGCAGTGCGGCGAAGTCATCGCGCTCGACGAAAACCAGCGACTGCTCGGCATCCTGCCGTTTTTTCATTCGTTCGGTTTTACCGTCACGCTTTGTTTGCCAATCGTGCTCGGAACCGGCGTCGCATTTTATCCGAATCCGCTCGATTCCAAAGGCGTGGGCGCGATGGTGCGCGAAAATAAAGTCACCGTGCTGCTCGCCACCGCGACCTTTCTGCAAATTTATCTGCGCGGCGTCGCGCCGGAAGACTTTGGCGGACTCAAACTCGTCGTCACCGGCGCGGAAAAATTGCCGGAACCGCTCGCCGCTGCGTTCGAGGCGCGCTTTGGCATCCGCCCGTTTGAAGGTTACGGCTGCACGGAATGTTCGCCCGCCGTGGCCGTGAACACTTGGGATTATCGCGCCGCCGGATTTTATCAGGTCGGCGGCAAGCACGGAAAAATCGGCCAGCCTGTGCCCGGCATGTGCGTGCGCATCACTGACGCCGAAAATCCGTGGGGTGGAAAAATCCTGCCGCCCGGCGAGGCGGGAATGTTGCTCGTGCGCGGGCCGAACCTCATGCTCGGCTACCTCAACCAACCGGAAAAAACCGCCGAAGTTTTGCGCGATGGCTGGTATTGCACCGGCGACGTGGCATTCCTCGACGACGACGGATTTTTGCAGATCACCGGGCGGCTGAACCGCTTCAGCAAAATCGGCGGCGAAATGGTTCCGCAGTTGAAGATCGAGGAAAAATTACAAGAACTCGCGGGCGCGGCGGAAACCACGTTTGTCGTCATCGGCGTGCCGGATGAAAAAAAGGGCGAACGGCTTGTCGTGCTGCACAAGCTCGCGGACGCTGAACTTGCCATCGTGTTGGAAAAATTTGCCGCCAGCGATCTGCCGAATTTGTGGAAGCCGAAGGCGGATGCGTTTTACCGCGTGGAAAATTTTCCGATGCTTGGCACCGGCAAACTGGATTTGCGCGGCGTCAAAGAACTCGCGCTAAAATTCTCAACCACGGGTTCGCCTGCGCAGCAATAAGCCGCTTCCTAGTATGATTAAAGATATCGTTGCTGGTTCCGGCACAGCGGTGGTTGAAAACGAAATGTCATCAATCAAACCTTGGTAATAATTTTCTCCACCCTGACTGGACGGAACATTAACGCCAATCGAAAGTGTTGATGTTTGGCCAGCCCATTCCGAAATGTTTCCAGCTAGCTCGGTATAGCTACCGTAATTGGCGAGTGCTTGTAACGCAATGTTTTGACCGCCTATCGTAACAAAAAACTGTCCCGGTAAATTTGAGGAAACTTGAAATGCCATCACATCCGCCACCTTGAATTGTATTGATTTAGCCGTAAATGGCACCAAGCCCGTTTGAGATACGCTTGCGACCGCTGAACTGGGATAACTGAAGGATGATGAAGAAAGAAAAAGACTGGTCGTGCCAGCAATTGGTGTAAATAGTGTTGTAGAAGTTTGAAGGGATACCGTGGTTGCATCTAGCACATAGTCGTTTAATGTTACGCCTGTTTGATATGGGCCGCAGGTCGCGGTCCAAAATGGAATGGAATAATAGTCATCTGAATTTCCACCACCATTAGCAGCATTTCCTAAATCAACAGGAGTTGATTCAAAGCCCAGATTTTGAAATGTGCCTTGGCCATTTGCGGTCGAAAATAAAACAAACACCGATAGAAACATGCCAGTGATTCCAATCAGTGTTTTCATGTTGGAATAATTTAGGATTCTTCGTTTAATTCACAAGGGAATAAACTCGTGCTGGATTTCTTTTCCGTCCAAATGTAAAATCGCCACGCTGCGTTCCGCGCCGAACTTGGGCTTGCCCGCGTAACCGGGATTGAAAAAGAAAACGCCGTCCACCATCTGCGCAAACGGCTTGTGCGTGTGACCAAAAATAACGGCGTCCGGCTTTTGCTGGCGAATCTGTGGTTCAAGGGTTTCCGACAACGCCCACGGATTCGTGATGTGATGCACGAGAAATTTTTTCTCCGCGAGCATCACGGTTTCCGTGAGCTTGAACGGCAGGCCGACATCCACATTGCCTTGCACGACGGTGGCGGGCGCGATGAATTTCAACTCCAGTTCGATCACCGGATTGCCGATGTCGCCCGCGTGCAGAATATGCTCCACGCCGGCAAAAAGTTTTTCCACGCGCGGGTCGAGCCAGCCGTGCGTGTCGGAAATGACGCCAATTTTCACGCCTTGGCTTCCTCCGGTTCAGCTTCAGTTTTACCTTCCGCTGCCGGTTCGCGCGCACCCGCAGTTTTTTCGGCGGGTGATTCGGCGGTGAGTTTTTCGGCGGCGGCAAAGAGCGCGGTGAACAAGCCGCCGCTCAAAAGCGTGTTGCGGAAAAATTCCCACGTCGAAGGATAGCCGCCCGTGCCCTTGGTCAACGCGATGATCCAGCCCGCGAGGTTTTTGGTGTATTCGGGGTTGTGAAACGGATTGAACAGCCACGACGCGGTGTTGGTGATGAAATAAAATAAAATAGCGCCGAGCAGGCCGCCGCCGAGCAGGCCGATGAAGGATGATTGCGGCTTGAACCGGCGTCCGAGAAAAATCAGCATGGCGTAGGCGGCGTAATTAAAAAATAAATTTTCCAAATCGGCCAAATCCCAGACGTTGATGCCGTGGCTGGCGTAATAACAATTCAGCGCGATGTCGGTCGCGAGCATGACGCCAAGCGTCAGCCACCACACCATCGCGCCGCGAAAATAAACGCCGGCGCAAAACGCAAACGCATACGCGACGCTGAAATTCCACGGCATCAAGTGCGGAACCCGCGACAGTGCGAACACCACCACAAAAATCGTGGGCAGGAGAATTTTGCCTTTCATTGCGGGAATTTTAGCGGAACGGAAATGCTGTTTCAAATTCGGAAATCAATTTGATGACAGAAAATCAGAAGCAGAAAATCGTCAGCTTTTTCGGTCCGTGCGCGCCCAAAACCAAAATGCGTTCGATGTCGCCGGTGCGACTGGGGCCGGTGATGAACGAAATCATGCTCGGATAATTGGCCGCGTATTTTTGCTGCAACAAGGCGAACGCAGCGGGCAAGTCGGCTACAAGCTGTTCGCGACGTGCGATGACGATGTGATGCGGCGGCAGCACGGACAATGCGCGTCCGCCCGCGCTGCGGGTCGTCACCACCACGCCGCCGGTCTGCGCGATGAGCGCGTCGCATTCGGTGATACCGGCGTCGCATTTTTCCATTTCCTGAACGTCGTAGCCTTTGTCTGTTTCCAAAACCGGCAGGCCGAGCGATGCGCTGGCGAAGTTGCTCAACTCGCCGCCGTGGCTCGCGAAGCGCGACCATTTTTCGTCATTGGCAATTTTTTTTAGCGCCGCCGGCAATTCCGCACGGCTGGCGAGTAATTGAAAATCCGCCTTCAAGTCGGCGGCGTTTTTGGTGAACAAGGCGAACTGCTCCGCGCTGCTCTCGCCGACGGACGGCAGCCATTCGCGTGCGTGGCTCGCGGGTGATTCCGTCGTCGAATGCGCCGACGTTTCGTCATGCGAACCGGGCGGGGGAGCGGAAACTTTCAAGGCCTCGCGGATGCGGCCCAGGATTTTTTCGCGCTCGCTCAAAATTGTTTCTACATTTTTCATTCGGCCTGTGATTCTTTTCGTTTCGCCCACCATTCCTTGAAGGATTCGGGTGCGATGGGCGGCAGGTCGCGGGTTTTCGTCCATTGGCGGGCGGGGTCAATGACGCCGCCCGTGACCAGTCTTTGCAGCGGTTGCGTAAGCCGGCCAAATTTCTTTGCGAACGACCAGAGGACTGGCCTGCTCGCGACGAAGGCGAAAATTTTATATGCGAGCCGCTCGAAAAATGCCGGTTCGCTGGCGGAGGCATTGCGGCGGTTTTGCAGCAGATGATGGTGCAGATCAATTTTCACCGGACACGCTTCGGTGCACGCGCCGCAGAGCGAACTCGCGTTGGACAGATGTTTCCAATCCTGCAAGCCGCGCAGATGCGGCGTGATGACCGCGCCGACCGGCCCGCTGTAAGTCGTGCCGTAAGTGTGGCCGCCGACGTTGCGGAAAATCGGGCAAACATTCAGGCACGCGCCGCAGCGGATGCAGTGCAGCGAGTCGCGCTGCTCGGCGTCGGCGAGGAGTTCGGTGCGGCGGTTGTCGAGCAAGATGACGTGCCATTCCTCCGGGCCGTCGCATTCGCCGGGCTGGCGCGGACCGGAATACATCGTGTTGTAGCATGTCATCGGCTGGCCGGCGCCGGCGGTCGCCAGCATCGGCAGAAACAGCGCCAGGTCGCTGAAACGCGGCAAAACTTTTTCGATGCCCATCAACGTGATCATCGTCTTCGGCAGCGCGGCGGTAAGGCGCGCGTTGCCCTCGTTTTCCGTGATGGAAATCATGCCGGTCTCGGCGATGGCAAAATTTCCGCCGGTGAAACCGACATCAGCGGTGATGTATTTCTGCCGCATCACGCGACGCGCGACCATCGTCAATTCTTCTGGCGAATCCGACGGCGCGTCGCCCAGTTCTTTCTGGAACAGATCTTTGATTTCGCCGCGCGTCAGGTGCATCGAGGGAAAAACAATGTGGTACGGCGGTTCGTGACGAAGTTGCACGATGAATTCGCCGAGGTCGGATTCGACGACGGTAAAACCTTCTTTTTCGAGCGCGTGATTCAAATGAATTTCTTCACTCGTCATCGCCTTGGATTTGATGATGGTGCGGGCTTTTTTGTCGCGAAGGATCTGCGAAATAATTTCGCGCGCCTGCACGCCGTTACTCGCCCAATGAACTTTCGTGCCGCGCGCTTCGAGCTTGCTCGTCAACGCGACAAGGTGTTCGTCCAAGTGATTGATGGCTTCCCATTTAGTTTCGGCGGCGGCTTGGCGCGCGGATTCCCAGCTTTGGAACGCGGCCTTGCGCTTGTCGCGCACAACTTCGTAACTGCGCAACGCCGTGCGAATGACCGAGCGATGGCGCAGGTCGCGTGACTTCTCGCTGGCGCGCGTTTTGAATTCGGAGACGAAGCTCATTGCTGGTTGAGCACCTCGGCGAGGTGAATGGTTTTAAGTTTGCTGCCTTGGCGCGACAACAAACCTTGGATGTGCATCAGGCAGCTCGAATCATTTGAAACGATAAAATCCGCACCGGTCTCGGTTGCGGCGGCGCATTTGACTTCGCCCATCGCGGTGGAAATCATCGGAAATTTCGCGGAAAAAGTTCCGCCGAAACCGCAGCAGGATTCCTCCTTCAGCTCGACAAAATCCAATCCGACGACCTTGCTGAGCAAAGCGCGCGGCGCGGTTTTGATGCCGAGTTCGCGCAGGCCGTGGCAACCGTCGTGAAACGTGACCTTGTGCGCAAATTTCGCGCCGAGGTCGGTCACGCCAAGTTTGCTGACGAGAAAATCGGAAAATTCCCACGTGCGCGCGGCAACTTGTTTCGCCAATTCCGCCTGCGGAGTATTTTTGAAAAGTTCGGGATAAAACTTTTTGATCATCGCGCCACACGAACCGGAACCGATGACGACAGCCTCGGCGCTTTTCAATTTTTCCAACACCGGTGCAGCGATGGTGCGTGCTTCGTCCCAATAGCCGGAGTTGAATGGCGGCTGGCCGCAGCAGGCGATTTCGTTTGGGCAAACAACTTTGTGGCCGAGGCGTTCGAGAATCTCAACCATGCTGATGCCGGCGCGTGGGAACAGCGCGTCCATGAAACAGGGAATGAATAAGGTGACGGTCATGTGATCGTGACGTGACTATTTTCCCCGACAAACCGAGGCGCGTCATTAAAAAAATGCGTGGTGCGCTGGTTTATTCTGTAGTGAGAAAAACTAGGTGCCTCCGGCAATTGAGTTTTTAAAAAATCTTGCCCCGGATTTTCGGGTCTGTCAGAATCAGCTTTCGCGGTGAAATGTTTCGCCGTGCTAGATTTCGCCTCGGTAGCTCAATGGTAGAGCAGTTGACTCTTAATCAATTGGTTTGCGGTTCAAGTCCGCACCGGGGCACCATTTTATCAATGATCTAGAGGGTTTTTGTTGCCTTCAGGATTGCGGTTCGCGCTGCGCCTCAAAAACACCAATCTGTTTTGGGGAATTATTTGCGCGGCGATTTGTTTCAAGTCGCTTCCATTTATATTCCACCGGCAGGATGGTCGAGCGGGTGTTGATTTGCGTTAACGAGTATTTTTTATCGCCTCGCCGCCGTTTGTTTCAAGCGTTCGTGGCGAGCCCGCACACGCTATGCGCATTGGACGCAAATTGATGTGTTCTCGAACCTCTGAAATTCTTGTGCCATGCCCCATCGTATGTGGGGTGAACACCCCATATCATCTGACTTCGAAAAAGCGGATTCTTATAGGAGAAATCATTTCTATAATAGCCGAATTATTTTGTTGAGCACGAGCGCACCTCGTTGAAAAGATGATTATACAGAACGCCCATAATTGATGGGCTGAATGGTAGGAATACCTCTGGTTGGATTTCTGCGGCAAAATAGTGGCAGAAATTGCGGTTGAAAGTATGGACACCATGCAGACACTGCCATTGCGCTTTCAAAACTGGGTGACCGATCTGCGGCGGGTGCACCCCAGCGTGGGTGAGCCGCCCTTGCGATCTGAGTTGTTCAGCGTTGAACAACTTGCCCACCATGCCCAGACACTTGCGGCCAATCATCAGGTGGTCACCTGGAAAGGTTCCAGCAGTCTGCTGGCTAGGCTGACACAAAACGAGGACATCCTGCGGACCTTCAATCGCGCAACCCTCGTCGTAAAACCAGGCCGGCGCATCACGCCCGCCGCTGAATGGCTGCTAGACAATTTCTACCTGATCGAAGAGCAAATACAAATGGCCAAACGGCATCTTCCGCGCGGCTACAGCCGGGAACTGCCCCGCCTCTTGAACGGTGCCTGCGCCGGGCTGCCGCGCGTCTATGACATCGTACTGGAATTGATCTCGCATGTGGACGCGCAAATTGATGCGGAACCGCTCAGCGCCTTCGTCGCCGCTTATCAAACGGTACATTCCTTGAAGCTGGGAGAGTTGTGGGCCATTCCCATCATGCTGCGTCTGGGCTTGATTGAAAATCTCCAGCGCGTCACCACCCGGCTCACCGTCGCCCGGACGGATCGCGACCTAGCGGATTTGTGGGTGAACCGGTTGCAGGAAATGGCGGAGAAAGATCCATCGCATCTCGTCATCGTGGTCGCTGACATGGCGAAATCTGATCTGACCTTGTCCAGTTCCTTCGTGGCGGAATTCTGCCAGCGGCTGTCGCGGCAAAGCCCGGTGCTGCATCTCGCGCGCAGCTGGCTCGAACAACGGCTGGGACAGCTCGGCTTGTCCATCGAGCAGCTCGTCCAGTTGGAAACCCAGAATCAGGCCGCCGACCAGGTCTCCGTCAGCCACAGTATCACCAGCCTCCGTTTCTTGAGCGCCATGGACTGGAAAGAGTTCGTGGAAAACCTGAGCCAGGTCGAATTGATTCTGCGCGGCGATCCCGCCGGGGTTTACCACGCGATGGATTTTGCGACCCGCGATCGTTACCGGCATTCGGTCGAATTTCTGGCCCGGCAAAGTGAACTTTCGGAAGCGGACATCGCGCAGCGCGCCGTCCAACTGGCCGCTGACCGTGCGCGCCAAAATGGCGAAAGCGATCGCGCCGCCCACGTTGGTTTTTATCTGATTGATAAAGGCCGGCCCGAACTCGCGTGGCTGGCCAAAGTCCGGTGGCCGTGGCCGACCGCCATGGAACGCAGTATCCATCGCTTCCCACTGGCATTTTACGCGGGCGGAATCGGTTTGCTGACGCTGCTGGCCACGCTCGGATTTGTGCGGCAGGCGCTGGCGCTGGACGTGCAGGGCTGGAAACTAATTTTCTTCACGGTGATTTTTTTGCTGTGCGCGAGCCAGCTGGCCGTGGCGCTGATGAACTGGCTGTCCACGTTGCTGGTGAATCCCTGCCGGCTGCCGCGCCTGGATTTTTCCGCCGGCATCCCGGCGGAATGCCGCACGATGGTCGTCGTGCCCACGATGCTCACGAGCGTGGCGGGCGTGGATTGCCTGCTCGAGACCCTGGAAATTCATCACCTTGCGAACCGGGATCAACATCTGCATTTCGCGCTGCTGACGGATTTCCGCGACGCGCCGGCCGAAGCGCAGCCGGGCGACGGGATATTGATTCAACGTACGCGCGCTGGCATCGAATCGTTGAACAAAAAATATTCTTCCGCCGAACAAAATCTTTTTTTTCTGTTTCATCGTCCACGCCGGTGGAGCGCCGGCGAAAACTTGTGGATGGGCTACGAGCGCAAGCGCGGAAAGCTTATGGAATTCAATGCGCTCCTGCGCGGCGGCGCGCCCGGCTGTTTTTCCGAAATCGCCGGCGAGACCGCCATCCTGCCGAAAATAAAATATGTCATCACGCTCGACACTGACACGCAGTTGCCGCGCGAGGCCGCCCGTCAACTCGTCGGCACGATGGCGCATCCGTTGAACCGGCCGGTGTTCGACACCGTGCGCGGAACCGTCCGCGAGGGCTACAGCATTCTCCAGCCGCGCGTCGGCGTGAGCTTGCCGAGCGCCCGGCGATCGTGGTTCGTGCGGCTGTTTGCCGGCGACGCGGGCATTGATCCTTACACGCGGGAAGTTTCCGATGTGTATCAGGATGTGTTCCACGAAGGCTCGTATATCGGTAAAGGGATTTACGATGTGGACGCCTTCGAGCGCGCCATGGCCAGACGCTTTCCGGAAAACACCATTCTCAGCCACGATTTGCTGGAAGCCTGCCACGCGCGCTCCGCGCTGGTCTGCGACGTGGAATTCTACGAGGAATTTCCCTCGCGCTACAACGTGGACATGGACCGCCGTTACCGCTGGATTCGGGGCGACTGGCAAATCACGCAATGGCTGTTGCCGCGCGTGCCCGGTTCCGATGCCCGGCGCATCGCCAATCCGCTCTCGGTGCTGTCGCAATGGAAAATTTTCGATAACCTCCGGCGCAGCCTCGTCCCGGTCGCGCTGCTGCTTTTGTTGCTCGGCGGCTGGCTGTTTGAACCGGGACTCGGCGGGATGTTTTTGCTGCTGGTGTTCGGCATCATCTCACTTCCGGGCCTACTGGCTGCGGTGTTCAGCGCGGTGCGCAAGCCGCAGGATTTGCCCTGGAAAATGCATCTGCACGACGTGGCCGCGGTCGGCAGCCGGCAACTCGGCCAGATTTTTCTCACCCTGGCGTTCCTGGCCTACGACGCGTTTATCAGCCTGGATGCCATCGGCAAAACGCTTGTGCGCCTGCTCGTGACCCACCGGCGGCTGCTCGAATGGCAAACCTCGAGCGATTCCGAACGCACCACGCGCGCCGACCTCGCTGATTTTTATGTGACCATGTGGGTCGCGCCGAGTCTTGCGCTGACATCCGGAATTTTTCTCGTGTTCCGGCATCCCGCGCAACTGGCCTTTGCGCTGCCGCTGATCCTGATCTGGCTGGCCGCGCCGTGGATCGCTTGGTGGATCAGCCAGCCCATTGAATCCGTCACGCCGGATTTGACGGCCGAGCAGCTGACGTTTCTGCGCCGCACCGCGCGCATGACCTGGCATTTTTTCGACACGTTTGTCAGCGCGCTGGAGAACTGGCTGCCGCCGGATAATTTTCAGGAAGTTCCCGCCCCGACGATCGCCACGCGCACCTCGCCCACGAACATGGGGCTCGCGCTGCTCGCCAATCTGGCCGCGCACGACTTCGGCTATCTGCCGTTGAGCGGCTTGATTGAGCGCACGCGAGCCACGCTTGCCACCATGCAGCGGCTCGACCGGCATCGCGGTCATTTGTTTAACTGGTATGAGACGCGCACGCTCAAGCCGCTGCTCCCGCTTTACATTTCGAGCGTGGACAGCGGCAACCTTGCCGGCCATCTACTGACGTTGGCCGCCGGTTTAAGGGAACAGGCTGAAGAAAAGATTTTCACGCCGCAAATTTTTGCCGGCCTGCGTGACACGGTAAAAATCCTGCAAGACTTGCTACCCGAAAACCAATCGCTCGCGGAACTGGATATGAAACTGGCTCCAGCGCCGGCGGGTCTGCGCGCCGCGTTTGCCTTGCTGGAAAATGCCGCGAGTCAGTCAGCTCAAATCGCGACGGCGCTGGCAAACGAAGAAAAAGAAATCAGCGGGTGGGCCGAAATATTGAAACGCGATTGCGCGGCGCATTTGGAAGAATTGCGTTTCATCGCGCCGTGGCTGGCGTTGCCCGTCATTGCCCAGTTGGACGCAAAGTTTGTTCAACTCGACCAAGCGCACACATTGCGTGAAATCTCCTTGTTGGAACAATCATCTGCCCCGTTTATTGATGACAAAGACGTGTTCGTGCGTTGTCTGCATGAAGCTGGCGATCACGCCCGTGAGCGGTTGCTCGCGCTCGAAGCCCTGGCGAAACAATGCGACGAACTCGCCGCGATGGATTTTGCTTTTTTATTCAACACCGCGCGCGATTTATTTTCCACCGGCTACAATGTCACCGAACGCCGGTTCGACACCGGCTTTTACGACCTGCTGGCCTCGGAGGCGCGCTTGTGCAGCTACGTCGCCATCGCTTTGGGACAAGTGCCTCAGGATCATTGGTTCTCGATGGGCCGGCTGCTCGTCGCATCGCACGGCGATCCGATCCTCATTTCGTGGAGCGGCTCGATGTTCGAATATCTGATGCCGCTGCTGGTCATGCCGAATTATGAAAACACGTTGCTCGATCACACCTGCCGCGCGGCGGTGCAGCAGCAAATCGAATATGGAAAACTGCGTGGCGTGCCGTGGGGCATTTCCGAATCGGGCTACAACCGGACCGATGTTCAATTCAATTATCAATATCGGGCTTTTGGCGTGCCCGGCCTCGGCTTGAAGCGCGGACTGGCTGAAGATTTGGTGATCGCGCCTTACGCGACGGCGATGGCGCTGATGGTGGCACCAGTGGCGGCGTGCGAAAATCTGCAACGGCTCGCCGCCGACGGACGCACCGGTGCCTACGGTCTTCACGAAGCGGTGGATTACACGCCAGCCCGCTTGCCGCCGGACGAGACCAGCGCGACGATCAAATCCTTCATGGCGCATCATCAAGGCATGAGCCTGCTCGCGCTAGTGAATTTATTTCATAACTGTCCGATGCAACGACGTTTCATGGCCTGCCCGCTGCTCAAGGCGGCGGACTTGCTGTTGCAGGAGCGCGTGCCCAAGACCGCCGCTAGCGTTTTCATCGAAGATTTGAAATTGGAAGAATCGCGCACGCCCTCCGGCGAGGGCGAGAGTGTGATGCGTGTCTTCACGAATCCCACCACACCGGCACCGGAAGTTCATCTGCTTTCCAACGGCCGTTATCATGTCGTCATCAGCAGCGCGGGCGGCGGCTACAGTCGCTGGCGCGAACTCGCGGTCACCCGCTGGCGCGAAGACGCCACGCGCGACTGCTGGGGGATGTTTGTCTATCTGCGCGACTTGGGCACCGGCGAGTTTTGGTCTACTGCTTATCAACCAACCTTGAAGATGACAAAGGGCTACGAAGCCATTTTCACGCAGGCGCGCGCGGAATTTCGCCATCGTCATGCGGGTATTGATGTCCACACCGAGATCAGCGTCTCGCCGGAAGACGACGTGGAGCTGCGGCGCATCACCCTCACCAACCGCTCGCCGGTGACGCGCCAGCTTGAACTCACCAGTTATTCGGAAGTGGTGCTCGCCGCGCAGGACGCCGACACGGCGCATCCGGCGTTCAGCAATCTGTTCGTGCAGACGGAATTCGCGCCCAAAACTTCCGCCGTTCTCTGCTCCCGCCGCGCGCGTTCCCAAGACGAAAAACCGCCGTGGTTGCTGCACCTGATGCAAGCCCAAGGCGAGGGTCAGGGAGAAATTTCCTGCGAGACCGATCGTTCGCGCTTTGTCGGCCGCGGTGGCAGCCTCGCTAATCCGGCGGCGATGCAAAACCTGGCGCCGCTTTCGAACAACGTCGGTTCGGTGCTGGATCCCATCATGGCGCTGCGACGCGCGATCACGTTGCCGCCGTTTGGCACGGCCATCATTGATCTGGTGGTCGGCGTGACCGAGAGCCGGGAGACCGCGCTCGCGCAGGTGGAAAAATACCAAAGCTCGCGCATGACCGACCGCGTCTTCGATCTCGCCTGGACGCACAGCCAGGTGACGTTGCATCAACTCGACGTGACCGAGGCGGAAGCGCAAATCTACGGTCGTTTGGCCAGCGCCCTGATCTATGCCGATCCCGCACGACGCGCCAACCAGGGCGTTTTGCTTAATAACCGGCGCGGTCAAAATGGCCTTTGGAGCTACGGCATCTCCGGCGACGCGCCCATCGTCCTGCTGCGCATTAGCGACACGGAGAAAATTGAAATTGTCCGCCAGCTTATCCAGGCGCATTCGTATTGGCGCATGAAAGGACTGACCGTTGATCTTGTGATCTTAAACGAGGATGTCTCCGTCTATCGCCAGTCGTTGCAGGATCAGATCACCACGCTGATTTCATCCGGCATCGAGGCGCAGATGCTCGACAAGCCCGGCGGCATTTTTGTCCGGCGGCTCGAACAAATCCCCAACGACGACCGTGTCCTGTTGCAGGCCGCAGCGCGCATTGTCCTCGACGATGAAAAAGGCTCGCTGGCGGAACAACTTGAACACCGCAGCGTTTTGGAGCCTTTGGTGCCGCCACTGCGCACCAGCCGTTTCCGGGCCCCGGATTTTCCCGCGCCGCTGCCGCCGCGCGACTTGATTTTCCACAACGGCCTTGGCGGCTTCACCCGCGATGGTCACGAATATGTCATCACCCTGCAACCCGGCCAGGTAACGCCCGCGCCGTGGGTCAATGTGCTGGCCAATCCATTTTTCGGCACGGTCATTTCCGAAAGCGGCGCGGCTTACACCTGGCTGGAGAATTCCCATGAATTTCGCCTGACGCCCTGGAGCGACGATCCGGTGCAGGACACCACCGGCGAAGCGATTTATATTCGCGATGAGCAGACCGGACAATTTTGGTCGCCCACACCATCGCCCGCGCGCGGTGCGACGCCTTATGTCATCCGCCACGGCTTCGGCTACACCGTGTTTGAGCATACCGAATTCGGCATCACCTCCGAGCTGTGGGTCTATGTCGCAATGGATGCGCCGGTGAAATTTTCCGTTTTGAAACTGCGCAACGTCTCCGGCCGGCCGCGCCGCCTGTCCGTCACCGGTTACGTCGAATGGGTGCTGGGCGACTTGCGGCACAAGAATCTGCTGCACGTGCAAACTGAAGTGGACCTCAAGACCGGCGCGTTGCTGGCGCGCAATTATTACAACACCGAATTCCCCGACCGCACCGTGTTTCTCGACGTGAACGACGCCACCCGCACGCTCACCGGCGACCGTAAGGAATTCATCGGTCGCAACGGCACCCTGGCGCAGCCGGCGGCCCTGCGGCGCGCGCGGTTGTCCGGCAAAGTGGGTGCGGGCCTGGACCCCTGCGGCGCGGTGCAGGTGAGTTTTAATTTGTCGGACGGCGAGGAACGCGAAACCAGTTTTCGCCTCGGCGTGGTCCGGAGCGCGGCGGATGTGCAGATTCTCATCCGGCGCTTTCGTCGCGCCGATGCCAGCCGCGCCGCGCTTGAAGGCGTGTGGGCGTATTGGAACCACACGCTTGGCGCGGTGAACGTGGACACGCCCGATCCCGCCGTCAATGTGCTGGCGAACGGCTGGCTGCTCTATCAAACCTTGAGCTGCCGCCTTTGGGGCCGCACCGGCTTTTATCAATCCGGCGGCGCTTATGGTTTTCGCGACCAGTTGCAGGATGTCATGGCACTCGTGCATGCCGCACCGGCTCTGACCCGCGAACATTTGCTCCGCGCCGCCGCGCACCAGTTCCGCGAAGGCGATGTGCAACATTGGTGGCATCCGCCCTCCGGCCGCGGCGTGCGCACGCATTTTTCCGACGACTATCTCTGGTTGCCCTACGTGACCTGCCGCTATGTTGCGTGCGTCGCGGATACCGGCGTGCTGGATGAAAAAATTTCCTTCCTCGAAGCGCGCCTCGTGAAACCGGACGAGGAATCTTACTATGATTTGCCGAACAAATCGGAAGAGACGGCCACGCTCTACCAACATTGCGTGCGCGCCATCGAGCGCGGCTTGAAACTCGGCGAACACGGCCTGCCGCTGATGGGCTGCGGCGATTGGAACGACGGCATGAACCTCGTCGGCAAGGACGGCCGCGGCGAAAGCGTCTGGCTCGCTTTTTTCCTCTTCGACGTGCTCACGCAATTTGCCGAGCTGGCGCGCTCGCGCAATGATACCGCCTTCGCCGACCGCTGCGCAACGCAGGCGGAATTGCTCCAACAAAACATCGAGCTGCACGCGTGGGACGGCGGCTGGTATCGCCGCGCGTATTTCGACAACGGCGAACCGCTTGGCTCCGCCACCAATCCCGAATGCCAGATTGATTCCCTGCCGCAAAGCTGGTCGGTCATCAGCGGTGCCGGCGAACCGGAGCGCGCACGCCAGGCGATGGCCGCCGTGGATCAACGTCTCGTTCGCCGCCAGGATAAATTAATCCAGTTGTTCGATCCGCCGTTTGACAAATCATCGCTCAACCCCGGCTACATCAAAGGCTACATTCCCGGCGTGCGCGAAAACGGCGGGCAATACACGCACGGCGCGCTCTGGACCACCATGGCCTTTGCGCTGATGGGCGACCACGACCGCGCGTGGGAACTTTTCGCGCTGCTCAATCCCATTCATCACGCGGAAACGCCCGAACAGATTGCCATCTACAAAGTCGAACCTTACGTGGTCGCCGCCGATGTCTATGCCGTCGCGCCGCATATCGGCCGCGGCGGTTGGACGTGGTATACCGGTTCCGCCGGCTGGATGTATCGGTTGCTAATTGAAACTCTCCTCGGCGTGAACCTGGAAGGCGATCAATTGCGGCTAACTCCTCGCCTGCCGAAAAATTGGTCGACCTATAAAATCCATTATCGCTACCGCCAAACGATCTACCATATCACGATCGCCCGGTTGGCAACCGATGCTGCCGAGGCAAATCAACTCTTTCTTGATGGCGAAGAGCTAGCCGTGAAGATTATTCCATTGGTAGATGATCACCGCGAGCATTTCGTTGAATTGAAGGTTTGCAACCCGTGAGATTAACGACTGACAGCAAGTAAGATTCCTTAATGATTTATGGCGCATGGGGTTCTGGAAAAAACGTGGTGCTGGAGGCTAGGCGAGCCGCTGGCGCAAATGCAGCAGGCCATCACGTCCGTCGCCAGTGCGGAGGCCCAAGTGGCTGCCGCTCCGGTCACCGTTGGACAACGATCGGCTGAATTGGATGCCGCGGAGGGGTGAGACGAGGCTGACTGGTGGTTGGATGGTATTTTCAAAATAAGGCTTGGCAAGGTTTTGGGAAGGGCGTAAAACCAACTGTGTCCGCCACACTGTTAGCTGCTGAACGCGTTGTCTTGCGTGTGCGTGCCGATCCAAATTCAGGCAAAGCCTGCAGCCGCCAAAAATAAATGTAAAAAACTTGGGAGCAACGCGTGACATTCTCCGTCAAACGAATATGAAAATGAAAACAGTTATCACATCCATCCTCTGTTGCGCTTCTGTTTTGACAGTTGCCATAGTCGCCACCTCTTTATGAAAAAGTATGCCGTCATATTTACAGTGTTGGGATTGACTACCAGCGTTGCTTTTGCATTTCTCATGGCCTATGGCGAGAAGCGGCAGCCACCGATTTCAATGCCAGAGGCTTACACGATGGCTACGCAGGCTCTCGGCTCGGCCACGAACGAGTTTTATTGTGTGCATGCCAACACACAGATTTCAAGATCGCAAGACGGAGAGTGGCTTTTCAGCTTTTGCAGCACAAATGGCGCGCGCAAAGATGTGTTCGTATTTTTGGACAAAAAGACAAAGCCACAAGTTGTAGATGGTGGTGTTTTACGCTACTAATGACTATGCCTAACCAGTCGCCGGAGCCAACCGCCGTTCGCGCTGGCCGTTCCGCTGTCGCGGTTCACGCCGCGAGTCGGCGGTTGCTCAGCTTGCTACGTTAGACATCGTCTGACCTATGAAAATTAAGCCGAGATATTGGGTGGGGTTGGCAGTTGTGACTTATTGCATTTTGGCCTATGTCTTCATGTGGCCGCCCGTCGTCACAGAAATCCGTAGCACTCGGACTGTAAACCCGTGTATGATGAATCTCCACCTCATTGACGAAGCAATACATCAATGGGCTATTGAGCATGGCAAGCATGATGGCGATCCAGTTACCATGATTGACATTACGCCATATATTCGGAATGGCCGTGGAGAGGTCTGTAAGGTTAGCTGTTTTAGGGGCGGAGAATATGCTGTCACCGTTGTTGGAGTTGCGCCGACCTGTTCAGTTGGCTGGAAGACAGACCCAAAGACAAAGATTCGTGTGGGTTATTTTCATTTTGAATACTTCGGGCCAGCCCATGCGCTTCCCTGATAATATGACGACGATGCCTAACCAGATTGAATGAGAAGGCAGCGCCTGGGTAAACCAATGTTTTAATTTGCCTAGGAAAACAATGTGCCGAGCGTTAGCCCAAATGGCGACGCTGGGCTTAACCAACGCAACCAAAACCCAGCAGCTTTTAATAAAAGAATTCGGAATGGACGCTAATCTTGGAGTGATGACGGTCCGGCGACAGAGCCGCCACAAGGCGAGCCCGATAACAAGATGGTCACACTCCGCCCGCAAGGACATCGGATCCAATCGTGAACCGCTCGCGCGAGCGAGTTCGTATGGAAGCGAGATCCACTCCCGCCTTGCCAACGATGCGCCTTCCAAACCAAAAACGATGTGCTAATAATTTTTGACATGACTGCCTTCTCATGGAAGTCGCCGGAGCGAATCGCCATTGGCGCTGGCCGTTCCGCTGTCGCGGTTCACGTCGCTATGAAAAATCCATCCCCATCATTTTGTTGCTGCTTGTCGCTGTATCAGCATCGGCTCGCATAATCTTTCCGTGGACAGAGGCCAAAATGCGGGACGCGTCCGATTTGATTGTGGTCGGCACTGTAACAAAGGTGCAGGATTCCCGCGTGTATTCATCCAGGATCGTCAGCATCCGCAGGGACCCGCCACGCACGGTCGCATCTGCAATGAAGTCCCAGGTCCAAACATGGTTCCGAT
>Ga0302200_10000463_pt1 | contig 40972 bp, 37 predicted proteins | sample II_Bog_N3_1_FD_194585 | JGI IMG/M metagenome (GOLD analysis project Ga0302200, IMG submission 194585) | Peat permafrost microbial communities from Stordalen Mire near Abisko, Sweden - II_Bog_N3_1 | ecosystem: Environmental > Terrestrial > Soil > Wetlands > Peat | place: Sweden: Abisko...
CCCGCGGTAGTGATGAAAATCAATCGCGATAATATGAAATGGGCTGCTAGATTCATGCTCGTCGTCCTGCTGGCCGGCGTGGCCGATGTGCTGGTCGTGATGTTCGCACAGCGACCTATGCCTTGGGCGGCCATCATACCGGCGTTGACTCCTTTGCTTGTCGCGACCTTCGTCATCCTTCCAATGAATCGGGCTGAGAAGAGATAACTCCTCTCGATGAATATGTGGTTACTGGAGCAAATGGCTTTCTGATCAAGGGACAAACAGAAGATATACGGTCATCCCAATCCCAACCGCAGCAAGTACAAGCGCGAGCACTACAGCTCCGGTGGACACCCGACCAGCCTTCCATGTTCCTGAGTTAAGCTCATAAATCAATTGAAAGTGCCTAATGACCGCACTGATATTAACAACTACCCCCAAGCCAACTAGCGACACCCCCGACCATACGGAGAGTCCTGTCGTATGTGCTGGTAGATGCGTTGCGCTGGCGCTCAACTCGCGAAGAAATAGCGCAAAGCGGCTGACTGCAAAGCCAACTCCCATCAAGCCGAGCCCCGTGCGAATCCAAGCAAGGAAGGTTCTCTCTACAGCCAGATACACTCGCGGATCCTGCGCAGCATTATCCATGAGGGAATTGTAGCCGTTACAAGCATATTTCATTCAGCCTTGACGATCATCCCCAGTTCAATTCCAGACCACGAAAAGAATCGCGCGCCGTTGATCTCAAACCCGCTATGGTCTGTTGACGTCGTGCTGGTTTTGCTGGCCCCCGCTAAAAAAGTGGTGACGCACCATGCTATTGACAAGCACGAAGAGCAGGACGGTTAGGACCACTATAAACAGGAACCCTGCAACTCCAAACCCGGGTGAACGCCGTTCATTCTGATTATTCTCTTGCCGATTCGTCGCCATGTATTGCTCTCCCGCAAAGCCATGCGCCTTGCGTTGGACCGTGGCTTGATAATCCGCTGCTCTCGCTCCGCAGTCAATCTCCCTAAAGTAAGCATTACCATTCTCGGACCGTGACACTGTCAACAGCCTCCTACGATCAGGGATCAGCTTCGATCCCGAGGGCAGGCAAGCTCCTATTTGCCAGGAGTGTGTTTCAGTATGGCGCTGAGGGGCGTCGGAATTGCTGCTTTATGTTTGGCGTACTGGCTGGACTAAGATGGCTGCGGAGGCTATTCATGAAATTCACCTTCGTTTCACGACCGCCCGGAGTTGTGGGACTGGCAATGCTGGTTCTTCTCTTCGTCTGCACGCAAAGCCCGGCGCAATTTACGCCCTCGACAGGGCCGGGGAGCACCAACTTGATTCCCCATGCCCAGTTGATTCAGCCCGAGGAACTGGTACACATGCTGCAAGCCGCGGGAACAGGCAAGCCGCTGTTGCTGCAGGTTGGCTCGCATCTTCTCTTCGATGAGGCCCATATCACCGGCTCCGTCTACGCAGGCGCTGGTTCGCAACCCGCCGGACTGCAACAACTGCAGAGCATGGTGGCCTCGTTTTCCAAGAAGAAGTTCATCGTTCTCTACTGCGGATGTTGTCCGTGGGATCGCTGCCCCAACCTTGGCCCTGCATTCAAGCAACTGCACGACGCGGGCTTCAGCAACGTGAAGGTCCTCTATCTGGCCAACAATCTGGGCACCGATTGGGTCGCCAAGGGCTATCCGGTTGAACGTAGTCACTAGTCAGCGCGTTGCCTGGAACGCTGCCCCTGGGCTGGAGGCGGGGCATGTGCGGCCCTACGCACTCGGCCGTTTCGCGTTGACACTCTTGTTAACCGCTGTTTGCATCGCAACAGGAGGGGCACGCTCTGCGTACGCGGCAACCCCGCTCGTTCACAAGCGAGCGCCGGAGTTTGTTCGTATGGACCTCGACCACAAGCGGCTCGACCTCAACACCTACCGGGGTAAGGTCGTATTGCTCAACTTATGGGCCACATGGTGCGCTCCATGCCAGGTTGAGATGCCGAGCTTCGTGGCATGGCAAAAAACATATGGCCCACGCGGATTACAGGTTATCGGTATCTCCATGGATGACGATCCGGCGCTGGTGCGCAGCATGAATGGCAAGCTGAAACTGAACTATCCCGTCGTCATGGGGGATGTGAAGTTAGGCGACCTCTACGGCGGAGTGCTTGGTCTGCCAATTACCTTTCTGATCGACCGACACGGCGTGATTCAGGCGGAGTTTCAAGGAGAGCCGGACATGAACAAAATCGAGAAGCAGATGCAATCGCTCTTGTCGGGTCATTAGCGATCAAAACCCGGCCTGCAAAGTTGGAGCGTTGGTATGGACTTGCGCTGACCTGCCTGGGAATCTTCTTCCTCTATCACCTGTGACTTTGAAGGTCGTCGGGGAACGGGTGCAACGGTCTCGTGCAAATTAATTCGTATTCCTTGTAACGAACTTCATCATTCATGACTTTATTCATTGGAATGCACGATCCAAGGGGATTGCTCCAATGATTGCTCGCCTTTATCACACGCTGGGCCTCACCCTTCTGCTTTGCATGGGGGGATTGGCGGCCACTGCGCAAGAACCACTTACGTTGCGCCAGGCCATCGATCAGGCATTGGGTCAGAATCCCGCGGCTGCGATGGCGAACGCCGGTGGCCAAGAGGCCAGGTCTGCGGCCACGATGGCGCGCACCCAATTGCTGCCGCATCTGAACTTTACGGAAGACATCTCGCGCGGAGACGACCCCGTGTATGCTTTCGGAACGCGACTACGGCAGCGCCAGTTCACGCAGGACGACTTCGCACTGAACGATCTGAACCGGCCACAGCCGATCGGCAACTTCGCCACGCGCTTCTCGGGATCGTGGACGGCGTTCGATTCTTTCAAAACGCAGCGGGAGATTCGTCGCGCCGATCTCTCCCGCGCCAGCGCCTCGTCGTCCTCCAAGGCGGTGGACCAGCAGATTGTGCTGCATGTCGTCGAGTCGTACCAGGCGGTGCTCTATGCCCAGCGAGAGATCGATGTTGCGCAGCATGAACAGGAGACGGCGGCGGCGCTGCAGAACTCAGTTGCGCAGCACGTCAAGGCTGGACTTGCTGTGGAGTCGGACCAGATGTCGGCCGAGGTCAATGTGGCCGCACGCAAAGAGGAACTGATTGCGGCGCAAGGCGACCTGGAGCTGGGATGGGCGGAGTTGCGGGAGGCGATGGGCGCGCCGGAGTTGAAGGCGTCCGAGCTGAAGCCGATTGAGCCGCATGTATTCTCTCAGCTTGCTCTGGACGAGGAGATTGCAACAGCCGCGAAGACGCGGCCCGATCTAATGGCGTTGGCACAGACACAATCGGCGCAGGCATCGGCCGTGGGCGCGGCGCGGTCGCAGTTCGGCCCATCGGTGAACGCCTACGGGAACTGGGAAGAGGACCGTGGATCGCTAGGCAGTACGGGAGGCAACAACTGGGTGGCCGGCGTGCAGATCAGCGTTGACATTCTGCCCATGGGCAAGCGCGTACAGCTTGCCCAGGAGAGCGCAGCGAAGCAGCGGATCGATGCGCAACTGAGTGCCTCGCAGCAGCATGTTCGGCTAGAGGTAAGCCAGGCGCACATCCATCGGCAGACGGCGGCGCTCTCGCTCGATACAGCGCGTGCCGCAATGGAGCAGTCGGCCGAGAGCCTGCGCATCCTCAAGAACCGCTACGGCGCAGGGCTGGCGACGATCACCGATCTGCTGCGCGCCGAGGATGCCGAGCGGCAGAGCCAGTCGATGTACTGGAAGGCTGTCTACGCAAACACCATGGCCTATGCAGAACTGCTTTACGCAACCGGGACACTGACTCCCAATGCGGCGGAGGATTTGCAATGAAGAAAATATTGACGAGTTGTTTGCTTGCCGCATCCGCTGCACTGATGAGTGGTTGTCACGGCAACGAACCCACTTCACCGGTTACGGTACAGACTGCGCAGGCGCGGGTGGTCGAGAGCCAGCAGCAACAGGTGCCACTGAACGTGCGCGCCACAGGTACGGTTCACGCGCGGGAGACGGCGGTTGTCTCCGCTCAGGTTGTGGGACGCATTCAGCAGGTGTTGGTTCATGCAGGAGACAGCGTGCGGGCAGGGCAGACGCTGGTGGTGCTCGACGACGCGGCCCTGCGAGCTTCGGCGGAGCAGGCGCAAGCGGGCGTGAAGTCTGCACAAGACGAGCAGGCGGCGGCACAGACCGACGCTAAACTTGCGGCCAGCACGCTGGACCGATACCGGCAGTTGCAGGCCGAGAAGAGCGTCAGTCCACAAGAGATGGATGAGGTTGCACAGCGGGCCGATGCGTCAGCGGCTAGGCTTGAGGCAGTGCGCGCACAAACTAACGCGGCGCTAGCTCAGGAGAGCGGCGCGCACACCATGCTCGGCTATTCGCGTCTGGTGGCGCCATTTTCCGGCGTGGTGACAGCACGGATGGCCGATCCGGGAACGCTGGCCTCGCCGGGCGTGCCTTTGCTACAGGTGGACCAGTCTGGAGCGCTGCAACTCGCAGCTACGGTAGATGAGTCAGCGATCGCCGCGATCCACAACGGAATGAAGGTGCAGGTTGCATTCGATGGCGGCAACTCCACGAGCCTCACGGGCACTGTGGCTGAGATCGACCCAGCCGCCGATCCTGCCAGTCACAGCTTTCTGGTGAAGATCGATCTTCCGCCGTCGAACCAACTGCGCTCCGGCATGTATGGAACGGCGGAGTTTGCCAACGGAGTCCGCCAGGCGATTGTCATTCCGCGCTCGGCTGTTGTCATGCGCGGATCTCTGGCCTGTGCGTATGTTATCGACAGCCAGGGAATTGCACAGCTTCGTTCCCTCACGTTAGGCGCAACAGAAGGTGCCCTCGTTGAGGTTCTGTCGGGCATCTCTGCCGGCGAAAGGCTGGTGGACGCTCCCTCCGACCGCGACTTTGCCGGCAAGCGCATCGAGGCCCAGCCATGAAGCAGGAGCTTGGCATCGCCGGAAAACTGGCCCACACCTTTCTCAACTCCAAGCTGACACCACTGTTCATCGCGGCGTCGCTGGCCCTAGGAGCGTTTGCGATTGCAATCATTCCGCGCGAGGAGGAGCCGCAGATCCTGGTTCCCATGCTGGACATCACGACCGCGATGCCGGGCGCGTCTCCAGCAGAAGTGGAAGAGCGCGTGACGCTGCCCATCGAGAACCTGGTGCATCAGATCTCGGGCGTGGAGTATGTGTATTCCACGTCGGCTCCCGGCCAGAGTCTGGTGATCGTGCGCTTTCTGGTTGGCACCCCGCAGGAAGACGCGCTGATCAAGGTCTACAGCAAGCTCTATTCGAACTTCGACCGCATGCCGCCGGGAGTCTCGCAACCGATCATCAAGGCCCGCTCCATCGACGATGTCCCGATCCTGGCGCTGACTCTGTGGGGTGAGCACTACGACGGCTACCAACTTCGCGCCATTGCGGCCGAGATGCAACACAACATCGCGCAGGTGACCGATGTATCGGAGACAACGATCATCGGCGGACTTCCGCGCACCATGCGCGTGCTTCTCAGCACCGAGAAGCTCAATGCGTATGGACTATCGCCGATGGTCATCGTCGGGCATCTGCAAGCCGCCAATGTCACGGTACAGGCAGGCAGCTTTGCGGAGAACAATCAGGAAGTCCGCGTGGATGCAGGCAATATCTTCACCAGCCGCGCGGATTTGGAGGCCGTGGTGGTGGGCGTAGTGCGCGGGCAGCCGGTCTATCTGCGAGACGTTGCTAATCAGATCGTCGATGGCCCCGCGGACCCGGTGGACTATGTGGCCTACGGAACAACCACCGCAGGCGCAGCAACTCCGCAACAATATCCTGCGGTGACGATTACCGTGGCCAAGCGCAAGGGCACTAACGCCACCGACATCGCCAACGCAGTGCTCCAAAGCGTCCACCGTATGCAGGGCGTAACCATACCCAACGACGTGACGGTGACGACCACGCGCAACTATGGAGCGACGGCGAAGGACAAGTCGGACGAGCTGCTGGAGCACCTGCTACTGGCAACGCTGTCTGTGACGTTTCTGGTGGCGCTCTTTCTGGGATGGCGCGAGTCGGGTGTTGTGTTGCTGGCTATACCGGTTACGCTCGCGCTCACCATGTCGGTCTTCTACCTTCTCGGCTATACCATCAACCGCGTCACGCTCTTCGCGCTGATCTTCAGCATCGGCATCCTGGTGGACGACGCCATCGTCGTCGTGGAAAACATGGTGCGTCACTTCCGGCTACCGGAAAACCGGGAACGCCCGTGCAGCGAAGTTACAGTAGAGGCGGTCGCCGAGGTAGGCAACCCCACCATACTGGCCACATTCGCCGTGATTGCGGCGGTGCTGCCCATGGCCTTTGTCCGCGGACTGATGGGGCCGTACATGCGGCCCATTCCGGTGGGGGCGTCGGCGGCGATGCTCTTCTCGCTGCTGGTAGCCTTTGTGGTCTCGCCCTGGGCCGCGATGCGGCTGCTGGGCAGGAATCTTGCCGGGGCAAAGATATTGGAGCCGGAGAACGAGAACTGGCGGACCAGACTCTATCGCCGCATCATGACGCCGCTGATCCGCTCGGTGCGCAATCGCGTCCTGTTCTTTATCGGAGTAATCGTACTGTTGCTGATCTCTGTGGCGCTGGTGCCGCTGGGGCTGGTGCGCGTGAAAATGTTGCCCTTCGACAACAAGAGCGAGTTGCAAGTCATCGTCAATATGCCCGACGGAACGCCGCTGGAACAGACGGCGCGCGTCGCGCAGGCTCTCGGCGCGGAGCTCGCGCAACAGCCGGAAGTTCTCAACTACCAGACGTATACCGGCACCTCCGGCCCATATAACTTCAACGGGCTGGTGCGCCACTACTACATGCGCCGCCAGCCGAACCAGGCCGACATTCAGGTGAACCTGCTGCCGGCAGACAAGCGCAGCGTGCAGAGCCATGCGATTGCCAAACGGCTGCGTCCGTTGATGGATACAATCGGCAACCAGTACGGCGCGCGCATCCAGGTTAGCGAGGTTCCGCCAGGTCCGCCAGTGGTGCAGACGCTGGTGGCGGAGGTCTACGGCCCCGACTTGGCCGGACAGACGCAGATCGCGCAAGAGATCAAGTCGATCTTTCAGAACACTCCCGGCGTTGTGGACACCGACTGGTATGTCGAAGATCCGCAACCCAGGCTGGCGATGCACGTCGATGAGGTGAAGGCTGCGCAGCATGGCATCGCAGTCTCCGATGTAGCCCATGCGCTGGCGCTGGCGCTCTCGGGAGCGCAGGTTGGACTTATCCACGATCAGAGCGCGCGCGAGCCTGTACCCGCAACGGTCGAGCTGGACCGCGCGGAGCGCTCCTCCGAGCAGGGGCTGGAGAATATCCGGTTGCCCGGCGCGGACGGAAGCATGGTCTCGCTGCGTGAGTTGGTGACTGTCGAGCACACTACGATCCAGCCCAGCATCTATCACAAGAATCTGCGCCGAGTAGTGTATGTGACGGGAGACGTGGCGGGAGCGGAAGAGAGCCCGGTCTACGCGATCCTGAAGATGAACAAGGCCCTTGACCGGCTTACGCTTCCGGACGGATATAAGCTGACCCGCTATAACTCGGTGATGCCGGATTCGACCGAACACTACTCCATGAAGTGGGACGGGGAATGGCACATCACCATCGAGGTCTTTCGCGATCTTGGACTGGCCTTCGCTGCGGTGCTCATTCTCATCTATGTTCTCGTGGTCGGCTGGTTCCGGTCCTTCATCGTGCCGCTGATCATCATGGCGCCGATCCCACTGACACTGGTGGGCATCCTGCCTGCCCATGCGATCCTCGGCGCATTCTTTACGGCGACCTCGATGATCGGCTTCATCGCAGGGGCCGGAATCATCGTGCGCAATTCGATCATCCTGGTCGACTTCATTGAGCTTCGCCGCCGCCAGGGAATGCCGCTGGCCGAGGCGGTGATCGATGCGGGAGCGGTCCGCTTCCGGCCCATGCTGCTCACCGCCGCCGCAGTCGTCGTCGGCGCAAGCGTGATCCTCTCCGACCCCATCTTCCAGGGGCTTGCGCTCTCGCTGATCGCCGGTGCCGTAGCTTCGACCTTCCTTTCGTGGCCTACAATTCCAGTGCTCTACTACATGGTTCACTTGCGGGGTGAATCCGGAATCACCTGTGAACCCAACACAAATCAAGGAGAACAATTATGACAGTCGAACGCGGTGTGCGCCTGATGGCAGGCGTGATTGTACTGGTATCGCTGGCTCTGGCGCACTACATCTCGCCCTACTGGCTGTGGCTGACCGTATTTGTCGGGCTCAACCTGCTGCAATCGGCATTCACAAACTGGTGTCCTGCAATGACAATCCTACGCGTCATGGGGATGAAAGATGCAGGCTGCTGCTCAGACAATGCTGGTTGTTGTTCAACCAAGTGAGGCAAGAATGAACGAAAGACGATTCAACGCCGCCCACGCGCATCGGCTCGACGATCCTGCGCGCAGAGTATGGCTTCCACCTGCGGAGGTGCTTGGAGCGATGGCCCTACATCCCGGCGATACCATCGCCGATGTGGGCGCAGGAACGGGGTACTTCTCGTTGCCTCTAGCGCAGGCGGTTGGACCGCAGGGCAAGGTCTATGCCGTAGATGCGCAGGAGGAGATGCTCTCGCTTCTGCGACGAAAATTGGATGAGTTCGCTCTCTCCATCGTGGAACTGATCCACGCGGAAGCAGACAACACGGGCTTACCGGCATCCTGTTGCGATCTCGTTTTCGCCGCAAATGTCTGGCATGAGTTCGATGACCACGCTGCCGTCCTGCGAGAGTTCGCGCGCGTTCTGAAGGCGGCCGGGCGGATCGCAATCCTCGATTGGCGAACCGATGTCCCGCCTGAACACGGCCCGCCTCTGGAGCACCGCCTAGATTCGTCCCATGCCTTGGGTGCTCTGCGCTCCAGTGGATTTCAGAAGGTTGCAACTGCCAACGCCGGTCTCTACTCGTGGCTCGTGCAAGGTGAGAGGAAGCGATGACTGAATGCAAAGGTACTGCCCGGTCAAAACCTCCTCGCCGAAATCATGGCGAACAGCTCAAGGATGAGGTATATCGCCAGATGTTTCGTCTGGAGGAAGGTCGCCCTGGCGCCGAATTGGACCTGACAATCGCCTTGCTGCGCGCGTGGATCGCGTCAGACTGTGAGCCTGATGTGTCCAAATCTCGCGAGTGGCTCAAAAAGATCTGCCCTGTCTGCCTGCTTATGATCGAAGCCAGACGGCAAGCGAGCAACTCCGATCAACCGTGTATCCAGTAAGTGCAGTGTCGCACCTTTTGCGCGGCAAGTTGGCCGGAGCCATAAGCTGGTGGGTGAAGATGAGACCGCAATGGAGGCCTCTTTATAGGAATCGGGATACTATACTGGCCTTGATCGTGAGTATCCCCATCGATGCGACCCGAACTGATTCAAGCTACAGATCTGTTACGCCGCAATACCCCTGAAGCTGTCGATGAGGCCATCGGACTGCTACAGAACACGGTCTACTCCTTCAGCATGAAAGTCTGCGGGCATCCCGAAGACGCGGAAGACACCATGCAGGAGGTCCTCTACCGTTCGCTGGGGCACCTTGCGAAGATTCAGGACCCTCAGGCTCTCGCCGTCTGGCTCTACACCGTCACCCGAAACCGCTGCTGGCGCATGCGCCGCAAAGGAGCATCTGCTCCGACGCACATCCAGTCGCTGGATGAGCTGATGCCCGACGATGCGGAGTTGGGACGATTGTTGCAGGACGCCGCAGTGGGACCCGAGGCCAATCTGCTGCACGCCGAGCAGCACCACCTGCTTCACCAGGCGGTCTTGCGAATTCCCGCGCAACTACGCATCGTTCTCGTGCTGCACGACATGGAGGAGTTGACCACCGAACAGGTTGCGCAGATCCTCGGCCTGCAACCTGGGACTGTCCGGGTCCGCCTCCATCGGGCGCGTCTTGCCGTACGCAAGGAAATGAACAGAACGCTGGACGACGCACACGAGCTGCCGGCCCGCGGCAAGCCAATCGGAATCCAGCCGACCGCAACAAAGTCCAGGCGCAGCTTGGCCAAGGGCGAGCAGCGTCCCGCCGAGTGTCGCGAATTGTTCTCTAACCTCTCTGAGTATCTGGATGGCCGGGTTGAGCCGCACACCTGCGAAGCGATGCGCAGCCACATCGAGTCCTGCCCGACGTGTGTCGCATTCCTCCGCGACCTGCGCGGAGCCATCGACCGCTGCCACTCGCTGGAGGTTCCCTGCGACCCCGCCGTTGCGCCCCGCCTGCGTTCCATCCTCACCCAGGAGTACCTGCGTCTGCTGGGTATTCCCGGTACAAAAAAAATATCCGCCACTCTGTAACGAATCGCCTCTTACATGTCTTTATTCCCATGAGAGGTAATGACCATTATGGAAGTGACGATTAAGCATCTTGACCGCGTAAAGTTTTCCATCCAGTCGCGGTCGCACACGATCCTCTGCGACCAGCCAGCCGAGAATGGCGGCGAAGACTCCGGAATGACGCCTCCCGAGTTATTACTCGCGTCGTTGGGCTCCTGCGCCGCCTTCTATGCTGTGCAGTATCTGAAGTCACGCAAGCTGGCGGAAAGCGGCGTGGAGGTAAGCGTGACCGCCGACAAGCTGACGCAGCCGGCGCGGATGGGCAACTTCCGCGTCCAGGTCACCTGCCCGGTCGCCCTCAGCGAAGACCACACCACTGGCCTCATGCGCTCCGTGCATCACTGCCTGGTGCACAACACGCTGCTGTCACCGCCCGAGATCAAGATCGAATTGGTTGCAGGTTAGGCATCAGTGTCCAAAAACATCTTCTTGATCGGAATGATCCTCGCCGCCAGCGGTCTGGTCTCCCCCCCAGTCGCATTGGTAGGCGGCATTATCTACGGATTCACCTTCGTTCACCCGTTTCACCTCGCAGCGAGACAACTCTCCAAGCTTCTGCTGCAGGCCTCCGTGGTGGGCCTTGGATTCGGCATGGATCTACAGCAGGTTCTTCACGTCGGCAGAACGGGATTCATCTACACCGCAGGCAGCATCAGCTTCGCTATGCTGTTGGGCTGGGGCCTGGGAAGGCTGCTGGCCGTAAAGCAAAGAACCTCGTTTCTCATCACGACGGGCACGGCGATCTGCGGCGGCAGCGCCATTGCCGCGATCGCTCCCATCACCAACGCCAGCGAGGAGGAGATCGCCGTCTCTCTCGGGACCGTATTCCTGCTCAACTCAGTCGCCTTGCTCGCGTTTCCAGCAATTGGTACCACGCTGCACCTAACCCAAACCCAGTTCGGCCTTTGGGCGGCGCTTGCCATCCACGACACAAGCTCCGTCGTCGGTGCGACGGCGAAGTTCGGCGCAGTGGCGCTTGCCGTAGGCACCACCGTAAAACTGGCGCGAGCACTATGGATCGTACCACTCTCGGTCGGAACCGCTATGGCTAAGAAGAGCAACGCGCACATCCAGTGGCCTTGGTTCATTCTGCTCTTCTGTCTGGCGGCAGTAACCAATACCTATATCCATACATTCCAGTCGACCTATCCTGTTCTCAAGCACCTTGGCATGATCGGCCTGACCGTCACACTCTTTCTGATTGGAACGGGCCTCTCAAAGAAGACGCTGCAAGAGGTCGGCGTGCGTCCGCTGCTGCAAGGAATTCTTCTGTGGATTGTCGTCGCAGTTGGATCGCTAGCACTGATCCGTGCCGGCTGGATTCATCTCTAACGGTGATACAAGGAGATGAATCCCAAAGCTGATTGAAAGTGCAGGTAAGATTCTTCGCAAATTTCGTGTACTTGTAGCGTACTCAGAAACCGCGTTTGCTACGTTTTGAACGATTCGTGCGTCGATAGATTTCAATAATTTATTTAGAATCAATACGTGGCTGGAATCCGCTCCCCCCTTCCGGCACCACCTATATTTGTTTTATTATGAACAATTTAAACCATTACAGCGCCTCGGGCATAGCCCGTGGTGTGTGTTTTGTGCATTCGATTTAGGTCAGAATCGCTGTCGTTTCCGAAAAGCAGAGCTTCAGGCATATCGGCACCGAATCACGTATTTGGGCTTGTCGATCAATCTTGAATCACATTTTATTGTCTGTTGAAACGTCTGATACGTCCGTTCAGCAAGGCATTCAAAGTTACAGATGAAACAGGAAGAACAATCCCAGACAGGTCAACATAAGTCCATACCAGCGTTCGAGCTTTGCCGACCGGGTCTTGATCGCAAGGCGCGCTCCCAGGAACGAGAATGGGATCGATCCCATGGCTACCAGAGACGTAACCAGCCATGAAATGTGCCCGAGGTAGGCGTGGACTGCGGTGCCAGGTAATGCGAGTGCAGCGGAGACCGCCAGGGAGCATGCGAAGGCTTTCTTCATGGGCTGTCTAAGGAGCACCGTGTAACAGGGAACAAGCAGGAATCCTCCGGCGTTGGCCAGCAGCCCCGAGATCAATCCCACGCCAACTGCGACCGCAACAAGTCGCACTCTCCAGTAAGCCGGGCGTAGCCCCTCTGGGTTGTCCTTGGCTTCTGTGGCCAACGACCGGTCTTTGGGAAAGAAGAGAAATGAGACTCCAAAGGCGAGCACTAATAGTCCCGTAACGACGAGTAGAGGCTTGGCGCCGACATAGGGAGACAGGAAGGAGCCGGCCATGATCGCGGGGGTCCCGATGCCGATGCTCCACCACACAATCTCCCAATCCAGAAGATGGGAGCGCCAATATTCCGCGGAGGCGACCAATGTGCTGGGTATGGCTGCGGGAAGCGGTGACGCAATCGCAACGAAACCGGGAAAACCCAGCAGGCTGAGTAGCGGAGTGGCAATCGCGCTGCCTCCCTTGCCAAAGAGGCCGCCCAGAAAGCCAATCGCAACGCCCGTCAGAACAGCTCCCAGATGTTGCCAGGTCAACAGAATCTCCTCTTTACGATAATCTTTACCGTCGGGCAAGTGCGCTGCGCAGTTTCAGTCTACCTGCCTCAGCATGAGGCTGCTTCGCAGCCTACTTGCCCTCGGCATCGTAGCTGATCCCTGATCGTAGGAGGCTGTTGACAGTGTCACAAGTCCGAGCATGGAAATGCATACTTCAAGGAGATTGACTGTGGAGCGAGAGCGGTGGATTATCAAGCCACGGTCCAACGCAAGGCGCATGGTTTTGCGGGAGAGCAACACATGGCGACGAATCAGCAAGAGAATAATCAGGAAGAACGCAGTTTACCGTGGCTTGGATTTGCAAGGTTCTTGTTTATAGTGGTCCTGACCGTCCTGCTCTTCGTGCTTGTCAACAGCATGGTGCGTCACCACTTTTTTAGCGGCGGCCAGCAAAGCCGGCATGACGTCACCGGACCATAGCAGAGCTTGAGATCAACGGCGGAGTGATGGGACGGTCCGTTTTGGGCATCACCGTGAACCGGGCATAATCGTTGTTGAATCAGCCTGTCAGCAACCGAATGGTCTGATTCTGCGTCTAAAGGTTAGCTAGGGCGCGATGAGTTGCAAACGGGTGTTCGCTATTCGCTTGGCCCGGCTCAGGGTATTCTGAACACGATGCGCATCTCGTATCATCCCGAACGCAAGACAGCCCTGATGGTTCTGTTGGGGGCGATGTTCTGTGGCCTGTTGGTGGCCTTCGCGGTTACATCGAAGGTGGCTGCGTACTATCCCCACACAGACGCAGCGCGTCCGATTGCAGCAGCCAAGATGTGGCAGCAGCAGGGTGTGGGCGTAACGTATGCGCCGCCGGTGCAAGCGGCTGCGGCGTCTCTTCTCTTTGTCTTTGTTCTGATCGCTGCGACAGAAGCTGCGCGCTCCTATGCGTGGATGAAGACTGCCGCTGAATTTCCTTCCACATCACAACTCTGCTTCCGCAGAGCGCACTCCATTCGTCCCCCTCCACGCAGCTAGAGAACGCCTCCGGCATTCATTATGCCGGTCCATGCACCGCTTCTGTTGCGGTGTTGCTGTGTCTCTAGCCTAAGCGAGCCCACCATGAAACCTGTTGCCTCCGTCCGGAGTGCTGACCTCGGACGACTCTCTCTGCTCTGTTTAACTCTGATCGCCCTGTGCGGATGCAACCATGCCGCCCAGCAATCCGCCGTGGCGATGAATCCGATTGCTCCGGTGGTTCCCGCATCACGCGCGACACTGGCCAACACTCTCACCGTTGCTGGTGAGTTTATTCCCTACCAGGAGGTCGAGCTGCATGCCAAGGTTGCTGGCTATATTCGCAGTATCCACGTCGACATCGGTGACAAGGTGAAGCAGGGCGAGGTACTGGCTGTACTCGATGTGCCTGAGTTACAGGCGCAGGTGCAGGGCGCGCAGGCGGGTGTGCGCCAGTCGCAGGCAGAGATTCTGCAAGCGACCAATGAGGTGGTGCGAGACGAGGCAAACTATGCGGCGCTGCACGCTGCGGCGGTGAGGCTGCAACAGGCCTCCGACGCGCGCCCCGGCTTGATTGCGCAGCAGGAATTGGACGATGCGCACGCCAAGGACCAGGCAGCTGCGGCGCAGGGGGATGCGGCAAAGTCTGCGCTGAGCGCGATGCAACAGCAGCTAGGAGTCTCGCAGGCACAGAAGCAGCAGGTCTCGACGATGGAGGACTACTCGCGCATCGTCGCTCCATTCACCGGCGTCGTGACGTGGCGTTATGCCGATACGGGCGCGCTGATCCAGGCGGGGACGTCCAATGCCGCTTCTGCACCTGTGGTCAAGGTGGCGCAGACCAGCACGCTGCGCCTGCGGCTTCCGGTGCCGGAGGCGATCGCCCCCTATGTACATGATGGCGATGCCGCAACGATTCGCGTTGACGCGCTGGGCCGCACCATCAGCGGCAAGGTTACGCGCAGCACCGGCGAGCTGGATATGTCTACGCGTTCGATGCAGGTGGAGGTGGACGTGCCCAATGCAGACGGATCGCTCACGCCGGGGATGTATGCGCAGGTGACGTTGGATGTAAAGCGCGCTGGCGATGCTCTGGTCGTGCCAATCCAGGCGGTCGACACCAGCGGGCCGCAGCCGGTCCTGCTTGTGGTCAACGCGCAGAGTCGCGTAGAGAGGCGCGCGGTGCAGACCGGGATTGCGACGGCCAACCGCATCGAGGTACTGAGCGGACTGCGCGAGGGCGAGCAAGTGATCGTCGCCAACCAGGCCAGCTTTCAGCCGGGAGAGTTGGTGACAGCGAAACATAGCGCGATGACTGCGGCGGGCGCGACTGCGGATGCGATGGAGGCCCAGTAATGTCAGGCTTCGCCATTCGCTACCCGTTCTTCATCCTGATGATCTGCCTTGCGATTGCCGTGGTTGGCGTGACCACGGTGGCGCGTATGCCGGTCGATCTCTTCCCCGACATCAACATTCCCGTCGTGGTTGTTGCCACGTTCTACAACGGCATGCCGCCGGAGCAGATTGAGTCGAACATTACCAATCCGTTCGAGCGCTTCTTCACGCTGGGCAGTGGTATCGACCACATCGAGTCGCGCTCGCTGACCGGCGTGAGCTTGATTCGCATCTACTTTCAGCCGGGCACGAATGCGGACGCGGCAGTCACCAGCATCTCCAATCTGGCAATGGCGCAATTGCGCCGCCTGCCGCCGGGAACGCTGCCGCCGGTGGTGCTGAAGTTCGACGCGTCGAGCCTGCCTGTCTGCCTGATTACGCTGAAGGGTGAGGGGCTGGACGAGACGCAGTTGCACGACCTTGCGCAGTTCAACGTGCGCAACCAGATTGCCAGCGTGCCCGGCGCTTCGGTGCCGCAACCCTTCGGCGGAAAGTATCGACAGATCCAGATCTATGTTGATCCGATCAAACTGGAGGCGCACCAACTGAGCGCGATGGATGTGGTGCGCTCGGTGAACCAGGCAAACCAGATTCTGCCGGCGGGCGATGTGCGCATCGGCCCACGCGACTTCAACATCTACACCAACGCGCAGATGCCCACGACCGAAGAGATCGACCGCATGCCGCTGCGCGATGTGGGCAACGGCCAGTTACTGGTCTCCGATGTGGGCGTAGCGAAGGATGCGGCGGCAATCCAGACCAACATTGTGCGCGTAGACGGCCAGCACTCGGTCTATCTTCCGATTCTGAAGCAGGGCGGAGGAAGCAACACCATCGCGGTCGTCAACGGCATTCGCGAGGCGATCAGCCATCTAGTCGACATTCCGAAGAGCCTCGTTACGCGCGTCGTCTTCGATCAGTCCGCTTTTGTGAAGACGGCGATCCGCAACCTGGGCAACGAGGGCGGCATCGGGCTGGTGCTGACGGCGGCGATGATCCTAATCTTTCTCGGCAGTATGCGTGCCACCGTCGCTGTGATGCTGTCGATCCCGCTCTCCGCGCTGGCAGCGTTTCTGGTGCTGAACCTGATGGGTGCGAGCATCAATTCGATGGTGCTGGGCGGGCTGGCGCTTGCGTTTTCGCGCCTGATCGACAACTCGGTGGTTGTGCTGGAGAACATCTTCCGCCACCTGGAGATGGGTAAGTCGCCCGAGGATGCGGCGGAGATTGGAGGCCGCGAGGTAGCGCTGCCGGTACTGGCGGCAACCTTTACTACAGCCATCGTCTTTTTCCCGGTCGTCTTTCTTTACGGGGTCAGCCGCTTTCTGTTCACCGCGCTTGCACTCTCGGTGGTGTTGTCGCTCTTTGCGTCCTACGCGGTTGCAATGACGGTCGTCCCACTCTTCTGCGCGCGCTTCATTCACAATCCGCACCTGAAGGACCACACCGAAGGCGGTCATCACGACGGCACGAGCCTCTTCCAACGATTCGTTCGCTGGTTCAATCATCGCTATAACCGCGGTTTGGCACACTATGACAAGGCCGTGGCGAAGAGCCTTCTGCGGCCGTGGGCCACGGTGCTGGGCGTGCTTGGCATTTTTCTGCTCAGCCTGGCGCTCTTCCCGTTCATGGGTCTCTCGTTCTTTCCGCGCACCGATCCCGGCCAGTTCGTCATCAACGTCAAAGCCCCGAGCGGAACACGGCTGGAGCTTACGGACAAGTACATTGCGCGCGTGGAAGAGGACATCCGCACCGTGGTGCCGTCCGAAGATTTGGGCATGATCGTCTCCAACATCGGCATTACGCCGGACTTCTCCGCCATCTACACCAGCAACTCCGGCCAGCACACGGCCTTCGTGCAGGTGAGCCTGAAGGAGGGGCACAGCAAGAGCAGTTTCGCGTACATGAACCTGGTGCGCGCCAAGCTGCGCGACGATCTGCCTGAACTCTCCACCTACTTCCAGACCGGCGGCCTGGTGGATGCGGTGGTGAACCTTGGCCTGCCCGCGCCCATCGACATACAGGTGAGCGGCAACGATATGCAGGAGGCGTATGCCACCGCAAGCAGCCTCGCCGACAACATCCGCAAGGTGAAGGGCGTAAGCGATGTGCTGATCCCGCAGGACATCGACTACCCCGGCATCCAGCTCAACGTGAACCGTGAGATGGCGGGCAAGCTCGGCCTCAGCTCCAGCGAGATCGTCGACAACGTCATCACCTCGCTGACCTCGAACGGCATGATCGCGCCCAGCTACTGGGTGGACCCGAAGAGCGGCAACAACTATCTGCTGACCGTGCAGTTCCCGGATACGCAGATTCAGTCGATGACCGACTTCGCGCAGATCCCGGTGCGGGCCAACGGAGCCGAGACAACCAACCTTGGCGCGGTAACGGAGATGAAACAGATCAACACGCCAACGGAGGTGGACCACTACCAACTGCGTCGCGTCATCGACGTCTACGTGTCTCCCTCCGGGCAAGACCTCGGTGGGCTGGCCACGCGCGTGGATCGCGTTATCGCGCAGCAGAAGATCCCGGAGGACCTGCAAGTGACGATGCGCGGCTCCGTAGAAGGAATGCGGCGCTCGTTCTCCAGCTTCGGCATCGGACTGCTGCTCTCAGTGATTCTGGTGTATCTGATCCTGATGGCGCAGTTCTCATCGTTCATCGATCCGATGGTGATTCTGCTCGCCATTCCACCGGGAGTCACAGGAGTCATCCTCTTCCTGCTGGCCACGGGAACCACGCTGAACGTGATGTCGCTGATGGGCGTGGTAATGATGACCGGCATCGTGGTATCCAACTCGATTTTGATCGTGGAGTTCACGCGCAAGCTGCGCGATGAGGGCATGGCGATCGGCGATGCCGTGGCCATGGCCTGCCGCGTGCGTTTGCGCCCGGTGTTGATGACCTCGCTGGCCACGATCCTCGGCATGGTGCCGATGGCTTTGGCGCTAGAGGCGGGTAGCGAGCAATACGCGCCGCTGGCCCGCGCCATCATAGGAGGCCTGACGGTCTCGGTGGTGATCACGGTCTTCGTGGTGCCCGCGGCTTATCTGCTGGTGCATCGCAAGGAAGAGACACAGAGGCCGCCGGACGGGCAAGACATTGTAGTCGCCGGAAAGGAAAGCTAGATGAGAACAACACTCGCTCTGATCGTCGTGGCAACAGTTGCAGGCGCTGCTACAGTTGGCAGATGCCAGTCCGCGCCATCACGCGCGCCCGTGTCAGCTCCTACGACATTAACCCTGGTACAGGCCGAGAAGATCGCCTTGCAGCAGAACCCGCATGTGCGGATAGCACGGCTGATTGCGCTGGCCGAAGGGCAGGTACGGCGCGAGGCAAGAGCGGCCAATCTGCCCACGCTGACTGGAGATCTGACCGCAGTCGATTCGCACGAGGGCAGTCGCATTACTGCCGGCGGACTCAATAACCCTATCGTCTATCAACGCGCAGCCGGTGGGGTTACGCTCTCGCAACTGATGACTGACTTTGGCCGCACCCGCGCGCTGGTCAGCAGCGCAGACTTCAGCGCGCGGGCCGCTGCAAGCAACGAATCCGCGTCTCGCGAGGATGTGCTGCTTGCCGTTGATGAGGCGTTCTATCATGCGCTGGCCAGCCAGGCCATCCTCAGTGTCGCGCAACAAACGGTGGCGGCGCGACAGGCAACCGCGGACCAGGTTCGCGCGCTGACAGAAGCAAAGCTGCGTTCGGAGCTGGACCTGAGCTTTGCCAATGTCGATCTACAGCAGGCAAATCTGTTGCTTCTGAATGCAAGCAATGACAACCAGGAGTCGCAGGCCGCGCTGAACGCCATTCTGGGCGGCGAACTGCCCGTGGTCTATACGCTCATCGATGAGACGCCCGCCGCGCCAGCGCCAGCGCCGGAGGACGCGGCGCCGCTGCTCCAGCTTGCCTTCCAGTCCCGGCCAGACCTTGCATCGCTCAATCTGCAAGCGAGCGCAGCGGAGAGATTCAGTCTGGCCGAGCGCGATCTGGTGCGGCCAACCATCTCCGCACTCGGTGTAGCCGGAGACACGCCGGTGCGCGCCGACCAGATTACGACGTCCTGGTACGGCGCCGCCGGAGTGAACGTGAGCATTCCCATCTTTAACGGTTCACTCTTCTCCGCGCGAGCGAACGAGGCGAAGTTTCGCGCTCAGGCCGCCGATCAAAGTGTGCAGCAGCTTCGCCAGACGATCGCGCGCGATGTGACCGATACAGTACTGGAGGCCCAGTCCGGATTCCAACGCATCGATGTAAGCCGCCAGTTGCTGGAGCAGACAAACTCCGCATTCGACCTTGCACAGACACGCTACAAGCTGGGGCTGTCGTCCATCGTGGAGTTGAGTCAGGCACAGCTCGCGCAGACACAGGCACAGATTGCATACGCCAGCGCACGCTACGCCTACCAGCAGACGCTGGCCGAGCTGCGCTTCCAGACGGGGCAGTAGCTCTCAGTAATGGTTCTTTTGTATGCCCTGTGGAAGAAGGTGCATCCTTCCGATTCTTGACCTCAGCGGGCAGCAAGGTCGAGCGCAGAGGCTAGACCGATATTTCAAAGGCGAGATGTGTGGCACTCGGTACACACCGAGGATGGGTCACCCGGCTACGCAGAGAGTTCAGGTACGGACTCTTGGATGGTTAGGCCGATGGTGGGAGGATGCAGCAGGGTGTTGTGGATGAGGCAGTGATGCACGGCCTGCTCCAGTCCGGCTCGGTTCTCCTCGGAGAGATCAATGGGGACAGAGAGCGCGATCTTGAAGTTGTCCATGCGGGCGGGGTTTTGAACCTTATCGGCGCTGACGGAGACTCGCGTGCCAGGTGCGGCGAGGCCCTTCTTCTTCAGGTAGGCCACGGCATAGTAGGCGGCGCAGGAGGCGAGCGCGGAGAGCAGCAGCTCGGGCGGAGTCATGCCTTCATCGAAGCCACCCAACGCTTCTGGCTGGTCGCAGGCGATGGTGTGCTGGCGGGCCTTGATCTCGAACTGAACTGCGCCTAAGTGCTCTACGTGGACTTCCATGGTGTTGTCTCCTTGGGTTGGTGCTATGTCGAACGCGGTGAGTTGCCGAGCATTGCAGCTTCAATGTGCTCACGGAGCATGGAGCGCGCTCGATGCAGGCGCGACTTCATTGCCGTGAGCGAGATGCCGAGCATCGCAGCGACCTCATCGCCTGGTAGTTCGTCGAGGTCGCGCAACTGATAGACTGCGCGGAACTCAGGTGCGAGCCGGGCGACGGCCTGTTGCAGCAACTGCTTCATCTGCGCCGCGGAGACGATCTCTTCGGGCGCGGGGGCTTTGTCGTGCAGCTCATGGCCTGCTGTTTCCATCTCGGAGAGTTGCAGAAGCGGGAGCAGCGCCTCATGCTGTTTGAGTTGCCAGCAGACGCGGCGTGCGATCTGCGCTAGCCACGCCTTGAAGGAAGCTGAATCGCGGAGCTGTTCGAGGCTGCAATAGGCCTTCAGCAGGGCCTCGATGAGGACATCTTCGGCATCTTCGCGATTGCCGCAGACGCGTAACATCTGCCGGTAGATCGCGTCCTTGTGCTCGTTAGCGAGAGATTCAAAGTCCACTTGATCCTGTTCCGTTGCGGTTACTTTATGGTGCATCCACAGGATAGTGCGGTGGAGCATGGCTTGCCGCTGCCACGCCGGTTCCAGGGCAACAAAGCGAGCAGATTTGCCATAGCGCAGTAGTTGGTGGTTCCGGCAAATATGAGACCAGTGCCGACGAAGCCTGCAAGATAGAACCAGCCGGGATGGAGGAGCAGGCCGAAGACGACTCCTGTGAGGACAAGCAGTCCCGCGCCGAGCCGCACCTGACGCTCCAGCGACCAGCGCGATTGGGTGGAGGCTACCAGCGGAAGACCAGCCTGCCGCCATGCGTCTGTGCCGCCGCGGAGAACGGTGAGATCGCAGCCTTGGTGGGCTAGGAGCGCGTGAGTCATAGAGGCGCGCTTACCGGATTGGCAGACCAGTATGAGGTGATCCTGCGGTCGCAGGTCGCCGAGGCGACTCTCGATTTCGTCCATGGGGATGTTGATGGCGGCTGGAATATGACCCGCAGCAAACTCTGTTGGGGAACGCACGTCGATGCAACGGAGGGCGGGATTGGTGGAGCGACAGAGCTCCTGAACGTCGATGGTCGTTTCGCATAGTACTTCTGACATGGGCCCAATTGATCCTCTACTTAGGAAGAGGGGCTGTGGAGGAAAAGGATTCAGGTGGTGCAGGAGATTTATGCGCGAGGGCGACAGTTCACTGAATCGGGACGAGGAACCCAGCAAGAACAGAAGCAGATTACTGCTGCTGGCGGAGCAGTTTCTCCCCGATGCTATCGGATGAGCAACTCTGCAATCCACTGACAGTCATTCATGTCGGTCTTACAGCCTGTAGCATGTGATCTCGGTGCCTTCGATTGATGCAAAATCACGTTTGCGTGGGCTAAGGAAAGGGGCAGTTGCTGAAACCCCGCGTGTGTAATACGCGTGTGGATACCGCGTTTTCTGCGTTTTGACAGATATGAGCGTCCATAATTCTCAATAACTTATTTAGAATCAATACCCAGTGGCAATCCGCCCCCCCTCCTGGCACTCTTTAAATTATTGATTATCAATAATTTACAATATTTCTGCCCCGCTTGTAACTAAGGCGTACTTAAGTTACAAGCAGAATCTGGAGGAGCCAGTGAATTACCACTTCGTGACTTTTGACTGGCCTGCCCAATCCACTACGCCAGTTGGACGTGAGTCGAAGGGCACTGGGGATGCGCTTCGCTACAATCTCTCCGCGAAGCGATAGCCGACGTGAGCTTCTGTAAGCAGATACTTGGGGTTTGCAGGATCGTCTTCGAGCTTCTTGCGGAGTTGACGCATGAAAGTACGAAGATATTCCAGCTCATTACCATATCCCTGTCCCCACACAGCCTTCAGCAGGCTGCTGTGCTGGATGGGTCTGCCCGCATGGGTCATCAGGTGGTGGGTCAGTTCAAACTCCTTGGGGGTGAGGTGAATGAGACGACCGGTCTTCTTTACCGTGCGACGCGCTGGGTCAAGTTCAATCTCGTTGATGCGCAACACGGGCTCTTCCTGGGTATCCGGCATCTTGGACCAGCGCATCGCAGCCCGCATTCTGGCTGTTAACTCGCGCAACTGGAAGGGCTTGGTGATGTAATCGTCAGCGCCCGCATCCAGCGCCTCCACCTTGTCGTCTTCGCTGTCGCGCACGGTGAGCATCAGAATGGGAATGCGCGGAAAACGGCTGCGCATGATCTTGCAGGCGTCGATGCCGCTCATGCCCGGCATATTGATGTCGAGCAGCACCGCGTCAAAGATATTTGTGCGCACCAGCGAGAGCGCCTCCTCGCCACGCGCCGCTTCCACCGTCCTGAACCCCAGATTGCTGAGGGTTGTATGCAGTGCGCGCCGGATGGACATCTCGTCATCCACAACCAGAATCAGCCCGGATTCCATAGCTAGTACCCTCCCATCTGTATCTTCGGGATCGATAAAAAGAAAGTTGTGCCGTCCTGTTCGGCGCTGGTCACCCATACATGGCCGTGGTACGCCTCAGCCGCCTTCTTGACGATGGACAGACCAACCCCGGCGCCGGGCGCGCGCTCCTTGGCGTCGGAGCTGCGATAGAAGCGCTCAAAGATGCGCTCGCGGTCCTGCATCTGGATCAGTGAGCCCTGGTTATGCACCGAGAGCAGCAGCTCGGAGTTGCTCTCGCGCACCGCGATGTCGATCGGAGCGTCGGGCGCGGAGTACTTGGCGGCGTTGTCCAGATACTGCGTCAGGATCATCGACAGCAGCTCCCGGTCGCCCTGTAGCGGCGTCTCCTGCTCCTCGATGGAGAGTTCGATCGGGTGTTGCTTGAGCGTTCCCGACAGCTCCGCTACTACATCCTTCACCAACCTGGATACGATGACCGGTTCGGTACGCAGGGTCACGCTGGAGGCCTCCAGCTTCGCGGTTTGCAGCAGGCGGGTGCAGAGCTGATTGAGATTGATCGACTCCTCATTGATCAGATCGGCCAACTCAGACTCGGTCTTATCCAGTGTGCCCATCTCCAGCAGGCCGGAGCTGGCGGTGCAGATCGCCGTCAGCGGCGTCTTGAATGCGTGGGCAAGCGCATCCAGCACGGCAACACGCAGTTGCTCCGCCTGCTTCGCGTTCTCAGCGCTCGCCTCTTTTTCATACGAGCGCTGACGTTCAAAGGCAATTGCGGCAAGCGATGCGATGGAGTTGACAATCAACGGATCGACCTCTCCGCGAATGGCCATCGCGCCGATGGACGTGTTCCCAATGCGAATCACGCGCTGCGTGGTGCCCGTATCGTGGTCGTCCTCGTTGTGATCGGTAAGGAAGGTTGTCTTGGCAATCTGCTGCTCCTCCGTCGACCAGTTCCCCTCATGATTGAGCAGAACAGTATTTGCGTCGAAGATTGCAACATCGTCGGCCTGAAAGATGCGCCGGATCAACTGCACCAACTGCTGTCCCGGAGGGTGGTGTAGATCGAAGAGCAGAGTGCCGCGGCTCAGCTCATAGAGCTTCTTCATCTGCAGTCGCTGGTAGTTGGCGTCTCGCGCCATCCTTTGCTCCCGGGAGGAGATACGGCTCACCAGTAGCGCGCAGACCTGAAACGAGATCAGTGCAATCCAGTCCCGATCGTCTGAAACGGTAAACGACCAAATCGGAGGAATAAAAAAGTAGTTGAGGCAGGTGACCGCGAACAGCGAGATGAAGGTCGCCTGCCAGATTCCATAAGAAATAGACGTAATAACCACCACAAGCAGATAGATAAAACCTGCGGTAGCGACTGGAAAGTGCAATTGGTACGCAACAAAGGTCAAAGCCGCAATGGCAGCGCAGCCAATCGCGCACTGCTTTAGCAACTGCATCCACGAGCGCTTCTCCGTCAACGGAATGACCATTGTAAGTCGTGAGGTCATTGGATAAATCCCATCTCAATGGTAGTGAACGAAGTTGTAACGAAGGGATTAAGAAAGCGTAAAAAGGACATTAAATATATCTTGGGCACATGGAACGGTATCTCCCGTGATGGGATGCACGTTCCATGTGCCCGATTTTGGGCCCTTCGCAGTGCCGCATTACAGCTTGTCCTGGGAAGTTGAGGCGAGTTGCTGGCCGTTCTGGGAGTTCGCCGCCGCGAGTTGGTCGAAGTGCTGTGCCTGCGTGGCTGCGCTATCGGCCTTAGAGAGATACGACTCATAGAGGGACTGGGCCGTATCGTATGGGCGCGGATACTTCTGATAGTGATAGAGAGCTGCGTTGTCCGGAGTTCGGCGGTCCCGTTCGACCGCTTCGGCAGCGGCTTCCGCGCGGAACTTCGACTCTTGCTGATGGAAGTATCCGGCGATCTGCTTGTAGTGTGCGCTGTCATGCGCACTCCGCATCAGGCTGTGTACTTCACGTGGTGTCATTGGCGTAGACAGGCTTGCTGTGTGCATCGAGGTTTGTGCCATTCCCGCAAAAGGAAGGGCGAGAAAGAGTGTCGCAACAAGTACCAGTGAACGGTTCATGGTTGATACCTCCTGAAAATGACTCTAGGGCGGGCCACATAAGGAGCGCATAAGGAAGATAGAAGATGATTGTTAAAGATTTCGATACCTGGAATTTACCGGCATTTGGTGTTGAGCACGAATGAGACACCAACAATATACAAGAGCTCTCTAGAATGACAGCACGAGTGCAAATAAACCAATTTGCGAACTTTCTATTATTTCTTTATGCCATTCTTATGTCCCTCCCGGCACACTAGAGCATCTGCTACACGTGAGGTGGTAATTATGGCTCTCGGTCAGTCAACATATTTCTACACCGTGGAACTTAGCGCGCTTGAAGAGAACCTGGGCCTCTCGATGGACCGGGTTGCCCGCCTGCGCGAGAAGGCAATGAGACGGAACGACACTCAGGCAGCCGACCAGATCAACAAACTACAGCGGGTGATCGGCGTCGTGCAGCAACGCATCGCGCGTTTGAAGTAACTCGGAACAAATTAGCCAACTGGGACCAGCCAGCGATCACAAAAAACCGCTTAGGTGGACGTGTATCCGCCGGAGAAAGAGGACAAAAGATGACCAGCTATTGTTTAAAGTCAACCATTGCAACTGGATTAGCCTTCCTGGTCTGTTTGACTGCGGCTGGAACCAGCGCGTCTGCACAGGCCACGCCCTCACCCCAAACCTCGTCCAGCACCACACAGACCACCGAGCAGCAGCTGGCGGATGTGAAGGCACGCCTTGCAGCGCTTGAGAAGACCGTTGCCGATCCGACTCCGACGATCAGCGCGGAGAGAACGACGAAGAGTGCACCGTTTCCCGGGGATTGGACGTGGATGAATTCGAACGGCCGCGTGGTCGACAGCCCAATGTCGACGAAGTATTTCACGCCGGAGTTTCGCGCAGACGTCAACTACACCTGGGACCATAACCATCCGTCAGACGATTCCCTGGGCGGTTCTACCGAGACATTTCGCTCGGATGAATTCCAGTTGGAGCAGTTGAGCTTCGGCGGCGACCTCCGGCTCGATAATGTTCGCGGCAGGTTCCTTACCATGTTTGGCGAGTGGGCCACCACCACACCGCGCAACGATGCCAGCTATAACCGAGGCCAATGGGACCTTGCCGACGCTTATCGCTATGTCTCAGAGGCATGGGGCGGATATCACTTTGACAAGATGCATGGGATCAATGTCGATGCCGGGATCTTTGTATCCTACATCGGGTTGTTCAGCTACTATAACGCCGACAACTGGGCCTACCAGCCGTCGTATGTCTCCTCCAATACTCCATGGTTCTTCACTGGGCTGCGTTTGCAGTTCTTCCCGACCGAGAAGCTGAAGATTGAACCATGGTTCATCAATGGCTGGCAGACGTATGCAAGACCTAACAGCAAACCGGGACTGGGCGGGCAGATTATGTATCGTCCCAAGCCGTGGCTGGATTTGGTCTTCAACAACTACGGTGTGGGCGAAGATGATCTTGGGTTGCCGTATCGTCACCGTTTGCACACAGACGATAGCATCGAGGTCAAGTACTACGACAACAAGAATAAATACATCGACAAGGCCGCATTCACCTTTACCGCGGACGCCGGTTGCGAATACGGACTGGATGGTTCTGGCCCTCCGAATGAGAACGTAGCCTGCCACGGCAATCCGAAGGCGCCTGCGGCCGCTGGCGGCGGACGGTCCTTCAAACAGGACTTCCTCGGATGGATGGCCTACGACCGAACATGGTGGAAAAAGGACAAATACGCTCTCACGCTCGGCGGCGGCATGATGACCAATCCAGGCCGGTATCTTACCCTGCTGCCGCCCATCAACGGCGCAACTGCCTTCACTGGATCGCCTTACTTCACGGAGAACCCAGGGGACCAGGCGCATTCATGGGACATGACAGTCACCTATGATTACATGCCCAGCCAGTACATCACCTTCCGTTCAGAGTCAGGCTATCGTCACTCTGATGTGCCGTACTGGACTGGCCGCGGAGGCATCACTCCTCCGGGTGGCAACAATGGCTCGCCGGCGAATTATGCCTGTTCTACCGGTGCCTCCTCTGGCGTCGGCTGGGCACCGGGCGGAGCTGGAATTGTAGCAGCCGAGGCGGCATGCGGCGGACCGGTTGGCCAGACTTCCGCAGTCTGGTTTCCCTCCCTTGTCAAGGATCAGTTTGTTGTGACCGAAGCGATCTTGGTGCGGTTCTAGTCCTAGAACCGCAGTCATCTATGAACCGCAGCTTCAACAACGTGGAGCAGTGCAGGGACGAGCCATATTCCTGCACTGCATCCCCAAACCTCGCACGTCTTCATCATGCAGCAAGGATGATCGGAATGCCGACATTACTTACGCCGACTGACGCCGATTCGCTTGCTCAGGAGGGTTAGCATGTCTGCCTCAACCATCAGAGTGCATCGAAATCCAGCAGGACTCAGCATGGTGGTTTTTGGCACCGCGCTGCTGATAGCGGCAGGAGCCTGCAAGCGGGGAGAGACTAATCCTGCGGCCGGAGCGCCGCCGCCAGCCAAGGTCACCACGGCCTACCAAGCGGAGGAGTTTTCCGTTGACCGTCCGGACCAGTACCCACTGGCCGCCGCGGTAGAGCATCGTGCAACCGCGCAGCTTGCCGTAACCGGCACGGTGAATCCCGATATTGACCGCACGGTGCCAGTCATCTCGCTGGCCTCCGGGCGCATTGTGGGGCTCTTCGCGCGCCTCGGCGATCCGGTGAAGAAGGGCCAACTGCTGCTGCGCCTGCGCAGTGACGATATCTCCGGCGCATTTGCGAACTATCAGTCGAGCGTGGCCGACGAGGTGCTGGCCAAGGCGCAGTTGGAGCGCATGCAGCTTCTCTACGCCAAAGGCGCATACGCGCTGAACGATCTACAGATGGCAGAGGACACCGAGAGCAAAGCGAAGATCGCCGTGGATACCGCGGCGGAGCATCTTCGCCTGCTGGGCAGCGACGTGGACCATCCCACCGGCATGGTCGATATCACCGCGCCAGTCGCAGGCGTCATCACCGACCAGGAGGTGACCAACGCGGCGGGCGTGCAGAGCCTGGGGACGAGCCCCTTCACCATCTCCGACCTCTCGACGGTGTGGATTGTGTGCGATGTGTATGAGAACGATCTACCCAACGTCCACGTTGGCGATCCTGCCGACATTACGCTGAGTGCCTATCCCGACCGGGTGTTGAAGGGCAGGGTCAACAATATTCTGCCGATTCTCGATCCGACGATCCGGACGGGCAAGGTGCGAATCGAGGTGGCCAATCCCGGCATGATGAAGGTGGGTATGTTTGTGACAGCCACATTCCAGGGAAAGACGGAGCAAACGGTCGCGGCTGTTCCGGCCTCGGCGATCCTGCATCTGCATGATCGCGACTGGGTCTATGTTCCGTCGCCCGGCAACAAGTTTCGCAGAGTGATGGTGGTCGGGGGAGATCAATTGCCGGGCGCCATGCAGGAGATCATCTCGGGCATCGCGGTTGGCCAGCAGGTGGTGATCAATCCACTGCCGCTACAGAACACCATCGACAACCAGTAACCGCCGAAGGGCCTTGGGGAGAACGTTATGATCCGCACTCTTGTCGATTTTGCGCTGAACAATCGCTTTGTCGTGATTGCGATCGCGCTGCTGCTGGTCTTCTGGGGAGCAATTTCGTTTCATCAGTTGCCTGTTGAGGCCTACCCGGACATTGCGGACAACTATGTATCGGTGATTACGCAGTGGCCGGGACGGTCCGCCGAGGAGATCGAACAGCAGGTGACGATTCCCATTGAAGTACAGATGGCGGGAATGCCTCATATGACGTTTCTGCGGTCAGAGTCCATCTTCGGCCTTTCGTACATAACTCTGATCTTCGACGACAGCTCCGTGAACGACTGGAACCGTGAGAAGGTGATGGAGCGGCTGACCCAGGTCAATCTACCCAGCGGACAGAACCTGCAGCCGCAGATCGGCACGGACTGGAGTACCACCGGCCAGATCTACTGGTACACGATTCGCAGCACGGACCCCCGATACGACCTGACGCAACTGCGGTCGATCGAGGACTGGGTCCTGCTGAAGGAGTTCAAATCCGTCCTCAATGTGGTGGATGTCTCCGACTTCGGCGGCACGGTACGGGAGTACCAGGTCCGAGTAGACCCCAACAAGCTCGTCTCGTATGGGCTAAGCATTGGCCAGGTGGAACAGCAGTTATCCAACAACAATAACAACGCCGGCGGCAGCTTCGTCGAGCTCGGCATGCAGCAGATGAACGTTCGCGCGCTCGGACTCTTTAGGGGTGTGCAGGACATCGAAAATACCGTTCTGACCACCAAGAACGGGACGGCGCTGCGAGTCAAGGACATCGCGGAGGTGCAGCAGGGCCCCATGATTCGGCTGGGCCACATGGCCAGGGCCAACCACATGGAGGACGGAAGCATTATCGACGAGCCCGATGTGATCCAGGGCGGTGTTCTGATGCAGAAAGGCGCGGAAGAACAACCGTCGCTGGATGCGATTCACAAGAAGGTCGACGAGCTCAACAACGGAATCCTGCCGGCCGGGGTGAAGATTATCCCCATGCTAGACCGCAGCGACCTGCTGCATTTCACCCTGCACACGGTGATGCACAACCTGATCGAAGGCATGGTGCTGGTCACCATCATCCTTCTGCTCTTTCTGCTCAATGCCCGCGCGGCTTTCATCGTTGCTCTTACCATTCCGTTTTCTCTGCTGTTTGCGTCGATCTGCCTGGACATGAACCATATTCCAGCGAACCTGCTCTCATTGGGCGCTCTGGATTTCGGCATGGTCGTGGATGGGGCTGTCGTGATGATGGAAAACATCATTCGCCATCTGGCCCATATGCGCGAACAAGGCCCTGATGATCCCAAGAAGCCTGTGGCCGATATCATCCGCGAGGCCTGCCACGAGGTACAGCGGCCGGTCTTTTACGCCATCGCAATCATCATCACCGCCTATCTGCCGATCTTCACGCTGCAGCGCATCGAAGGACGGCTCTTCCGGCCCATGGCGTGGACGGTTGCTTTCGCTCTGCTGGGCGCTATGATGTTCTCCATCTTTATCGTGCCGGTACTGGCTAGCATCTTCTTCCGCAGAGGGTTCAAGGAACGGCGAAACCGTGTCATGGAATTTATCACGGCCGGGTATCGGAAGCAGTTGCGCTGGGCAGTTGAGCATCGCTGGGTCGTCGTGGGAGTGGCTGTGACTTCCCTGGCCGGAACACTCTATCTGGGATTTAGCGGTGCGATTGGGTCGGAGTTTCTGCCCCACCTTGACGAAGGCGCAATCTGGGCGCGCGGAACGCTGGCCAATAGCACCAGTCTCTCGGAAGGCGAAGACTTCACCGCGAAGGAGCGTCTGGTCTTTGCATCCTTCCCCGAGGTGAAGACCGTTGTGTCGCAGGCGGGTCGGCCCGATGACGGAACCGACACCGGGGGGTTCGGGAACACCGAGTACTTTGTCGATTTGAAACCGCACGACCAGTGGCGGCCAATCTTTCACAAAAACAAGGATGAACTGATCGCCGCCATGAACCTCGCGGTGCAGAAATACCCGGGAGCTGTGTGGAACTTCTCCCAGCCGATTGAGGACAACGTCGGAGAGACGATGACCGGGACCAAGGGATCTCTGGCGCTTAAAATCTTTGGCAATGACCTTGCCGTTCTCGAGCAGAAGGGCGATGAGGTCGCCTCCGTGATGGCCGCCATTCCGGGCATGCATGACGTCAAGCTGCTGCGCGACTTCGGCCAGCCGAACCTTGACCTGACGATCGACCGCAAGATGGCGGCCCGTTTTGGAATTAATGTGGCGGACATTCAGGATGCCGTGCAGACGGCAGTGGGCGGCAACGCGGTTAGCCAGGTGTTGATCGACGAGCAGCGGTACAACGTGGTGGTGCGCTACCAGGGACAATACCGCAATACGCAGCAGGCGATCAGCAACATTCGCCTGCTCTCTCCCTCCGGAGAGCGCGTCTCGCTGGCGCAACTCTGCAAGGTTGAAATCAAGGACGGGGCCTACGACATCTACCGTGAGGGCAACACCCGGTATATCGCGATCACCTTCAATGTCAGAGGCCGGGACCTGGGGACCACGGTGGAAGATGCAATCAAGCAGATCAAGGACAAAGTGAGCCTGCCGCGCGGCTATACCGTGGGCTGGTCCGGTGAGTATGAGAGTGAAAAGCGGGCCGAGGCGCGCCTTGCTCTCATTGTTCCGATCACAGTCCTCATCATTTTCATCATCCTGTTCACTATGTTCCGCTCCTACAAGTGGTCGTTGCTGATTCTGCTGAATGTCGGCATGGCGCGCATCGGCGGCCTGCTCGCGCTGCTGGTTACCGGGACTTACCTCAGCGTGTCGTCGGGCATCGGCATGCTGGCGCTGTTTGGTGTCTCGGTGCAGACCGGAGTCATCATGGTGGAATACATCAACCAGCTTCGCGCGAGGGGCATGAATATTGTCGATTCCGCCGTGGAGGGCGCAGTCCTGCGGCTTCGCCCGATCATGATGACCATGCTGGTGGCAACGCTTGGTTTATTGCCCGCAGCGTTGTCGCACGATATCGGATCGGACTCGCAGCGGCCATTCGCGATCGTTATTGTAGGCGGCCTGATCTCCGATCTGTTGCTCAGCATATTCCTGCTGCCCACATTCTATGTATGGATCGCAAGGGATGACGACGATCTCCCGAAAGCGGAGGTGGTGCATGAATAATCTGAGAGCGGTGTTCTCGTGCAGGTTCGACCGGATGATCTTCGCAGTTCTTCTCCTTGTGCTCTGCTCCACAGGCGCAAGCGCTCAGCAGGCGCTCACCTGGGACCAGGTGAAGACGAAGTTTGAAGCTGCAAACCCAGCGCTGCAGGCGGACCAGAGCAACGTGGATGAGTTGAAGGCCGAGGAGATCACCGCGTTTCTTCGCCCCAATCCGGAGTTCACATTGAGTGCGGACGGAACCCAGATCGCACCCCACGAGGGCTACTGGCGTCCCACGTCGGGCACGCAGGTGCAGCCCAACTTCAGCTATCTGCACGAGCGCGATCACAAGCGCGAACTGCGCCTGGAGACGGCGAAGGAGTCAACGCGCATCGGCGGCTCGCTGCATGAGGACCTGGAGCGCAACCTGCTCTTCAGCCTGCGCTCCGCCTTCGTGCAGACGCTGGAGGCCAAGGCGGTGCTGGAGCTGGCGCGCGCCGACCTCGACTACTACGACAAGATCATCACCATTAGCCAGGACCGTTTCAAGGCCGGCGACCTGGCGCAGATCGATCTGGACCGCATCGAATTGTTGCGCGTGCAGTACGAGTCGGAGATCGAGACGGCAACCGTAAACCTGCGCACTCAGAAGATCCAGTTACTGCAGTTGCTGGACGACCGTACGCCGGTCGATCAGTTTGACGTAACCGGGCCGTTTAATTTCTCCACTGATCTGAAGCCGCTCGACGACTTTCACCAGACAGCGCTCGATTCGCGTCCCGACCTGAGCGCTGCGATCCAGGGAATCGAGCAGGCGAAGACGAACCACAAGCTGGCAATTGCAAACGGCTCAACCGACCCGACCTTTGGCGCGTGGTACACCTACAACCCATCGTTCTACAATCCCTATGCCCAGCAGACGCTCGGTCTCAGCGTGAACATCCCGCTGCGCATCTTCGACCGCAACCAGGGCGAGAAAAAACGCACGCTGATCGACATCGACCGTAGCCAGCAGTTCACCGAGCAGACGCGGGCGCAGGTCTTCAGCGACGTGGACTCGGCGTATGAGCAGGTTCGGAGCAACATTGCGCTGCTGGTTCCGTATCGCGACAAGTACAAGGACCAGGCAACGCGGGTGCGCGACACGGTCACGTTCTCCTACCAGCATGGGGGTGCATCACTGATGGATTTCCTCAATGCTCAAAGCGATTATCGCGTGGTGCAGCTTGCATACTTGCAATTGATCGGCTCTTACCTGACGGCCGCGAGCCAGCTCAATCTCGCTGTGGGACGCGAGGTCATCCCCTAGGAGTCGAGCAGGTTCTGCGTTTAGTTCGTTCGATAACGATGGACAACGGCATGACTTGATATCAAGCATCGAGGTCGAAATGATGAATCGAGAAGAAGTTCGAGAGCGCATAGAAGATATCGGCATAATGCCAAGCATCCGTGTCGCTTCCGCTGAACTGGCTCTGTTTGCCGCCGAGACGGTATACGAAGCTGGCATCCCGGTGGTTGAGATCACCATGACCGTGCCTAACGCGGTCGAGGTGATTGCGCAGTTGACTCAAAACTATCCGAACTTCGTGGTGGGCGCCGGGACCGTGCTCGATACGGAGACGGCACAACGCTGCCTAGATGCCGGCGCACGATTCATCACCAGTCCCGGGCTGGTTCCCGACGTGCTGGAATTCACATTGAAGAACGATGTGGCCGCCATCCCCGGCGCACTGACGCCCAGTGAAGTAATTGCGGCGTGGAAGGCAGGGGCCGACTTCGTAAAGATCTACCCCTGTGCACAAGTCGGTGGAGACCAGTACATACGCGCCCTGAAGGTCCCGTTGCCACAGATAAAGCTGATCGCGTCCGGAGGCGTCAATCAACTGACGGCGGCCAACTTCATCTTCGCCGGCGCGGCGTCGCTAGGCATTGGATCTGAGTTGATGCCGCGTCAGGCGCTCAAGATGCGCAAGGACCAGTGGATTCATGAGCTGGCGCGCAGATTTCTGGAGGCGGTTCGCAGTGCACGCATTCATCTGTCAGAGATTGATTGAGATTGAGGTGGCATCAGATGACGAGTCCCGTGTCATCACATTTGCGAATTCCCATCGCAGCGTTCTTGCTCTGCGCTATGGCGTCGTGCGTGGAACTACGCGCACAATCAGCGCCCGCCCCAGCGGGAACCAGCACAGACCTGTTTGTGATGTTGGGGTCGGATATTGACCGGCCAGGCCTGCTGCCGCGGGCAAATTACAACATAGGGATCGGCCACACCTTTGCCTTCCTCAAGCGCGATCCCATCGGAGACGAACTGACCTTCGGATACACCTACGAGAACAGCGGGAGCCACGGTTTTCTGCATACCAACTTTGGGGAGCACACGGAATCTGCCGGAGTGATGAAGAACTTCGCCCTGCCAAAGACCAAGGTGGTTACCGGATACACCTGGGTCCAGACTGGCATTACCAGCTACACCGGAAACGCCCACATCCAAAATAGGCTGGACAGCGGCGTATCGATCGGCGCAATTGTGCACTGCAATAACAACAATTCGATCTGGATTCAGGAGAGCTACAGCAAGGTCGTCACCGTTCCCTGGTACACCACGGCAAGCATTGGGTATACGTACAGTTGGTAGTCAGTGTAGAGCGAAGTAAATTCAGGAAACCTGCAAGAGCAGGATTTCAGCAGCATCCGCAGGCATGACCTTGCCAAGCAGATCTGCCCTCCTGGATGAGAAAGGGAATGACTGCCAATGCGGCCAGCGAATCGAACCATGGGAGATGGAATGCGGCGTTGACCGCGAGGCCAGCCAAGGTAATCAACGCAATGTACGCGCAAGTAGCGGATTGCACCGCATCGGCGGCCAGGGCTGCATTCCTGCTGCGGCGTGCCTCGTGGCGTTTCAATGATGCCAGAACTGGCATTGCGATCAGCGCAGCAACAGTGATTCCTATCCCTGCACGACTTGTTTCAGGCCGCGACCGCAGAGCCAAGGACGCTAAAGCAATTGCCGCAACCACAAAGGCGAGCAAACACAGCAGAACTCCGGCCGCACGGCCTGCTCTGCGTTCCGAGATCGGCATGCCCGGAATCCACTGCAAGAGCACAACCGTAGCAGACAGGAGCTCTACCAGGCTGTCGGAGCCGAATGCCAGCATCGCAGAACTGTGGGACGTAGCTGCCGCATAAACGGCGACGCCCAACTCTACGAGCATCCACGCCAGCGTGACACACTGCAACCACAGCACCGCCGAGCTTGGTTTCGCAGCCCCGACAATGGCTGGACTCAATGGCTCAACCACGATCTGTACACGTTCCGTCATCTTGTTCCACCCATGATGTCAGGCCCTCAAAAGAGGCGCAAGAGGGCGGCGCAGAGGAATCCAGAGGCAGGCAAAGCCGAGTCAGAAGAGAGCGGTCGAAAATTCCGTGTACCTGTAGCGTACTCAGAAGCCGCGTCTGCTGCGTCTTGAACGATTCGAGCGTCGATATTTTTCAGTAACTTATTTAGAGTCAATGCGTGGAGGCAATCCGACCCCCTCCCGGTACCAATAAAATAAACAACATATACAAAATAAGACTACCCCTTGCGGGTGACCTTTTCCTTCTGGTGGCCGTTCTTTGTCTCAGTGAGGTCGATTGCGCGGCGTGAGATATCGACCTGGAACCATGAGCAGGAATACTGCTCCGTCAAACGCATCCCAGTATTCACAGACACAACAAACTCCGCATGATGCTCAGGGAAATAATTGTTGATGGCGTTACATACGCGGTTGTATTTCTCTCTGGTTAGATAGCGACTCCGGCCGGGCTCCGACAAACGCGTAGACCGCATCCCCGTTCTTGCCGATCACGCGCGGATATTTCACCGTGTCCAGCTTCATCCACTCGCGCATGTAATGCTGACTGCCGTTCTTCCACGTGCCGAACCAGAGAATGACCAGGTGGACCTGGTGCTGCCGCGCCTCAGCCAAGAGCGTATCGATCAGCGCGGTGTCATACACCCCTGGCCGCGGTTCGAACTGCTCCCTATAGACCAACATCTCCACGGTGTTCACGTGCAGGTACTCCATTGCCGGCCAAACCTATGGCAGCTCGGCAGGCCAACTGCCGGAGTTGTGCACCTGCGCGCTCAGCATCAGATACGGCGCATCGTCCACGAAGAGGGCGTAGCGGCCAAGCACCTCGATCGAGACTTTCCTGATGTATAGATGTATATCAGTTATTGGAGATACATCTCGGGGGAAGAGTACTTCCCGCGCTTAGATAATCACCCCTATGTGGAGATATCTCTTTCGTCTCCTCATTCGGCAATGAGCTAATTTCTATGGTTGGTCCACTGGAGTGTCGCCTACAGCGGGGTTGACTGCTCCGGCCGGGATCAGCGTCGACGTAACCGTCTTGGCATCGTCCGTGCCTGTGTAGAGCAGGATGCGAGACGGATCGATGCCCTTCTCGTTCACCAGATACTGCTTGGTGTTGACCGCGCGTTCCACGGCGTCGCTCGGCTTTTGGACGCGGGGCTTCAGCTTCGCTTCCCTGGCCTCATCCGCCTGCTCCTTGGCGTCTTCATTGCCAACCAGCGCCAGTTTGGCATCGGTGGAACGCTGTAGGTTGAGAGCGATGTCATCCAGGCAGGCTTTGGCTTCGTTGTCCACGCGCGTCGGACGTGTCGCGTCGCGCTCGAAGCTCATCGGGCACAGGCTGGACGCCAGCGGCGCGGGCGGCGGCGGCGGCGGCGGAGGCGCAATCACATTGACGCTGGCCGTCGCCGAGGCACTTTGTCCCTTGTCATCAATCACATTACAGCTGACCGTAATCGGTCCTGGAGCCGCACCTGCCGTCGAAAGCGTCGCCGAAGGTGTGGTGCCGCTGATGGAACCGGCTGTTGCGTTGTAGTTGTAGGTTAGCGGACGGTTCTGCGGGCTGACTGCGCTCGCCGCAACCATCGAAGAATCACCCGGATTGACCGACGAAGGATTTGCCGTGCAGCTGATGGTCGGCGGATCGAAGGGTTTGACTGTGAACTGCGTGGAGCAGTCCGCGATCTGGCCGGGCTTCACGCCCTCCGACACATGGCCCTTGACCGTGTAGGTGCCCGCGGACAAGGTCTTCGTGTCGATGCTCGCCGTGTTCGATGTCCCCGAGATCGCTCCGCCATCCGACGACCAGGTGTAGCTCGCCGTCTTTTTAGGATTCAGGTTCAACGCCACGCCTGTCACCGTGATCGGGTCGCCAGGATACACCGTCGATGGGCTGGCTGAGCAGGTGTAGTCAACCGCCAGCGGAGGAGCATTCCCGCCGAAGCCGAAGACCAGTCCGGAGGAGAGGCGTATGTCGTTCTGCGATTCCCGTATGCCCGTGGTGGGATCTCCGAAGCGGGTCATCAGGTACTCGGCCTGAACGATGCGTATGGCGATATGCCGGTGGATCTTTAGATCAAGTCCGCCTCCGGCTGTCATGGCAAATGCGTTTTCGGAGGCGAGGGGCGTGCAAAGAGCGCCGGTGCAATTGGAGAGCGTCACCTGACTAGCGTGTACGCCGCCAAATAGAACTTGTACGAAGGGAGTGATCCTGTCGTGGCGGAAGGAAAGGCGTGGGCCAGCCATAAACGTGTAGGCAGTCCCGCTTGCGTCTGCCACGCGGGCCGGGTTTGCGCCTGCGCCGGTGAGCTGGAGTTCCGAGGCATCGTAGCCGCCAAAATCACCAACCAGTCCCAGAGTGCGGTTCAGGTTGAAGGCGATGGACGTGCTACCGCCATTCAGGTAGTCCATGCGGTTACCGGGGCTTAGCGTCGGCACACCCCGTATATATGAGTAGCCAAGAAAAAGCTCTGCCCTGGGATAGCTCCGATAGGTGCGGCCTGAAGAGGGCGCGGGAGCCGCGGACTGGGCCAGCGCGGCAGGCACTTCGGCATTGCCCACGGCAGCGGGCGCGACCGCGGAGTCGACAGCGGTGGCTCTGGCCGAGGAGTTCGTCGAGTCTTCCGCAGCAAATAAGAATGGTGGCACCAGCAATGCGACAGCCGCCATTGCGGCAATCATCCGCGTCCTGAATTTCATCGTCGTTCTCCTAAATTGCTGCTCGCGAAAACCATCCATCCTCGCCATCGGGTTCGCTCGGTTTGCCTTCGATTGGCTGGAATGCGGGAACCGATTCGCTCTTCCTAGCCATCAAGCCTTGCTCGCCCTGCGTGCGCGCTTAATTCCTGCACTACCTATATGCCTATGCGGAGACCGTCCTGGGGGACGGCCTCCGCGTAGCCTTAATGAGCTGGCACATTAATAACGGTGTTCACCAGGGTGACCGCCCCAATCAAAGAGAGCAATCTACCGTTGATGGTGGTGATTGTCGTGATTCCGGCAGTCCCGGTCGTGGCTCCCGAATAAGAGATAACGGTTCCGCAGAACGTCCCGCCGCCAGCCCCGTTGATCACCGCGGCGCTGCCGACCTGCCAGAAGACATTCGCGCAGCTAGCACTATTCTCCAGGAGGACACTTTGAGGGGCTGTGCCGCCTACCGTGAGTGACGAGCTCATCTGGAATACCCATGTGGCGTTGGGGTTGCCCGCGCCGTCGAGAGTAAGCGGCGAGGACGTTATGGCGTAAGTACCCGGCGAAGCCTTGTAGACCCCGGCTTGCAGGGTTCGACCGCCTAGCTCGCCCGGACCACCGGAGCCTATGCATTGCGGGGCCGGGCAGCTTTCTACAGCTATACCGCCAGGCATGGAAGCAGGCGTCATGGAGATGTAAGCGCTAAGAGTGTCCGCTGCAGCCTGTTGTGCAATAAGCAACGTGGCGGCGGTTCCTTCACTGGGGCACGCAATACCATTAGGGGGCGGAGGAGCCGTGTAGATGCCTATATTACCGGTTCCACTATTCACCTGCCCTACATTGAGTGTCGTCTCCGTATATATGCATGGCCATACGCCAGCTTGCTTCGCAAGGCTGGTATCGTGGAATCCGGTGACCGCCGTTGACACGGCCGTGGTCCCGATACTGCCATTATTGATGACCGTTTCGATCCCCTGATTGGTCATTCCGGCGGTACCGCCAACGTCTCCGAAGGCAGCGGCCGAGTTCAGAACCACTGGCGGTGGAAGTGCTACACCAAATGTTGTGAAGGTCCAGGGATTCGGTGCAACGCCAGATCCCAGCGGATTGCCGGTCGAGTCCGTCGCTCCGGTCGTGATGTCCGCCGTGTAGATGGTGTTGGCCGCGAGATTGGTCGTAGGGGTAAAGGTTGCGACAAAGGTGGCCGCGTTATAGCTTATCGTTCCGATTACCGCAGCTCCGCTGGGTCCTGTGAGGGTGAAGGTTGTTGTATTGATCGAGAGTGGGTTCATGGCCTTGCTGAACGTTGCACTGACGGCCTGGTTGATTGGCACACTGGTGGCCCCATTGACAGGCGAGGTGAGGGTGATCGTCGGTGCCGTGGTGTTTGCCGCGCCAACGGTAAACGTCCAGACATCGTTGCTGGCCAGCGCATTGCCTGACAGGTCCTGCGCGCCGGTTGTGATCGTGGCCGTATAAGTCGTGCCCGTTACGAGAGCTGCGGTTGGTGTAAAGATCGCAGTATTTCCAATGCCGGCGTATGTGACCAGGCCTGCGACAGCCGTTGTTCCCGGACCGGTCAGCGTGAAGGTGGTCCCGCTGATGGTGAGTGGGTTCATGGCCGTGCTGAAGGTCGCACTGACGACCTGGTTGGCCGGCACGCCGGTGGCCAAATTGGCAGGGATTGTGGAGAGCACCGTCGGCTTGGTGGTGTTTGGAACGCCGGTGGTAAATGTCCAGACATAGTTGCTGGCCATGGTATAGCCTGCCAGGTCCTGAACCCCGGTTGTGATCGTGGCCGTGTACTGTGTGCTAGCTGCAAGAGGGGTGGGTGCGGTCGGTGTAAAGATCGCTACCGAACCGGAGGCATCATAGGCGACGGTTCCGGTGACCGCAGCTCCGCCAGTTGTTGCTTTCAGCGTAAAGGTTGTTACCCCGATCGTGGCAGGATTCATCGCCTCGCTGAAGGTCGCAATCAGCGACTGGTTGGTCGGCACGCCCGTGGCGCCAGCGGCAGGGTTTGTAGCAATCACTGAGGGTGCGGCGGGGGCAGGAACTGTTCTGAAGTTCCATGCATAGTTGCTTGCCAGGGGTACGCCTTGCGCGTCCTGTGCCCCGGTTGTAATCGTGGCCGTGTACAAGGTATTGGTTGCAAGCAGGTTGGATGGTATGAAGATCGCTCCGTTGCCCGAGCAGCTCACCGTTCCCGCAACGGCAGTGCTGCCCGGGCCGGTTACTGTAAACGTAGTTGCGGGAGAGTAGAGAGTTGCACAGTTCATCGCCTTGCTGAACGTCGCGCCGATGGCCTGGTTGAGCAGGATGCCGGTGGCGCCATTCGCTGGGACGGTGGAGAGCACGGTGGGAAGTGTATCGGTCGTAAAGGTCCACACATAAGCGCTTGCCAGACCAGTGCCAGCTGCGTCCTGGACTCCTGTGGTCAGGGTAGCAGTGTAGGTGGTGTTTGCTACCAGAGTCGCTGTGAACGTGGCCGTTGCGCCTGAGCAGGCGATCACGCCCGTCACGGAACCGACCGGTGCTGGAGCTGTCACCGTAAAGGTTGTCGCGGTTACGGTGGAGCAGTTCAATGCCGAACCGGCGAAGTCAGGGTCTTGCGCTGGGAGTTGCAGGAAGGTAGCGCTGATCACCTGGTTGAAGGCGACGCCGGTTGGGCCAGGAGTAGAAGTAACAGGAGTGGTGGAAACCACCGAGGGGCCTGCCACTGCTTCAAAGTTCCAGGCATAGGGGCTGGCCATGACATTGCCGGCCAGGTCTGTGACCCCAGTCGTAATCGCGGCCGTATAGAGCGTATGAAGCACAAGAGCGGTGGTGGGCGTAAAGGTCGCGGTGGATCCGGAGCAGGTGACTGCTCCGCCCACGGCAGCTCCGCCAGTCCCTGCCGCCGCAACCGTAAAGGTCGTCGTGGTGAGGGTGGAGCAGTTGACCGGCTTGCTGAAAGTCGCGCTGATGGGCGCACCTACGGCCACGCCTGCCGCGCCTAGCGCGGGAACGGTGGAGAGCACATAAGGGGGCGTGGTGTCTGGGACATTGATTGTTTCTCGACCGCAGCCTGCGATAGAAACGGCTAGGAGTGTCAGTGCCGATAAGAACCACGTGTTAAAACTCATGTGCTTGTTCATTGGTGCTCCTTCTCCAACTGTTGTGTACAGTTGTCTATCGCCTATCTTGCCGCCGAATCGGATATGTAAATCACACATTGCATGGGATGCTCGAAAAGTCCCCGGAGTTGGATTCACGTGCCGTGTCACCTGAGTTCGGGGCACAAAAAAGTCCGATGCAGGGTATTAGCAGGGGGTTCTGCAAACAATAAAAATAAAAAAGTGGTCAAAATTGCACACTTAGAAATAACTGCGAGTGAGAGCTAATTTGCAAATTCTGACAGAGGGATAAGTGGAGGAT
>Ga0302200_10000472_pt1 | contig 40511 bp, 30 predicted proteins | sample II_Bog_N3_1_FD_194585 | JGI IMG/M metagenome (GOLD analysis project Ga0302200, IMG submission 194585) | Peat permafrost microbial communities from Stordalen Mire near Abisko, Sweden - II_Bog_N3_1 | ecosystem: Environmental > Terrestrial > Soil > Wetlands > Peat | place: Sweden: Abisko...
GTTGCCTCGGGATTTGCATCTCTCATATGCAGGAGAATCCGCCGTGCCTTTTCGCCTGAGCTGCCTCGCCGCCTTGCTTGCCCTGGCCCTTCCCGCATTCGCCCAGAACCATGCCGCTGACCAGCAACTCGCCTTTGTCCGCGTCCAGCACCTCAAGCGGGGCATCAACGCCTCAGAGTGGTTTGCCCAGTCGGCCAGCGACTACTCCGCCGCCCGCACCAACCGCTACACCGACGCCCAGGACATCGCCCTGATGTCCCGCCTTGGCTTCGATCATGTGCGTCTGAGCATCGATGCCGTGCCGCTCGAGCAGTATCCCCACGGCGCCGGCGGCCTCAACGACGAGTTCCTGGGCCGCCTCGACCGCGCCGTCGACACCATGCTCGCCGATGGCCTGGCCGTCGAAATCGATCTCCACCCCGAGGACAGCTACAAGCAGCAGTTGCGCACCAGCAACGACGCCGCGGACCGCCTGACCATGCTCTGGCGCAACCTGGCCGCGCACTATGCCACGCGCGACCCGGAGCGCGTCTTCTTTGAAATCCTCAACGAGCCGGAGGTCAACGACCCCTACCGCTGGGCCGGCATCCAGGCGCGCCTGGCGGCCGCCATTCGCCAGGCCGCGCCCCGCCACACCATCATTGCCACTGGCCCCAACTACTCCGACATCAAGGACCTGCTGGCCATGCAGCCGCTGCCCGACGGCAACGTCATCTACACCTTCCACTTTTACGATCCCCACGAGTTTACCCACCAGGGCGCCGGCTGGGGCGTGGCGTGGTGGGGCTACACCCATGGAATTCCCTATCCCGCCACCGACGGCTCCATGCAGGAGCTGCTCCGCCAGGTTCCCGACCCCGCCAACCGCTTTGACCTCGAACAGTATTGGCTCGATCGCTGGGACGCCCGCCGCATCCGTCTGCTCATCGACGAGGCGGCCGCCTGGGGCCACGCCAACCATGTGCCCCTCATCTGCAACGAGTTCGGCGTCTACCGCGACCACTCCGACGCCATCTCCCGCGCCACCTGGATTCACGATGTGCGCACTGCCCTCGAGGCCGACGGCATCGGCTGGGCCATGTGGGACTATCGCGGCAGCTTCGGCGTGGTCTTCAAGCAGGACGGTCAGCCCGCCCAGGTGGACGGCGCAATCGTAGGGGCTTTGGGCTTGACCAGGTAGGGTGTCTGTTCGCAGTGTGCCCGGCAGCTACCCATCCATGCACCAGGGGGAGCGGCACATGAATGGGAGAGTGCGTGGATGCGGCGGGAAGCGCGCTAGTACTTAGTTGGATGCGCCCGGACCGCTTGGGGGTGCAGGCTGCCCGGATGAATTTTCATTCTGCCCCGGCGCGGCGAATAGCGCCGGCGAAAGGGTGGCCGTCACCACCATCCGGTTGCGCTTCTGCGTCACCTCGGCGGTCTTCAGCAGCTCTTTCAGCCCGTTGTTGGCCGCGTTGCTGGGCAGCGGAGCGGTGAAGCCCCGGGCCAGCGCCACCAGCGCCGTCAGCGCCGCGGCCTGGCTGGCGGCCGCCTGGTCGCTGGCGGCAATCTCTTCCACCCGCAGCCGCAGCGTGCCCACCATCGGCAGCTCCGGAGCCACGCTGGCCACAATGGTCGAGTCGGCCTCCAGCGGCAGCGAGAAGCCAAAAATCCTGATCGCCCCGCTCTCTGAGAAGGGTAGCCCGATCTGCCCCACGCCCCAGGCCAGCGACAGCAGCGGCACCTCGTGGTAGTGCTGGTTCAGCAGCGTCGAGCCCGCAAACGGCCAGGCGGCAGTGGCGTGCCGGTCCAGCATCGAGTGGATCTGCTCCGGCGTCGGCGTGTTCGACACGGCCACCATGTCGTAGCCAATCTGCGCCACCCGCACCGTCCGCCCCTCCGAGGGAATGCTGTAGACCGTGTGCCCGGCATAGGACTCCCGGCTGCTGGCGTGCGCGTCCAGCCAGGCGTTCAGCCGCCGCCCCGTGATCTTGCCCACCAGCACCATCGAGTAGGCCACCGGCCCATTCGGCCCATTGGGATTGGGCATGCGGTGCAGCGCCACCGCCACCTGGTCCAGATCCCGCTCCCAGTCAATGCCGGTGGCGTCCACAAACTGCTGGTACTCGGGCACCCGCGTCGGCGGCTTCAGATCCTTGTGGAAGAAGCCCCGCACCGGCTTGAGGTTGACGTAGAGAATGCCGTCGGACTCGGGCAACAGCCGCGCCGCCTCCGGCGGAGCCTTCGAGCGCAGGAAGATGGCCACCGCCAGCAACAGCAGGACCGCGGCCACAACCCAGAGCGTTCTGCGCGTGCGTCTATTCATCGGGCGCCATCAGAAACCAAGGTATCACTTGCGGCCGCAGCTGGCACCTTGGCTTCCGATGGCTGGCAATCCAGACCGAATCCGAACGGGAGGAAGCTCCGACGAGGAGATGACTGGAGCCACCGTTACTTCTTGGCCCAATCATTGAGGATTACGTCGCAGGCCTTCTTTACAGCTCCCGCGATGCTCCCGCCCTCTTTGGTCTTGGATATGAGGTCGCCATCCTTATTCGCGACCTGTATCTGGTTGTCACGCACAAAAAGACCGACCTCAATGTGATTTAGGGCCACGGTGTAGTCGGCCATCTGCTGATTGATCGATATTCGCACCCCGGTGCAATCTCTCTCAAAGTCTTTGCTCATCTCCATCGACTGGTCTCGGGCCGCGTTCTGGTTGGGGCCCTTGCTTGACGATGTCAGAAACACGCGAGGCTTGCCCGCTGGCGGCGCAACGGGCGATTGGACTGCTGGTGGTGCTTGTGCGCCATCTGCAGGGGGCGGAGGAACCGGGGCGTAGGCCGCCGGTGCGTTTCCGGAAGCTTTGAGAACGATCGCCGAGACCACCTTGTCGCTGGCGCCTGCGCTCTTGAGGGCAATCAGCCCGTCCGCGGAAGTGTTATAGGTCCCCGGCGAAGCATTGATCGTGGAGACAATCAGATCCTCCGACAAGCCAGCCTTGACCAGCTTGATGACGGAGTCATTGTTGAGCGACTGCTGAGCTACAAGCAGCGAACAACACACCAGAAATATAACTGCAAGCAAACTCTTGCGCATAAAACTTCTCCTTAGTTTTCAGAACGGGTGAATGAGTCTTGGGGAGGCACCAGTATCATCCACCCAAACCGTGCTTTGCGCAAGGCCATTCTTCCTCAAACAGCACGCGCTGGGTGCCCCAGGTCCCGCTTTTGGGACCTGGGAAAACACGAACTCAAAGCCCGAAATCCCACGGTCGGATGCCTACTTGGCGGGCTCCAACTCCGCGTTCAGGTGAACAGTGCCGCCCGTGACGTTGAGGGTCTTGGTCCAATCCACGAAGCCTTTCTTCTTGACTGTAATCTGGTGGCTGCCGGTAGCCACTGAGACGGTGGAGGGCGTATCGCCGACGAACCCGCCGTCAATCTCAATGTCTGCGCCCGAGGGGGCCGAATCAACGGCAAGCGAAGCCTGAGCGGCGGCCGCAGGAGCCTGGGCCGAAGCGGCGGCCGCCGGAGCCACTCCGAATTTGCTCATATCCAACTGCATGTCTCCGTTAATGTAAGCCGTTGTCTCCGTGCCCTTGGGAATGGTGATGTCTTTGCCATGCATGAGAAGAAAGAGCGCCGAGCCGCCCAGCGTAAAGATCGCGGTCGCCGCCATTGCCCCAACCATTGCGCCGGTGTGGCCTCCGCCCCCTCCGCCCGCGGTTGCTGACAATGCGGCCTTCTCGTTATCCACCAGCCGCACATAGTCCAAGGTGATATCAAGCTTGCCTTCGCGCCCCATTCTCCTTTTGGGCTGTGCATTCGTAACTGTCGCCGACGCGTTCGCGCCCTTGGCAATAACCACCACGCCCATCACCTGAACTTCGTCCAGAACCTCGAAGTCTATGTGCTCGCCAATCTTTGCATCGGCAGAGGAGATGTTTCGTCCAATGCGAAGTTTGATCGGAGTCCCATCTACCAGCGTGTTGGGCTTTGCCGGGACGGCTGTGGAGGAAGTAACCGGAGCAGCTTGTTTGGCCGCAGGCGCTTGAGGCGCAGGCAATGGTTGTTGGGCAACCAGCACAGGGCAGATGGCGAAAAGAATGACGGCAACAGGACTAACTTGCATGCAACTTCTCCTTGGCTTTTCAGAGCGAGTAAATGATCCTTGGGGAGGCGAGTGAATTATCCGTCCGGGCTGCGGATAGCGCAAGGAGATTCCGCGCTGCCGGAGTTTCGCATCGGCCGTCCGGGGCGGCGCGGATGTGTGGGGAACGCCTCCCCAGGGTTTCGCTGCGCTTCACCCTGGGCTATCTTCGCGTCCTCCCTCCGGGAGGGTTGCCCATCCGGGAGTGTTGCCCCCGGGAGGATTGTCCCTGGGAGGATAGCCCGCGATGGCGTCGCCTCCATCTCTCCCGAAGGATACCCTGCAATAGCGTCGCCTGCGTGTCTTCCGGAGAAACGCCCGCGATGGCGTGACCGCCGTCCCTCCCGGAGGATAGCCCGCGATGGCGTCACCGCCGTGTCTCCCGGAGGGAGGCGGCGAGAATAGCCCAGGGTGGAGTCCGCCGCGGCGGACGCAACCCTGGGTGAGGGTTCCACCAGCACCGCTCCGCCCCGGAGGGCCGGTCGAACCCTTTCGCGGCAGTTGTTGTAGGATGCGGTCTGACATGGGACACACCTATTGCTCCTCGCTGTTTCACTGCGCTTTCTCCACCAAGGAACGCCGCGGGCTCATCGTGCCGGACGTGCAGCCCCCGCCTCTGGGCCTACATGGGTGGAATCGCACGAGAACATGAGATGAAGGCCTTGGCAGTGGGAGGGATGGACGATCGCGTGCATCTTCTGCTGTCGCTGCCGTCGTCTCTGCCCATCGCCCAGGCGATGCGGGAGATCAAGAGCGCGTCTTCCCGCTGGATGCACGAGACCTGCGAGTTACCCGCATTTGAATGGCAGGAGGGCTATGGGGCCTTTTCGATTGGATGGGGCCAGGTGGAGACCACCCTGGCGTACATTGCGGGCCAGAAAGAGCCTCACCGGAAGCGCGATTACCAGGCGGAGTTCGTAGCCATCCTCAAGAAGCACCGGATTGAATACGATCCCCGCTATGTGTGGGGCTGAGTTTCGGGCGCTCTTCTTCCGGCCCTCCGGGGCGGATCTGGCGGTACCCGCGTCGCGCGTGAGGGATATTGTGCGCGGCAAGCGGGCGATTTCCGCCGATACGGCCTTGCGGCTGGGCATCTATTTCCGGTTGCCCCCGCAGTTCTGGGTCAATCTCTAGAACGAGTACGATCTGCGCCGGGCTGCCGTCAGCCCGGCGCTCAAGCGGGTTACGCCCAGGGCGGCGTGACAAGCCGCCCCTGATCAGCCGGCGCAAACGCGCCCCTTTCACTTCTCCGGGCCGGGGCTCATGCCCCATCTCTCCTCGTCCCCTGGGATGGGGCCCTGCCACGGCGGATCCAAAGCCAATTGCTGCGCCCAAGTGAGCCCACGGGGCTTCTTCACCGGCTTCGCCCGCGGCCTCTTGCGCTCGGCGAGCCGAATCAGCAGCCGGATGCTGCTCACATCACCTTTCTTCGCCTTCTCCAACAGCGCGTCTGAAAGCGTTCCGCTGTTCTGCATCACGAGCCTGGCCGCGTGCCGCTGGAGCCGCTCCGTGCACGCTTCGCCTTCCGCCTCTGCGGCCTTGGGCAGCGGGGCCTCTCCGCCCGCCCTCCATCCGCGCTTCCTTCTCACCCCCGGCTCACGCCGTTCTTCGCTCATCGATCCGTCCTTCCCGGCCATCCCTTCCCGGTTCCCCGCGCCTGCGGAAGAGAAGCATGCGCCTGGGCCGCACCGCAAGGGCTCCACCAACGTCTTCGTCCGATGGATCGCTCAGAGCGGGGGGATAGGACTGCTCTTTTCTTCTGCCGGGCCGCGAGATCCGCGCCGATAGCCTCCAGAAAATCTGAAAGTCGGCGCGACTTTCCCTGCACCTTTTTCCATGCCCTCTTTGACTGTTCTCAGCGTACCCCGAACCCGCCCAATTCTCTGCAAACCGCTCCCGCGCCATCTCCTCTCCCTCCCCCGTCCCACTCCCCTGGCGTTCAGTCTCCAAAGTTCGCCCCATAATCACGACGATCTGGGTGGGATCCCATATCGCAGCCTTCCGGCCAGATCAATCGTGGGATTAGTCGTTAATCCGTCACGCCAGATTTGTCATCCTGAACAGCCCGCCCCGCCGCGTCGAGCTACGCCTGAATTGAACGCCGCGCCCGCAGCCGCACAACGCTCCGTGTCCCATCCATGCGATTTTTTCTGTCGCATGGGTGGGAAAACACGGAGCCCGATCAACCCCGTTCATCGCGCGTCGAAAGCCTGCCCTGAGCGAAGCCGAAGGGGACCAGCATTTCCGTCGCTGAACTTGTGCCGTGAACATCAGATTCACGTCCCCTGATCCCTGTTCCCTGATCCCTGATCCCTGTTCCCTCACCTCACCCGCACCTTCATCTTCCGCATCTCGTGCCGAAACATCCGGCGTATCGCCGCCTCCCAGTCGATCCACTCCTCCACCTTCGCCTTCGTCTCCTCGTTCAGCGCCCGCGCCCTTTCCAGGGCTTTTTCCCGCTCCGCCCTCTCCGCGGCCGCCAGATCTTCCAGCGAGCCCTTGCGCGGCACCAGCGCATACACCAGCTCGCAGCCCAGCGCGTCCGCCGCGCGCCGCAAGCTCCCCAGCACAATCCGGGATTCCTGCTCCGCCTTCTCCAACCGGAAGATCTCGTACTTGCACACGCCCAGCCGCCCCGCCAACACCGCCACCGGAACCCCCACCGCCTGCCTCACCGCCCGTAGCCAGCTCCCCTCCGCTGTTGCGGCCTCTGCTGCGGCCCGGCGGGCCACCCGGAAGGCCAGCAGCGTCTCGTCCACCCTTCTGCGCTGCTCCGCATCTTCCGGGCTCAAACGCCGCATTCTTACCAGTTCGCCATGGGCAATCAAAAACCTTCGCAATGATTTCAAAGTACTTAACTCGTACTGCGGCATCCGTTCTCCCTTCTTTTTGCACGCAATGTACCCATTTTTCGCCCTTCGGGTGCATTTATATGCAAACCTTCTCCCGCCCATTCCGGCGCCCCGTCCCCAACTCCCTGTTCCCTGGTCCCTGTTCCCTGCCTCGTCCCCGTTTGCCCCCTTGGCGGCGATATGCTAACCTTAGTTTCTGTGCCGTAGAACGTGGCTAGTGGGAGTGTGCCCGCACGTTTTTCGGGTCTCCGGGGTGGTTTCCGGGTGGCAAGGGCTGGCGTAGCTCAGCTGGTAGAGCATCTGATTTGTAATCAGAGGGTCGGGGGTTCAAATCCCTTCGCCAGCTCCACTTGAGGGAACAGACAACCGGGCCTGAGGCGGCAGAAAGTTTTGCCGGCGCGCGATTTTTGAGCGCCGGACCTGTCCTCTGCGGTGATCCCACTGAGGTGCATGCTCCGAAATGCCGGAGAACTTCCGGACGGGGCTTGATGTGCTGAATCGGGTTTTCGCAAGGCGCAGGTAGGGTCGTGCACAGGTGGCCGAGTGGTTAATGGCAGCAGACTGTAAATCTGCCGCTCTTTGGAGCTACGGAGGTTCAAATCCTCCCCTGTGCACCAGGATCTGAGGAACTGGAATGCGCCAAGAGACGAAAACGCGTCCAGGTTCGGGCGGCGTCGATGCGCGCCGCAGCGGTTCGGACCTGGAACGGCGATTTCCAGTCGCTCTTGCGCTCTATGCGGTGCTGGCGGTGCTGGTTTGGTTTACTCTGGATGAAGGCAGGATTTTCATCCTGGGCAGGTGGGTGGCAATGCGCTGGGTTCCGCTGCTGATTCTGGGCGGATTGGCGTTGCGCACCGTGGTGGCCCGGCAGGCGGAGAAGATTCGCCGCGGCGGGGAGCAGGGCGGCAGTTCGACGCCCAAGGATTTGTAGAAGGCTGATGTAGCTCAGTTGGTAGAGCACTCCCTTGGTAAGGGAGAGGTCACCGGTTCAAACCCGGTCATCAGCTCCAGAATTACGAGTGCACAGTGGACAGTGCACAGTGGATGGTTGCTGAAAGGTAAGCAAACTGTTCACTGACCACTGTCCACTGTCCACTGTTTTTGCGGGAGTAACTCAGTGGTAGAGTCACAGCCTTCCAAGCTGTTGGTCGCGGGTTCGATCCCCGTCTCCCGCTCCAAAGTCAGGAAAAAGCGGCAGGGCTGAGAGAGCCTGGGACAAGGGCAGGGAACAATGTTCGAGCAGGCCACGATTGCAGTCCGGGACGAGCAGGGTTACGCGCAGCTTCATGCGCTGATCGACGCCGCTTTCGACGCGCGGGATGTGGAAGTTTTCCTGAATCGCGTCGTCAAGGCCAGGTTGCGGATTCGCGACTTCGCGGGCGTCCTCAGCCGCCGTTTGCTGGGCGCGCAGGCGCAGCCGCTCTATACGGCGCTGCCCATGTCCGACCAGGGTTTGACCCGCGAGCGCTATCTGCGGCTGGTCGAAGCGGTGCCGCACTCATTGCGGCAGCGGTATTTCAGGTTGTATGCCGGCTACTGAAGCGGCGCCCCAGGATTCTGCGTTTCCGGACACACCGGACGACAGGAAAGCGACACGAAAAAGTCTAACGGAAGGAACTGAAGAGCATGGCGAAGGAAAAGTTTGACCGTTCGAAGCCGCACGTGAACGTGGGGACCATCGGACACATCGATCACGGCAAGACGACGCTGACAGCGGCGATCACCAAGGTGTTGGGCAAGCACAACCCGAAGAATGTATTCCGTTCGTTCGACTCGATCGACAACGCCCCGGAAGAGCGGGAGCGCGGCATCACCATCGCCACGGCGCACGTGGAGTATGAGACGGCCAACCGTCACTACGCGCACGTCGATTGCCCCGGTCACGCCGACTACATCAAGAACATGATCACCGGCGCGGCGCAGATGGACGGCGCCATCCTGGTGGTTGCGGCCACCGACGGCCCCATGCCGCAGACCAAGGAACACGTTCTGCTGGCGCGCCAGGTGGGCGTGCCCTGCATCGTGGTCTTCCTGAACAAGTGCGACGCGGTGGAAGACGAAGAGCTGACCGACCTGGTGGAGATGGAAGTTCGCGAGCTGCTGAGCAAGTACCAGTTCCCCGGCGACGATGTGCCGGTGATCCGCGGTTCGGCTCTGGGCGCGTTGAACGGCGATCCCAAGTGGGAAGCCAAGATCGACGAGCTGATGGAAGCGGTGGACAAGTATGTTCCCCGCCCCGATCGCGCCGTCGACCTGCCCTTCCTGATGCCGATCGAAGACATCTTCTCGATCTCCGGACGCGGCACGGTGGTTACGGGCCGCATCGAGCGGGGCAAGATCAAGGTGGGCGAGCCTGCCGAGATCGTGGGCTTCCGCGAGACCCGGCAGACGGTTGTGACGGGCGTGGAAATGTTCAAGAAGCAGCTGGACGAGGGCATGGCGGGCGACAATGCCGGTCTTCTTCTGCGCGGCATTCCCAAGGAAGACGTGGAGCGCGGCATGGTTCTGGCCAAGCCGGGATCGATTACGCCGCACACGACGTTCAAGGGCGAAGTCTACATTCTGAGCAAGGAAGAAGGCGGCCGTCACACGCCGTTCTTCAAGGGCTACCGTCCGCAGTTCTACTTCCGCACGACGGATGTGACGGGCGTAGCGCAGTTGCCGGAAGGCGTGGAGATGGTGATGCCGGGCGACAATGTTCAGCTTGAAATCGAGCTGATCACGCCGGTGGCCATGGAGAAGGGTCTCCGCTTCGCCATCCGCGAGGGCGGCCGCACGGTAGGCGCGGGCACCATCTCGGAAATCATCAAGTAACAGCTGACAGTAAACAGCCATCAGCGGTCAGAAACGCTGATGGCTGAAACCAGAAGCTGATAGCTGAAGGCAGTGTTAAGGAAATTGACAGAATCCGGTGCGGCTAGAACGAGCGGCGGATCAGTTAGGATTGCAGGATGCGGGAAATCGTTACATTGCAGTGCACCGAGTGCAAGGAGCGCAACTACTCGACGACGAAGAACAAGAAGACGACCACTGGCCGTCTGGAGTTCAAGAAGTTCTGTAATCGCTGCCGCAAGCACCAGCCGCACAAGGAAACCAAGTAGAGCAGCCGCTGGCTGCTCGCTTCTAGCTTCTAGCTCATTCAAAGGGAAGGCAAAGATTCTTTTGCTCCCGGGAATGAGCTAGCAGCTAGAGGCGAGAAGCTGAAAGCTGTTTTTAGGGGCGTAAGCTCAACGGCTAAACTGTCGGTCTCCAAAACCGAACTTGGGGGTTCGAATCCCTCCGCCCCTGCCAGATTGAGTACGGATGCGGCCGGCAGCAAGCCCGCCGCGAAGGAACGGAAGTATGGCAACGAAGGCAGCACTGGTGAATGGCGAAGAGCGGCCGGTCAAGCGGCAGGGGCCGAACTCGCCCATGAAGTACTTTGGCGGCGTGGTCGGCATGTGGAATGAATTCACGCGCTTCTTGATCGACGTCCGCGCGGAGATGCGCAAGGTCGTTACCCCCTCGCGCAAGGAAGTCGAGTCCACCACCACGGTGGTTATCATCGCGGTCTTCCTCTTCGGGCTGTTCTTCTTTGTGGTGGACCGGATCTTTGACTTCGGGTTGCATACGCTGTTGAGCAAGCTGGGTGGCCTGCAGCAGTAGGCGCGGCCGCGAAACGAGAACATGATGGCAGAAGAACTGGAACAACCCGCCGAGCAACCCGCCGAGCAGCCGCAGCCGGTGCGCAATGAGCGCTTCATGTGGTACATTCTGCACGCTTATTCCGGCTTCGAGCGCAAAGTGCGTGAGTCGATCGAGAGCCGCGTGCAGGCGTTCGGGCTAAGGGACAAGGTGGGCCGGGTGATGATCCCCACCGAGCCGGTGACGGAGATCGTCAACGGCAAGAAACGCACCATAGATCGGGTGTTTTTGCCCGGCTATGTGCTGGTCGAGATGGAACTCGACAACGACCTATGGCACGTCCTGAAGGACACGCCCAAGGTGACGGGTTTTCTGGGCACGGGTGACAAGCCGGTGGCGCTCACCGAGGAAGAAGTCAGTTCGATCCTCTTCCGTTCGGAGACCTCCAAAGACAAGCCCCGGATGAAAATCAAGTTTGAGAAGAACGAGTCCGTACGGATCACCGACGGGCCGTTCGCCAACTTCAACGGCATCGTGGATGAGATCAACGAAGATCGCGAGACGCTCAAGGTCATGGTGACCATCTTCGGACGCTCCACCCCGGTCGAGCTGGAGTTCGGCAAAGTGGAAAAGATTGAGTAGTTGCAGCCTCTAGCCAGTAGCTTCCAGCTTCTAGCCGGATCGTCCTCCTAGCGGATTCCGGTTGCAAGCGAACGCTCAGGTTGCAACGCCAAAATTTGAACAGGAACATGCCGGCTGACAGCTAGAAGCTAGGAGCTGGAGGCTGGTTCCGAAGGAACATACCATGGCACCTCCGAAGAAAATTACCGGTTACGTCAAGCTGCAGATCGTGGCCGCCAAGGCCACGCCCGCACCGCCAGTCGGCCCCGCGCTCGGTCAGGCGCAGGTCAACATCATGGAGTTCTGCAAGCAGTTCAACGCGCGCACGCAGAACAAAGAGATGGAAGGGCTGGTCATCCCGGTCGTCATTACGGTTTACGCCGACCGCAGCTTCAGCTTTGTCACCAAGACCCCGCCCGCGGCCGTCCTTCTGAAGAAGGCAGCCGGCATTGCCAAGGGTTCCGGCACGCCGAACAAGGAAAAGATCGGCAAGGTGACCGAAGCCCAGGTGCGCGAGATCGCCACCCAGAAGATGCCCGATCTGAACGCCGCCTCCGTCGAGACGGCCATTAAGAGCATCAAGGGCACCGCCCGCTCCATGGGCATCGAAGTCGTCGCGTAAGCACTCGTTTTCTGGCTGCAAACAGTGAAAGGCCCTCCCTTCCGGGAGGGCCTTTTCGCGTTGCCTGGAAGGCGTGGTTGCCGGCACCTCAAAACAGCCGGCCCAGGGTGACAAAGACTTTGCGGTGGCCGGCGTCGCCCACGGCCACGCCGAGGGTGACTACGCCCATCGGGGTATTGGCGATCAGGCCGCCAGTGCCATCCTGGCGCAGAATGGCGCGCTGCTCCGGCGACCGGGCTTCCCCGGCCTCATAGCCGACGATGGTGTAAAGGCCCTGCCCCAAACCGGTTGGCAGAGCGGCGATGCGGCGCATGTAGCCGGCGCGAGCCAGGTAGGTGTCGGTCCCGCGGTACTCGTCGAAGGAAGCGGCGGAGAGGCGCATCGGTCCGCCCAGCGTGAAGCGGTAGGGCTCGGCCACATTGGCGCGCAGGTAGGAATGCACCTCCCCGCCCAGGCCGAAGATGTTCTTGTCGGTCCAGGGGCGGGTGCGGGAGAAGGTGACATTGACCAGCGGGGCGTTGCTGCTTCCGGCGGCGTGGTAGAGGGCTCCGGCAGATGCCGAGAGGCGGAAGCCGTCGGGCGAAACGGCGCCTGCCGAGGCTTTGTCCAGGTCTATGTGCAGCAGGCCGGTCTGCGCGGTCCCTGAAAGGTAAGGGCCGCCGCCCAAGCCGGTTTTCAGGCTCCAGCGGGTGTCCTCGGCGCGCCAATCGGCGGAGATTTGCAGGTGGCTGGAGAAGGTGCGCCCGGCCTCGATGCCGGCGTCCAGGTTCTGCTGGAAGCGCTCGGCCACGCGCTTCTGGTCGGCCCAGATGTAAACGGGCTCGCGCAGCAGGCCGATGCGCGGCTCGATGAAGTATCCGTTCGGGCTGACCAGACGGTAGTACTCGGCGGAGAGATCGGTCTTGTAGCCGACCTGGGCTCCGGCGCGCAGCTCGGAGCCAAAGCCGCCCAGGTTTTGATCCACCAGGCGGAAGGTCATCTGCATGCGCGTGATGTTGGAGGTGGAGGCCACCAGATCGGGCCCGGCGAGCAAGTAGGGCGGGCCGGTGGGGTCCTGGCTGAGGCGAACCAGAATGCCGGTGTCCGGGGTGGGAACAGCCGCGGCCTCCGGCGCGGGCGAGAAGGTCTCATAGGTAGCGCCGTATCCGCCGTTGGACTGGATACGCTTGAGCGCGTCGAGAGTGCGGGCCGGGGTAACAGGCTGGCCCAGCAGCGGCTTCATGTCGCCGGCTACCTCACGGATGGCGCCCGGGGCGCCATCCTCTACGCGCACCTGGAGAAGTACGCCCGGTGCCGGCAGGCGCCGGCTGTCGCGGGCCGCCAGGTAGGACTTCCAGCCCGCTGAGTCAAGGGCGTAGGGCAGCAGGAGGTCGCGGCTCTGTTCCGCCGCCTGGTAGCCGGCTTTCACCAATTCCGCCGCCCTGGCGTAATCGGCAGAGGAGAAATTGCCCACCGGCACGTTGACGATCACATTGGCCAGGCGCTCAGCCTGCTCCACATTGCGCACGATGCCGGCGGAAAAGGCGCGATCGAGCACGCCCACGACGGAGGCGGTGTCAGAACCGGAGAGGGCGGAGTCCTGGAGCCGCACGGCGATGACAATATCGGCGTGCAATTCGCCCTTGAGGACATCGGTGGGCAGGTTGTCGAGGATGCCGCCATCGACCAGGAAGTGGCCAGTGCGATCCTGAACGGGTGAAAAAATGCCGGGGATGGAGATGGAGGCACGTACAGCCTCGGGCAGCGGTCCGTGATCGAAGGTGACCGAATGCAGCGTGTTCAGGTCGGTGGCCACGCAGCGAAAGGGGATGGGCATCCGGTTGTAATCAAGCTCCTGCCGGTTGTAAGCAGGCATGTTGGTGGTCAGAAACTCGTTGACGCCGCGGTCGGTGAGCAGCGCGTTACGCAGAAGAAGCCCGTGCTTGAGGCCGAAGGTCAGCGCCTGGGGAATCTCATGGCGGTCCTGGCGGCGGCGGAAGCTGGAATCGGAATAAGGAGTTTGCAGCGTGAAGACATTCAGGAAGGCGTTGCTTTCGGCCAGGGCGCGCATCTGCGCGGGTGAGTCGCCGGCGGCGTAGAGGCCGGCCACCAGGGCGCCCATGCTGGTGCCGGCAATGCGGTCGACCGGGATGCTGTGCTCTTCAAACCACTGCAAGACGCCCACGTGCGCCAGACCTAGTGCTCCTCCGCCCTCCAGAGCCAGGCCGATGGAGGGACGGCCCGAAGGGGCAATCTCCGGCAGAGGCGCAGGCTGGGTGGGGCTGGCCGCAGCGGAAGGGGCGATCGCCGGACCAGGGTTTGCTTGCCCCCAGCCTGCGTTGGCCAGCAGGGCGGCGGTAACAAGAGTTGCGGCATACTTCCACGGCATGGGGGGTGTCTCCTGGCAAAGCGCCTCACTCCAAGCTAACGCTTTCCAGAAGGCGGCGGTTCTCTCTGTGGGGGAAGTTTGGAGGCGGGTGACTGATTGCGGCAACCGCGGTTGCCGATGCGGGCTCAATGACGCAAAAAAGCCCTCCGCGCCGGAGGGCCTTCCTGCTTGTGAATTTGCGGGCGCGCCAGTGGGGGCGAGCGGGGCGAATGTCCCTACTTCGGCGGAGCCGGTGTGAACCCTTCGCGTCTGCGGCCGGGCTCTGGTTTAGGCTTGGGTTTCGGCGCCTTCTTGACTTCCTTCTTACCTTTGTCTTTGCTTCCCATGGGTCCAAGTGTGACACAAAAGGGGGGCCAAGGGAAAGGCCCAAATGCCCTAAATCTTTTGTTTCTTCCGGTCCCGGTTTGCATTTCGGCAACTGTTTCTCTATGATACGAAGATGCGTCCGGGGAAATCCCTGGGCTGTCATAAGCACCACGGCTTTTGGACCCGTTCGAGAGGCAGGCCGTTACGGCCAGCGCCTTCCGGGCTCCCCGCAAAGCGGGGCAGGCAGGGGCGGTGGGAGACGAGGAAAAGAATGGCAACCAAGACAAGCAAGAATATTGAGAAGGCGCGCGCGGCCGTAACCAAGGCTGTGTACGCACTGCCCGAGGCCGTGGAACTGCTCAAGCAGGTCAAGTACGCCAAGTTCGACGAGACCGTCGACCTGACCATGCGTCTGGGCGTAGACACGCGCCATGCCGACCAGATGGTGCGCGGAACCGTGGTTCTGCCGCACGGGCTGGGCAAGACCAAGATCGTGGCCGTGATCGCCACTGGCGACCGCCAGAAGGAAGCCACCGCAGCCGGCGCCGACTTTGTGGGCGGCGAGGAGATGGTGGAGAAGATCCAGAAGGAAAGCTGGACAGCCTTCGATGCCCTGATCGCCACGCCGGACATGATGAAGGTTGTGGGCCGCCTGGGCAAGGTGCTGGGCCCCAAGGGCCTGATGCCTAACCCCAAGACCGGAACCGTGACCCTGGACGTGGCCGCGGCGGTCAAGGAAATCAAGGCCGGCAAAGTGGAATTCCGCGCCGACAAGACCAGCCTGGTGCACGTGCCGGTAGGCAAGCTGAGCTTCGATCCGCAAAAGCTGGTGGACAATGTGACCACCGTGGTCGGGTCGATTGTGCGCGCCAAGCCTTCGGCAGCCAAGGGCAAGTACATCAAGAGCATCACGCTGAGCTCGACGATGGGCCCTGGCGTACCGCTGGATTCCGCGGTTGCCGATGCAGCCGGCAAGCACTAAGTCAGTGGTCAGTTTCAGTGATCAGTGGTCAGTTGGTGCTGAGGGTCGACTGGCTTTGTGCCTGGCCTGAAAAGTCTGGGAACAAGATTCGAACAGAGCGCCCGTAAGGGCGGAGACAGGGATTGGGGTCAAGAGAATCAAGGTCAGGACGGTCAGGATTACTGGCCACTGATCACTGACCACTGATCACTGTTGGGAGCAGGACGATGGCGATTTCAAGAGTGAAGAAGACGGAGAAGGTCCAGTTGCTGGCCAAGGAACTGGAGACCTCGACGACGGCGATTATCGGCACTTTTGCCAAGCTGACCGTGGCGCAGGATTTTTCGCTGCGCAAGGTGGTCCGCGAGGCGGGCGGCAGGTATCGGGTGGTGAAGAACAAGCTGGCTGCCATCTCCGGCGAGGGCACACAGGTTGCGGACGCGCTCAAGGGGCTCAAGGGCGTCAACTCGGTGGCCTTTACCTCGGGCGATCCGGTGGCTCTGGCCAAGGCTTTTGCCAAGTGGGCTGAAACCAATGCGGAGTTCCAGTTCAAGCTGGGCATCGTGGATGGCAAGCTGCTGAATGTGGCGGAAGTGAAGGCGCTGGCGACCATGCCGGGCAAGGAAGAGCTCTTTGCCAAGCTGCTGTTCCTCATCAACGCGCCGGCGCAGCGTTTGGCCACCGTGCTCAATGCCACTGGCCGCGACCTGGCGGTGGTGCTGGGCCAGGGCGTGGAAAAAGAAAAGTTTGCCGGGGCGGCTTAAGCCGCTGCTGGCCGCAGCCCCTGCGGGGCGCGGACGTTTTTTGTACCAGTTATGGCTGTGAGGCAGGCGGGAAGTGCGCGGGTCTGGGCGCATCGGAAACTTCCCGGTTGAGTTTGCGGCTGGAAACATCAATTCAAACGGTTCTGATTGGAGAAAACAATGGCGGATTTGGCACAGTTGGAAGAGCAGATTGTAGCCTTGAGCCTGCTGGAAGCAGCGGCCCTGGTAAAGAAGTTGGAAGAGCGTCTTGGCGTTTCGGCAGCAGCGGCAGCTCCGGTTGCGGTTGCAGCGGCGGGCGCGGCGGCTCCGGCGGTTGAAGAGCAGACCGAGTTCTCGGTCATCCTCAAGGACTTCGGCGCCAACAAGATCAACACCATCAAGGCCGTGCGCGAAGTCACCGCGCTGGGTCTGAAGGAAGCCAAGGATCTGGTCGACGGCGCCCCCAAGGCGCTGAAGGAAGGCGCGACCAAGGACGAGGCCGAGGCCATCAAGAAGAAGTTCGACGGCATCGCCACAGTCGAAATCAAGTAGTTCGGGAACTTGCAAGCACAGCCGGGACGCGCTACGATAATCGTTGCGCGTCTTTCCGGCTCATTCCTTTTTCGGGGGGGATGGAGCGGGGCTGGTTGGCGCGTTCTTGAGTACTTTGGAGTGGCACACATGCGTCCGCAGGCCAGGGTAGAGCCAAGCGCTCTGGCGGCGGGCACCGCGCTGTAGTTAAGTGCCTTAGGGTCAAGGGGTTACCGGGTTTGGACGGGGTCCCGTTGACGAGGGTCGAGTGGCTGGCGAGTCGCGGCAGAAGCGAGCTTTGGGATCGGCGAGAGCATTGCACAAGAATTCGGATGGGGGCACAGGCGATGGGCCGCGCTCGTGAGGCATTGCGTCCTTACGGGCCATTTGTGTCTCTCGGCCGCAGCAGGTAGAGCTTTTTTTTTGAGCAATATCTAATTGTGCGCACAAAGATATTTAGCGGCCTCCGCCGTTGCGCTTGCTTCTCTCGATTGTGCGCAGTCTAGCGCACTTGCCGGATACGCTGCAATGCCCGTGCAACGTTTTTGACGCGGCGCTCACGAATCTCGCTTGGCGTGGGCAATTCCTGGCACGCTGGCAGCCTGGCTCAGAGTTTGCCGAGGAACTTGCCGGGGCGCATGGGTGGGGACTGGATTTTGGTGATGGACCAGTCTGGTTTTTGACTTTTTTACCGTAATCAGCTGGCGCCCCGAGACTCGGGCGCTGGCCCGGAACCGGCCCCGAGTGGCGGCCCGGTACCGGAGTGACGAGCCTCAGGAGTGAACATGCCCAACGAGAAGCGCGCTTTACGCAGCCGGCTCGATTTTTCAAAGATTCCCACCGCAACCCAGATTCCCAACCTGATCGAAGTGCAGCGCCGCTCCTATGAGCGCTTTCTGCAGATGGACAAGCTGCCCAACGAGCGCGACGACTCGGGCTTGCAGTCGGTGTTTGTTTCGGTTTTCCCGATCACCGACTTTCGCGGTATTTCGCAGTTGGACTTTGTGGACTTCTCGATCGGCAACTGGGAGTGCAAGTGCGGCCACTTGAAGGGGCTGCATCACCTGCGCACGGCCTGCGCGCATTGCGGCGCCATGGTGATTACCGATCCCTTCCTTCCCGGGGATGTGCTCTGCCAGAAGTGCGGAACGTACAACAAGAACACGCCCGACTTTTGCAACAAGTGCGGCGACCCGGTCAGCCTGCAGTTGAAGTACGACCAGCAGGAGTGCGAGGAGCGGGGCATGACCTTCTCCGCGCCGCTGAAGGTCACCGTGCGCCTGACCATTTACGAGAAAGACGCCGAGACCGGCAACAAGACCATTCGCGACATTAAGGAACAAGAGGTGTTTTTCGGCGACATTCCGCTGATGACCCCCAACGGCACGTTCATCGTGAACGGCACCGAGCGCGTGATCGTTTCGCAGTTGCACCGTTCGCCCGGCGTCTTCTTTGAGACGGCCAACAATCGCACCTACTTCCTGGGCAAGATCATTCCCTACCGCGGTTCGTGGGTGGAATTCGAATACGACCAGAAGAACACGCTCTATGTGCGCATCGACCGCAAGCGCAAGTTTCTGGGCACCATCTTCCTGCGCGCCCTGGGGCTGCGTTCCGACGAAGAGATTCTGAAGACCTTCTACACCGTCGACCGGCTGCACATCGAGGATGGCAAGCTGCAGTGGGCGCTGCCCCAGGTTGCGGGCGCACAGACGCATCTGGTGGGCGTCAAGCCGGCCCATGCGGTAACCGTCAACGGCGAGGAAATTGCTCACTCCGGCCGCAAGATCACGCCGCACACGCTGAAGGCCCTGCGCGCCGCCGCCATCGAGAAGGTGGAAGTGGAATCCGCCGAACTGGACGGCGCGTTGACCGCGGCCGACATCGTGGACCAGTCCACCGGTGAAGTGGTGGTTGAGGCCAACGTCGAGTTGACCGCCGACCGCCTGCACAAGGTGCTGTCCAGCGGCGCATCCAGCTTCGAGGTCTTCTTCCCGGAGCGCGACGACGTGGGCAACATCATCACCAACACGCTCAAGCGCGATTCGATCCACAAGCCCGAAGAGGCGCTGATCGAGATTTACCGCAAGCTGCGCCCGGGCGACCCGCCCACGCTGGATACGGCGACCGCGCTGTTTGATGGCATGTTCTTCGACCCCCGCAAGTACGACTTCTCGCGCGTGGGCCGGCTCAAGTTCAACATCAAGCTCTACGATAGCCAGGACGCCACCCACCTGGATCGCCGCACCCTGACCCCGGAGGATTTCTACTCGACCATCCGGTATCTGCTCAAGCTGCGCAAGAACATCGGCATGGTGGACGACATCGATCACCTGGGCAACCGCCGCGTGCGCGCGGTGGGCGAACTGATGGAGAACCAGTTCCGCATCGGACTGGTGCGCATGGAGCGGGCCATCAAGGAGAAGATGAGCGTGTATCAGGAGCTGTCGACGGCCATGCCGCACGACCTGATCAACGCCAAGCCGGTGATGGCGGCCATCCGCGAGTTCTTCGGTTCTTCGCAGCTGTCGCAGTTCATGGATCAGACCAACCCGCTGTCGGAGATCACCCACAAGAGGCGCCTGTCGGCACTTGGACCAGGCGGTCTGTCGCGGGAACGCGCCGGCTTTGAGGTGCGCGACGTGCACCCCACGCACTACGGCCGCATCTGCCCGATTGAAACCCCTGAAGGCCCGAACATCGGCCTGATCAGCTCGCTGAGCTGCTTTGCGCGCATCAACGAGTACGGCTTCATCGAGTCGCCCTATCGCAAGGTGAAGGACTCGCGGATTCTGGACTTTGTGGAGATCACCAACGCGGGCGAAAGCGGCCTGCGCGTGGGCGACCACATCGAGAAGGAAGAGGCGGGACGCCTGAATGAGACTTTGCGGAAGGCGGGCAAGCGGCCTATCGTCCACATGCCGTTCAGCTTCTACCTGTCGGCATGGGAAGAGGACAAGCACACCATCGCCCAGGCCAACATCGAGTTCAATGAGGAAGGCGTTATCACCGAAGATCTGGTGAACGCCCGCCGTCAGGGCAACTTTGTGCTGGTGAACCGCACCGATGTGGATTACATCGACGTCAGCCCCAAGCAACTGGTCTCGGTGGCCGCTTCGCTTGTGCCGTTCCTGGAGCACGATGACGCCAACCGCGCGCTGATGGGCGCCAACATGCAGCGCCAGTCGGTGCCGCTGTTGGTGGCCGAGGCTCCGCTGGTGGGCACGGGCATGGAGGGCGTCACCGCACGCGACTCCGGCGCCGTGATTCTGGCCAAGCGCAACGGCATCATCGACTCGGTCGACTCCGAGCGCATCATCGTGCGCGTCGAGGGCGAACATCATCCCACGCAGCTTTCGCGCGAGGTGGGTTCGGACATCTACCAGCTCATCAAGTTCAAGCGTTCGAACCAGAATACCTGCATCAACCAGAAGCCCATCGTCCGCGAAGGCGACCGAGTGGTCAAGGGTCAGGTCATCGCCGACGGTCCTTGCACCGAGCAAGGCGAGTTGGCGCTGGGACGCAACGTGCTGGTGGCCTTCATGCCCTGGCGCGGTTACAACTTCGAGGACGCCATCCTCATCAGCGAAAAGCTGGTGCGGGAGGACTACTACACCTCGGTGCACATCGAGGAGTTCGAAATCGAGTCCCGCGACACCAAGCTGGGACCCGAGGAAATCACGCGCGACATTCCCAACGTGAGCGAGCATGCCCTGCGCGACCTGGACGAGAGCGGCGTGATCCGCATCGGCGCCCAGATCAAGCACGGCGACATCCTGGTCGGCAAGGTGACGCCCAAGGGCGAAACCCAGCTTACGCCGGAAGAGAAGCTGCTGCGGGCCATCTTCGGCGAAAAGGCCGGCGATGTGCGCGACGCCTCGCTGACCTGCCCTCCGGGCATCGAGGGCACGGTGGTCGATGTGCGCATCTTCAGCCGCAAGGGCCAGGAGAAGGATGAGCGCGCCAAGCTGATCGAGGGCGAGTACGTTGCCAAGCTCGAGAAGAACCTGGGCGACGAAATCCGCATTCTGACCGATGAGCGCCTGAAGCGCCTGGAAGGCATCCTGGGCGGCAAGGAAGTGCTGGCCGATCTGCACGACGAGCGGACCAACAAGCGCCTGCTGACCAAGGCGGCGATTCTGGACCGTGAAACCATCGAGCGCATCTCTACCAAGAACCTCAAGCGCATCCGCTACGCCGACAAGGACCCCCGCGTCAACGAGCAAATCGATGAGATCGAAGAGATGACCTCGCGGCAGATCGAAGTGCTGCGCAAGATCACCAATGAGAAGATCGCCAAGCTGGCCAAGGGCGACGAGCTGCCTCCGGGCGTGATCAAGCTGGTCAAGGTCTACATCGCCATGAAGCGCAAGCTTTCGGTGGGTGACAAGATGGCCGGCCGTCACGGCAACAAGGGCGTGATCGCGCGCATTCTTCCCGAGGAAGACATGCCGTATCTGCCCGATGGAACCCCGGTGGAGATTGTTCTCAATCCGCTCGGCGTGCCTTCCCGTATGAACGTGGGTCAGGTGCTGGAGACGCACCTGGGCTGGGCAGCGCATGTACTGGGCGCCAGGATTGCCGAAATGATCGCCGCCAACACGGATGCGGCCTACACCCGCGAGCTGATGAAGAAAGAGTTCGCCGGGACCGCCACGCTGCGCCAACTGCTGGAACTGGACGACGAGATGCTGCTTCGCGTCGGCGCCGGCATGAAGCGCGGCATCTGGTTCGGCACCGCGGTGTTTGACGGAGCGCAGGAGAGCGAAATCAAGGCGCTTCTAGCTTCGGCCGGATTGCCTTCTTCGGGCAAGACGGCATTGTTCGACGGCATGACCGGCGAGCAGTTCGAGCAGCCGGTGACGGTGGGCTACATCTACATGCTCAAGCTCTCCCATCTGGTGGACGACAAGATTCACGCGCGTTCCATCGGACCGTACTCGCTGATTACGCAGCAGCCGCTGGGCGGCAAGGCGCAGTTCGGCGGGCAGCGTTTCGGCGAGATGGAAGTTTGGGCGCTGGAAGCTTACGGCGCGGCTTACATCCTGCAGGAACTGCTCACTGCCAAGTCCGACGACGTGTATGGCCGTACCAAGATCTACGAGGCCATCGTCAAGGGCGAGGCGGCCATCGAGCCGGGCGTGCCGGAGTCGTTCAATGTGCTGATTCGCGAACTGCAGTCGTTGTGCCTGGATGTGGAGCTGATCAAGCGAGCGGATCTCGTAAAGAAGACGCCCGCGCCGGAAATCACGGCAGCGGTCGCCGATTGATGCCAGCTTTTAGCCTCTAGCTTCTAGCTGCTAGCCTGCTTCGCTCCAAGTCGATGCAGAAGGTAGCAGCAAGACGAGCTAGAGGCTGGAAGCTAAGAGTTAGAAGCTGTACTTGGGGTCCTTCTTGAAAGCGGCAAACACCGCTTCCCGGGAAGGAAGGGCCCATCAGGAATCCCGGGAAAAAGCCGCGGCAGCGGCCGTTAGGCCCGCCAAGGAGGGTCGCTTTGTTCCGTTCGAACCCGTTTGAGCTGTCCAGCCCAATTACCGATTTTGACGCTATCCGCATCATGCTGGCATCGCCGGAGAAGATCCGCAGCTGGTCGCATGGTGAGGTCACCAAGCCCGAAACCATCAACTACCGTACCTTCAAGCCGGAGCGCGACGGTCTGTTCTGCGCCCGCATCTTTGGCCCGGTAACCGACTGGGAGTGCCTGTGCGGCAAGTACAAGCGCATGAAGCACCGCGGCGTGATCTGCGACAAGTGCGGCGTGGAAGTGACGGTCAGCAAGGTGCGCCGCGAGCGCATGGGCCACATCGAGCTGGCTTCGCCGTGCTCGCATGTCTGGTTCTTCAAGGGCCTGCCCTCGCGCATCGGCCACCTGCTGGATATTTCGCTGCGCGACCTGGAAAGCATTCTCTACTTCGAGTCCTATGTCGTGGTCGATCCCGGCGATGCGCCGGTGAAGGAACGCGAGATCATCAAGGACGAAAACAAGTTCCGCGAACTCGATCAGCAGTTCCGCCCCTCCGGCTTCAAGGCCATGATGGGCGCAGAGGCTATCAAGGAATTGCTCAAGCGCGTGCAGATCGAGGAACTGGGCATTGAACTGCGCGAGCGGATGAAGACTGAAACCTCCGCGCAGAAGAAGATCAAGTATGCCAAGCGCCTGAAGGTCGTCGAGGCCTTCCGCAAGAGCGACAACAAGCCGCAGTGGATGATTCTGGACGTGCTGCCCGTCATTCCTCCCGAGCTGCGCCCGCTGGTGCCGCTGGATGGCGGCCGCTTCGCGACTTCCGATCTGAATGACCTTTACCGCCGCGTCATCAACCGCAACAACCGGTTGAAGAAGCTGATGGACCTGCATGCGCCGGAAGTGATTGTGCGCAACGAGAAGCGCATGTTGCAGGAAGCCGTGGACGCGCTGTTCGACAACGGCCGCCGCGGCCGCGTGCTGCGTGGCGCCAACAACCGCCCGCTCAAGTCGCTCTCCGATACGCTCAAGGGCAAGCAGGGCCGCTTCCGCCAGAACCTTCTGGGCAAGCGCGTGGACTACTCGGGCCGTTCGGTCATCGTGGTCGGTCCCGACCTCAAGCTCCACCAGTGCGGCTTGCCCAAGAAGATGGCGCTCGAACTGTTCAAGCCCTTCATCTATCACCGCTTGGAGCAGACCGGCCATTGCACCACCATAAAGCAGGCCAAGGAAATGGTGGAGATGCAGGAGCCGGTGGTGTGGGACATCCTTGAGGAAGTCATCAAGGACCACCCCGTGCTGCTGAACCGCGCTCCCACCTTGCACCGTCTGGGCATTCAGGCTTTCGAGCCGGTGCTGGTCGAGGGCAAGGCCATCAAGATTCACCCCCTGGTCTGCACCGCCTTCAACGCCGACTTCGACGGCGACCAGATGGCCGTTCACATTCCGCTGTCGCCCGAGGCGCAGATTGAAGCCAGTGTGCTCATGCTGGCCTCGCACAACATTCTGTCGCCGGCCTCCGGCCAGCCCATCACCGTGCCCACGCAGGACATGGTGCTCGGCCTCTATTACCTCACCAAGGCCAAGAAGGGCGCCAAGGGCGAAGGACGCGTGTTTGCCAACACTGAAGAGATTCTGATGGCGCTGGAAGCCAAGGAAGTGGAGACGCTGTCTCCCATCCGGTTGCGCTACACGGGCAAGGTGCTGGATATGACCACGGCCTACGACGATCAGGATCTGACCCACACCGAGGCGGTGGACTTCAACAAGGAGTACATCTCTACCACGGTCGGGCGCGTGATCCTGAACGACTCGCTGCCCGCGGGCATGCCGTTTGTCAACGGCCTGCTGAAGAAGAAGGGCATCGGCCAGCTGGTGAACTACTGCAACCAGAACCTCGGTCTCGAGGTGACGGTGGGCATGCTGGACAAGATCAAGGCGCTGGGCTTCAACTACGCCACGCGCTCGGGCTTGTCGGTCGGCCTGGACGACATGGTGATCCCGGCCAGCAAGTACACCACCGTGGACGAAGCTGACCGCAAGGTGATCGAGGTCCAGAAGCAGTACATGGACGGCGCCATCACCAACGGCGAGCGCTCCAACAAGGTGATTCAGATGTGGTCGGCGGTTACCGAGCAGGTGGCCGACGAGATGTTCGACAACATGAAGAGGGCGGACAACGAAGGCGCCTTCAACCCGATCTACATCATGGCCGACTCCGGCGCCCGCGGTTCCAAGCAGCAGATCCGCCAGCTTTCCGGCATGCGCGGACTGATGGCCAAGCCCTCGGGCGAAGTCATCGAAACGCCCATCACCGCAAACTTCCGCGAAGGCCTGACGGTGTTGGAGTACTTCATTTCCACTCACGGCGCCCGCAAGGGATTGGCCGATACGGCGCTGAAGACGGCCGATTCCGGCTATCTGACCCGCCGCCTGGTGGACGTGGCCCAGGACGTGATCGTGACCGAGTACGACTGCGGCACGGTCGAGGGCATCTATGTGGGTTCGATCGTCGAGTCCGGCGAAATCATCGAGCCCTTGCGCGACCGCATCATTGGCCGCGTCTCACTGGAGCGCATCAAGGACTACGACGGCAACGTTGTGGTGGATGTGAACCAGGGCATCGATGAGGACATTGCTTCGGCCATTCAGGGCGCGGGTGCAGAGAAGGTGAAGATCCGCTCGGTGCTGACCTGCGAGTCGCGCCGCGGCGTCTGCGCACTTTGCTACGGCCGCAACCTGGGTTCGGGCCGCATGGTGGAGTTGGGCGAAACCTGCGGCGTCATCGCCGCGCAGTCCATCGGCGAGCCGGGCACGCAGCTGACCATGCGTACCTTCCACGTCGGTGGTACGGCCAGCCGTGTCTCTGACAAGTCGCGCCTCGAAGCCAAGAACAACGGCACCGTGCGCTTCTTCAACCTGAACACCGTCGAGAGCAAGGACGGCACGCTGGTGGCCATGAACCGCTCCGGTTCGGTTGCCATTGTGGACGATCGCGGCCGTGAAAAGGAACGCTACCAGGTGGTCTACGGCGCGCGTCTGCGGGCAAAGGAAGGCGAAGCGGTCAAGCTGGGCCAGTTGCTGGCCGAGTGGGATCCCTACACCTACTCGATCCTGACCGAAATCGGCGGCACGGTGCAGTTCAAGGATCTGCAGGAAGGCATCACGCTCAACGAAGAAGTCGATGAAGTCACCGGCCTCTCGCGTTGGGTAGTGGCCGATGCCCCCGACGAAAAGCGCCAGCCGACCTTCGTGGTCAAGAACGACAAGGCGCACAAGCGCTACCTGCTGCCGCGTGGCGCTCACTTGATGGTCGAAGACGGCGATCAGGTAGGCCCGGGCGACGTGCTGGCCAAGATTCCCAAGGAAAGCACCCGCACCAAGGACATCACCGGCGGTCTGCCGCGCGTGGTGGAGCTGTTCGAGGCGCGCAAGCCCCGCGAAACCGCCATCATCAGCGAGATCGACGGCGTGGTCCGCTTTGGCGAAGTGGCCAAGGGACAGCGCAAGATCTACGTGACCGCGGACAACGGCGACGAGAAGGAATACTCGGTGCCCCGCGGCATCCATGTGAACGTGCAGGAAGGCGAGCGCTTGAGCGCCGGTGACCCGCTGATGGATGGGCCGCTGAACCCGCACGACATTCTGGCGGTGCTGGGCGAAAAGGCGTTGCAGGCTTACCTGGTGAACGAAATCCAGGAAGTCTACCGTCTGCAGGGCGTGGCCATCTCCGATAAGCACATCGAGGTCATCGTGCGGCAGATGCTGCGCTGGGTGCGGATCGACGAAGTGGGCGACACCAACTTCCTGCTCGAACAGCAGGTCGACCGCTTCCGCTTCCGCGAAGAGAACGAGCGGGTACTCACCAACGGAGGCCGTCCGGCTATCGGGCGTCCGCTGCTGCTGGGTATCACCAAGGCCTCGCTCTCGACCGACAGCTTCATCTCCGCGGCCAGCTTCCAGGAGACCACCCGCGTGCTCACCGAGGCCAGCATCAACGGCGCAATCGACAACCTGCGCGGCCTGAAGGAGAACGTGATCGTCGGCCGTCTCATTCCTGCCGGCACCGGTCTGGAGTACTACCGCAACGTTCAGCTCTCTCCAGAGCTGGAGGAAGCGGCGGCCCGCGTGCAGCAGGAGGTTTCGGCAGAGATCGAAGCCGCCGAGCGCGAGTTGGAGCTTATGCGTCAGGAAGGCGAAGCCGAGGAAATGGCCGCCGAATAGGGGCTATCCTCCAGAGCAACTCTTTCCACGTCAACTCAAGAGGCCCGGCGCAAGCCGGGCCTCTCCTTTTTTGGTGCGTCGCGAGGCTTGGATTCGGCAGCCCCGCAGTGCTTACCGCTTGCTGTGCTTGGCCTCGTACATGGCGGCGTCGGCAGCGTTCAGTACGCTGTCACGGGTGGCGCCGTCTTCTGGATAGAGGGCGATCCCCACGCTGGCGGAGCCATGCAGCACGTGCCCCTCGACTTCGAACGGCTCGTCGAAGCAGCGCTCCAGCCGCTGCGCAATTTCCTCGACTTCCGCGCGGTTGCGCGCCGCCGGGACCAGCGCGGCAAATTCGTCGCCCCCCAGTCGCGCCAGCAAGTCAGCGGAGCGAAGCTGGCGCTTCATGCGCAGGGCGACCTCTTGCAGATACAGGTCGCCGGTCTGGTGGCCGTAAAGATCGTTTACCTGTTTGAACTTGTCCAGGTCGATATAGATAAGCCCGAAGATTCCAGCCTGTTGCCGCGCCTCGTCAATCTGCGCGTCGAGGCGCGTCTCCAGCGAGAAGCGATTGAGGATGTCGGTGAGCAGGTCAAACTCCGAGCGGTGGCGCAGGTCGGAATAGAGGCGGCGGGTTTCAATGGCCAGCGTGGCCAGTTCCGCTCCCATCGAAAGTGCCTCCGCATCGTCGGCGGCCGGTTTGCCGAGCGGCTCGAGAGCGGCAAGAATCGTGCCCAGCGACGGTCCGGAGCGGGCGGGAATCTCTTCCTGAATGACGCGCAAAGCCGCAGTCTTCTCCGGGCAGTTTCCCAGGCGTGCACCATCGGCAATCTGACACCAGCAGGGAGCGCCTTTCAGCTTGAGAGAGACCAATTGCATGATCTCTTCAAGGATTTCGGCCAGCGGGCGGGAGCCGTTGATGTCCTCAAGAATGCGGCTGCGCTGCCGTTCGAGAGTGGCCAGTGCGGCCGTATGCCGCCGAATCCTGCGCTCAAGGGCCCAGCTTCTGAAGCCCAAACCGATCAGCCCCGTGAGCAGCAAGCCGACCATGAGGATGAGGTTGCGCACGTTGATCGGCGAAGGCCGCGCGACCACCGTAATGTCGTCAGGGGTGCGCATAAGAATGCTGAAGGGGACTTCGTGATCGAAAGGGTTGGAGTTTTCCAGGATGCAGATGCCGGTCACGCCGACCCGGGAGCCCAGCGGTATCTGCTTTTGGGGCGGCAGTTGCAGGTCGCCTGCCTGCGGATGGCGGTAAATGGCTGAGAACATATGGCCGCCGGAGACCAGCACGTACTCATCCTGCGAACTCTCCCGAACTTCCGACACCACTTGCCCTTCAATCTTGACCAGGTCGAAGACATTCCTGCTTGAGGTGAGCTGGCTCCAGCTGACGGATCTGGGAGCGACGGGAGCGTAGACCGCGGTCTGCCGGACTTCACCGCCGGCCAGAGCGAGAAAACCGTCATGCACATCCGGGAAGCCGGAGACGTCGGCCTGGCTGCCGACGCGCAGTGGCTCCTCGATCGTGGTCATCACCCAAAGGCTCTTGGAGCCGTTCTGAAGAACCAGGGCAGAGCCCGGCTGGTAATAAGTGATGGTGCCGTGCACGCGGACTCTCTGGCTGAGGATATTCACATGATAGGCATTGAGAATATCGCCCATGGGAGAGACGGGCAGGCTCCACGGGCTCCTTTCGGAACGTTTGAGAATCCTCATGTCAGAGAAGGAGGGAACGGCGAGCCCGGCTCCCGTATGCTGCATTTTGCCATCGAACCTTGCCGTGGCTACCCCGGTGACCTCGACATCGGCGTCCAGCAAGCCGGCAATAAGCTTCGAATCGCTGCTGTTGATGTATGCCTCGATTATGCCGCCGTTGGCTAACAAGCGCATGTGCGTAGTCAGCCAATAACCGCTCTTGACCAAGTCGGCGCTGTACACTTGGGCGCGCACGGTAACCCGCATGCAGTCGAGCTCCGAGTGGATCAGTTGGTCGAACGTAGCCGGTACGGGCGCGGGCAGGCTGCCATGCCCCAGAACCGTAACGTCGTCGGCAACCACGATGGGGCGAAAGCTGTCCTGCGCCTTTCCCCGTACCAGGACGCGATCGCCGGGATTCATCTTGAATTCCTCTTTGGCCCACACATAGATGGCCGCGCCACCATCCTGCACAAACAAGGTGGTTTCACCCGCGCGCCGGTAGGTGACAGTGGCTTCAAAGGTGACGGGCAGGTTCTTGCCGGCCTCGGCATGGGTAAGATCATGAATGGCGCGCAGGGTAGCTAGTGGAGCCGGCCCCGCTGCGCTGGCAGCCAAGGTCCATCCCACGAGAATGGCGAAGATGGAAACCAGCCTCTTCATGCTAGAGAGAATCCTAGAGAACCTGTGCTGTTTTGTCTTGTTCCCTTTGATACTCTATCGACGGGGTTTGGCCAATCAATCAATCCGGCGGCGAAAGGCCCGGCAATCGCATGAACGTTCCGTGTTGCCGAACCGGGTTCGGTATGCCTTTGGAGCGGGCATGTTTTCGGCGCGGCTCCCGGAGGGAGGCGGCGAGAATAGCCCAGGGCGAAGCCCTGGGAATGCATCGCAAGGGTATGCATCCGCCCCGGAGGGGTGGATCGAATCCTGATGAACAATGCGATCGCTGTTCATGCAATTGCCCTGCGGTGAGACGCCCGTTTGAATTGTTGTGGGATTCCGCCATGCAGCGCATAGCCAGGCTTCACGCCATGCGCGAAGCGGGGGTTTGACGCAGCGGCTTGGCATTCTTGGCCGCGTACATGGCGGCGTCGGCAGAGCTGAGCAGATCGTCCTTGCAGGCTCCATCCTCCGGGTAAAGCGCAACCCCCACGCTCGCCGAGCCCTGCAAGACGTATCCCTGCACCGCGAACGGCTCGTCGAAACTGTGCTGCAGGCGTAGCGCAACTTCTTCGATCTCCGCGCGGCTGCGCGCCGCCGGGACCAGCGCGGCAAATTCGTCGCCCCCCAGCCGCGCCAGCATGTCAGCGGAGCGAAGCTGGCGCTTCATGCGCAGGGCGACCTCTTGCAGATACAGGTCGCCGGTCTGGTGCCCGTAGAGGTCGTTCACCTGCTTGAACCCATCCAGGTCGATGAAGATCAGCCCGAAAATGCCGGCCGTGTGGCGCGCCACTTCGATGAGGTTGTCCAGGTGCTTTTCAAGGGAGAAGCGGTTGTGAACGTCGGTGAGCAGGTCGAACTCCGAGCGCCGCACCAGGTCGGAGTGGAGCTGCCGCGTCTCGATGGCCAGGGTGGCCAGTCGCGCCCCCAGCGAAAGCGCTTCGCCCTCATTGGCGCCGCAAGGCGCCCCTGGATCGATGCCGGCACAGAGCACGCCCAGCAACGACCCGGAACGGCCAGCAAGTTCTTCGCGGAGAACCCGCACCTCCTGCGTCTTCAACGGGTAGCTGCCCAGCCGTGCCCCATCGGTGATTTCGCACCAGCAGAGAGCTCCCTCCAGCTTGAATGAGACCAGTTGGGTAATCTGCTCCAGAATTTCAGCCAGGGGCCGCGATCCGTTGATGTCCTCCAGAATCCGGCTGCGCTGCCGCTCGAGCAGAGTATTGCGCCGCTCCATCTCGGCTTCCGCCTCAATGCGGGCCGCCAGCGCTGCCGTTTGCAGGCGGATCTTGCGCTCCAGAGTCCAGCCCCTGGCGCCCACGGCAATCATCAGCACAAGCAGCACGCTCACCAGCAGCGTGAGGTTGCGTACCGTCAGCCAGGAGGGATTGGCAATGACCGTTATATCGTCGAAGGAGCGCAGCAGCAAATCGGAGGCCACCGGGCCTTTAAACGGATCGGAACTGTAGAACATGCTGATGCCGGTGACGCGCACCTTGGCGCCCACGGGGACCTGCTTCATGGCGGGAAGATGCACTCCGCCGGCGCCGTCCGGGTGGCGATAGACGGCAGAGAACAGGTGTCCATCCGACACCAGGACCATTTCATCCTTGGTGGTCTCCCGCACCTGCATCACCACCCGGCCTTCAATCGAAACCAGATTGAAGGCGTTATCCCCCAAACCCAGCTCCCACCAGTCCACCGGCAGGGGAGGAATGGGCGACTGTTGCTGGGTATCCCGCATTTCGGCGTGAGTCAGGATCAGATAGCCGTCGCGAACATCGGGGAAGCCGGTTGCCTCCGCCAGGTCGCCTACCCGCAAAGGCAGGTCGGTCATGGTCACGATCCACAAACTCTTGGCGCCACTTTGAAGCACGGCAGCCGAACCGGGCTGATAGTAGGTGATGGTTCCCTTCACCCGGACCCTTTGGGTAAGATCGCGCACATGATAGCTGCCGAGGACATCCTCCAGAGGAGTGAACTGGAGCGAGGCGGGGCTGGTTCCGGCAGGCTTCAGTACCTTCACATCGGCCAGGCTCTGCACGTCGAGCGTCGCTCCGGTCTGCTGCATCTTCTGGTCAAATTTGGCTGTGGCCACTCCGGTGATCTCCACCTCGGCGTCCAGCAGATTCTTCAGCGCGCTGCCGTCGCTACTGTCGACCGCGGCGTCAATGTACCCTCCGTCGGTGAGCACCTGCAGGTAGATATTGCGCACATGGGCGCTCCAAACCATATCCGCTGCGCGGACCACGCCGCGCTGCGTAACCAGCATGCAGTCGCGTTGCGCCCTGACCAGTTGCTCATAGTTGGTGGGAACAGGTTTGGGCACAGAGCCGTGATGAAGCAGGGTCACGCTCTCGGCTGCCACAATGGGGCGGAAGCTCTCCCGCGTCTCTCCCCGCACCAGCACGCGATCGCCGGGAACCAGATTCGCCCCCGCCTTGAAATCCACATAGATGGCCTGATCCTCATCCTGCACAAAGAGGTCGGTATCAAAACTGCGGTAGTAGGTGACCGTGGCCTCGAAGGCGGCCGGAAGCCTTTGGCTTGCCTGGGCGTTGCTGAGGGCGTGAACGGCGCGCAGCGTAGTCAGCGGAACGGGCGCCGCCGCCCAGATCGCCGAGGCCAGGCCGAGAATGATCGCGAACGCCGGGAACAACCGTCTCATGGGGAAAACCTGCTTGGAGCAATAGCGGGACTTCTGCCCGCTCTCTTCTTTGCCGACAGGACTGGCCGCATCCGTTTATTCCGGCGTGAACAAGAAGGCTACCACTCCAGATGCAGGGCAAGGAACGAGGGGAATCACTTGTTGGTGTGTTTGGCCGCGTACATGGCCGCGTCGGCATAGCTCAGCAGGGTGTCCTTGCTGGCCCCGTCCTCGGGATAGACGGCCGCGCCCACGCTTGCCGAACCATGCAGCAGGTGGCCCTCGATGGCGAAGGGCGCGTCCATGCAGCGTTCCAGCCGCTGGGCAATCTCTTCCACCTCCGCGCGGCTGCGCGCCATGGGAACCACGGCGGCAAATTCGTCGCCGCCCAGCCTGGCCAGCATGTCGGCGGAGCGCAGCTGGTGCTTCATGCGCAGCGTCACTTCCTGCAGATAGATGTCGCCGACGTGGTGCCCATAGTTATCGTTCACCAGCTTGAACTTGTCCAGGTCGATGTAGATCAGCCCGAAGATGCCGGCCTTTTTACGGGCCTGCTGAATGAGGGCCTCAAGCTGCTTGTCCAGGGAGAAGCGGTTGTTGATGTCGGTGAGCAGGTCGAACTCCGAGCGGTGGCGAAGATCGGCATAGAGGCGGCGCGTTTCAATGGCCAGCGTAGCCAACCGGGCGCCCAGGAAAAGAGCTTCGCTTTCATGGGCGGCGGGCACGGTGCCGGGGGCGAACCCGGCAATAATTGTGCCTAGAGGCGGGCCGGTGCGAGCCGGGATTTCCTCCCGCGCGATGCGCAGGGTGGCGGCTTCAGCGGGGCAGTTTCCCAGCCGCGCTCCATCGGTGACCTCGCACCAGCAGGGAGCGTCATTGAGCCGGAAGGAGACCATGTCGGTAATCTCCTCAAGAATCTCAGCCAGAGGCCGCGAACCGTTGATGTCCTCGAGAATGCGGCTGCGCCGCTGTTCGAGCAACGCCATCTTCCGCTCCAGGGCGGCTTCCGCCTCAACGCGTGTGGAGATATCGGCGGTCTGGCGGCGCACTTTTCTGTTCAGGGTCCAACCCCAGGCGCCCACCGCAGCCATCACCAGCAGCAGCAGGCCGATGAGGCGGATGAGGTTGCCGATGTTCAGCCAGGAAGGCCGGGCGATTACGGCAATGTCGTCGAAGGAGCGCAACAGAATATCGAAGGGCACATCTTCGCCGGGGTTGAATGGATTGGCGTCCACGATCATGCAGATGCCGGTAACCCGGATTGTCGAGCCCAGCGGAATCTGCCTCATGGGTGGAAGGTGGCCGTTTGTGGGCGGATGGCGGTAAATGGCGGTGAACAGTTGGCCATCGGAGGACAGAACATACTCGTCCTGTGCCGCCTCCCGGACCTCGGTCACGACGCGCCCTTCAATCGAGACCAGATCGTACTGGTGCCCGTCGGGTCTGCTGGTGTTCCAGAAGGCCAGTTGTTCCCAGGTTGCCGGCTGCGGCGTGATGGTCGCGGGCACATGGCTGTCCTCGATCTCACCGTCGACCAGGTTCAGAAAGCGGTCGTGAGCATCGGGGAAACCGGTGGCGTCGGCCTCGTCGCCGATCTGCAAGGGATCGTGGGTATGGGTCGCGATCCACAGGCTCTTGGTGCCTTCTTGCAGCACCGCTCCCGAGCCGGGCTGGTAATACGTGATGGCCCCATGGACGCGAACCCTGGCCGATAGATCGTGCACATGATAGCTGGTGAGGATCTGGCCCATGGGAGTGATCGGGAGAGACCAGGGACTGGTGCCGGCGCGCTTCAGAATCTTGAGGTCTGCCAGCGAAGAGGCATAGAGGACGACCCCGGTCTTCTGCATCTTGTCGTCAAACTTGCCGGCGGCTACCCCGGTGATCTCGATCTCGGCGTCCAGCAGGTTTTCGAGCGCGTTGGCATCCACGCTGTCCACATCCGCCTCGAGGTGTCCCCCGTCGATGGTCATCTGCAGGCGGAGGCTGTGTATCGGGGCATCGGTGCTCAAAACCATGTCGACGGCCCGAACCACGCCTTCCACGGTCACCCGCCTGGAATCGTCCTCGTCGCGGATTAAATCATCGAAGCCGGCTGGAATGGGCGCGGGCATGAAGCCGTGGTGGAGGAGGGTGATGGTTTGCGCCACCACCAGGGGGCAGTAGCTCTGCTGCGTGGTTCCCTTTATAAGAACGCGATCGCCGGCAGCCAGTTTGGCGCCTGCGGGTGGCCGCACAAAAATGGCAACGTCGCCGTCCTGCACAAACAGCAAGTTCTCATATCCGCGGAAGTAGGTCACCGTGGCCTCAAATGCCACTGGCAGAGCGTGACTGGCTTCGGCATTGGTGAGGACGTGCACGGCGCCCAGCGTGGTGAGCGGAGCGGGCTCCGCGGCCCAGGCAGTCAGAGCACAGCCGAGAGCGATGACCGCTGCTGGAATCAATCTCTTCATGGGGCGAACCCGAACGTGCCGGCAATGTGCTGCATAGGCAGAAGAGCCTCGATCGGCAGCGCAAGCCCAATGATTGACTCGGGGATGAGGCGGTCATCCGGAAGCCGGCGCGCAAGCGTACTCTGCTGAAAGCTTATCCTACTCTATTGGGGCTCTGGTCTAATAGCTCTTTTGGGGGACGCCGAACGGATTCTGCCGGGCCTGTATTCCCGGCGCGCCTTCGTGCTGAACCGTTTGACTAGAGCGCTTTTGCGAGCGAACAGGATTTTGCCACAGGGAGATGTTTGCATGACAAACGAAACCGAGATACCCGCCACCGTCCCTTCCCCGGCCCACAGCGGCACGCAGGCCCTGCCCCCGCGCCCCATTCGCGTCATCGGCGTCCCGCTGGACATGGGCGCCAGCCGCCGCGGAGTGGACATGGGGCCCTCTGCAATGCGTGTGGCCGGGCTGGAGGCGCAGTTGGAGAAGCTGGGCCACGTAGTGACCGACGGTGGCAACATCCGCGTCGAGATTGCCGAGACCCAGACCTCCGGCAACAAAAGCGCCCACTACCTGAAGGAAATTACCGAAACCTGCACGCGCACCGCCGAGGCTGTGGTCAAGACCCTGGAAGAAGGCATGACGCCACTGGTGTTGGGCGGAGACCACTCGCTGGCCGCCGGCTCCATCTCCGGCGTGGCCGAGTTCTATCGCCGCCGGGGACAGAAGATTGGCGTCATCTGGATCGATGCCCACTCCGACATCAACACCCCGCAGACTTCTCCCTCGGGCAATGTCCACGGCATGCCGCTGGCCGCGTTGCTGGGCCTGGGCCCGGAGCCGCTGGGCAACATCTTCGGCTACGCGCCCAAGATCGCCGCGGAGAACACCGTACTGGTGGGCGTGCGCGACATCGACGCCGCCGAGCGCGAGAACATCCGCCGCGCCGGCGTGACCGAGGTCTACACCATGCGCGACATCGACGAACGCGGCATGAGAGCCGTGATGGAAGAGGCCCTGCGCACCGCCGGCAATGGGACCGCCGGCTACCACGTCTCGCTGGACATGGACTGGATCGACCCCGAGGATGCGCCCGGCGTGGGCACTCCGGTGCGCGGCGGCGCAACCTATCGCGAAGCCCATCTGGCCATGGAGATTCTGGCCGATCACGACCGCCTGCTCAGCTTTGAGATCGTCGAAGTCAACCCCATTCTCGACGAGCACAACCGCACCGCCGATCTGGCCGTGGAACTGGCCTGCTCGGCATTTGGGAAGAAGATTCTGTGAGGAGTTCTACACTGAAACAGTGCAGTATTGATCTGGCCACGAAGGGTCACACCACTGCAGCGGTGTCATCCTGAACAGTTCGACTCGCCGAGGCGAGTTATGACAGCAATGAACTTCGTGCCGGAATATGCAAAAACATCCGTGCCCCATCCTTGCGCCTTTTTTCTGGCGCAAGGGTGGGAAAGCAGAATCAATCAACAACGGCTGCACCAACAATTTCGTGTTTTCAAAAGCGGTGATTAAGAAAGCAATGGCAAAAAAACTACGAGTAGGCATTCTGTTTGGCGGGCGCAGCGGCGAGCATGAAGTTTCGCTGCTGTCGGCGGCTTCGGTCTTGAAGGCGATTGATCGCAGGAAGTTCGAGGTGGTGCCCATCGGCATCAACAAGGCGGGGCACTGGCTCACCGCCGGGGCCGCGCAGGGGCTGCTGGAAGGCAGGGGCCCGGCGCAACTGACTCCAGGCGAATCCAGCGAGGCAATGCCCAGGCATGAGGCTCCGAAGAAGCTGCGCGCGGGCGACCCGGCGGCTACTCCCGGAGCGCGGGTGCTGGCGCAGGGCCAGCCTGCGCTGCTGGCGCCGGAGCCGGCCGAAGCGCCAGTTGCGGCCACTGCCACCGCGCTCGCCGTGGCCGGCCACGCCGCCACCGACAGCCACTCGGCGCTGAGCGGCCAGTCGCTGGACGCGGTTTTTCCGGTGCTGCACGGAACCTTTGGCGAGGACGGAACCATCCAGGGACTCTTCGAGCTGGCCGGCATCGCCTATGTCGGAGCCGGCGTGCTGGGCTCCTCGGCGGGCATGGACAAGGACGTGATGAAGCGCCTCTTTGCCAACGCCAGGCTGCCCATCGTCAAGCACGTCACGCTGCTCCGTTCGGAGTGGGAGAAGTCACCGCGCAAGGCAGTGGCCCAGGTCGAGGCCGCTCTCAAGTACCCGGTTTTTGTAAAGCCGGCGAACCTGGGATCCTCGGTGGGCATCAGCAAGGCGCATAACCGCAAGGAACTCGGCCCCGCGCTGGACCTGGCCGGCAAGTACGACCGCAAGCTGGTCGTGGAGCAGGGTGTGGGCATCAAGGCCAAGGCCCGCGAGTTCGAGGTGGCCGTGCTGGGTAACGACGACCCCCAGGCCAGCGTGGTAGGCGAGATCGTCCCCGGCAAGGAGTTCTACGACTACGAGGCCAAGTACCTGTGCGAGGGCTCGGTGCCGGTGATTCCCGCCAGGCTGACCCGCGCCGAGAGCAAGCAGATTCGGGAGATGGCCGTGGCCGCTTTCCGCGCCTGTGACCTTTCCGGCCTGGCCCGCGTGGACTTCCTGATGGAGCCGGACGGCAAGCGCCGCATCTTCCTCAACGAGGTCAACACCATGCCCGGCTTTACCAGGATCAGCATGTATCCCAAGCTGTGGGAGGCCTCGGGTTTGAAGTACAGGGACCTCATCACCCGGCTCATCGAACTGGCTTTGGAACGTCACGCAGAGAAAAGCCGGACGGTGTTCAGCCGGGAAGAGTAGAGAAGGCAGAGATCGGGGATCGGAGGAGCGTCCAGAACCAGTGGGTGTCTTCTTCGGGAACTGCCAGCTTGCTTCTGGTGTCTAAAGAGAAAGCTGACTGGTTTGGTAAGGTTCGGTAATCCTGACCCTTGATCTCTGATCTCTGACCCCTGTCTTGCCGTATCCTTGATTCGAGGCACTTCCATGACCCTGCTCGACGCTCCTGTGTTTGACGAAGTCCGCGACCGGCGCCAACGCATGATCTTTTACAGCGCCGGGGGACTGCTGCTGGTGCTGTTTGTGGCCTGGTGGATGGTGGCGGGAAGGCCGGTGGATTGGCCCTGGTTCTGGAACAGCCATCTGCAGGGAAGAATGGCGGTGAACGGTTTCCTCACCGCTGTGGAAGAGAACGACTTGCCCAAGGCCTACGGCATCTGGGTTCACGACAAGAACTGGCAGCAGCATCCGGCAAAGGGCGGCGCCTACCCCTTCTCGCGCTTTGAGCAGGACTGGAGCCGGACCAGCCCGGACAACGAATACGGGGTCATCCAGAGCCACAAGATCGTGGCGGAGCGCCGCTACGGCAATGTGCTCATGACAGCTACGCTCATCAATGGCCGCAAGAGCGGCGCGCTCAACCTGGACTACGACCCCAAGGCGCACACGCTGGACTTCTCGCCGCCGGGCGTGGAACTGTACCTGGGACCGTAGAAAAAGCCAGTCAGCGGGATGCAACGATGTGGGCTCCATTCTCAGCGCGGAACAAGCGCTGAGAATGGAGCCCTTACGGTTTATGGCGGTCCCAGGGAGTCTCCCCGATGGTCCTTTCCTTGCTGGTTTGCATCGAACCGGTGAGGAGAAGATCATGACCCAAAGCATGCACGATCGAGCCGCGGAACTTCACAATCTGGCCGCCCACGCCCACGCTGTTGCCGCCGAGGCCCACGGCAAAGGAGATCATCAAACCGCTCACGAACTCAGCAAAAAGGCTCTCGAACTGTCCCAGAATGCCCATAGGCATTCCGAACAACTCGCCGAGGAGGAGAAAGAATCAGCCAAGGCCTAAGCAGGAAGAAGCTGCACAGATGCCCCACCCTCGCCGCGTCGTTGTTTTTGCGGCCAGGGTGGGACAGCATGAAGCTCGCATTCCCGGAACGGTGAAAAACTCAAGATTCGCGGCTTGGCATACACCGATTGTTGATTCGCTTTATCCGGCGGATTCCATGGCCGCCAGCGCAGCCAGCGTGGTTTCCAGGCTGGCCGGGTCCTCCACATTCAGGGTTTTCAACGCGGGATCGATCTGGCGCAGCAGGCCGCAGAGCACCTTTCCGGGACCGGCTTCAACAAACAACTCCGCCCCTGCGGCAACCAGCGCCTGCACGCAGTCCACCCAGCGTACCGCGCCGGTCACCTGACGGATGAGCGCGTCGCGGGTTGCAGCCGCAGTGGTCACCAGGCTGCCGGTGACATTGGCCGCCACCGGGATGCGGGGATCGGTCAGCGCCAAGGTGCCCAGCACCCGCGCCACCTCCTCCTGAGCGGGCTGCATCAGGGCGCAGTGGAAGGGCGCGCTAACGGGGAGCATGACGGCGCGGCGGGCGCCCTTGGCTTTCACCAGCAGGCAGGCCTTTTCCACGGCAGCCAGCGCGCCGGAGATCACTGTCTGGCCGGGAGAGTTCAGGTTGGCCGCGGTTACCGTCAGGCCGGTCTCCAGCGCGGCCTCACGGCAGGCCTCTGCCACCTGGGCCGGGTCCAAAGAAAGTACGGCGGCCATGGCGCCCTGGCCGGCGGGGACCGCCAACTGCATGGCCCGGCCGCGAGCCTTCACGGCGCGGGCGGCATCGGCAAAGCTGAGAGTACCGGCGGCTACATGGGCGCTCCACTCGCCCAGCGAGTGCCCGGCGGCCAGCGCCGGCTCCACGCCGTGCAGGGCAAGGACGCGCCACGCGGCCACGCTGACGGTAAGAATGGCAGGCTGGGTGTTTTCCGTGAGCCGCAAGTCTTCTTCCGGTCCCTCGAAGATCAACTTCGAGAGCGGAAAGCCGAGGGCCTCGTCGGCCTCGGCAAAGGTGTCAGCGGCGACAGGAAAACTCTGGGCAAGTGCGCGGCCCATACCAACGGCCTGCGAACCCTGCCCCGGAAAGAGGAAAGCAATCTTTTTGGACATTTCAGAGAGATTCTACCGGAAGGGGAGGGGAGGGCGCAGTGCGAGCTTTCGCATGAGCTTGCGTTCATGAAGCGGGAGGCTCGATCGGGATTTGCGGGCTCCCGCCATTTCGTCAGAAAGGCGAGCCGCAGGTCCTTCGACTTCGCTGCGCTCCGCTCAGCATGACAGCCTCAATGAGGAAGTTGAGGAAATCAGTTCCAGCGCTTCTTGTCGTCGTCGTGGTCGTCGATCTGCTTGCCGCGGCCGTCAAAGCGGACCGTGCGCCCTTGCGAGCGCATGTAGACCTCGAATTTGCGGGCGGCGTGGCGCCGCTTCCAGCGGTAGTAGCGGTTGCGCAGCGCGTACCAGTACTCGCTGAAGGCAAAATGGACGCCCCGGCGCGGGGCGAGGCGGATGTAAAGCAGGCCGGCCAGCGCTCCGCCCAATTGGGCAAAGGCGTACATCTTCTGTGCGCCAAAGAGCATGGCGATGGTGATCAGGGCGTAAACGGCCACCATGTAGCGGGCTTTGATGCCGATGGTGAAAAAGAGCAGGAACTCCATGTCGCCGTAGAGCGCGCCAATGGCCACCAGCAGGCCGAAGATGCCGCCCACGCAGCCGTAGAGCGGAAACGCGGCCAGTGCGTAGCCCAGCGTGCCGCTGGCGACGTAGATGACGGTGGCCGCCACGGCAGTGCCCAGGACTGATGCAACATAGAGCCCGGTGACCCAGCTGGAGCTGTGCAGGTTCTCAAGAAAGCCGGCCAGGAACCACAGCGAGAGCAGCTCAAAGAGGGTTCCGAGCAGGCCGAGATGGATCAGGCTATAGGTGAAAGGCTGCCAGAGGCCGCCGTGCAGAAACAGATTGGGCTGAAAGGTGAAGAACCGGTACAACCCGGCGGCCGCCTCAGGAATGGCCACCTGCGCCAACAGCAGCAAAAAATAGGCGAACAGGTTCACCAGGACCAGGCGGCGGGTGGCGCCGCGGAAGTCGGGGAAGGAAAACGGGCTGGAGCCAATCCTGGACATAGGTGTGAACCTCAGAGTAAACCGTATTACAGGCGGGTGTCATGGAGATGTTGTGCAATGCGGCGGCACGCCGGGGAACGGCGGCCTTCGCGCCTGTCAAAATGCCTTCCGGCTTCCGTTCAGGAACGTTCGATGCCCCCAAATCGGCATCGGCCGGCGAAAATCCACGCGGTATTCTCCACTCTTGGGAGTTCCGCCTCCAGTTGCGGCTTTTGCCCCTTGACCTGAGGGTGGGTTCTCCCCAAGAATAGCGGTTGCGTAGCGCACAATCATTATCCTGCAATACGAAACGCCCTGGAGAGAGAGGAAGCCGCCATGACCAGCTGCCCTGAATGCGAGAATGAACTAGACATCGAATTGGATGAAGTAGCGGAAGGTGACGTTGTCACCTGCGATGAGTGCGGAACCGAGTATGAGGTGGTCGGCGTGGAACCCCTGGAGTTGGCGCGGGTGGACGACGATCTGGATGCGGACGACGATCTGTTGGAAGAGGAAGAGGAGGAAGAGTGAAATTCAGCGGTACGCGTTTGCTGGCAGGGGTGGCGTTTGCAGCCCTGGCCGCCGGAGTGGTTCCCATGGTTTCTCAGGGTGGGTTGATGGCGCCACCCATGGCGCAGGCGCAGAATCTGGGCCAGCGCGTGGTGACGGGCAGGGTGGTGGACGGCAGTGCGGCCTCGGTGCCCGGCGCTACAGTTTTC
>Ga0302200_10000476_pt1 | contig 40443 bp, 61 predicted proteins | sample II_Bog_N3_1_FD_194585 | JGI IMG/M metagenome (GOLD analysis project Ga0302200, IMG submission 194585) | Peat permafrost microbial communities from Stordalen Mire near Abisko, Sweden - II_Bog_N3_1 | ecosystem: Environmental > Terrestrial > Soil > Wetlands > Peat | place: Sweden: Abisko...
CCTCCAGCAGCAGGCGGTACGGGCGGAGATGGCACAGGCTACGCCTACGGCAACGGGACTTCGCCCTTCAGCTACTCGACCACGATCCCGGTTGCCTCGGTAACGGGTGCTATATCGTCTGTCACGGGCACAGCCCCGGTGAATTGCACGACGAGCGGATCGAGCGTGAATTGTGGGCTGAACGGGATTACTCAGTCAGGTAGCGGAGCATCGCAGGTGGATACGTTCGCTGGCAGCGTCGTGGCGGGCACGTCGGTATCTGCGCCCAGCTTGCCGATTCCGGTCACCGCCTACGCTTTGTGTAATGGAATTGCCGATGATCGCCTTGGAATAATTGCGGCCTTTGCGGCTGCTGGAACACAATCGGCAAGCACTGGACAGGCAACAATTAGTTTCCCTTATGGGAGAACCTGCCTTGTTAATAGCAATCCAAACGCAGCGGTAGCGAATAATGCCATCTTCACTGTTCCTCCCGGCGTTGGCATAGACGGATTTGGGACGATCAAGATTGGAAATGGGATCAATTTTGCGCAGCTCTTCAGTTGGGGATCGAGTGCAGTAATCATCCCTGCGACCTTTGAAAATTTGACCATTGACTTCAACGGTGCGAACAACCCCATGACTGCTACACCGGGAAATACAAACTATCGGCTGGCGTTCGGGAACAATCTCGGAGGCCCTAACGGAAGTGCTGGCCTAGTCTTTCGGAACCTGACATTCAAAAACGGCAACGGCATGTGGACAATCAACACGAACAACACTGACAACGCAGTCGTGGACGGATGCCACTGGCTCAACTGGGGGGTCAACAGCAGTATTCAATATGACTCATCGCTGATTTATACGAACGGCACGAACGGCGGGTCGTCGATCACGAACAACGATTTTACCGCATCAGGACCAGCAGTCAGAACGGCGATTGAAGTCCACAATAGCAACACAGTCGTAACAGGGAACAGAATCTACGGATTCGGCGTGGGGATCATTTACGACTCGAATCCGTACACCTTGGGTGCGACAACGTCGAATATAAACATCAGTAACAATGTGATATACGTCAATTCAAATGGTATTCAGTTCTGGACAGACAACGGCGCGATTGACAATCTCATAGTTGCTAACAACAGCGTTTCTATGGACAGGCAGGGATTCAGCACAAATTGGGCGAGTGTAGGCTCAGAGTCGGGTATTGAGTGGTACGGAAACGGCGGAGGCTATTCATTGAGCCACGCCAAGATCACAGGCAACGTAATCACATGGGCACCTGAAACTGCCACGTTTCCTTCCCCCTACAGTCTGGCGGGAATTGCAATTATCGATGTTACGGCAAGCACAGCAGTAGTTATAGACAGTGACGTGAGTAACAACATCGTATCCAACAGTCCCTATGCTTGCTATTGGTTTTCTGCTTCGGCAATCAAGGGGCTGCATATCCATAATAATATAGCAGCTAATTGCAATATGGAAAAATTGGCAGTCCCTCCTGGTCAGTATGGGTCTGGCTATACATTCGTTGTTCAATCGGGTGGCACGGTAGCGAATATGCTTGTAGACCACAATGTTGTCTATGACACCCAAACTACTCCGACGACGCAAACCGGAATAGTATGGTATGGTGCGGTCGGAGATGGCGCTCCAACTGGTGCGCAGATCGTCGATAACTCCATCACATTCTCATCAACCTTCCCAAATGCCTATGCTAATTTCTACTACAGTGGCCCTCTAATCCGAGTGACCGCACCGAACGCTTTTTTGTCCGGACGAGTGAACTTAATTGCTATGACAAGTGGAAACTACTCCCCAATCGGATCAACAATCACCGACTCGGTGACTGGCATTATTTACACCAATACAAATACGAACGGCCTTACATGGACTAGCACCTCTACATCCGTCACTATCGAGCATGCCTTTACTGGGGCTGGAACGTTCAGCTACGCGCATAATCTGGGCACTTCTTATCCGCTGATGACTTGCTATGTGAATAGCGGATCGGTGGCGTATAGCGCAAGCAATCCAGATGTGAATGACATTGCAATCACCGTTCCGGCAGCCGCGGACATCACCTGCACCTTTGGAATCTGAGGAGAAACATCATGTCGCAAATTTATTCGCCAAGTTCGACTCCGGTATACGAGACACGTCCGCTTAACGTTCAGGCACAGAAGGCAGTTCGAATATATCCCGGTGGCGTGGGTGGACCACAGAGTGTAAATATCCTTACTGCAACCGGGCCGGGAAATGTTGCTCGCATTCAGATTGCAGCCGGATGGGGATACGTTACGCCCGTCGATGTAGCACAGCGTTTGATTATAACCATCGTTGTCGATGGACAGACCTACACGGCTCCGTTGGGTATGTTCATGCTCTGGGATGGGTGGTCTACACTCGGGGGCGCAGTAGGTCCATCGACCGCAACTTCAAATCAAACAGCATCGTTCTTCAGCACCAAATATCTGGGAATTGCAGTAGCTGGGCAGACGCAGATGGGTGGTGATCGAAGAATCAATATTCCGTATCAATCAAGCATTTCTATCACCATCTCCAGTCCATCGGATAACGCGACCTCTGCCTTTGTTTATTCTCAGGTTGAATACTATTCGGGAGCAGCTCCAGCGGGGCTGTATCCCGCAACACAGAATGTCTTTCACATGGTGACGAACGATTGGAGAACATCTTCCATTGTGCCGGATCAGGTTACTACCTTTTTCCCGTCCACCACCGGTATAACCGGTGAATTGGAAAGCATTTACTTTGTCTCCTCAGCAGCGGGAGCTATTTATGGGGCTACCAACTGGCTTGAATTAGCTCCTGTAATTGCATTCGACGGGAATACCTTTACCTATCGTGGGTGTGAGGATTTCTTTGGCACTCAATTCTACGGGCAGAACGGACTAACGCGTGGCGATGAGTGTGGGCAGGCAATTGCTTTTCAGGGCCAGAATCTTGGCACATCCGACGCAGTAACTTATTGGACCGGGTACCGATATTTCAAGGAAGCACCACTGCGCTTCAATTCCAGCCTTTTGATTAACTGGCAGAATATTGACTCTGCCTACGGCAATCCGGCAACCAAGGTCGGTTCGTGTGTCGTGTACTACACGGAGAGTTAGTTATTGAAAGTGTTGAGCAGTGTGGAGATGTAATGAAAGGTTGTAAAGCGTCAGCAACTACTTCAACATATAGGGCACGATTACATCAGGCACCGGCACACTATGGGGCTGCATGACAGCGCGTAGGGTTTACTAAGAGAAAATATAAAACAAATAAAACCCCACCCTATTAATCTAGGGTGGGGTTATTTTTGCACTATATCTTCAGTCTTAATTATCTATTAAGTGTTTCAATCGAATCCTCAATTTGCATGAAATCTCCTAGCATTTGGGTCGCGTCGAGGGAGTGGATTTTGCAAAGCGGCTCGTCTTCGCGCATACAGCGGATTTTTGCATTTCCCTTGAAGGGGAGAAAATATCCGGTGTGCGCGCCGAACAACACGCGCTCAGCGATTTTTCTAGTTTTGCATCTTGGGCCAGCGCTGACGATAACTCCACTAGTAGGGATAGCCTTGGCGTTGTCAGGCATGATTATTGTCTGGCCAGTTCCTTTACAAGATGGGCACGTTGTTCCCCGCCGGGATTCGTAATTTCCGTTACAAATTCTGCATTCTCTGTCTATATTGCCATTGATATACCTCCCTGGTGTTCCACGACGTTCACATTCGCAACTGATATAAATTCCAGTTTCATTACAATCCTTGCATTCGTAGCCGGATTTGAACTTATCAATAAGAATAAGAATCTTATCCTCAATTGCCTCAAGCCCAAGCTTTCCAGCTACGACAAAAATAGTATTATCAAGGCTGGATGTTTCCAACTCCGGCTCCCGCCGCCCCAACATTTCCTGCTCCCTTGCTATTGTATTCATAGAATTGACGCCCTCCCTGGCTGAATGGTTTTACTATACCGATGGTATGTAGTGTTAGAATGATTCTATCTAAATCTTCCATCGTTGCGTGACGGGACATATCTCGTACAAGCTCCGCACGAGTAGCAATCCCTTTGCGCTCTAGATATGTTTGAACTTTTGCGGTCGCTTCTGATAGTGTGCTTTCGCCGACGCCACGGAATGTAATATCGAGTGTGTCAAGCACACCCTGTACTAGAGCAATTGCTGTGAATAAACACCACCGATCTATTACAAGTTTATCGTTAGTCGCAGCCGCGAGGCACATTGCGACTTTGAATACGTGAACATCTTGGCGACTTTTGAAATGCCGTACTACATCTGAGTCTGTGTCAATAGCCCCGAGCTTTGCATACCATTGATTAAATGTATCAATAGCATCCTGTGTGAATGTAAATTCTCCCGTAAGTTGCGATATTTCTTCAAGATCACCTCTCAAACTCTTAATAATCTCCGGCCCACCCTTCATATCCTCTAATCGAATAGGCCAAGGGAGCTTTTTGGATTTTTCATTCGCGAATACGAATACAGTACGAGCCGTGAAACCGCTATTAACAGCTTCTGCGGAATTAGTCTTGCCATTAATCTTCCGTATAAAATCCGGAACACAAGCGCCAATGAGAGAAACACACATGTCCTTGATAGCATAGCTACCTTTGTTTTTAGTCCCGTATTCAAATTTACTCCGATCCCAAGTATCGCAGAGAAAGGAGGTCATCCAATCACTGCTGCCGAGGAAGGTTGAAAGTTCTGTTGCCATTATGCAGGCGGTTGACTCTGTACTTGTAACGACATGACCGTTAACAATGGACTGAGTTTGAAATCCTGCTGCGAGTCTACTGATGATTTCTGGTGCTGTGATTCTATCTGACAAATAGTTTGAGAGTTCTGGTTTGTATTCTTTAATATAAGCATGGGCTGGATGCATGGCTGTTCCTTTTCCAACACCGGGTGGCCCAACCAATATAATATATTGATTTGGATAGACTTTGAATGTTCCACGTTGTACCCATACTTTCTTCTTAAGAACTGCACTGACTACTGATATAGCTGACCAATAAACATAAGCATCAGGTGCTTCAGTAATCGGAGTAATCGCATTAACGTAAGACGAGATCCAATTCTGAATTAGCTTTCTGGCCATCTGATACTTCCTTTTGTTTTAGCTCTTGCAGTCTATAGAAAGCTGCTTGAACATCTCCGTAACTAATGTCATCTAGCTTCTTGGTTCCGGTACTGCCGGACTTTAAACTAACGGATGATGCGAAATCATACCCTATCTCTCCTTCGATTGGGATGTTAATTTCAATTCCGTTGTGGAAACGAATTGTTCTATTAAATGCTTTCTTAGCTTTTTGGATATGATCCCAGACAGTGTCCACAGAGTCGTCAATCTCCTGCATAATCGAATCGTGGCATTCTTGTATAATATGACCTCTGGTTTTGTCATCTCCGGTTTCAAGTTCATAGACTGCAAATCCTGTATTATCGCCGACAACAGACTGTGGTATATAGCTAAAGGCTTCGTTGAAAATCTTATTATTACTTCCTGCTTCTCCTGCGCGGAGTCCGAAGAAGATTCGTTCGCGGAAGAAGGGAGTTCGAAGAGTTCGGTTTGCATAGAGACAGTCCTTTATGTACTTGTGGAATACGTGCTCGACGGATGGATCGTGTTTGTTTACTTTTTCAAGAATAGCTTTGCACTGATCGGGAGTTACAGAATGCCCTTCTTTAGCAAGAGAATCAGACATAGTATTAGCACGCATACCATAGTTATTCGCGTGCCGAGTTTTCTTACCAAGGTATCGCTCGATTGAATCTTTCCATTGTTCGTCGGTATAATAATCCCACGGAAGATCAAAAATGAGACAGCCCAGTTTCCTATGACGATCCACATTATTACGTAAATCATCCAAAGCCTCCGTGTTATTCGCTAGTGCTGAAGTTGGCCAGTCCTCGGCCTGCATTTGATCTATGTTAAGGAGGATTTTTCCTGGCCTTGCAACGAGGCACCGTCTGTAAACTTTAGCAAGCTCTCCGTGTTTCGGGAAATTTTGTGCATTTCCCCCAAACCCGAACGTATGCTTTCGAGAGCCTCTACGACCTGTGACTGTTCCAGCAATGTTGTAATTTGTAAGAAAGAGGCTTTCTCCGTTCCGCACATAGAGATTTGCGTTGATATACCGCGCGCGGAGAGTTCCCAGTTCGCGTATTCGCAGAAGTGCGCGTAATGCTGGATCGCCTCCGGGGGTTGCAAATTGATTGGTAGCGTATATCTTTTGCAAGACAAGCTCATTTAATGACTCCTTCGCTATGTAATTTCCATTTTCATCCCTCGCTGAAACTTTTGGAATTTTATACCCCATTCGTTTTAGTTGCCCAAGTGGGGTATTATTACCAGAAGAGGAGTTAAGATTAATGCTATTCCCCAGACTAATTTCAGGTTTGTTTCCGGCACCGATGTAACAAGGTAAAGACCACACAGAACTGACAATAGCGCACTGCTTGGTAATATCAGTGTTAATATAGTCTGATGCATCTTTAAGTCGCTCCTTGGAGACTAGAATTCCACGGCTGTCTATGCGATGATAGACACTCTGCAAAGCATGTAAATACTCACTGGTGATTTTATTTGGCTGCAAGTTCTTGTTCCTTTACAGTATCCGTAAATACTTCGCCCGAAAAACTTTTGCAGGCATTATCATGAAAAGCATAAAGACTACACCACTCAACAGCATAATTAATCTTTCTTTTACCACAACACTGCATTTTTGTTTTATAACAAAACCACTTAAGAAAGCGTCTTATGCGCCAGTAAATTACACTATAATACATTCGAGATAGCATTAAACCTCCTTAGAGGGGCAGAAATGCCCCTCTAGTTTGATTTACTATTAAGCAGCCGGGCCGGGTACGTTAGCAGCATTCGACGCGATTGGCGCTCCTAGCGTCGGAGCGAACATCGCAGTTACGGATGCGATGAAATTTGGAGTTAGTTGTGATTGTGGAATTCCGGTTTGCGCTTGCTGTAATGGGGCTGCTGGGGCGGCGTCAAAGAAACGTAGGAAATATGCGCCGTCATACGCAAAATCTACCTGATTCCCGGCAGCAGTGGCTGCGAGTGTTACTGCAGTACCTGCTACGGAAGTTGTAGTAGCCAAAGAAAGCACAGCAGTTGTGGATGTAAAGGATACGATTGTAGTTCCAGCTTGAACGCCAGAACCCGTTATACCCATACCCACATACCAACCGGCAGTGCTGGCGATTGCTGTGAGGGCTGTGCTAGTGTTTGTGGTAGCTGTGGTTGTAAACGTCCCAGTTATTGCGATACCTGAAAACTTAATAGGTGCTTGAATAGCTGCCCACCCAAATGCTGGGAATGTGGTAGACATTGCAGTGTTAAACTGTGCTGGCGTACAGTTGAAGATTATATTGTAAGTCTGGGCTGCCATCTAGTATCCTCCTATGGATACGTTCTGTTTTGTGTGCTGGGTTAGTATTCTGGCGTGCTCGCAGTATTCTACGAACTTGCCATTCAATGCGTATGCGAGCTTATATGCCTCGTGATGTTCGAGGAGAAGCTCGGCGAGATTTTTAAACTGGGAGTTTATTTCCTCCGCGAGTTTTTCTTGTGTAAATGCACTGATTTCAGCCATTGTTTTCCTCAATATTTGTTGTTAATATCACGGAGCCAGAAGAGTTGTTTGACTGTTACATTTTCTTGGTATTCCATACCAAATATGAATTTACGCTCACTATCTGTAAATTCAATATCCATATCAAGTAATCTTGATAGTATTCTATTCTTCTCTTCTACACGCTCGTCATTTGTAAGCGTGCATTCACTAAGATCATGATAACTCATTCCAACCCCCTTTCTTTCATTTCCTCTAGTTGTGCATAGTATATCTCTAGAGTACACATAACGTCCTTGCAATTATATATCTTCATAGCATCCATGTTCTTAATACTCCATCCCGCGCCCTCGTCTTTCCAGTATACCTCGCGGGTATATTGTCGGGCTAGAAATTGTAACTTGTGTGGAAGCTCTGGCCATAGTTGCTGATGCTGGATCATTGTATCGCGGCATTTCTCTAGCGGGAGCCTAAATCCCAGCATCTCATAGAAATTCGCATCGAAGTTGAAAAAATTCTGGCCGAGCGATGGAACTTCCCAAAGGAGCTTGGCAAGTTTTTTCCATAGCTCGCGGGTCTCTACCGTAGACTCACGAAAGAAATCAAAACTAATACCAAAGTCAGTCCGAGGAGCTAGACCAATTGTAATTGGATACCCTGGGAGAATTTTATAGAACTGAGATGGCTGCGTCTTTGTCGGCGCGCGTGGATAGATTGTCTCAATGTCGTTTGAGATAATCGGGTAGTTGAAAAAAGTATCCAGAATAGCAAGCAATTCGTCAAAGCATTCGAAGTGAATTTTTGGCTCGCGTTTAGGCAATGGCTGCATTGTCTTTGCGTGTGTTTTCCAATACTCCAGCTCACTGGCCGCTTTCGCGAGATCGCAGCTTATGACCACATCGCGAAGTTTCCATTGCTTTACAATATCAATCGGCTCGAATGTTGGAACTACATAATGCTCCCAATCATTCGGCCCGCTCACATTTGTTTGTTTTAATTTAAGTAACGATCCACAATACTTGGATATTTCAGAATCTCGCTCGGGGTTATATTTAGGGCCACGATACTTTGGTTCTAGTTCATGGCATACACCAGATCCTGCGACGCCCAGTGGGATTATTATAGCGGGTTTATGATGCTTCAGATAACAATGCCAATCGCCGCCTGTGGATTTTCCTACGATTGGTAGGTAACAAGTTACATAATAGTCAGGCAGCCCGGCTTCTCGCATCATCTTATCAAAAACATACCCCATAGGGGCGCTGAATAAATAGCCTTTGTCCTCGTCTCCGGGAAGTGGCCTATTAAGCAGCACCCATACAGGGCTGTCAGGGTTTCCGTTATTTGCTATAAATTTATCCAAGATAAAGCCTCTTTACTTGTATGTTATGTCAAGTGCATATGTAGCAAGGATTCGTGCTTGCGCGTGTGACGCTTCGCCAGATTCGATTATTAGTTCGAGTTGATATTTTGAGGGGAGTGGCAGTTCTCGTACTTTAGTTTTCCATTGTTGGAGTTTATCAGGCTTCCTCGACATCGGTAATTTCATCGTCGTCCTCCGCCTCATCTTTGTCCGAAAAATAATTTAAACAATCTTCACAGTTTTGCTCATCCGCTGCTTCTGCTTCAAACACCTCACCACACTCTTCACACTCTTTTATCATACTCTCTCCTTTTTAATTGAAAAAGCTGGGCGGCTGTGGAAGCCCGCCCACATACTTAGTTCGACAAATACGGTTCGATTTCAGGATATTTTGTAAGTGCAGCGAGTAGTGTTTTTTGTCTTGCTATTTGTCTTTCCAGCTCTTTGATACTCACACGAAGTCTAGCAGCTTTTACTGTATCAAACTGTTCAACTTTATCTTCAATATTCAAATTCTTGCTTCCCATGTTATCTCCTTTACTTCCGCTTCAGCAAATCCGCGATATGTCGAATCTTCGGGAACTTGCTTGCACAATCGGGTACAGCACAAATATACCGCTCAACTTTATTCGAGTCCTTACCGTTGTAATTATCCACAGCGATATTAACCTTACCCGAACGCCCAAGCAGCGGGCCAGCATACTTCCATGTATTAGGATCATCGGCCTTATACTTAGCCTTATCTCCATCCCATGAACCCGGAATCCAACTCTCCTTACCGTCCGTCTCCATCGGCAAGCCAAAGCAGTGCACAAAATCAGGCCATGTCCAAGCTCCGCCGGAGTTCAAAGTATCAAATACCTTGCGCCCGGCAAACTCAGGATGCCCAACAATCTCCATGCACGGATTCAGATTGAATGAATCTCCCTTTTTTGATACCTTGACATTGAATCCAACTAGCTTAATATCATACGGGCCGGGGGGAACTACATCCAAACCTTCGAGCTTGTCGTTGCTAACTTTCATTGAAAATCCACTCATTTTTGTACCCTCGTTTTGTTTTATTTTAATTGTTTGTTCGTTTGGTAACTAGCACGGTGGTATGTGCTAAACTTGGTGCGCCTGCTCGGACTCGAACCGAGAGCCGACAAATTATGAGTTTGTTGCTCTTACTAATTGAGCTACAGGCGCAATAAATGGTTAAACTCGTTTTGCTACTTCTCGCGTCATAGGAGTGCTTTCTTATGCTTTGTGAGCATATCTGCGAGATTCGCGGGTTCCGTAGCGTCTAATCTCATTGATGTAGAAGCCATAAAATCACCACTGGGCTGCACAGTAACAATTCGATTACCAGAATAATCAATAGTGATTCTAAAAACATCGTTAAAAAGACTAAGAAGCGAACTAAGGTACTGAGGTTGTACTGTTTTACGTCCTGTATAAGCCTTCTGCTCTTTTGTAGAAGATTGGGCATCTTTTTCATCCATTTCGTGAAATATTGCTATTACGTTTCCAAGCTCGGATAGTCGTCCAATCAAGTATTCCATATACGCGCGATTGCCGTTTATAATATCATAGTGCGATGGGATTTTAACTATCGTCGTTCCCATCTTAACCGTGCGACTCATACTCGGATGTTGCTTTATAAGCTCATGCTCACATGCAACACGCAAGTATGTCATAGAATCCAGAATAAACCATTCTGGTATCGGCTTTCCCTGCTGCTTCAGATATTCAAACATACTAATATCAGTTTCAAAATCACTAATAGCGTGCGGTTGCGCAGGATTCAACTCCTTGTATGTTTTAGCATCTATATCTGTACGTTTGGTTTTTGATATAAAAGATCGTATACTCTCCGAACGATCATCGAAATCTGCCTCGAAGATTGTTCCCGGCGCGGTCATAGCGAACCAACTTTTACCTGCTTTTGGCTCGCCTACAACAGCGATCTTAAACTTAGGCTCCGACTCCAAATCGACAAGCCCTTGGATATTTTCGTATGGCATTTATTTCCCTCTTATTTAATTGTCCATGTTATCCGTATACCAGCATAGCCGCCAGATTTATTTACACGGTATAGAGTCGTATGCAGCCAGTACTTTTTAAACTCTAACTCACCTGGCGCGGCCTCTATTGCCGCCATTATATGCTTACACGATATTTTCGTTGGTTTGGGCAGTTTCGGCATCTTGCTTCTCCATGTTTTCAATCTTCTCTTGTTCTACTGCAATAGCTTGCTCTGTTTCAAATTCCTTATGCAGCAAGCACATATCAGAATCCGCGGTAGCAGTATTCGGACACTGACAATGGTTTTCAAGCATGAAATTACATCTTGGGCCAAGGTTCATATCAATCCTCCACATTTTCTGGGTCCCATGCGGGAGCTATTTTGAAATCACTCTTGAGTACCTGAATCATTGCATCGTTTGTATTCTGGCGATGCAAATTACGATACTGACATTCGTTATGGAACATGTTATTGCAGACGGAAGTATTCCAATCTGCGCGCTCGCCAAGGATTAGCATATCATAAATCTTATGAAATGTACGAAGCTGACGAAGACGATATTGTTCTAGCTGCCAATCTGTTTTGAATACTGGCACCCGCTTGAATCGCTGCAATGGGTCAGAGCACGGTGATATTTGCGCAAAGTTCATCCAAATACGATCAACCTTACGTTGGCCGAGTAGTTCAGGAAAGCTCTTCTTCATTATATTCTGTACCGCGAATATATACCCAGTCATTCCTTCTTGAGGGTCGTAGGAATTTGCTGGGTTTCCTTTGAAGAATGCGGTTGTTTTGTGATCGAGCGGGCCGATAGCATTACCGGAGTCCATTAGGAAGTCAATACGGCCTGTGAGGTAGCAGCGTACTATTGTCTTCGAGCCTAAAGTAAATTGGGGCTCAGGATTGATAAGATCAAAAGCGCCAAGCGGAACCTCCCGCTTTTTCCCAAACGAAATCTCAACTCCAATAACTCTCAGCCTATCAACTTCCGCAGCGAAATGATCCGCATACTGCGCAAGCATATTAATAAATCCATACACGCCCCCAAGCATTTTATACATCTTATGCTCTGAGAACTGTTCGTGCATGTTGTATTCTTGCCATAGTCCGACCGCGAGCTGTAGCCACGATGCGATCTCGAATTTATCGTCGCGTTTGGCGATGTAGAATTCTTCGATCATCTTGTGAAATAAAATCCCAAACTCAAGATTCCAACTCTTATGCAATGGCCTGATATTCGCCATCATTGAAAGTTCAAAAGATGCTTCGCAACTGCGAAAGGTTGCAAGTGCATGGTGGTCGAGGAACATCTCAATTACACCATCTTCTCCACGCTTGAACCAATGATACTTTGATACTGCTTCGCCGATATTCATATTATTTTCCCTTTAGGGTGCTTAGCTCACGATTTAAATACCAGATTGCTTTTTCAATATCAATTATCGCCGTTTCTGTTAGAACATCTTGTCCGTTATTTTGCACTTTCTTCCCTGCTCTGCTGATATACTTCACAGCATTCCCGAGATTATAATTCAATTTCTTAGCTTCGATGAAATCAATCGTTTCAATTCCACCATCGGTATAGTGGGAGGGATAGTTTATTAAGTCCCTAATCGGAGACCAAGCTTGCACATTCTGCGCATTTTTCATAGCCTCTCTAAGGGCTGGTATGCGAGATACACATACTGGACAGTCTTTAGCTTCTTGTTTACTGGACGTACAATAATACGGATCTTCAAAAGTACCAATCCCGCTTATGCTATGATATGTAACTCTCATTTTCTCCTCCTCTTCTTTATAAATATTACCCGGGCAACCAGTATAGGCCATTTTATTTTCTTTTCCCCAGCATATTCAAAATCGCTTCCTGACTCAGTCCCATCTTCGCCAGCTTAGTGATCATCGCCACAGCATCATCCGCGCTCGGAGTTTTATCCTTGACCTTAACACGAGTCTTGCGCTCTGCTGCTCTCGCTTCCTTCTCCTCGCGCTTCTCTCGATCTTCCTGCGATTCATGCTTGATATTAACAATCTTCACGCCCGCGAGCTTATGATACCGCTCTAGCTTCCGCGATTCCCTCTCCATAAGCATCAGCGAAACATTCGCCTTATGATACTCAATAGTCGCTTCAATCTCAGCATCATTCATCTCTGAGATTAGCGTAGATGCGAACAACCAATCATTCCCCATAAGATGTAGACACCTCGCTTGGTACTTTCTTGAGAATGTAACCGAGCCATCCGGTCGGATATGCTCAACCTGCTTCTCGACTATTGTTTCTTTCAGTCTGAAATCAGATATGCAATTAGCGCAGAATCGATTATCAGTAACGGACGCGTAGTGTGCACAATACACAATTTTGCATTTTAAACAAACCTTAGTCTCATCCTTTGCGTCACACTTAACGCATATTGGGATAGTATCAACATCGAACCTCGCCATACTTACTCCTTTTATCTTTCTGGATGTAAAATTTGATGTGCTCTTTGCGCTGATACGCCAATCTCAGCGGCAGTCTCACTCGGAGTGTTATTTGTTGTCGCATAATTATCTATAATCGCAGCCGCCAATGGTATATGCGTTTTCTTCGTAATCTGTTCAAATTCCGCTTCAACACTCGGTAACTTACCGCTGAGAAACTGCTCCAATAAAATCCTGGTCAATACCGATCTGTTGCCAGTATAACGGAGACTCAACTCCGCGTTCTGGTCTTTGAAAATCCGAAATGACGCCAGTTCTGTTTTTCGCCCGGTATTTTTGTGGTATCCATCAAATGCTCGGACTGTTTGTGTTGTTTTCATAGTTTGTGGGGATTCCTTTTATGCGGGTGGCGAGGTAGTGTATTACCCTAGCGACTATAGTCAGTATAGCTCTACCGGACGGTCAGTGTCAAGGTCGATATGGCCCTGATAGATGGCGTATGACGCCCCTAAATCGCCTCATATCAGCGACATACGCCCAGCCGACCCAAACCCCCGCCCCCCGCCCGTCACCCGGCATCGAAGGGCGCATCAAGCCCGGCACGCTCGCCCGGTTCGTAATCGGTAATAGAAAAATCACAAATAGTACAAAGTCTATACGCAGTAAATTCTGGGTTCGCTGCTACATAATCTCTAGCATCGGAGGAGCTACGAAAAATATACAACTGCTTATCGGCGCCTGAAAATCGAATTTTAATTGAATCAAAATCTGGTTCGCATAAGGCAAACATTTTAGACATTTGGCGCCCTCCTATATGAATCTCGAATCGAGTCACAATTTATCAGCACATTAGCAATATGATCCATGCTTACAAACGGCCCATGAAATCTCGTTATCTGATCGAAGCACGGGCTTTCGACGAGCATATCTCCCTTTCCGAGCAACGACTCCGCTCCATACTCGTTAAGTATCGTGCGAGAATCTGCGCCAGTTGGTAGGCGTAGTGCGATTCTAGTTGTGAAATTTGCTTTAATGTCACCAGTGATGATCTTAACACTCGGTCTTTGCGTAGCACATATAACGTGGACTCCAACTGCTCGGCATATTTGAGTGAGCGCCTGTAGTCTGCGGGCGATTCTTTCATAGCCAGCAACTGGTTCCAAGCCAGATTTTGCGAGGCTGTTATCTTCGCCAATAACGTCGGCGAGCTCGTCGATAATAACGACGTAATACGGGAGCGACGTTGGAGAGATTGCATTGTATTCATGAAGGTTTCGTGCTACCCCTTTCATTTTCTCTGTACGCTGACGAACGATTGCCATTAAGCGCGTGAATAATGCGTGCACTTTCTCCACATTATCCGCGACCTCCACGACATGTGGGAGGTCTGCGAATAATGTGAGGTCGAGCTGCTTGGTATCGACGAGCATTAGTTTGAGTTCGTGCTTACTGCGGCTTGCAGCCAGAGCACTAATGATGGCGGAAAGTAATACCGATTTACCTGCTCCAGTGCTGCCCGCGATAAGAATGTGGGGTGACTCGGTAAGGTCGATATGTGCTGCATTACCTTTTGTGTCAACGCCAAGCATAATCGGCAACTTACAAATAGTATCTTGCATAAGAGTATGCAAGCAAACATCATAAGAAACGACATCTCTGCGCGTATTCGGTATCGCAATCGCAATTGAAGCCCCCTTTCGTGTTATTAGTACGCTCGGTGCTCCGACGGCGAGTGCGAGATCTTCTTCGGCACGCATAATCTTAGCAATCGGAACAGCAGCACCGAGACGCATGTAATATGTGGTGACTATTGGCCCCGCCTCAGCGCTCTCGAACGATGCGTTAATACGCAGCGCAGAGAGCTTGAGTGCGAGTTGTGAGAATACAGTTGCTTGTTCTTGAGTTAGTGGCACGCTATCTCCTAGTGCAAATCAGGATGTATATCCCGCATTTTTGATTCTAGTACTCGAACACGAGCGTCTAGTTCTTTAACTCGTTTATATCGCGCAACAGCATTTTGACAAAGAAGAAATAAAACACTTAGTACAAAACGATGCTGTTTTGATATTTTAGAATCTCTTTGCCTTGCTGTTATTTCGCTAAGTGCTTCTGTTGGAGTAACCATATTACCTCCCCTGTAGCTTATCTGCGAAACTCTTGTCCGCAAGCATATATCGAAGCCCCGGGCTAAGATATTTAAACGCTGTACGAAAATTAGACTTCCCGCGCTCAAAACACAGATATATTCCACCTGTGTCGCGAGCGAGTTTTTCCATAAATTCAGCGGCGCGTTCTTGTTTATATCCGTCACTGATATATACAGTATCAACTGGAATCTTTTTGCTTTTAATTGAGTCATATTCCAGTTCGCTATAGCTCTGCGGACAACCATCGCTGAATACGATTGCTCGCGTTAAGCTATTTTTCTTCAGCATCTCTCCGAGCTTCTGCACAAGCGGCGTACCGCCGGTTGCACAAATACTCTTAACCATAATCGCCAAGGCGGGGAGATTGGTGCAAAGCAGCATCGGAGCAGCATTCATCGGATATATAGCTACAGCGGTTTTATTCTGCTCGCAGGAGCGAAGAAATTCCTCGCAGCCCTCGTGTGCGTCCTCGCTCTGTGCGCGTCCCATAGAACCAGAATCATCGAATACTATCCCGATTCTATGCTCCATCTGCGCGGGCTTTAGTTCCTCTCGGATTCCTAGTTCTACTGCAAGCTGTGCTTTTCGTGCGGCCAGCCCAGTTAGAATCCGCCCTTGGCTATTGACTATAGGCTTCTGCCTTACTGCAAGGTCTGACATTTAACGTCCTCCATGTTCGTAGCTTCGATTGCGTATTCAATACCAAGACAAATACCAAAAGCTAAGATTGCAGATTTCGCATCTTTCTTTTGTAGTGACGCAAAAAGTGCGAGCTTGCTTGTAAAGCTAGTCGTTCTGGCTATCGCGGACATATCCTCTAGCTTCATGCTAACATTCGCAAGCCACTCATCGTCCATATTCTGAGTTAGAGAAAGCTCAAATTGTTTATTAAGCCACGCATCTACCTGCTCCGCTGTTATATCTTCGAGTTTCATATATTCTCCTTCGATGTATAAGTACACCATAAAGCACGCCTCGGAGCGTGCTTTGAGCTGCACTTATTCAAACATTACCACTCCCTTTCTTGTCGTTCATGAATTCCCTTAACGTAGCCATATTGTGCTTTGGTTATTCCACGACATTTATTCTTGCAGAGCTTGTTATATAAATCAAGCTCCTCGGTATTCAGTAGATTCACAGACAGCGTCCCGAGCATCGCATACGCGGATTGCTCTTTATAATACCGCTTCCATTGCTTTAGTGCGAATTCCGTCGCGCCCTCGTGCTGCTCGAATAGCGTGCGAGTGCCACGGAATTCTACAGCCCAGTATTTTTGGATTTTATGTAGTTTTAGTTTCAATTCGACCCTCCTGAATTATAAATTGTCCACACACGATTGAGCTCGGACATTTTCGCGCTATCGCCACCAAAATCTGGGTGATATTTCCGCGCTGCTTCTCGATATTTCTTCTTCAGTGCTACAAGCTCCATGCTTGCTATGTCTTCGTGGATTCCGAGCAGAGCCGCAAGCTGGGTTAGAATTGATTCCTTAGTCTCCGCCTTCGGTGCTACGGGCTTGTGATAGAAGTTCTCCGCATAATCCTTTGGTACGTTTACGCCTTGCGCTCCTGCGGACGGCTGCATTACTTTAATATCGAACTGTGAGACTTCGAGAATCTGCTTCAGTGCGGGCCAGTATTCGATGGCGATCTGCCATTTGAATGTCGATGGATCATATTCTCGCGCGGTTGCTGGGATTGCACTTTTGAGAATATCAATCATCGGTTGGATATTATCCTTGAACCATCCGCGCTGTGGGCACGTTATGAAATGCAGCTCTACGATGGTATCGTTGTATAAATATGTTATTCGGACTCGTTTGGGCATAGTTGGTCTCGTTGTACCGGATGGATTATATACTTGTTGAACTTGTTGTGGCCAAGATTTTCCAGTTCGTCTTGGGGCACTAACTATAAATTTAGTTGCGCCTAGCGGCACTCGTGACGCACAGTATGCTTGGGCTTGTGCTGGAGTTATAACAGGCAATAAAAATAATTGTCTTTCTGTGTACTTTTTACCCATATCCTCGCAAAAGTTCCAATTACATTGGTAATGCCAACTTATCTCACCAAGTGCGAGAAACGCGCTCATATTCATACCACATCGCGGGCATTTTGCGGGCATTCCATTACTCAGATACGCCATCTAAATCAACCTCCACTATTCCTCGACAATACGATATGTGGCCGCAGCGTTTCTCAGTGTAGAAGCAGCTTCGGCTGCTGTTTTAGTATTATAACGTCCTACTACTCTCACCCAACGAAGTTCAGGACTCACCCATTCGATATAGAAATACTTTCGCATATATTCTCCTCCACCCTAAACTAAAAATGGCGCACGCCCATTTTACTGAACGTGCGCCTATGTTTACTGCCGTATTACAGATATTACAATCGCTTAGACAGGCTTTGCAGCGGCAAGCGACGCAAACACCTGCGCGATAAGATCGTCCGAAACGCCCATCTTGCGAAGGCCGGCGATCGTTGTTTCCTCTGCGGTGAGCTTGCGTGCCGGAGTCTCCTGCACATCAGTAGTCAGATCGTAAACGCCATTCGTACTCTGGAACGTAAGCTCCGTACCATCGTTATTCGTATCCAGAAGTACAGTACGTACCTTGGCGTCAGCATACGCACTGAGACCACGGTTGATAATGAAAAGTCGCGCGTCAGTATCAGGGTACAACTCTTCAAATCCTGCAAGCGTTCCAATCACAGGGCGCGAAACAGTTTGCTTGAATGCGATAACTTCCTTCCCTGCGTATCCTGCGGCCTCAAGATTCTCAACACGCTTGGAGCTCGTAGTCAGCGCCTTCTTCTGAATTACACCCTTTTCGTCAAGTTCAACAATCGCGGTATAGTTCAGAATCTCGCTAGAGATGGGGAGGGTTGTGAGGGTATTAGGGTCAGTGATAACAGCGGTAGTTGACATTTGTATTATTCTCCTGCGGGATTGCCCGCGTTTCTATTTTGATGCTATTGCGTGCTGCACAATGTATTTAGCTACTATACATTGACGACGGCGCGCGTATGCGATCTAGGTATATTGTTGCACATCACGCGCTGTAGTCAAGATATTTTTAGCGTCAGATTTAATTCTATGGAAAACTCGGATGTGCGATAATATGATGATTACCGCACATCCGAAAGACTGTGTCGAGGGGTAGGGTGAATTTATCCGTCTCCGTTCCCGTCTCCGTCTCCGTCTCCGTCTCCGTCTCCGTTTCCGTCTCCGTATCCGTCTCCGTATCCGTATCCGTATCCGTATCCGTTTCCGTATCCGTATCCGTATCCGTTTCCGTTTCCGTCTCCGTCTCCGTTTCCGTCTCCGTATCCGTCTCCGTATCCGTTTCCGTTTCCGTATCCGTTTCCGTTTCCGTATCCTCTTCCGTATCCGTCTCCGTTTCCGCCATTAATTAGGCTCTCCATATTGCCACACTCTTAATCGAAGCTTCAGCAATTGCTGATACATCAAGAATTTCAATAGCTTGTAGTAATAGTACAGAAGAAACTTCTTCGGGGAACTTGCAGTCTTTTGGTTTTGTCGTGCCAGATTGGGCTAGTTGCGACAGGGATGCTGCTCCAGACCAGCACCAAAGTCTGCGGGCATTTTTAAGTACCACTTCTTGTCCGTTTCTTGAGTGTAAATTTCCAGCGAATACTCCCGCTGTGCATGTACGAACAATTACATATTTTCCAGGTTTCTTAGCTGCCATGTTATTCTCCTATTCTCTATATATATCTATTTGAAGTGTGTTTGGCTGGTTTGTATTTGATTGGATTATTGCGGTGTCTGTGACAGGCCCGCCGGATACTACGCGAGAGATTGTTTTTGTTATTTCATTACGTTGTTGGGGAAGAATTGGGTTGGAGGTTTCGATTTTTATATAATGAACCATTATAACTCCGATCTCCATACGGTTATTTGCTGCTCTAGAAGCTTCGTAGCACAGCCAGAGCCACAGAGGTGCCCGTATTCTTGATAAGCCTTGGTCCAAATATGAAAAGATAATTTTCCGTTGGCTCTATCGTTATCGGATACGATCCAATGATTCGCTGGCCCACGTTCAATCCCGCATACATCGCAGGTTATTTTCTCGGTGATAGCCATGCTATTCCTCCGATGATGCTAGAATAGATTCCGGGCATTCCCATTCGATATCGTCTTCCTCATGCTCTTCGATAACACGAGATGGAGTTCCTTGTACTATATATTCTGGTACGATTTTCTTCCCCCGCACAATCTTTTTGCATACATTTTCACGACTGGTTATATATCTCAGTTCTAAATTATCCCATTTGCGGTCTGGGTAATCTGAGGGAAGTATCTCGACTCTGTATACAAAAGTATCATTATTATATTCTTTCTTGCCGGCGCCTATGGCTTTGTATTCTTCTGGGGCACCAACAATCCAGATGTATTGATTATTAAGTGCCGAAACCGGTGCAGTTGGGTGCTTCTCATAATAATCTATGAGTGCTTTGTACTTGAGTATTTCTTTTTGCTGCGATGTTAGCAGAGTCTTTTCCATATCGCCATCTCCATTGCTTACGTTATTATACTCCAGTGCGCGCCCGATGTGTTAATTCGCATGTTACCTGAGATGTGGTAAGATATTATTCTGGGGCGCCCACGGCGGTATAATCGCCGTATATCTAGCTGCTAATCCTTCGTCAGCTTTAGATTATATTTCTGTGCTAGATTGAATACTGCGTCCTTAGCGTTGCCGCTTGCGGATTCTGGTTCATCAAGCTTCGCTGCTTTGGACTCCGCTGCTCCAGCTTCTAGCATCGCGGTAAATGAATCAAGGCAATCCTTAGTACAGTATTCTGCTGCGTAATCAAGCGGTACGCCATCAGCGAGCGCGGACGCACGCGTAAAATACCGCTCGCAGGAAAAGCATTCGTATTGCGGTTCGGATATATTAGGCATTATATTATGCTTATTCGTTTCCCGGCCAAGGGCCGCTGTAGTGATGCGCACGATGTGGAGCACGGAATATATCATCAGAGGACGCAAGCACAGGATGAACTTTATCCTTCATTACCTCTATCCATGCTTGGGCATCGGTTATGGTATTAAATCCGCGATGGCTTGCAAACGCATTTAAGCAGGTTATGCTCGCTGCGTATTGATTATTAGGAAGCTTGGTTATGCTTGTGTGCATTATATGTCTCCTTAGTTTTTACTCTCATCCCCTTCGTCGTATGGTTGATAGTGATTTTCGCAGACGCTCTGCATGAACCAAGATATGATCTCCCATCGGAAGGCAATAACTGCCCAGACAACGAAGATTGCTGCGGCTGCGTAAACCATGTGGTGCGCGGCGATTACGAGTTGTAGATGGTCGTCAGTCATTATGATCCTTTATTCCCTCATGCTGTTATGCGGAGATGGCCCTGCACGTATGCGTGAATGCTGGAGATAATCATTTGTTCGCCTCCTTATCCATCGGTTGCTGATTCAATAAATCAAAACTCGCTTTATACGTATCAGCACGCGGCGCGGGCGCTGCACGCACACTTGCAACATGCCCCCGCGCTACTCGTGCTATAATCTCCTGGTCCGCGCTAAGCGCGGGCGCGGGCGCTAGCCGCAATGGCTGCGATTCCTGCTTCTCCGCGTGACCCCGCTCGTGCTCAGAATTCGTGCGTTCCATAATTAGTTCAGCCTTCGGCATGTAATCAGGTGCGAATCTACGCACATTAGCACTCTCGCTATACGCTGCTTTATCCTGCCAATTATTCACAGCACGCTGCTTCGATGATACTAAACTCCTAGCGGCACCGATTTCTCTGCGCAATCCTTTTAGTTCAAGCTCTGAATCTATAGTCATTCCAACTACCGCGATATGCGCGAGTTTATTCTTGAACATCTGATTCGCGTAAGCTAGATTCATCTCAGCATTCTCTAACGCTGTTTCGCGCTTTGACATTTCATTTGCGAAATTCATAGCTTTCGTCGGGGCATTGCACATAGTGCTGCGTAGTGCAGCACGCTGCGAATATAGCTTATCAAGTCGGTATTTAAACCCACGACTAGCAAGCAATAATCTACGCTCCGGTTGTAACTCCGCTTCACGATCAAGCTCACGTTGATACAAATACTGAATATCAATAATCTGCTCGTCAATTCGAGCTAGTCGGGTTCTAGATGAGTCTGCCATGTAGTTATGATAGCGTGTTTTGCAAACCGTGTCAAGACCTGTCTTGTCTGCCATCGACCTTTGTTTTCATACACATAGCCGGATGCGCCTCTAGGTGGCGACAGGGGGGGTGTGCCGTATGTGCTATGGCGCCGGGGTCAACCAATATTATAAATTCTCCGCTGCTATTCGATCGTCCTATAGTATTCGTTCGTTCCATAGTTATTATCGTTCCTGTGCTATTGCTTTCTATATATATTATAAAAATATTTTTTTTTAATAATACAAGAGCACTATTTAGCACAGAACTAGAAATAAGCACAGCGAACGAGAATAGCACGAGGAGAGAATCTTAATATAGCATCTCGTCACTCATGCTATCACCGTGCCACCCCCCCTGGTCATACCTAGGGGGGGAAGTCGGTATGTTGTTGATTTGGATAGGGGATATGATGCGAGGGCACCTGGATACTGGTTTGCAGAACTTCAATCACAAGCGCGAGCGGCGCGAGCACTGTACGATTCGAGTGCGTTACGCGCAAATACGCGTGCCGCGCCGATATTATGGCGTAAGCACGCGTACGGTTATTCGAGATTGTTTGCGGCTGCATAGAGCCAGATCAGCGCGAGCTGCGCGTGCAGCGCGCCGGTGCTCATATATCGCGAACGCTATTGCGCGCGTAACGCTCCGCGCTGCTAGTTAGATACCAGAGTACAGCGTAATGCGCGAACTGGCGCGGGTTCAAGTACAGTGCGACTCGTGCTTCATGCTGTAATCGTTCGGCGCTCATCCTTGGCTCAATTATGATCATAGTTTACAGCCTCCCGTTATCTTGTGCGCGACGGAGCAGTACCGCGAGCATATCACCGCTCTTGAGTTGCGCCGCATCGTGCAGTGTAACAACCTTGCGAACGCTAGATTCACGCCGCACGCTAGGGACATACGCGAGCGAATCACAAGCGCGTACCCTACGTTTATTCTCCTCAATCCGCGCCCCCATCTCCGCAATACGGATATACATCGCTTCTGGGTTGTATGGATATTTATTCTCGCTCATAGTGTGTAACCTCCCGCCCGCGCATATCCATGACCTATCAGCATGGGCTGTGCGCGGGAAGCAGGCTACAACCCTGCGAGTACGGCGAGTGATTCCCGCGCCGCTTGCTTGAGATACTCATCCTTACTAATATCCCACTTCGCGCCACGCCTGCTAGAGTTATCGTATATCTCTGCATTGACCTTGGATTCGGCTTCCCGGTACCTCTTAAAATCGCCCTTGATCCGAGCGTTGAACGTGCTCTGCGCAATTGCGCTCTGCGCATCATCATCTTTACCCATCATATACAGCGCAGACTCCTGCGCATCCGTTAGTGTTACTGTGAGTGTAATAGCCATGATATATACTCCTCGCCATACGGCGCCAATCTCGGGCATCTCGTATCTCGCCCGTGTTTTAATTATACTGCACGTGTCAACTCATAGCACAATTATTTTCTACAACTAAAGTTGTATTGACAAGCACTCGCTCCTGTGCTATAGCACGCGCGCCGCTCTCAGTATATACTCTTCAGTATAGATTTAATAGTATAGACTCCCCCCACCCTAAAAAATCTGAATTCGAATTCGCTGGCCGGGGACCACCAATATAAATTTTTAAAAAATTTGACTCTAGCACTATAGCACACGCAGCGCGAAGCGCGACGCAAGCGCGGGGCGGCGCAATGGGGTATTACGCGGTACGAATGGCTGTAATACTCTATTGATATTCTCCCCCTATCTATATATAGTAACCATAGTGCCTGACCTGCGTCGGAGAGGGGCGACAAGAATGAGCGAGTCTAAAATACTACAGAGTCTTGAAGAATTTAAGAACAAGTATGCTTGGGATAAATCCCTACTGACTGGACATTTCGCGCCCTCCGCGCAGGTAGCACCGGAAGCGGATTCTAGTATCGAGGATTATTTACGGGAGGCGCAAGCGGCGCAGCAATCGGACGCGTGGGAGCTTGTGCCTCGGGAGGTGCTGTGATGGGTGTTCATACTCCTGGCCGGCCTTCCGCCCTAAATCCGCATTTGCAAATGACGTACAAGCGGATGATGAAGATCGAGCGGATTGCGAGACTGACACTCGACCCGAGCGGATTTAGCAACGAGCAGATCGCAAACATGCTCGGGTGCAATAAGCAGACGGTTGTGCTAGTGCGGCAGCTTCCAGCATTCCATGCGAAGATCATGGAGATAAAGAGCGGTGTTATCTCTGGGTATGATGCCGCGCTACGCACGAATATAGATAACGCGAGGCAGGAACTTCGGGATATGGTTCCAGTGGCGCTGAATGTTATTAAGAATGCTGCGTTCGGAAAGCTTGGCTCGCAACTCCAGTACAAGGCCGCGCAAGACATACTAGACCGCGAAGGGAATCTAGCGAAGGTATCTAAAAGCAGTGTGAGTGTTGAAGTAGTTCCGAACATGCAGGTTGATCCACTTGTGGCATCAAATTTAATGTCTCTGCTGAGTAACGCGCCGCCGATTCAAGAAATTCCCTGCACAAGCACAGCGAACTCCTTTACTCAAAGCGCAGCCGCCGCTGAAATCAAGCAATACGAACTCGGCGAAATGACGAACGCGGAAACTCTCGACATACTTCTAGACGGAATCGAGCCCGCCAAGCTCCCGAATTAGTTAGCTCTGCGGTACACAGAATCTAAATCTTGCTGAGTGTTCTGGACCCTCACTTAGTAAGTCCCGATACCTGAAGCTGTGTACCGCATCTAACTATAAACTGAGTTTCAATATAAATCTCTTCAGGGTCGGGAGTGCTTCTCAAAGGGTCCCCAAGCGGAGGGACGAAGTCCCGACGCGCGGAGCAGGATCAATTATGAGCTATACCTCAAAAGATCTCCAAGATGTAGCAGCTCAAAATCTAGAATATGAATACAGCGAGACTGGCGGATTATATATACCGCGTGCTGTAACTTCTAGCTGGCGTGTGCTTCCGCCGGTGCATAATGACCCTACGACGCTGCGAATGATTCACCGGCTTAATTCACAAGGCTCGCTATTCTATTTCGCAACACGTGTGCTCGGCAAAACAAGATTCCAGAAGAACCCGAATCCAGATCAGAACTTACACTTTCAAATGTGCAAGGTCGTAGAAAAAGATGGCCTCAAGGAAGTAATTGAAATTCCTCGCGGGCATTTTAAATCCACAGTGTTTACAGAATGCTATAGTATGTGGCGCGCGCTTCCTTTAACTTACGAGGATGAACTTTACATGCGTGCTCTTGGCTACGGCGACCGCTGGATAAAGTGGATGAAGTACGTGCATAATCAGGATATTCGTATCCTGCTTGTATCCGAAGTTATAACGAACGCGTCGAAACTGGGCGTTCGTTTGCAAGGGCATTATCAGAATAATGATCTCTTTAAGTATATTTTCCCTGAGATTCTACCTGATGCAAGTTGCACACAGAATAAAGAATCATTCTGTCAGATGCGCTCGAAGGGTTCAAATGCACAAGGCGAAGGTACTTTCGACTTCATCGGTGTTGGTGGCGCACTTCAATCTCGGCATTATGATATAGTAATCCAAGACGATTTAGTAGGACGCGAAGCATACGAATCTGATGTTACAATGGCGAAAACTATTGAGTATCATAAATATCTAGTAGGCGCGTTCGATGCCGAACAAGACGATGGCGGAAGAGATAATGACGAACTCGTTGTAGGAAATCGCTGGAGTTATAAAGATCTGAATTCCTATTTGCGAAAAGAAGAAACCTATTTCAATTTCACGACCCATTCAGCCTTAGGCGGATGCTGCAATCTACATCCATTCGGTACTCCTATTTTTCCTGAATCCTTTAACTTTGAAAAACTGGCAAGATATAGAAAAAGACTTGGCACGTACATCTTCTCTTGCCAATATCTTAATACTCCGATTAACCCCGCGGAAGTAAAGTTTAAACTCAAGAGTTTACGACGGTTTGAGTTTGTACGAGATAATTCTTTTACATATCAGGATGTAATTCCATTCGATACTAAGGGCCGCACACGTACACGAACGAAAATAAATATCCGGCATAAGGTATTAGACGGTGACGTAGAAGAAGACATTAGCCCACGAAATCTAAAACGCTACATGATAGTTGATCCAAACCATTCAGGAAATGACGGACGGTGCAGACATGCTATCACAGTCACAGGAATCGCAGAAAATCCCAGACGCGTATATCTGCTTGATGTCTGGGCAAAAGCATGTGGAACTGATGAATTTATCGGAGTTATGCTCGATCTTGCCGTCAATGTTTGGAAACTCGACTGTATTTATATGGAGACTATTGCCGCACAGAAGTATCTCAAGTACCACATGGATTACATAATCAAGGAAAAATCCTATAAAGATCCACGATATGCCGCACTTGAGATTAAGGAATTAAAAACTCCCAAGACCGCGAACGCTAAAAAAATGCGTATTGAGGGACTCGGGCCGATATTCAGCCGCGGAGAGTTCTGGATCAACACTGTAGGAATGGAAGAGTTTATCGAGGAATTTGAAGCGTACCCCAGCGGTAAACTTATTGATGTGCTAGACACACTCGGCTACGGCCCACAAGTATGGGACTTCGATACAAACACAGACGAAGTTGAATTTGAGATTCTTCGCCGCAAGGAACAATACAAACGCACGATCCGAAATTCTTCAATGGGGTTTAATTAATATGGCCGAAGATTATATCACTCGTTCCGAGGTGATTGTCTTGATTGATGAGCGCGGCGAGAAGCTATCAGATAAAGTCGATAGTATGCATACTGATCTTACAAAACTCAGTGCTACTATTGGTGTCACGCTAAAGTATATTGCTGGTGGCGTTATGGTCTGGGCATTTAAACAAGTAATAGAATTAGTTCAAACATTCCATCATTAGGGAGAGCGATTATGAGTATTACGAGTATTTTAAAGGATGTAGCGGAGAGTCCTGTGATTATTGCCAAAAAGATCGGCGAGGTATTTACGATTATCGGCAAGGCTGATAAGGTGTTGAGTACCGTAATCACCGAGCAGCCTGAAATTAAGCTGGCGCTGCTCAGCACAGTAAACGGTGCGCTCGCTATTGGCGGTGATATATCAACAGCGATTGCAGCGAAGGGTTTGAATTGGACTGCAGATACTCAGGTTGTCGCTGATGTTGAAGCATATTTCAAGAATACAATCGAAGGGCAGCTTGTTCCGCTGATTGAGAAGTTGTATGCAGACATCGCAGTTGATATTAAAACACCCGTAGCATCAGTAGTGGCTCCTTCAGCCGCAGCAATCGCAGCTGGTATGTCCCCTACGCAAGCAACAAGTTAGGAGATTTTATGGCTAAGTTTACTATATTTCTTACGGAAATTGGTAATTTACCTCACGCATTCTGGGGAGTGCTTATAACATTCTCCTCTATGTTTATCGCAGTACATTACAATATGGCTATCGGTTATTATTTTGCCGGAGTCGGTTCAACACTTCTGGGTATAAAGGGTATTTCAAATGCCAGCAATTCAACCGATCAAAATTAATTTCGGTAAAGATGCCACAGAAGAGATGTGGAAGTGGGTGGAAGAGACAACCTCGTATTGGTACGAGAGGACGAGGAATTTCCGTGAGGTCAAACTAAAGGAGTTCGCCCGTTTGTACAAGGGCACTCCTCTTACGGAGATTCGTGATACTCCTTGGCCCGGAGCTTCTAATATAGAGATTCAGGTTGTAGCAGCAAATTCTGATAATCTTCTATCTCGTGTTATGGCCATGTATATGACTGACCCACTTTGGACAGCTAAGATATACGGAGATATTGAATCCGGCAAGGGCGACGATCAACGCTCTGCCGTTGAAAAATTTCTTGGGAATATGGCTCTTGATCCTGCGGAGCTTGATTTCTACCGCGTTGAGGAAGCATGGTTCTCTTCTACCATTCGTAACGGCACTGGAATTATTAAATTCCCTTGGCTGTATCACGTCGAGACACAGTATGTTTCTACTGGAGATATAGCAGCAGAGGAATCTAAATATGAGATGCGGGATGTTATTCGATTTGATGGCCCTCGTCCTGAGAATGTGCCTCTGAATAAATTCCTCACTGATATTAGTTTTCAGAAACTAGAAGATTCTAAATTCAAATGTCATATTATGACATGCTCGCGTAAGACACTTGAGGATAAGAAAGCACTCAAGTTCTTTTCTGATGAAGATTTGGATAAAATTATCGCTCAGCCGGACCGCTCACAATCGGATGCCCTGCAAAATTATATCGAGCGCCAGCAAGGAATTCAAGATACGGGTTCTGGTTCTCTTGCTGATGAATACGATATTTATGAATGCTGGTATCGGTATCAGCACAACGGGCAGAATCTTAGATTAGTATGCTTGCACCACCCACAGAGTAAGACGCGACTTGCAGCATTTTACAATTACTATCCAGAGAATATGGATATATTTGAGGATGCAAAGTTAGCATACGATGATGACCAGTATTATGGTTATGGTTTTGCTGAGATGTTGAAGTCTTATCAGGATGAAATTTCAGAACTTCATCGGCAGCGAATTAACGCTAAGACACTTAGTAATACGACAGCATTCCGTGTAAATAAGAGTAGCAAGTTGCATTCAATCCTTCAGTTTTATCCTGGTGTTTTAGTACCCGCAGACGAGAAGGAGATTGAGCGGTTAGAAACTGGCAACATCCAAGCTGATAATCTTGATGGCGAGAATCTTTCACTAGCACTAGTCAAAGAGCGTACTGGTATCGATCCAGCAACAGGAGGTACAGGTGGCGGGATTGTCAATAGCAAAAGAGGAATATATAGTAGCCAAGGGACTTTCGCGGTCTTACAACAACAGAATTCTCGAACTGGATTGCGCATGTCCGATATGCGCAGTGCTCACAGCAGAGCCGGTTCAAAGTTTGCAAAGATGTACGCTAGCTTCGGACTTGGAAAAAAGCTCAGGCAATTTGGTGATAACGCAGATGCGCTACGAGAGGCGTTTGAGAATATCAAAACTGGTAAACTTGGACTATCGGTTCGCGCGTCTACGGCATCGATGAATAAGGAATTGGAGAAGCAGAATGATATTATGCTTTCTCAGACTCTTACTCAGTTGTACACACAGGATGCGCAGGTTATTCAAGCATTAGGAACCCCTGGAATTCCTCCAGATCTAGCCCAGTATTACACAGAAGTTCTTCGTGCTAAGCAATCGCTGTATAAAGAAATCGTACAGAATTTCGGCCACGATGATGCAGCAAGATTAATTCCAGTTCCAGCAATTATCAAGCAGGGGAGAAGTAATGAATCTAATGCACAGCAAGGCGCTGGTGGCCAATCCCAACGTTCGCAATCTTTCCCCGGAGGAAGCCCTCAAGCAGTTAATGGAGGCCAAGCCAGCAATCAAGGAGCTATTCCGTCTTCCAGCGGGACAGTTTCTGGTGGAGTACCTACTGGCACAAGCTGATTTGTACAAGGATGAATTTTTTGATAAACAGGATGCTACTCCCGAAGATAAAGCATATCTTCGGGGGCAGCTTCAAGTCTTTGATGATATTATAGGGTTAGTTGCTTTTATGAATGCTTTTAAGGTTTTGCAGATTAATAAATAGGGAGAGGATTATGGGATGGTTTAGACAGAAGGACGGGTCGTTAGCACCCGGAGAAGATAGGGATGGGCTTGCTGATGTTGAATTCAAGCCTGAGAAGTTCAAGGAAGAACTAACTAATACGCTGACTGAAAAGTTTGCAGCCCAGGAAGCTAAGCAAGCTGAAGCAATGAAGCCAATGCAGGAAATGGCAGAGTTGATGAAAGCAGAACGTGCGGAGCGAGCGGCAGCGGAAGCCAGACGTGTTGCGGCGGCTAAGCAAGAAGAGCAGGGAGATTTTAGCGAACGCATGATGCTTGATCCTGAATCTGCGATTGAAGAGAAATTGCAGGGAACGAATAAGGCACTTATGCTTCTAGCTGCTCGTGAAGCGAGGCGTGAGACTCTAGATTCTAAGGAGTATTATCATGGCGCTATTAAAGAGCGTGCTGATGCTTTGATTGAAACACTTCCGCTAGCGCAGCGTTCAAATGCTGGGTCGCTTGAGAATTGCTATAAGATCGCTTGCTTTGATAACCAGAAGGAAATTACCGAGGGCAAGATCAAAGCACGGAATACGAGCGGAATTTTCGAGGGCGGGTCTACAGGAGCACCGAGTGGTTCTGGGAGTGCAGAAGCTCACGATAATCTTAGCGTTGAAGAAAAGCAGATGGCTAAGAATTTCGGTATGAGTGAGAAGGAATGGGGAGCACAAAAACGGGAGATGAGTTATGTCTAATGAGAAGGAAGTTGAAGAGTTTACGGCTGATCTTCGTGCAGATGATTTGAAAGGTGCAGCCCCCGCCAAGCACACAATCGCTAAGCCGCCTCTTGATGTTGCAGATCCCTCCAAGCCACTTACAGCGGCGGATGTACTAAAGCTCTCGCAGCAAATTGAAGCGAATGTGCGCAAGCAGATCGCGGAAGCTAAGTTTGATGCCGGAATGTCAGGACAGATTTTGCCAAAGCGTGTTACTCCGATTTCTGATTTCTCAAATGTAACTCTAGACCAAGTATACGATATCGATTTTCCAATCGAAGCAAAGCCTTTTATGAGTGCCGATGGGCTTGTGGTAAAGCTCAAGGATACGAATTACGAGGCGCGCTGGGTTAATAAAAATCCTCAGCGTATCGGCGAGATGCTGGGAAAAGGCTTCACATATATTTGCCCCTCTGATTTGCATTCTGAAGGGAGTCAAAAAGCAATTGAGCCTTCTCTAGATGCAGAAGGTCATTATACAATCAATGATGTTGTAGCAATGAAGATTGATAAAGCAACATACTACAGAGCACTGCGTTTCGCCCATGAGCGGGCTGTGGGTACAACTAATAATGTAAAACTACACGAGCGCGCAGCAAAAGCAGCTAACACGTATATGCAGCATTCAGATGCTCGGAATGATTTTCAATCAGCATCTAACGAGCGGAAGATGGCGTTTTATTCACCAGATGTAACAATTTAATACTGAGGTTTAAATATGGCTGGACCAAATCTTACATATCATCAGCCCATCTATACGGCGCAGACCACTACTGGTCTGACTCCGCTAACTGGGGCGAATTCTGAACAGTCTGGACAGACTTTTAAGCTCGGAACTCCTGTCCAGCAAAATGCTGGTTTTATTCGAGCGTGGGATGGTGCTACAGTAGCGGCTGCGATTGCTGGATTTAGTCTGACTAATGGATTGAACCTTGGTACAAGCGGTGCAGGCGCTCCGGGCGCTTTTGGGCAGATTGGACCTCCGGGAGCAATTCAGACTTATGGCAATGTTCCTAATCAGCCGGCGGCTTTTAATATTGCTGTAGGCACTCCTATTTCGGACGGTCGTACTCTGTTCGAGTCTGCCGTGGACGATAATATCTTCGAGGCTACTTTTGATAACTCGACTGGTACTGTAGCAGCCAATTATACTCCGACACAGGCAATGATTGGGACACAGTTTGGACTCACAATCGATGCTAGTGGTCAGTGGTATGTTGACGCTGCTAAGACAACTCCGGGTACCAACACAGTAGTAACAATGGTTGGAATTAATCCAATCGACCTCACAGCAACTGGAACTACCTACATCGTAAATGCTCGTGTGCGCTTCCAGGTTCTCTCCTCGGCAGCTCAAATTATCATAGGTTAATAGTACAAAAAGGATATAAATTATGGGAACACAAGTTCGTGGAGCATTTCCTAAACTTATGGCTCCGGGGCTGCATAAAATCTACGTTGATGCACTTGAGACAGAACAGCGCGCTGAAGAGTATCAGGCAGTTTTTAATGTAAAGACCTCGGAATCTGAGTACGAGCAGGACTTGAAGATGGCCGGATTCGGCCCGCTTCAGGAAAAGCCGGAAAATACGCCCGTAGCGTATACACAGATGATTCAGGGTGGAGATAAGCGGTATATTCATCTTACTTACGCGCTTGCTGTTCGTACCTCGAAAGAGCTATGGCAAGATGCTAAGTATGGTGTTATTAAGACCGCTCCTAAAGCTCTGGCTCGTTCGATTCGTTATACTAAGGAAATCGTAGCGTTCAATATCTTTAATCAGGGGTTCTCTAGTAATGTCACTACGACTGATGGAGTATCTCTTTTTAATAACGCTCATCCTCTCCTTGGTGGGCCTAGTGCTACTAGCACCTGGGCTAGTCTTCCAAATCTTATCAGCGCAGCCGGCACTTTCCCTAATCGTCCTGCTACTGATATTGATCTGTCGTTTACTGGTGTGCAGTTGGGCACTACTCAGTTCGAGAGACTAGTAGATTCTCAGGGCTTGCCAATTAATCTGAAGCCGACTAAGGTTTTGATCGCGCCGGAGAATCGTTTCCTCGCGCGTGAGATTTTCGGTTCCAGTGGTAAGCCCGCAACTGATACGAATGACATCAACTCTTTGCTCGGTGAAGATTTGAGTTACATGGTATGCCACTACTTTACAAATGCTGGCCCGTGGTACATGACTGCGGATAAGAAAAATCACTCGCTTACTGTGTTCATGCGGCAGAATCCTGAAGATGAATTTGATGAGGATTTTGATACCGGAGCTATGAAACAGAAGACTACCATGCGTATGTCTGCGGGCGCTACAGATTGGCTCGGAACTTGGGGCAGCAACGGAGCTTAATGCTCGCGGTCTACTGAGCGGAGGTAGACGTGCTATGACCAACACTCTATACAGAGTTCCTTGATTCATAGCACGTCGGCCCCACTAGATTTGGCCCTCTCCCCCGTCTAGTGGGGTTTTAATAGGAGATATTATGGCATTGACGATTTGTGAAGCGATTGCGAAGATGGAAGGGTTTGGGGTTGCGGGTGGGCGTGCGACACGGAATAATAATCCGGGGGATATTGAGTTTGGAGCGTTTGCGCATTCGTTTGGGGCGTTGAGGATTGAGACTATTCCGCCTCCACGGACTCCGAGATTTGCGTATTTTCCAACTGTGGAAGCAGGATTCGCTGCGATGCGCGCGCTGCTGAAACAGCATTATGCTGGGCTTTCGATTGCGGATATGATTTATAAGTATGCTCCTCCGGTGGAGAATAACACGGAAGAGTATATTAGGAATGTCTGTACATGGACAGGACTTACACGAAATATACTTATTGATAATTATCTGTAGGAGGATGTATGAGCTACGGACTTCCTAATAAGCATACGTGGGGCGAGGGAGCATGGGCGTTTTGCTCCCGTTGCGGGGATCGAACTCCGATTAAAGATATGCAATGGCAGCGCGGTAAACTTCTCGATGCGAAATGCTTCGACGCATTCCCGCTACTCGGCCAGATCGACAAAGGTATCACAGACGCTCTCAGCATGATAATCCTCGAACCAGATTTACAGCCGGATCCAAAGTTAACAATGCCTACGCTTGATGGGCAGAATGATGATATATTCATTTAAAGGAGATTTTTGATATGAGTTGGCATGGGCATAGTGATGCTGAAATTATTCATACAAATAGAAAAGAACGTAAACAAGGATTTTATGACCACGGCACTAAAGCATATGATAAACTAAGTGTTGCCGCCGATAATGATCCTAGACCTTTTAAATCAAATAGTCCTTCTATGCGACTAGATAGATTAAATGATAGGAAATTGGGTAATCACGAAGTTTCTGAATCGCAGCAAAAAGAATTTAATAATGAAAACCGTGCTGTTGCGCAAGCTAAGAGTGCTGCTGCATTAGGCCTTAAATATAAAAATACAAATAGGCGGGCACCAGAAGGTGGCCCGGCTAAATAGTCAGGAGCTACAATGGCAAATAACATCAGTGCGAATCCTTGGTATTTGGATACTGCGAGTACGAATCTCGTATGGCCGGGGCGAATTTATATCAAGGATATGATCTGGAATGATCCTATAGCAGCGGCTACGCTTACTGTAAAAGATCAGAATGGGAATATTATTATTAATAAAGTAGCTGCTACAACTGATCCATTTCCTACTGGCACCCTTGGCTGGGTAAATGGTCTGGTAGTAACTGCTATGACCTCCGGCACTCTTTCCGTATTTATCAATAAGTAATAGGATACTAATATGCCCAGCGGACTTCGTAAGACGACAGGAAATCATTTCGAGATCTATTACGAAGAGCCGTGGGGCGGAGTTGCGTCGGATAAGAGTTCGGTGGATATTGCTGAGAATCAGTGTGTTAAGATGGATGGAGTTACGATTAAGAACGGCTTGCTGTGCTACTCGAATATGGCGAGTCAGAATTCTGTCTGGGATTTGGAACTTATACCTCCTAAGGCAGTACCTGAGTATACGTTTATTGTATTACCATTTACGTATACTTTTGTTATCGATACTGCTATAACACTGAATTACGGGCTTTCTAGTATGTATGCCGGTGGAATTCTAACAATTCCAGACTCCTCGATATTCATAGTCGGGCAGATAATCCAACTCGCAGGTCTCGCTACTCCTTGCCCTAATCCCATCACTGATTGTATGCGCGTGACGGTTACTCAGATTATAAACTCAACGCAGGTGCGAGTGCTCAGTGTGCTCGCGACAACTTCAAACCAATTCTCGTGCGCTACGCCCCTTGGTGGTTATACTGGGGTGGAGTATTTTGGCTCTAATCTGTCCGCTCCGCAAACGCCGTATAATGCGACCCTGCCTTTGCTCTCAGCTACTCCTACATTCCTGGACACAGATCCCAGTAGCCCTACTTATAATCAATACAGAGGACTGGAAGTGTTGTGGGATTTTGACGCTGGCCCCGCTTATGTTATTGGCCAAGGAGTACAGTTTACAATCACAGGTTGCGATAATCCAGCATTAGATGGGCTGTATACTTATATTGGCGGTATTACTGTTGGGTATGTTACTGGCTCCGGCGGAGACGACCAACCAGTTCCCGCGCTGCTGCCAAACGGTACGGCAGCGGGGACTTCTGGGACTATTAATTTTCTGAACGTAGATTTACCTATCCCCGCGACTCCGACTGATTATTATGCGGATGCTTACACATCGCTGATTTTTAATGCCTCTAATTTCTTATGTGCTGTAGATCAATATGGGCTTACTTATATCGCGACGCTGCAATCAGATGGTACGATTAAATTCCAATTCGACCAGTTCGCCTCTGGGGGGGCTAGTCTTATATTTGGCGCTCCATCAGCAGTGAAAGTAGTGAATGGGATTGCGTACATTGCGTATTATACTCGAAGTGAGTTATACGCATATACACCGACAGTGTCTTATACTCGCGTATCTACATACACAGCAGGGTTATTTATCGATATATTCGACGAGTATATGATCCAGCTTAATTGCAATTCCGCTGTGGATGGCGTACAGCAGACACTCGTGAGCTGGAGTTCCCCGGATGCGTTTGGTACCTGGGATCCTTCCGTGAATAGAACTGCGGGCTTTAATCTTCTAACCTCGGTCGAGGATTTTATTTCAGGGTTTGTTGCGGTTGATAACGTAGGGTATATATTCAAGCGTACTGGCGTTACTCAGATGACGGCGACAGGCGTAGCGATTGGCCCTTGGGCTTTTACTACGTACTGGAACTCTACTATCGGGCAGGGGCTTGTATTTCCATACACTCTTAAACAGTTTGGGCGTTTTACATTCTTAGCTACGGATAGTGATATTTATGCGTTTTATGGTGGTTCATTTACACCTATTGGATCGCCCGCGCGAACAGCGATCTATAGCAGTTTTAATGTAAACCCTCCACTAGGGGCTTTATCGAATGATCTAGTTACTGGCGGGATTAATATGTACCCGTTTAATGATTTAGATCCGGGTACAGAATATGTATTTATTGCCGCTACAGCAAGCGTGGCTGGTAATGTGGTTTTCTGGTCTTACCAAGCGAACGAGAAGGTTTGGACTACTATCACTAAGTCTATATCTGAGCTACTGTCGGATTATGTCGCAGGGGCTAATTTTGTACAGGTAAATTTCATCAAAACAGCAGCTGTGTATTTGAATCAGTCAAGTGGTGGCGCTGTAACAACGCTTTCGAATTTGCCGGTGATGCTTGTGTATATTAATTTCACGTACACAATACTTGAGATCTCGTATACCAAGACATTTATTTACTATAATCTAGTAAATACTCCTACCGCGGATGTAACTAGTATTACAATACCTCCAGGGAATCTTAATCTGGTATTTCGTGCTGAGGAGATAAAGCTCGGATTTACACGTAAGTGTACGATTCGTAGAGCAGTAGTTAAGGCGTATGGAACTGGTACTCTGGCAGTTAACATTACTGATATTGCCGGTGTAGTCACGTCGCTTGGAACTATTGTACTTGATGGGACTAATAACCAGCGAACATACTATACCCCATATGGAATGGCCACTGTAGAAGCGCCACAGCTTAGTATCACTTCTACGAATTTCAACGGGGCAATTGTTAAAGTAATGCTCGCTGGAACTTACGCAGATGGGGATATAGACTAATGAGAACACTAGTTCCTACTCCTACTATCGAGCAGCACACAGTTAATACGAACTTCGCACTCGTGCTAAATGGTAATGTAAGCCCTGGAAATGGGCTTACATTTGATTCTAATGGGCAACCATTAACGTACAGTACATCGAATCAAAGTGGGATATTGCTTAGGATTGGGGCTGCTGGGAATCCGCACGGCGCGCCTTTTGCCTGGGTCACCTCTAATGCAAATCTTACCGTGCAGCATAATTTGAATAAAGTACCATACGGATTCCATTTAGTATCAAAGAACAAAGCGTGTGATGTGTTTCAAGGAACTATTCTGCCTACGGCAATGAACATAACACTACAATGCACAGACGCAACAGCGGATATTACAGTATTCGTTATGGTATAAGAGGAGAGTAAATGGCGTATCCATATACAATACAGGATTTGCTCTGCGGGATTGGCGCGAGTCCTAGTGCTCCGACTGGTGGCGTTTGGGCGAAGCTGTCACAGCGTGCGGATGTGTTTACGCTCGGAGTGCAGTGGGTTGCGGACGCGGTGCTTGAGTTGAGCCAGAATTATCCATTTCAGGGACTTCAACGTACTACGGCAGCACCAGTGCAAATGACGACCGGAGTATACCAATATCCATTTAGTACATGGGTGAATGCTGGTGATATTCCAGCATTTGGTACCACGGCGAATCCGAAGCTCATCCCAAGCTTTTTTATGTTTTATAACAATCCATTGAATACAACACAGGGATATAATCCTGGTATTGGATTGATGTATAAGACTATTGATTCGCTTGAGCTTATGTTCAGCACTCCGGGTACGCCTGCATATTGGACGCGATTTAATAACCAAGTATTTATCGCACCACAACCCACTAATGCGTATTGGTCATATATGCGGTATCAGATACAGCATCCGTTCTCGAATCCTCCAGTGCTGGCAGATGAGATATTCTTAGATGATGACTGGCGGGAGATTATTGAATATGCAGCGGCATTACGAGGGGCGGGTGATCTGCGAATGTTGGACTATTCAACACAGTATCATAACATACTTTATGGCGACCCTAAAAAACCTGCGGATGTCGGTTTGCTCACTGCCCGTGCCTCGACTATGGAAAACGATATAGTATCAAATCAAGGAATGCGACAAATTCGGCCACTAATGAGGAGATGGTAAATGGCTACACAAGCGACTGTTCCTACAGCAACGGCAGCGTCCGCAACTCCTATTGCTGCTACTATTCCTACTGCGGCTATTCCAGGCACAGCGACCGCGAATGCTCAGACTGCGGCTAATCCATTTGCTCCAGCGGCTGCGGCTGTTCCGACTGGCGCAGCTCCCACTACCGCCGGAGTCGTAGCGCCAAGTACCGCGCAGACTAATGGGATTAATTGGGCGGATGGCTCGAATACTGTGACCGGAGATTTTAAGGACACATACGGCTCAGGTACTGGAACGGCTATTACTAGTGTGCTTCAGAATCTTGGTACCGCGACCGATAGTGCGGTACAGGCTACGATTGCGAATACAAATCTGGAGGCCGGTGAGCAGGCTGCGAATATCACATCTGGAGAAGCGGCTAGTGGCGTGACTGCAAATTCTAGTACGGCAGCGCTGGCCCAAGGCGATTTCTATTCTGGTGTGAATAGCAATCTGCAATCTACAGTCGCGAATATGGAGTTGGGCGAGGAGAATACGCTGCTTGGCGCGCTGACGAATGAGGGTTCTGCGCATGGCTCGGATTCTAGTTTTCTTGGAACGCTCGGAGATGTGCTAGGCGGTGGTATCGTTGGCGACGCTATTAGTTCTGGCGCTAATGCTATTAACAGCACAGGAGCTTCTGGAACCGGGACATTTAGTGAGATTTTGAGCGCGCTAGGATAGGGGATAATAATGGCAGATCAAGTAGCAGTACCAGCAACACCGCAGGTTGCGGATATTACAATACCTGCTGATGCACCTAAACCTGATATGGAGAATATCAGCCAGGCTATGGATTCTGTGGCGAAGCAGTTACAGGCTCCGTTGCCGTCTCCTTATACACAAGGTGCTATTCCGGCAGAGCCTAATATCAAGCCCGTGCGAGAAGCTCCGAATCCGCAGCAAGTACAGCCGATGAATAATACGGCTATGGCTCAGAAGAGTGCTCGAACCGCTAATGGGATTCGTGGGATTCTAGGACTTGTTTCTTCCACGAGTCAGAAGTTTGCACAGAATAAGCAGGACCAGCTCAAGACTAAGCTTGTTGATGTTATGCAGTCGAAACAGCAGATTGAGAATGCGAAGAAAGTGTTGGCTCAAGACCCTAATAATCAGATGGCTAAGGGTGTGCTAGAGGCTAATAGTAAGAAATTGGAGGCTATTCTCAGCGACCCTAAGAATGAGAAGCAGCTGAAGAAAGCACTTGATATTAGCTATGTTGATCCTGAGAAGAATAAAACTCCTGAAGTTAAGGCTGCTGTGGCAGCGGATAAGGAAGTTAAGGGTGCGGGAGCATTCAGTGCGGCGAATCCACAGGAAGCTCAAGTCGCGCAAATGGCACAAGCTCCGCCGAAGTTTGCAGCGCCAGCACAAGCTAATGTAAAATCTACAACTGGAACTCCTGAGGTTATGCAAGCGAATCCCAGAGCAGCGGCGGCGCTGGCGAAAGATACTCCTACGCTTGAGACGAATCCGCAGTATGCGGTCAAGCTTCAGCAGAGGGAAACAGCGCAAAAGCAGATGATGACTCTAGCTCCGCATCTTATTGACGCTAAGGCTAAGGCTGAGTTAGCTGCATATAATGCTGGGAATCAGGCTACTAGATTGCAGTATAAAGCTACAGCTGATATGCAGCTGGCCGCATATAAGGCCACAGCGCAAGCGGATAGGCTTACGTCGAGCGAGAAGACTGCCGCCCAGTTGAAGTACCAAGAAGGAACTAATCAAGTCAGAGCTGTTATGGCCCGTGCTAGGGCGGCAATGGGAGTTACTAATGATCCTAGATTAAATGCTGCCGTCAAGGAAAAAATCGGGCAGGCACAGATATCAACGCTAGCTGGCGAGCTGGATAAAGCTACGGCTGCGCGAGATAATCTAGAGCTACAATATAACGCAACCACTGACGAGGGGCATAAACAACAGCTACAAACAGCTATTGATTTTACAAACTCTTCAATCAAGCAAATCGCAGCACTGAAAGAACAAACAGCGACTAGCTTCTTCCCGGATAGTGTTAAAAAACAGCAAGCAGCAACCCAAACAAATGCTCCGCAGCCTGAACAGCCCTCCGCGCTGAGTCGTTTTTGGAGCTACCTAACCGGCGGCGTAGAAGATGTTCCGACAGAAGGCGATAAGAGTACTCAGGGAGCGCAGAGTAATGGACAACAACCAGCAATCGAACCAGTCGGGAATACCACAGACCAGCCAAGTGAATCCGGCAAAGACGACGGTAGCGAAGACTCCGATCAGTATTGACCATAGTTATATTGCTAAGCTCCCTACGTTTGCGGAGCGTGGTTCTGCTATTGCGAAGCGATTGGAAGATATAAAGGCGAATCCTAAGTATCAGGCGTTGCCAGAAGATCGTAAAACTAAGGTACGAGCGGACTTGTACAATAAGCTCGTACCCGCGTCTTATGCAGGATTTAAGCTTCCAGTCCCGGATAAGGAAACTTGGGTCGCTGCTTCTGGCCGTGATGTTACTATGAACGGTAAGCCGATATCTCAGACGTTTGAAAAAACTAAGGCCGAGGGGGGGCGATCTGATTATTGGCGGCGTAACACGGAAAGCTTTCAGGATATTGAAACAGGATTTAAATCGAGCGCGAATAGTATGTATATGTTCGGGCTAAAAGCTACAAATGCGATGGTTAATGATATATTTGGGCTGGCGGAACATTTTACACATACGCCACATGCTGAGATGCAAAAACTATATAACCAGTTTGATACTCCGAAAGTGCTTGCGACGCAGATTGCGGCGACCAAAGCACGGATGCAAAATTATGATTATTGGTTGCAGACGCATCCGAGAGATACGGTTGTTGGGCGATTGGATAGTAAGCTAGGGGAGGCGTTAGCAACACTGCCGTTGTATGAAGCTATAGATACTGGTATGCTAGCGAAAGCGGGGGTATCTAGGTTTGCCCCGAGTCTTACTACGAAGCTTGCTGCGAGCAAGACTGGTACGTTCGTCGCAAAACGTTTAATGAATGCTAGTGATGGATTTCTTACCAGTCTTGTTACG
>Ga0302200_10000482_pt1 | contig 40245 bp, 37 predicted proteins | sample II_Bog_N3_1_FD_194585 | JGI IMG/M metagenome (GOLD analysis project Ga0302200, IMG submission 194585) | Peat permafrost microbial communities from Stordalen Mire near Abisko, Sweden - II_Bog_N3_1 | ecosystem: Environmental > Terrestrial > Soil > Wetlands > Peat | place: Sweden: Abisko...
GTCGCTCGTTGTACCAGTCAGCTCGCACCTGGGCAGGCAGGTTTGCTCGTCCTCCTTGAAACCCAGCATCGACTGTCCGGCGGCGTCAGCCAGTCGGGGCGAATGAGCGTTTCCCGTGCGCACCAGGGATGCAAGAACCCGGGCCGGGACCTTCTGTCCGCTCCTGACACCGGCTGCTCGCAGTTGCTTAGCCCCCTGCGGAGTCAACGAATAGGCGACCACGCGCTCTCCGTCTTTCGCGAGAATGCTTCCTGCGGCGCCTGACTTGGCTTGATAGAGGGGCATGTTGGGGTTCTCGGGCTCCTAAGCGGCCAGTCCCAGGGACTTGGCCCTGGTCCTGTGTGCGAGTGCCCTTAGTTCAATGGGGAGGTGAAGAATAGTGATTAGGGCCATCTCGTCCGCCTGGCAACCGTGCCCAAAGACAAACAGGTGGTCGCCATAAAGCCGGACGACCGGGGCTGCCTCATTGAAGCTCACCTTGTCCATGTAGTCCCGCAGCCGGCCGCTGCAGTCCGCTTCGCCAAGGCCGAAATAAAACACGCGATCGAGCATCCGCTCAAGGGCGTGGCGGCACCACCCGGTTCTTTCCTTGGCCCTTTGTACGGCGTGTTGGGTGGGTATGAGCTTGATCACGCCGTGGATTATACTCGACCCCCTGGGACATAGGTGGTCCCAGGGTTGAACGGTGGAATAACTCCTTTGAATCCAGGCCGGAATTGGCTCGGACAGTCTATGTCCTATCCCCCATGCGATGATGTAAGCGTTGGATAACGGCATCCCGCCGGGACTCCCAATAATCACCATGGAAAACAAGACCTCTCCCTTGAAGACAATCCGTCCCCTCCGCTCACCGGTGCGCTCCCTCGGCGCCGCCCTGTTCGATACCGGTCTCCGCGTCCGTGACGAGTACGACGAACTGGTCCTTGATCAGCGCGACTACAGCCTCCGCGTGCAGACCTTGGCCAAGACATCGGGCTGGACGATCCGCTGCCACGTCTCCGTATCCGAACTCGGGTTCGTGCCGGGCTCCCTTGGGCTTTTCAGCGAGATAGCCATGGAAGGCTATCCCGTCGTAGGGATCGGGGCCTCCCGTGGACGCATCTCGTGTGACTTTGAATGGTTCCACCCCGAAGGCGTCGAATGGAGGATTTCCGCCGAAAGATGCCAGGGATTGGTGGACCGGGTCCTTGGTGCGCGATCCGTTGGACCGATTCGGAAGCCCGTGCGCCGCGTGCCCGGGCATGGAACGGACCTGAGGTCTGCCGCCTAGCGCCGTTGTGGATTACGGCTTATACAAGCCGGACACAGCCTTGGCGTTGACCTTTACGCTGGCGCGGAGTTCCTCTGGTTCAATGACCTCGGCAGCCGGGCCCCAGCCGAGGATCCACCGCTCGATCTCCTCGAGGCTGTCGAGTCTAAGGGTAAACTCGAGGCCTCCGTCGGACAGGTCCTTTGTCTCAAGGGTTTCGTGCCACAGTCTTTCCTTGATGAGTCCCGTTACGTCCGGCTTGAAGCGGACAACCACCTTGTAGTCGCCTTTGCCCACGTAGGCGCCGAACGATTTCGAGAAATGCTTCTCAGGTGAAAAATCGTCCGGCTTCTTGAACTTCTTTGTCGTGACCGTCAGCGACTGCATGCGCACAACTGCAAAGTTACGAAGGTCCTTTCGGGCCAGATCGTAGGCCACCAGATACCAGGAGTTTGCCCGGTTCGCCAAATGGAAGGGTTGGACACGCCGCCTCTCGGGTTCGGCACCCGGTTTTGTATAGTCGAACTCCACCTCCAGACACTGCATCACGGCCCTCGAGAGGCCTCCAAACAGCTTCAGGTCGGCCTTGCTGAGGCCCTGATGGTGGAAGGATACGCTGTCCAGGCTGCCGGTTGCGGAAAAGCTCACATGGTCATGCAATCCTGCGGAAAGCTTCGCGAATGCATGGGCGAGTTGATCGTGATAGGGCGTTCCCTTGTATTGCTCTAGGGCCTTCTGGGCCACGAGGAGCGCCAGAAGCTCGCCCTCGCTCACCTGGACCGTGGGGAAGCTCTTGACGGGGTAGGAGTACCGCCAGGAATACGTCTGGGGGTCATATTCGACCGGCAGGTCGAGCTGGTCCTTCATGAAGGCCAGATCCCTCATGATGGTCTTGGTTGAGACCTCGAGCTTCGCCGCCAGCTTGGAGCAGTTGGTGAGGTGGCCATCCTGCAGCTCCTCGTGGATCCTCATCATCCGGGCAAGGGGCGGGCGCGAGGAGGGCAGGGCGCTTTTCGCTGGCATAGGACAGATTACGTCCGAGGATGGCGCTAGAATGCAACCTTGAAGGCCCGGAGGCGCACCATGACAACACTGACCCCACGACTTTCCTCTGCCCTCGCCTATGCGGTCACGGTCCATGCGGGGCAGGTCAGAAAAGGCACCGATATACCCTATGTCTCGCATCTGCTAGGGGTTGCCTCCATCGCTCTCGACCACGGGGCCACCGAGGACGAGGCGGTAGCAGCCCTGCTGCATGATGCTCCGGAGGATGCCGGAGGGGCGCCGATCCTTGACGAGATACGCAACCGGTTCGGTCCAGCCGTTTCAGAGATCGTGGCGGGCTGCTCGGACACATTCGAGACGCCCAAGCCGCCTTGGCGCCATCGCAAGGAGGCCTACATTGCCCATCTTGAGGGTGCGTCCTCGTCGGTCCTGCTGGTCTCGGCCGCCGACAAGCTGCACAACGTCCGCTCTATCACGTCCGACTACAGGGAGATCGGCGAGGCGCTTTGGGGACGGTTCACCGGTGGGAGGGAGGGAACCCTCTGGTACTACAGGAGCCTTGCCGACTCGTTCCTTAGGCTGAGCCGAAACCGCCTGGCCTCCGAGCTGGACCTTGCGGTTCGGGAGCTCGAGGATCTGGCTGCCGTTAGGTAGCCGCCGGCTTCACCACAGCCGGTACGACGGATGGAGCGTACTGTGGAACGGTGACTCTATGGTCCCCGATTTGCCGGTTTACTTTTCGTGTCACCTTCTATTTCCGCCCCAGCTTGGGCGGTGTACTCTCGATTTCAACGGCCTGAACCTCCGCGACGGCGTCGAGCGGTGGCCGAGCGTCTTTCTTCTTCCGCTGCCATACGACGAAACAGACGCTGCCGACCCACGTCGGCAGCATGTCGAGACCGGGTATCACTTCGACGACGAATGTCGGCAGGAATATCCAATGAAATCCCAGCAGCCTGGTCATTATTCCAAATACGATAATATCCACAAACCCCGCTCCCAGCTCGCTTGCGGGCGCTCCGAGAACCGTGGCCTCGGCAGCGGTGATTGGAAGCTCAAGCAAGTCCGCGACCACGGCCACGGCAAACGCGGCGATGATTCGGTTTCTGGTTAATTCGGGTTTTCTCACGGCAATGCTGGCGTTTCTTTCTGGTTGTTTGGGTGTTTCTCCCATCGCGTCAACAGCTCTGGGTTCATTGGTGGAACCACTGATGGAGGTCTAGAGGCAGCCTGTTGCAGCGACGGAGGGACGAATGTTTCGGGCTGGACGGCGCCTTGTATAGCAGCATTTGGGACCTCAGGCGTGGGACTTGGACAGTGCAACAAAAGTCGCGGAACGGCGCACTCAATAAAGACCGTGCAATCGCTCTAATATATATTATTTAGTCGCATAGTACAGAAATCGAAAAGCATCGATTAAAACCGAAAAATACTTGAATAGGGCCGCGTTCGACCGATGATCTAAAACGACATCACGCTTGGGCGAACCCCAAGCCTACCTGGGCGATTCAGCGGAAGCTGAAGGCGCAGTTTCGTCACCCGCAGCGATGTGGAATACCAGGCTGCCCCGCAAGGGGCAGAACACTATGCGACTAAAGTAAGTGCCCGCCGGACTCGAAAGAGTTCGGCGGGTCTGTTTAGACGACGGTCAGGTTTCTCGTCGGCGATTTTTCGAGCAGGCGATCGAGGCACTTACGAAGTACACCGGCTGCGAATACCACTATGAGTCGTGACTGCTTGGGCGGATCGATGCTACGTTGGAAACCATGAGAAACGTAAAGAAAGTAGAACTCTCCGAATCCATCGAACACAAAAACTTCAAGCACTGGCTCAGTTGCTTTGACCGCGACCTTAAGAAAGCTTGGAAGAAGAAATCGGGCCAAGATCCGGTCCAAGCCGAACTCAACGACCCGCTGACCGACGAGATATTGGACCTTAATTGCGTCAAAGAGCGTTTAAGCCGTATCTTTCAAATATTTCAGCAAGAGCTTTCGTCGGAACTGGAGCCAACACTTTTATTGGTGGTTTTGTCTTGGGAGGTACAACGTCCCGTACTTTGCTCATACGAGCAACCGGTCCGACGCTTGCATATTTCAATCTATCCGGAGTGCTTCCGGACCCACAGATCACGTTAATCCAAAATGTACCGGGTTGAAGATCGAAAAATTCAATGGCCTCGAGTTTTAAGTCACAGAACATGGCAGAAATGGGTTTTGAATCTTGGGAGTGCCCATATTGCCGCGAGATGATAAATAAGAGTACGAAGACAGTTGATCACATCATCCCTAGAAAGCACGGCGGCGCGATAAAGGACCAACGAAACGTAATCTGGGCATGTGCGATTTGTAATCATCGGATAAAGAAAGAGGGCCTTTTTGGTTTGCCATCATATTATTCCGGTCGTTTTTCGCCAATTGTGGAAGACGGCGAGATTAGATATGTAATTAAGGACCCAGTAGTCAGGAGGTATTATATAGAGATCGCTGGATTCAATATCCGGTTGATTAAGTATACCTTCGATCCTCCGAATTAGACCCGAATGTGCCACACCCAACCAAATTGGACTGCCTCGCCTCTGCGAACTGATAGCAACACGCGTCCTCACAGGGCCTTCGATACAAGCTGTTAAACCTTCCCAAGAGTCACAAGAAAGCTCCACCTGACTCGTCCTACTGCAATGGGCTGAAAATGATCGAACCTCGCAGAAATTGTTCACGGAACAAACGATCATCGTTGCTGCAGAACGAGCGCCCGTGCTGCTTTCCGCAACCGATGATAATCCAGCAAACTGAACGAGCCGCGAAATGCGGGTCGCAATAATTCTCCTGACTGTGCTAACTACCAGATCATAGACACACGATAAGCGCATAAATGGGTAACACTCCAATGAAACAAGGAGTGTTACCATGGACGAGAAAGAAGAGGTAGAGAAGGCAGTAAAACGCGGGAGCCGAACCGGCTCCCGCTCGAAACGCTACACGTACGACGAGAAGCTGCGTGCCGTGAAGCTGCACGCTGAGGAGGGCTTCAGCGGGGAGCTGGTGTGCGCCGAGACCGGGGTGAGCGCGAGCTCGCTGATAAAGTGGTCGAAGCGGTACCGGGAGGAGGGGGAGATGGGGTTGCGCAGGCAGGCGACGCCCCGGCCGGGGCGTCGCCTGCCCGGCCCTGTAAAGGACAAGATCCTGGAGCTAAAGCGGGGAAACCCGTTCTTCGGGGTGAAACGGATCGCCGACGGCCTCCGCCGTTGGTTTTTCCTGGAGGCGAGCCCGGAGACGGTCCGAAAGACGCTCCACGAGGCGGACCTGATGAACGAGCGGGTGAAAGCCCGCCGAAACATGGTGCGACCGCGGTACTTTGAACGGGCGACACCGAACCAGATGTGGCAGAGCGACATCTTCACGTTCAAGCTCGGCGGAAAGTACGCCTACGTGGTGGCGTTCCTGGATGACTACTCGCGCTACGTGGTGAACCTGGAGCTCTTTCGGAGCGCCACGGCGGTGGCGGTTATCGAAACCTACCGGGTGGCGGTCGGGGAATACTCCGTTCCGAAGGAGATGCTGACGGACCGTGGGCCGCAGTACATGAACTGGCGGGGCAAGAGCCGCTTTGCGGCCGAGCTCATGAAGGACCGCGTGGCGCACCTGGTGTCGCGGCCCCAGCACCCGATGACACTCGGCAAAGTGGAGCGCTTCTGGGCGACCATGTGGCAGGAGTTTTTGGTGCGGGCCCAGTTTGACTCCTTCGAGTCAGCCCGGGACCGGCTAAAGCTCTGGGTCAAATACTACAACCATCGCCGGCCCCACCAGGGGATCGGCGGGCTCTGCCCCGCGGATCGATTCTTTGAGATCCAGGGGGAGGTGAAGAAGACGATACAGGCCGGGATCCAGGAGAACCTCCTGGAGATGGCCTTGAGAGGGCAGCCGAAGGCGCCCTTTTACCTGATCGGGCGGATGGAGGGCCAGTCGGTGGTCCTCAAGGCGGAGAAGGGAAAACTCAAACTGAGCGTGGACGACAAGGAGATGATCTATGACATCGAAAAAGGAACAAACGGTACCGGAAAAACCGAAACGCAAGCGGGCGCCGTCAGTGGCGTCGGCTCACACAGCCTCGGAGAAAGCCCAGGCGGTGCTAGCGATATGGACGGAGCGGGTGAAGACCTCGGAGGTGATGAGGACCATCGGGGTCCCCTATATCACGCTCCAGCAGTGGCAGGAGCGGGCAATGGAGGGGATGCTGCAGGCGTTGGAGCCCCGGGTGAACCTGGCGGACGGGGCGGCCTTGTCGCCCCGGATCCGGGCGCTCCTGGACAAGAGGCAGCAGCAGATCGGCAAGGAGCGGCTGACTCGGCGGCTGGAGGAACTCCAGGAGGTTGCCCCGCCCGAGAAAACCCCCTCAGATCCATGAGTAATGAGCACGGATCCGAAGGCGCTTCTGCGCACCGAGATGATCGTGAAGGTGCGGGCGGGGCTGATGACGGCGACGGCGGCTGCGGAGACCCTTGGGGTGTCCCGCAAGACCTACTACAAGTGGGAGAAACGGGGCCTGCAGGCGATGCTGGCGGCCGGACAGAACGAGACGTCGGGGCGGCCGTCCAAGGAGGAGGCCGCGGAGGTGAGGGCGCTTCGCCGAAAGGTGAAGAGCCTCTCGGCGAAGCTCGAGCACATGGCGGAGACGGCGGATTTGCGCCTGATGCTCCGGCTCTTGGAGCGCCGGGACGCTAAAAAAAAGCCGACGGAATTAGACGAATAGTCGCCATGATCACCGATCTGCAGAACCGGACTCACGCCAGCACGCGCGAGATAAGTGACGCCGTGGGTCTGGGCTACCAGACGCTGCTGAGATGGCGCCGGCGGGTGAGCGGAGGGAAGCCTCCGCTCACCCCTCCGGGGCCAAAGAAAACGGGGCCGTTGCCGCTCGAGGAGGTCCGCCGGGAAATAGAGGCCTTAAGGCACGGGACCAAACGCACGCGGGGCATCTGCGCGCTCCAGGTGCGCTACCAATCCGTCATCTCCCGGCGCAGCGTATCGAAGCTGGCTCTTGAGGAGCGCAACAAGCGCAACCTTGAGCGCCGAAAAATAAGCAAGCGGGTGGCGTGGAAGGAACCAAACCTGGCCTGGGCCATAGACGGTACGGAACGGGGCAAGGACGAGCAGGGCCAGACGCTCTACGTCCACGCGGTGCAGGATCTATGCACCAAGTATCGTTTTGCTCCCATGGTTGCCGTGGAGAGCAAGGGTGAGGCGGTTGCCCGCCATCTGGAGGAGCTCTTCCAAAAACACGGGGCGCCGCTCTTCCTGAAACGCGACAACGGGAGCCCACTAAACCACGAGGCCGTCGACCGCGTCCTCGCTGATCACGGGGTCATCCCGCTCAACAGTCCCGCCTATTATCCAAAATACAACGGGGCGATCGAAAGGGGCATCCGGGAGATGAAGGAGGCCCTCGGGGAATGCCTGCCGCAGGCCATCCGCTGGCAGCCAGAACAGATCCGGCCCTACATCCTCGCCGTGCATCATACCCTAAACTGCAGGCCGCGCCGGAGCCTACATGGGCACACGGCATGCGAGGCCTATCAACACCAACCGAGGCACCGCTATAACCGGCGCGACAGGCTGGCCACTTTTGGGTGGATACGCGTCCACGCAATAGACAGGATCCAACAACTGGAGAAGATCGATCACCGAAGCTTAAACGCCGCCTGGCGCCACGCTGCGGAAACCTGGCTTCGCTGCCAGGGCCTGATCACCGTCTCCATCAACAAAAAAGTGTTACCCAATTATCCGCTAAAATATGCCTATAATTAGGTTGGTAGCACACTCGTTAGGGCCACAATTAGATGATCAAGATCGACAAGCTCAGCTATCGAACCAGCTTCGGCCGCAGTGTCTTCGACAAGGCAAGCGTTTGTTTTGCCACCGGCGGCATTTGCGGGCTTATCGGCATGAACGGATCCGGTAAGAGCACCTTACTACGTTTGATCGCGAGTAGAGATGTGTCTAAATATGCTTCGAACGTTGAGTACGGCAATGGAGACTGCAGTGTATTTTACTTTCCGCAAAGAAACGATATTCACAGCCAGCTCTTAGTTGGTGAGGTTATCACTTTTTTAACCTCATTGAGTGGCTCCGGTGATTTCGTCGCAAACAACTACTGGGATATTTGCGGAGTGTCGCTAGCCGCAAGAATTGGCAACATATGGAAGCGACCTTTTCGAACACTGAGTGGAGGGGAGAAACAAGTCATATTGGTTTCTATAGCTCTAGCTGTCGCTGGCGATTACGCGCTGTTGGATGAGCCATTCAATGGTCTGGATCCATTGGCTCGCGACACCATATGGCAGCTAATGGAAAATGCTGCAGCTCGGGGCCGAGGCATCGTGGTGGCGACTCATATCCTGGAGGAACTCGGCGAACATCAGACCTCGATTTGCCTAATAAATAGGGGTCTGATATTTGTCTTTCCCGATGCAACGAGTTTTAGGACCTCGTTTGGTGGGCGGACTATGAGCGAAGCATTTAAGAAAACCTATCTTAATCGGGAAGGATATTCGTCCCAACCAAAGCAACCTTAAGACGAAAGCGGCTATAAGTATGAAGCTAAAATTATTGGTCTGGATTCTTATAATTGGCAATTGCGCAACCCTCGTTGCCTATTTGCAACTCCGTAAGCATACATCCTGGGCGCAACAGGAACCGCGCGCGTTTGCTACGAAGCCAATCGGTGGCGTCGCAACGCCTCAGACACATAAAGGAAATTCCCCTGCAAAGGGTAGTCAGGACGATTTTGAGCCAGCAACTGTCGGACTAAAGGATCTGAGGTGGTCCCCAAAAGTTGGACAGGTCGGATCGTTAAGTCCAAACCAGAAATACGATCCCGCAAATGTCCACGAAACGACGTCAGCATAACCCTGAATTCAAAGCGAAAGTTGCTCTAGAGGCCCTGAAGGGCATCGAGCCTGTACATGCCATAGCGGCAAAGTACCAGGTGCATCCTGTGCAGGTGAGCCAATGGAAGAAAGAGCTTTTGGAGCGACTCCCTGGGGTGTTTGCCACGAAGCCACCGCCGAGCGTTGCGGAGTCGGCGGCTAAAGAAGACCGCCTGTATAGGAAAATAGGCCAACTCGAGGTAGAACTCGACTGGCTTAAAAAAAAATCAGAGGAGCTCAATGGCTGAGAGACGAAAGATGCTCGATCCCGACCATCCGAGGATCTCAAGGGCGCGGCAGTGCAGGCTGCTCGGCTTGCCGCGCTCGACCTCCTATCACCGACCGAAGCCGAGGTCGGCGACGGAGTTGCGGCTTATGCGGGTGATTGACGAGACGTACATGGCCTATCCGTTCTTCGGATCTCGTCAGATGACCCGGTGGCTGCGCCGGCAGGGCTACCCCGTCAATCGCAAGAGGGTGCAGCGGCTGATGCTGCTCATGGGCTTGGAGGCCATCTACCAGAAGCCAAATCTCTCCAGGCCCCATCCCCGGAACCTCATCTATCCGTATCTGCTGCGCCACGTGAAGGTAAACCGAGCAAATCAGGTTTTTGCCACGGACGTTACCTACGTGCCGATCCAGGGCGGGTTCATTTACCTGTGTGCAGTGATCGACTGGTACAGCCGTGCCGTACTGGCCTGGGAGCTGTCGAACACGCTGGACGCCACCTTCTGTGCGAACGCGATGCAGCGGGCGATTGCCATGTACGGTGTGCCAGAAATCGTGAACACCGACCAGGGCACCCAATTTACGTCGGCGGAGTTTACGGGCCTGCTGCTCAAGCTCGGCGTAAAGATCTCTATGGATGGCAGGGGTCGATGCCTCGACAATGTCTTCGTAGAGCGCCTATGGCGGACCGTGAAATACGACGAGATTTACCTGAAAAGCTATCGCTCCCAGATCGAAGCCTACACCAACCTAGACACCTTCTTCCGGTTCTATAACGAGGAGCGGCCGCACAGCGCCTTCGGCAACGCCAGCCCCTTGACTCCGATGGAAGTCTACCGCGGGGCAGAACCGATCGCCGTCAACCAATGAGACGCTCCGAGTCCATCGCTGATTGGTCGCCTCCTGCGGCAGGCTTTATAGCCCCTTTCCTCGGAGGCGACCAATCAGCTTGCTCTCACCGCGTATGTCTTAATCAATTTACTCGGTCCACTTGTCCAACCAACGGGGTCCACCTCAATCCAAACGCTTCGATAATGGCGTTGCTTAACAATCCAGCTACGGTGTCTTTGGCCCTCGATTCCTTCAAATCTCTTCAGTGGAAATTGTATGGAGACCTTTTCGGAAAACTCCATCTTACAAGCGCTCAATTGAATCAATTGCAGACGCTCATAGCAGAACACGACGCCGAAATTTTTACTGCCAATTACCAGGCGAAGTTGGCTCAGCTTCCTATCGACACGAACCAATTAAATCAAATAAATCAAAACTTTGCTCAACAAGTAACCGCTGCTCTCGGAGAAACAGCGGGAACAATAATGGCTGACGCAGTTAATAACCCATTCGCGTGGCGCGATGTGACAGATTTGGAAGGACGTTTATCGGCGTCAGATGTTCCATCCCTCAATTTAGACGCACTTGGTACAGTCCTGACGGCCATCAAGGATAACGGTCAGATAATTCCCACAACCACTGATGCACAAGCCCAAGAGGCATTCATTCAATCGAAAGTACAAAATAATAATAACGTCCTCGCAGCGACTGCACCAATCTTAAACCCAGAGCAGCAGGCCATCCTCATGCAAAAGCTTAACGACAACATAGCAAAAATCAATTTTTACTGGTCTAGATTGAGTGTGCCACCGCTATCCCCGACTAAATAGTTGGCCGGTGCATCTTCGGCTTCGAGCGAAGGCTTGTTACTAGTAATGATCCAGTCCAGCAAATATAGCTTCGGTCTCTGAACGTATATCATATCCAGTATTTAGATATTGCACATGCACATTTTTTGCTCGTTTTGCATATTCTTCCCAGAGATGACGGAAACCAAATGCGTCAAGGCTAGGAAGAAACAGGACTGCTGGGCTACCTGTTATTATGTCTTCGCGAACAGGACCCGTAGGGCAGACGATTACCTTTCTGAGGGTCGCAACCGTCACCGGCACCGTTTCTATTCGTGCGCCTAAAATAATGAGCACATTACTTTCGTATTTATCTGGAACGGCGAACGGCGGGTAAATAATTAACTCGTGCATCGACGCCTTCGACTTCAGTAGCGCTTTTCGTACCTCACGGCCATAGAAACTCCCAAGCACCTGATAATCACATAACATTGTGCACCTTGAAGCGTGTTGAGCGGCCAACGTCAGGGATACGCCGCCATCCGAAAGGCGTTGCACCCTGTAGGGTGAACGCGCCTGCAACACGCCACCGCACACCCAACAACTCAACAGAATTACTCCTCCGCCAAGGAAAGAAATGAAAGCCAATTTTAGATTCAGCAGCCATGATTGTGTCCGGAGAGCGACAATTGCCGCGATAACGATGAGCACGAGCGGGATCCATATTACAGACGGTACAATCCAAAGCGTGGTAAATATGGACGAGACAGCAAAGCCGACCAGGCACGACCCGCTTGCCGCGGAGATACTATGAGCACCATTGTTGAAAAATGTAAGTGTCGAAGCGATTAACAATATAAGCACCAGAAATAGCGACGGCAGTCCGCGCTCTACACCCAAATGTAGATATGAATTGACCATTCCATAGTGGATAGTCGCCGCGTTTAGCGGCTGCATCCATTGAACATATGCATTGCCCGACATACCTCGACCCCAACCGTTAAATGGAGACGCGCTAATCAATTTTAAACCCCCTTCCCAGACTTCGATGCGATGGTCTACGGAAGCGTCCCCAGGAATTGCCATAAATCTAGAAAACATCCCCGAACAGGCGAAAATCAGAGCGTAAAGAAATAGCCTGCTGAACGCCGCTGCGATGCGCCGTCTGTCTTGGAAACGTCGTTTAAAATCACCTTTTCCCGATGCTAAGTATACCACTGTGGTAATTGCTAATGAGACAGCTCCTCCGCGCGAGAGTGTTAATGCCAATCCTACGACTGCGAGGCATTCAAGCGCGAAGGTGGCGCACAGGAGGATTGGGATCCTTTTACAAGCTCCGATATGCGAAATGTCATACAACGGCCAAATGAAGGGTATCAAGCAGGTGAGAAAAGCTGCCGCATGGTTGGGGTTATCCCAAAAGAATCCGACGCGCTGAATTCCGTGAAAACTGTAGTATGACGTAGGAATGATTCTGTCGGTCTATGGCTTTGCCGAAACTCGTATCACGACACTTAAGTCATAAAATCAATAAATACCGCGGGCGTCTATCTTAGATCGAGAGTCGCGTTGATACCCAACAGATAGGATACCAGCCAGCCTCCGAAAGATTGTATCTCGAAAACAACCTCTTCACAAAACACAACGTCATGAGCCTGAAGAAATTTCTCGTTGCTATAGCCTTCACAGCGTTTCTCGGCATTGTTGTCATCTCGGTCGTTGAGATAGGCCGTCTCCACGGACGTGTTGTTGAGCTCCAATCCCAATGCGAGGTTCTTTCGCGCAAGATTGAGGAGGATAAGATCGAGAAAGTAAATTCGGAAGGTATTGAAATTGAGATTGCAACGATGTTGATACGCAATGTGTCTACCAATCTTCTCGTGGATGCTCGACAGCACCCCAATGTTGCGCAAGAGCGAGCCAGGGCGATAGGTTTGCAGCTTGCAGGCTTGCTGAATGATCCCAAAATCTTGGGTTTGTTGCATGATCTGCAGGCGAATCGAATGAGCGAGCGCTATGCTTTGCTTTTTTCGAAACTTAAATTAGATGAAGTAACTCTAAAGAAATTTGAGAACTTGTTGGTTCAACGTCAGGTAAATCTGACAACTGCGATTATCAAAACAGCCGACCCCTCACCTTTTAAGGGCGGTCCAGCCTCGAACATGAATTATTTTCGGCGAAGAATGGAATTTGCCGAATCGGAGAATGACTCGCAAATTAAAACCTTAATTGGCCAAGACAATTTTGCCGCTTACGAGCAATTCGAGAGAACAGCTCCGCAACGGAATGCTGCCGTTTTACTTCAGCAAGTCTTTGAATATACAAAAAACCCATTAACAAATGCCCAATTTTATTCTCTGCTCCAGAGTCTAATCCAGACCTCGAGCCCCGAGTCCCCATATGGTGTAGGCGTTCCATTTGGAGCAGGTTTGTGGGATTCCCTTCCTCCGATCGCATTTATTTCGGATAAGTGCATCGAACTTTGCCGCGGGTTTTTGGTACCGTCTCAAATCTCGGCGATGAAGCAGCTCCGAGAGCTTCAGCTCCGCCTTTATCACAGAACATAGCGTTAAGGTTTTCGTTCACCATCTCCTGTTAAATTCATGCTTCATAAGCCTCGCAATCAAACAGCTAGAATCGCCATTGATGCGATGAGTGGTGATTATGGTGCAGGGGAAGTGGTAAAGGGATTAAGCCTCGCATTTAAAACGAAGTTGCTAGCTTGCGGAATCGATCTCGTTGGCGATAAAGGCGTTTTAGGCGATCTTCTCCGCTTAAATGGCCTAGATCGGGGCTACGACATATGCATTCATCACGCGCCAGATGTTATAGCGATGACCGACAGAGCAGCCGCAATAGTCTCTAAAAAGATGAACTATTCTATGATGCGCGCCTTGGAACTCGTGAAAGAGGGTCAGTCTCAGATCGCTATTTCCTGCGGAAATACTGGTGCGTTAGTGATGGGTGCATCGCTGCGCATACGAACTATGGAGGGAATTAGGCGTCCTATGATTGCGGCCATTGTACCCCATCTTTCGGGGCATTTTGTATTAGCCGATGCCGGGGCAAACCCTGAATCGATTGCTCAAGAATTATTGATTAACGCCGTCTTGGCTAATGAATATTGTAAAATTGCCCTTGGCATATCGCAGCCGCGCGTAGGGCTTTTGACTATCGGGAAGGAAGAAGGAAAGGGAAATGGAACCACTGCCGAGGCCCACTCCTTGCTTGGGAGAATTTCTGGAGATCTCAATTACATCGGCCTTGTCGAAGGATTCGATGTATTTTCCGGCCATTGTGATGTCATTATTTGTGACGGCTTCGTTGGAAACATCCTACTTAAAAGTTGGGAATCATTGGTTCATATGTTCGGTTCGCTTTTGCGAAAACAACTGCACGCAAACCCGATGCGCTCCGCGGGGGCTTTGCTTGCCTCCGGAGCTTTTAGGTCTTTAACGAAAAGTCTAAACCCGGATGAATACAATGGAGCTCCGCTCTTAGGACTGAACGGAAACGTTTTGAAAGCTCATGGATCGAGTCGAAAAGGGGGCGTCAAAAGTGCCATTCTCATGGCAAACAAGATCCTGGTGCAAAATCTACGAAACCGCGTAGAGGAACGTGTTGGACATGTACTAGATGAAATCGAAACATGGGATCGAAGCTAGGCATTTACCTCTTAAATGGGGCCGTGGAGATGCCCGGTGCAACCCAGGAAGACAACAGCTAAAGATCATTGCTTCATAAGATGAGCGGATCCAAGGGCATCCGTATAACCCAATTCGCTTTAAGGTGCTTTTATAAGACATTTCCCTATGCCCATATGTCTGCGAATCGATCTGTCTTTCATGTTGGTATGCATTGTCGCCACGACTGCGTTTGCGTCAAATAGCTATGTAGACTACAATTGCTTACCCCGAATAGGAATGCCCCTGACATCCGGCAACGGGTCTGGACTCTTCGGAAGTCTAAGCCTTTCACACGAACTACAATTCGATGGAATGAGATACCAAAGTCGTCTCACTGTCCCAGAGCTAGATTCTTATCTAATTCCTTTGCAAAAAGGTCAGTATCTTTGGAAGGAGCCCGGACGCGGCCCCATCGCAATCAACATAGAACGTTCTCTCTATGGTGGGCGCAAAATTGTTCTAGCAGTCGACAACAGTGGAACCAGACAAATCGTTGAATCCGCCACAACTATTTATACATACTCACGATGTATTTTATTACGCCAACAATTGCCGTCGCATAACTTGCTTTGGAAAAGGGCCGACATGTCTTATCAAATAATTGATGAGAACGCTGGCAACGAAGTCCTAATAAGTGTGAAGCTGGCGGCGAACGGGTTTCCTTCACAGATTTTGGCGGCCAGCTCTGGCTCGCTTTTCGTCTTTAAATATAACGACGATCAGCAGCTAACAGAGTGTTGCGACGCATTTCAGCAGTCCATGGCTCGCATCACATATCGAGACAAACTCATGACGTCTTTTTCTAGTCCGCTCATGCAACGAACATACCGCTGGGGAAAGGCGAAATTTAACGAGTTCTACACTCCATATAAGCCGATCTTACCTTACGTCATATACGATGGAGAGTGCATATATGACTTAGTTTACAGAAATAACGAAGCCGTTGTTAAATATACAAATACAACCTCCGGTGCTTCTGGAAGCTGGAGGAACTACTATCGTGATGATGTGCATTAGGCGTATGACTTCCTGCAGTTTGCTGCAAATTAGAGGAAAGCTATTACTTCGTTCTTTTCGAAACGAACTTTAGGCGCCGTTGCATAAATGTCTGTCTCGATTCTGTAACCTGCAGCGCAAACGCATAAGCCCCAATACCCTTTTTCTTTTAGTCCCAGGATTTCGTTAAACCGCCGAGCGTTGCCCTCCATAGGGCAAGCGTCAATCTTAAGCAATGCCGCTACTGTCAGAAACTGGCCCAAGGGTATATATATTTGCCGCGACATCCATGGGATGATGTACTTGCCAGCGACAGCGCGTTGAACTCCAGCTGCGATAAAATCTCGATATCGCGCAAGACTTTCCGTCGAACTCTTTCTTACTTCGGCCATTCTATTTATATGCCGTTCAACGTCGCCGACGTTAAAATCCAACTTCATGGAAAACACGATAAAATGCGAACAGTCGACGACTTGTTTCTGGTTATCGAACGCTTCTCTTGAGAGAAGCTCACGAACAGAGTTATCTTGAACAACCCAAAATTTCCAAGGCTGCAAGCCGTACGATGACGGAGCCAATACCAATGCGTTTGATAGGGTTTCCCAATGAGCGGCAGAGATTTTCTTTTGTGGATCGAATAATTTGGTGGCATATCGCCATCTAAGTGAGCTTTCGATTTCAGACCGGTTCATTTACTTTAGACGCTTCCCAAGGCCTCAGATTGGAGGTGGTCCGGTGCAAGAATGAGCGTTGGGGCTTTTATTGCCATGAGGTAAGAATGGCTCCAGATTCACAGACCAATAGCCCAAGTAACCACGTCGCTATTGGCTGTTCAGATTCCTGATATAATAACGTCGCACTTCCAGGCCATATTATCTCTCCCACTTTTTTGTTAGAAGCGAACAATAATGTCGGAGTCGAAATTTCTGCAACCCAGAAGGAATTCGGCAGCGTACACACAAATAGTGCGACGGATTCTTTAGACTCTGGAATCCCTGAAAGCATGCTCGAGTAAAAATGAGATAGATATGAGCCTTTGTTGCGCCATGTAACACGGATCGCCAGATTTCCCTGGAGGGCTTTTAGGGCCGGCGACATCTGCTCGCAGCCAGCAAGCGCTTTCAAACAGATAGTGATGTATGCCGATGCCAAACGCTCAACATGATAACTATTCAAGGCCTTCGGTGGGCGCAGACTAATCAAAATACTTCCTCGGAGATATTCCGAAGGGAAAAAACACAGTGGACCGGCGGTGTCGTCATGAACAATATATCCGATCGTTGAAAGCGATGATGGAGTATAACGCGGACGACTGGAAAGTCGTTCGTGCGAATGCTTCATGGTCCATTTCCTATTCACGGAAACGACAGAGGATAAAGACAATACGTGAAAATTTCTTACTCCTTCGGTTTCTGAGCCGCTTAACACCACAAATGCGGGAAATCCTGACTCAACAACTGTATTTACCTGTGAGAGGAAGGAATCAAATTTAAGAGGGACTGAATTCGTAAAAGAAGCCACCAATCCGTATCGACTGGCTATGTTTTCAATACCTATTCTTCCGAGATCAGAAGGATCACTATCAGGAGCTGCGATATCAACTTCCAGTAATTCATTTAGGTACGCAGCACTTAACGGATGTGAACCCTTATAAGAGCTATTGTTGAGCGACATTTGTAGGCTCGTTTGCATACAAGCCTGGGTCCATTTATTTTGCTCACAAAAATATAGTCCCTCAATCGAAAAGACTATCGGTTCGGTGGCGAAGCCAATGGATGAGTCAAAACGATTCTTATACGCGGCGGAGCGATCGCTTGTCTGTTTTAGGGCTCTGTCTCCGATGATTGCCTCAAAAATATACGAAGATGACTTACCGCCCAATTCGTTCAGGTAAAGGGAGACGATTACGATGTAACCAACTGCTGCTTGTGAGAGGTCGGTAATGTCTGCCCAGTGCTTCCCATCTTCATCAACCAAAAATGTGCAACGTCGCGCACTAAAGATATTTACCTCTGGATTGCGATCCGGCCGAAGTCTCGCGGCAACACTGGCGATAACCTGATTCCGTTCTAATTCTAGATCGTTCGCGATCGTCAATGTTTCGAGCACAACACGGTTTGCTCCGCCGCTTAACATGAGCGAACAATAGCTGAGCGCGGCCTCCGAACGGTGTCCTAGAATCTGTAACGTCTCATCCAACGACTCTGAACAGCCGCAATCGAAAATCGCAATTTGGCTTCCCGCTAGAGCGTGTTTTGGGAACATTTTGTCCTCGGTCTAGCCCTCGGAATACGAGGAGCAACTGGCAACTCGCATCAGATAGATTGCTGGAAACACCATTCTAGACCACACGAAGGGTCTGTCGCGGCGGAGGAAATGTCAGGACAAGTGAGTTGTATGTAAATTGCTTCTCCAACATCTTCAAATATATACGATCGACGGCTGAAAGTTCCCAAACAACGCGCCTGTCTAACATATATTTGCTCAAGTCAGCTATGGTGACAGACCTTTCTCTCTCTTCTGCCGGTAATTGTTCGGTGTTTGTTTTCAATATCGAATTTGGTCTTGATCTCGGCTAATGGTTTTACGCTAACAGGAATCATGTATTGAAAATTGTCTCATTTGAGGGTCAACGAGAGGAACTACGTGAATTTGCGTAATTCCTTAGGTCGCGCGGAAATTCTTTCCGACTCCTTCTTTTCGTAAGCGAAACGCAGGAGACGCGCGTTGGTGATCAGCCGACAGGTTCGGTTTGGGTTCACCCAAAGCACTCCTTGGGACGGGTAGCCTTTTAGATGAATTCAACGAATAGCCGCAAACTCCGCGGGATTTTATCTCTGGTACTATTAATTGCCCGTACAGAGGCTTCCGTCCCATCTGTGGAACTCAATCCCGCTATCGAGCGAATAGAGATCACATCGGCAGCCGTTGGAGCCGCTCACGTCCTTGCCGAAGGTGTTTTCCAAACGACCGATGTCTGCGGTGTAGGACGAACGCGCCAAATCGTTGAGGCGAGTAGGCTGGCTATGTTTCCGCCTATACCGCCTGTTACAAATGCTATGGTCCTTTACTCAAAGCAAAGTGGGTTCGATCTGTGGCAAGCCGTTGAGACAATTGGCTGCAAGCCAGGCTCCGACATTGTGTTTGAGTTTAACATTCTCGCCAAAGAAAAGAGAAGCATTGTCCTGGGTTTCGGATGTTCAGGAAATGCGTTGATCGAAGTGAATCGGAAATCTGTATTTGCCACAGTAACCGCCAATTCTCCGGCGAAAGGCAATGATGAGGAATTTATTCGCACGCAAAATCTGATTACTTTGAGTCTGAATCTGGGGATCAACAACGTTCGCATCCTCTGCCGAAAGGTTGACTCTTGGAAAGCAGTTCCCGAACCACACGAATTAAATCAATGGATGCTAAGTGCAGAACTCTACCAAGACTCCAATGTTGCGTGGAAGGAACACCGAGAACGGAATTTTGATCTTCTGGACACGCCTATTGTTCCAGCGTTTACTGATCTCCGATGTGTGACCTTTGAACCGGGCCGAGTTGGCGTATTGTTATCTGATATCAATGGAAATAATCAAGGGGTGGGGAATTTTTTACCGAATGGCAGCATCGATTGGCAGACCCCGCTCCCTCCCGTTCCGTTCATAGGATTTATTTCAGTCGGCACAGACGCTACGGACGGCATAATTGTTACTGGACCTAGCAGCATCGAAAAAGTTGCGACGGATGTGATGACTCGTAAGAGTCCAGATACGGAATCTTCTGCATGGCGATTCAGAAGCGAACACCTCTTGACGCCTCAATTCCGGTTGTTACGAGACAACTGGTGGGCTCGAAAATTAGTTTTGAGCGTGATGATGGTCGTTTGTGATAGAAAGTCTCAAACACTTCAGCAGCTTTTCGAGGGCTACAGATCTGCGAGCATTGGATTCCGCCATTATCGTTCTAAGATCGATGGAAGCGAGCAATACTATCTTTATCATGAGGCTAGGAAAAGGTTCTACGGCGTCGCTCCAATTCTGGCTATCCTGCCGCCCGTCGATGCCGAAATCCATTCGTTTCTTGAAGGACCCGTGGTTGCTAATCTACGGGATCTCGAAGATTTAGCGTCACTTAGTGACGAGCTTGGCATCGATGTCCTGTGGCCTGGATATGTGGAGATCGATTATGGAGGAAACTTCAGCAGAAAGATATTAGACGAATGTTTAATGGATGTAGCCAATCAAAGACGCTCCGGATTGGCGTCGATTTATCTGCTCGGTACCTGCTCCTCTGCTGTTTCCGCCATCGGTTACGCGGAAACAAGAAATGTTTCTGGTGTCATTTTGCAATCGCCAGATGTGAGCCGGCGCCGTCATCGGTGGATGAACGGCCTAACAGTCGACACTATACAATTACCTACAGCTGTCTTAGTTCGTGAACAAACAAACAATAAGATAGACAGACTCATCGGCACTCCGGTTTATATGGTGTACAATAATGTTATGATGGGTCATGGCAATCAAAGCGAAACCGCCGCACTCGTTGATTTTCTCAAAGTTTCCAATGCGGACGTCCAAGCGTTTTGGCCGAGATCAGAACATTTTTATCTTTGGGGCGAGCGTCTTCGCGTGCAGGAGGAACCCATGTTTCGTTGGATTAATATACGTAACGGGCCAGACGCTAACGGGGCACAAACTAGACGCGGTGTTTTAAAAAAGGAGGCCGGAAGCCCAATAACTATCAAGGACGCAATGCTCCAGGGTTTTAAAATCTCGGAAATCGATGACCCGTTAATTCAAGCTTGGTTGAAAGATTGGATCGCCCTTTGGGTCTCGTACCGAGGCAGCGTTGGCCAATACAAGGATAGTTCCCGTCCTACAACAGTAGTGGCTCGCGTTCTCGACGAGTTAGATGTGAACAAAATGACAGCTTCTACTTTTTTTTGTGGGACCGAATTGCCACTTTCGGGCAGGCACGAAATCGAGGCCATTTCGAGTAATGACCGATTGTTTGGGTTTAGACTCTCGACAACCGCTCACGATGTCTCAGTCGAAATACTTAGAACGCCAAAACTTGATGTCGCCCCTCCTCATTTCGACATAGTGGTTGATGGGTGCGCAAAGGGCATGCTTTGGAAGTACATCGACACGCATTGGGTGCTCGTGGATTTGTGGCTATAGTCGGGCACATAAGATTGTCGCATGGGCACGGTATCAAATACTATCACATACACCAGTTGCGAGTTTATGAGGTTCTACGAAGAGAGTGGAGTGGGTTCCACCCCAAGGGTTTGTAAAGTCGACCGCGCTATAGGAATTCGATAAAGGAGATGGCTCCGTCTTCGATTCTCGCGAAATTCTGCACACCACCGCCCGTATTGGTGGCGACCTTGAAAGATTTTTCGGCACATGTAGGGGAGTGTGCCTAAAGACTTGCTTGATTCCAGGAATCCTCTGAAATTCGCGAACGCCGCACCAAGTCAGTCCCCAGCATTCTGTTTGGCCGCCGCGGTAAATGCCGGATGCAAACACCCATGACCTGCGTTCTAAAGCAGCTGCTGCCCATGCCTGTTCCACCTGCTTGTTTAGGTATTTCTTATGACATTCCAGATATCCTGATCGCCTATTTCGGGCTCTCCCGTGCCAGTGTTGGCGGCTCCATCCGGCGTGGGTGAAAAGCCAATTCCATTCCCAATGAGCGAGTTTCAGTTTGGCCCAGTCCTCCGCGCTCATTACTTTCTCAGTTGCATCCAGCTTCGCTTGCGTTGTTCCTGAGCACGAGAGCACGCGATTCCCCGGAAATAGATATGGAATATCGTAGTTCCCGTAGAGATGAACTCGGTTGGGCTACGCCAAAGATTCAATGAGCCATTTTGCAGTGCGGGCAGCGTCTTCGGGCGTACCCCACAGGTTGTCAAAATAGTCGCCGAGGAAGACGGTCAAGTCAGGCACTTCATTGGCGATAGCATCTTCAACTTGGTCCAGGTTTGGTGCTTGGCGTAAATCCGGAACAGCAACGATTTTCATCTATAATAGACTCGAAACCGAAAAGTTGATGGCGAAGAGAAGGAGCCCGATCGTCGGCTCCGTGAGACTGGCGAAATTGAGCGTTTCGCCTGATTTCAGGACGCTCATTGGAGACCGGCCCGCTAGCTTCTCATTTGGTTTAGTCCACCAATGCCCCCACATTTTGAGGCGTTCCTTTGAGGCGATCGGGATGAATACTTCTTCGAGTCGCCTCATCCGACGATAAATTTCCAAGGCGACCTTGGGTTCATTTCGTTGATTAAGACGACCCCGTCTGAGCCTAAGAAGGAGGGCTGCTTCTGTAGAATTGAAGCCCGAGCGCTGAAGGAACCCTCGCCTCCCTTGAATGTGGACGTGCCCGCCTGTGTGCCAAACTGCAGCGCTAATCAAGTCAGCCAGCGTTTTCTCGGCCTCATCGAACCTCCCATCGAATTCAGATATGACATAAAGCTTGGTTCGCATTTGTCGGGCGACCCTCTCAAGGGCTACGCGATCGTTGCTGAGGTCGAGGTCTCCCCACCACATCCTGCCTTTTTTTCGGCTGAAGACATTGGCGTTGGGTATGAAGATACAGCGTGGGTGAGAGTCTCGATAGCGGGATTTACTTCCGAAGCATCGGCCTAATCCCAATCCCGCCCGAGCAAACGCAGGGGTAAAGTCCTGGCGATTGAACTCTGCATCAGGAGGAGGCGGTGGCCCATTGAGTTCGAACGTTTCGATTGTTTGGAACGGGTGAGGTTGCCCCGGTTTGACGGACACGGGTTGGGCTCCAAGAAAGGACCCAACGATGACACAGAGCAAGAAAGACGGGGCAACGCCCCGGCGGTATGATCCGGCCTACCAAGAGCAGGCTGTGCGGATGTGGGAGACAAGCGGAAGAGCGGCTGAGGAGACGGCCCGGGAGCTCGGGATCAGCGTCTTCCAGCTCTACGACTGGAAACGGCGACTAAGGGGAGATCGGGTAGCGCGGGGGCCGCGGGCCGCCGCGGAACCCGCGCTACCCGAGGACAAGGCGGAATTGAAAGCCGAGGTGATGCGGCTGCGGCTCGAGGTCGAGCGGCTGACGGAGCAGCGAGAAATATTAAAAAAAGCGGCGGGCATACTCTCCGAACCGCCGCGGAGAGGTATGCCCGGATCAAAGCCATGAGCGGCGAACACGGCGTGAAACTGATGTGCGAGACCCTCGTGGCCTCGCGCAGCGGCTACTATGCTTGGCTGCGCTCGGATCAGACGGTCCGGGCACAGGAGGAGCGAGAGCTGGAGGTGCGGATCGCCGAAGTGCATGCGCAGTCGCGCTGCACCTACGGCAGTCCACGGGTGACGGCCGCCTTGCGAGCGCAGGGCACCGGCATCGGGCGCAACCGCGTGGCCCGGCTCATGCGCCAGGCGGGCCTGCGCGGCCGCCAGAAGAGCCGCTTCCGGATCCGCACGACGGACAGCTGCCATGATCATCCGATTGCTCCCAACAGGCTGGCAACGATGGCGCCGCCCACCCAGGCCAATAAGGTATGGGTCAGTGACATGACCTACGTGCCGACGGCCGAGGGCTGGCTGTACGTCGCCGGCGTCCTCGACCGCTGCACCAGGCGTCTGGTCGGCTGGGCCATGGGGCCCAGCCTCGACACCGCATTGCCCTTGGACGCCCTCAGGATGGCTCTGAACCAGCGCCAGCCCGAGCGCGGCCTCGTCCACCACTCCGACCGTGGTGTCCAATACGCCAGCGCTGCCTACCGTGATGCCCTGGCCGACCACGGCCTCGTGGCCTCCATGAGCCGCCGAGGAAACTGCTACGACAACGCAGCCATGGAAGCCTTTTGGAGCAGCCTGAAAAACGAGCTCGTCCACCGACGTCGCTTCCGCACCCGCGAAGAAGCCAGAACGGCCATCTTTGATTACATCGAGGGCTTTTATAACCGTACCCGCCTCCACTCGGCCCTCGGTTACCAAAGCCCGCTCGACTACGAATCCAACCTCAGCTAACTAAACAACATCAGGCCCAACGCGTGTCCGTTTTATCGGGGGAAGCACAGGGACCTCTTTTCCTTCGATGTCTTTGTTCATGGCGAAGGTCTCCTAATCAACCGCGGGTCCGAATTTAGGGTTTCGCGTACAGCGCTTGCCACGAACCAGGATGCCCTGAAAGCGGTCGTATTCCGCGCGGATAAAGAATTCAGCCCAGGCATCGGGCTTGAAACCTTTTTGAACCCAATGAATCCAGTGTCCCAACGCGCATTGTTGGCCATATTTTGGGTTTATGGGATAGGGCCTCCGTCCTACCTTTTTGTCGCAACGGATCACTCCCTTCCAAACGACAAGTCCCATAGGATCTAGGACTGTCAGGTGGTCTCCTTCGCAGATTACCTCCATTGCCTCACGCCCGTGAAGACATTCGTCGTCTACAGTCCAGATTACCCCTTCTGTGCCTGTTTCGAAGTAATCAACGAGGTCTCCCCTAACCGTTCGAGAGCCGGTCGAGTGGCATTGTATTGGGATCTCGAGTGCCAAGGTTATACTCTGGATTGTATACCCGTCATCGTTGAGACGGATCGTTAGTGCTCCGGGATTCCAAGTGCTGTTCAGAGAGGCGTTTTGAGGTACGATCTGGAGGACGCAGGAATTAATCGGCTTAGTCATCAGTATCACTCCATCAGTCAATGGCTTGCCTCTCAGTTCTCTGAGCAAATCGTAGGTTTTGATGGGTTTTACCGAATTTGGCTGTAGAGAGGCTGGATACTGGCGCATGAGCTGACCGGCTCGTCTCCGATACCTTCTCCCAAGCGGAGATTCCATGCGCTCTTGGCGGACTGCTGCGGCAATTCTATCCGCCGACCGATAGATTTCGGTGCAATCCTTTCGGTCGGTATTCAGTGCCCATGCTAGGAGGGCGTTAACACTCTTCTGGAGACCATACGGGAATCGCCGCCAGTCCTGAACCCGGGCTCGATAATAGGGGAATACCACCCGGCTCTCGGCGGTTGTCATGGATTCAAGTAATCCAAGTGCGAGGCGAGCTATGTCGTGGTCTTCAATTGCAGCTGCCTCCAGGCGCACGACGGCATCAACGGGCGGATCAATGAAGGAGAGAGAGGCCGACTTCCGGGAAGGGGCCCACGATTTCAATTTCATACCGCGAGCCATGCCCGATCACGCCTAACATTCAAGAGTAACTATATATCCTAAGTTGTTGATAAGGCATATCCAATATAAGTCTAAGGGCACCGAATTGCTTCCTCCAAAATCGACCTCCAGATGCAAGGGAAGGGCGTAATATCAGCCCACATTTGGTAAGAGATTTCCTTCCCGATCTTCGCCACGCGAGGGTAGCCGGCTAGGGATGGCCAATTGCTTCGATTTCTTCGTTATGATCGGGAAATTGATTCCCGCTGCCTTTGGCTGGGCCAAGATCCGTTCGTCCTGGCCCCGGTAAAGAAATAATGCTTTCAGGTTATTGGTGCTGGGCGCGTCGTTTTAACGGTCTAAACGACACCCTACCGTATCCTCTGCAGGATGATCATATGGCTGTCCGCCTCGAGGTAGCCGCTTCCGGGAAGGCTCCTGTAATAGTCGGTTCGGATACCCGCATCAAACGAGGTGGCGTACCGGTAGTGAGCGCGGACTTCCGGCCTCTGCTTGAATCCGGGCAGCTCTCGGTCTCTTAGGACCAGCCAATCGGGCTTGAGCACGTAGATGCACCCGTAGAAATCCTCGCCGATTTCGCGGCGGGTGCGCACGACCGACGGCGCGACAAGTCCCGGGTAGTCCAGGATGTGTGCCTGGCTGTAGTAGCCGATGTAGCCGATCGGCTCGAGGAAGACGGTTTCCTCGGGCTGTATATGGTCGTGCAGCCACTCGCCGACCTTCCTGCGTATTCCTTCCTCCACCAAATCCTGTCGGATCTTCAGCTGGACGAGCGAAAAGGCCATTTGGTATCCCAGGGCCAGGGTCAGGACCGAGAGGGCCGCGATGGCGGGTACCCGTACGCGCCCGTTCCCGCCGAGCGCTCGACCGACGACCCGGGAGAGCACGACCGAACCCATGATGCAGCAGGGGACGAAGTACCAGGGGAACATGAGCCCCGAGACTCCCACTAAGGCGAGATAGGCTGCGGAGCCGAGATAGGCGAACGAGGCGATCCGCCCGATCCGGTCCCCCGAGGGGAGGAGCCAGTAGAGGGAACAGAACACGCCCACGGCCAGCCCGAACCCGTTCACCCATGCCGGCCAGCCGCCGGCTTCGCTATAGATAGGCTCAAAGCCCCGGGCGATCGCCTGGGGCAGGATTCCCAGGAACGCCGCCACTTTCGGTTCCAGGCCTGGAACGCCCCCGAGCATGTTGATCTTTGCGATGATGGTGTTCGGGACGGGCGAGCCGTAATAGAGCGTGGTCCCGAGAAACCAGGGAAGGTAGAGAAGCGCACAGAGCGCCGACGCCTTCAGGATGCGAAACGCCAGGGCGCGGCGGGGTTCCCCGGAGAAGAGGAACGCACCGGTTCCCAGGAGGAGGATCTGCACCGGGCTGTCCGGACGTGTCCAGAGCAGGCCCGCCGCCGCGAGACCCAGGCCGCTCCATCCGGCACCCGGCCGAAGGAGTGCGTAAAGACTCATGAGCAGGAATCCGCCCCAAAGGCCCGCCTCCTGGCCGTTGATCGTGTTCATCAGGAGCTTCACGTTGAGCGCGCAGAGAACGACCAGCGTCAGGATCTGGGCCCTCGCGCGTGGCCGGGGTTCATCCCTGAGAAGACCCGCGTAGGCCACGAGGCCCGCAGCAAGCACCGCCAGCGAGGTGACCGCAAAAGCCCAGAGGGCCCTTTGATAGTCGGAGCCTCCGAGGACCGCCTTGAACAGCGCAGGGAGGACCGCATCGAGCGGCGACGTAAATCCGAACACCCGTTCGCCGGGCTGATAGACCAATCCATGGCCCTGCACCCAATTATCACTGAAACGGAAAGTGATCAGGAAATCCTCCCAGACGTGGCCCGTGAATCCCTTTGCGGCCACCCCGAACGCGACGAGTGAGGCGGCGAGCCCCAGGGCCGCGCCACGCGGAACGCCGGTGGGTTCAAGGGAAGGAGGCGGGGGCGCCGGGCTGGCCACTTCGGCAGTGTCCCCGCGGCGAGTCTCGGATGGCAAGACGTTTGATCGATTACGCCGGTTGAGGAGCGGGAGGGCTCACCTGTCGCACGAACGATCCCTGTAGGAGGGGCACCGCTTTGTCCCGGGCTTGAAGGGGGCCAGCCGGATGAGATCCGGGGCTGCGGTCGCGTTCGGATTCGACCCGTCCGCCGCAGTGCACCAGGGAACCTCCGGACCCGCGGCGCCGGTGCTACCGAGGTGCGGCACGGGAAACCTCTTCGGGATGCGCCCGAAGGAAGATCTTCAAGTCGTCGTCCAGCCCCGACCAGGTGACTCGGCTACCGACCGCTCGGTACAGGGCGTGGACCAGCGGGTTTGAGTGCCGGACCAGATTGTGGAGCGGCACGAGACGGTGGCCCAGGTCCAGCTTCGCCCGGTAGCCGGTCTGTCCGCTTTGGATCTCGGCGGCAGAGACCCCGTGTGCGAAATCCAGCGCCGCCGCAAAAAGCCGGAAGTAGAGGTAGGTCTGGCCGGCACGGCCGTAGTCGATCCCGATGAACTTGTTGACGACACGGCTGCCCAAATGGAAGACCAGCATGAAGGCGACGAGGGCGCCTGTCTTTGCGTCGCGCTGTACGATGAAGTGCGCCTCGGGGTGCTTTCGGACCGCCTCAAAAAATTTTAGGTCGAGCCTCTCGAACTTGGTGCGCCCCTTCAGGTAGGTCTGGACAAAAAGGCCGTAGATCTCTTCGAGCTCGGAGTCGCAGGGCGCCCGGACCACGCGCGAGTCGAGGGAAAGCAGGGCCTTCGAGCGCTTCCATTTCTTGCGCAGGTTGTGGCGCTGCATTCCGCTGAGCGACCGGAGATAGGCGTCCATGTCCCTTCCCTGGAGCCTAAGGAGCGTCCCCGGGAAGCTCACCATGGGAAAGAACCCGCCACGTCCGCTCAAGGACGTCAGGCCAGCCATGGCCCCTTCCGGAAAATCCTTGAAGACGATCATGGGGGCCCCGAGCTCAGAGGCCTTCGCAACGAGCGCGGATCCCAGCACCCCGGCCACGTCCCCGAGCGCCACGCCGTCCACGAGGCCAATCGTGCCCTCGTCCGAGCACGGAGACCCCACGAAGAGCGTCCGCTGGTAGCCGATCCGGGGAAACCACCGCGATAGTCGGTCCAGCACCCAGGCCACGGCACGAGGGGCGACGAGCGCCACGGGAACGTTGTGGACGAAGCAGGGCGCGATCCCGAGGGTCCGGTCGCCAGACTTCACGAGTGCATAGTGGAACTCGAATTGGCCGGACAGGCCGCTTGCCTCGAGGGTCTCATACCAGAACCGGCCCTCGAGAGGCGCGGGAAAGCATGCGTCCCACAGCCCACCGTCGATCCGCGCGGCTGAATCCACGAACTCCACCCGCAACGCGTTCCCGGCAGCATCCATGCTCACCAGGCCAGGAAGGCCGAGCCCAGGATGATCAATGCAACGCCGGCGAAGCGGGTCCGGCCCACGGCCTCCCCAAGGAAGACGCGCGAGAGGAGCGCCACGCCCACGAAGCACAGGCTCCCCAAGGGGAACGCCACGCTCACGTCCAGGTGATGGAGGGCAAGCGTGTAGAGGAATACCTCCAGACAATAGGCCCCGACTCCGAGCGTGATCCAGGGCGCAGGCCTGCCCAGGGACGCGATCCTTGCGACTCGGGCGCGGTATTTCGAAGCCAGGCACGCGGCGCCTCCGGTTGCGCCGACTTTGAGGAGGAGCTGGGCCAAGCTCTCGACCGCCACCGCGGCCACGACGAGCGCAAGTCCCGTGGATGATCCGCTCATGCGCGGGTTCCCCTTTGGACGTCCGGGGTCCGGTGGGACGTCCTGCTGATCAGAAACACGCCCGCCAGGATCATTCCGACGCCGCAGAGCCTCGCGGGGGAAAGATGCTCATGGAGTGTGTGGCTCGAAAGGGTGAGCACCGTCAGGTAGCTGAGCGCCGTGAACGGCTGCGCGTAGCTTAGGTCGGCCCGCGCCAGGACGCGCATCCAATTGATGAGCTGGGCCCCAAAGGCCAGCATGGCCACGTAGAAGTACGGGCCCGACAGCGCCCCCGAGACAGTGGCGCCCAATGACGCGTCGTCGGGGATTCCGGCGACCGCCAATTTCCAGGTGATCTGGATCACCGTGTCCAGCAACACAGCCAGAGCGATGCCAGCGATCACGGTTCTGGGGATGCGGGGATTGGGGGAGGCCATGCCGGTTCGTCGAAGTGCGAACGGTATTCTCTCAGTGGGCCCGGGGCCGGGGCAAGGATCATAGGCATTCCCGGCGGCGGGTCCCGAAGGATCCTGATCCCGTTGTACTCGCCCCCCTTTGGACCCCATGCAGGGCGATTGGGCGGGCTGGATCCCTACTTCGAGCCGCGTGTCTTGGACCAGTAATAGAATGCAAGACTCCCCTGGTACAGGAGAGTAATCCCGCATATTGCCGCCGCCACCATCAGGCGAATGCGGGAAACCAAGGCAAGCAAATCGGATTGCGAGTCTCCGGACTCCTTAAGCAGATCCGTGATTTCGGGCGAAAGGGGCTCCGGATGCAGGAGGCTCAACGCCGCGTAAGCCCATGCCAAAGCAATCAAGAGAATCTGGCTGCCCATGAGCCTCGGGCGGGCACCCGTCAATCCACCGTTGAAGCGGCGGAAGCCATCGAGTTCGAGGAAACCACAGCCCGTAACCACGGCGCCAATAGCAATCCCGCTCCAGCTTCCCGTAAAACAGGATATGATGATCGAGGGGATGCCCATCACCAAAAGGCCATAGCCGTCAAACTTTGCGACCTTCAAAGCCGGAGCCGGCCGCGCCGATCCCGTGTCCATGGATTGCGATTTGGCATCCCGACTTCCCTTGGCCGACGCGAGGACTGCGGCGGCGGCCAATTCCGTCGCAAGTTGCTTGGCCTTTTCCTCCGGCAAACCGTGCCCAAGGAGCTCCGCATAACGCCTTTTCCATACCTCGGCATATTCAACGGGAGAATCCACACGCTAGGTATGGCAGAGAACACGATTCCGTCGATCCGTGATTAGCGGGCCCAAGACCAGGATGCGCTTGGGCCCGCGTTATTAGCCTCTGCTTGGCTTGTGCAGCTTATCGCCTGTCTCCTTTTCTACATTTCCTCCGGCCGGGGAACCGGCCGAAACCCCCGCGACTCGCTAGGGGCTACGGCACCCCGGCTGCCTTATCGTCGTAGAAGGCCTTGAGCACGAAGAATGCGGCCTTCTTTTCGCCATTTGATCCGATTAGGCCTTTGCGATTCCAGCCGTCCTGGAAGTGAGGGAGCGGCCGTTTCGGCGAGCGGAAGTCACACAGGATCCAGGGTGTCGCGCCGCGCCATTGCGGTATTTTCGCCAGCATGGCCAGCGTCTTAAGGTAGAGGTCCGCCTGGTATTCCTCGCTGAACCGAGTGAGTTTGTCCGCATGGAATCCCTGCAACGCGTCGCCGCCAAACTCGCTAATGACGACCGGCTTGTTGTATCCAAGCGTCCAGGTGACGCGGCCCAGACGGTCAGGAAGCCCATCGTACCAACCCACGTACTCGTTGAAGCTCAGCAGGTCGGTATAAGCTCCAAACGGATCGTCGACGATCTTGTGTGTGCCATCGGCCGGGTCCGCGCGGACCTCCATGGCCGCCGAGACAAGCCGGGTGTCGTCCAGCGCTCGCGCGGTGTCGACGAGAGCCTTGAGAAAGCGGGTGCGCGCCTCGCTGACAGGCGTCTCGTTGGCGACCGACCAGATGATGACGCTTGCGCGGTTGCGGTCGCGGACCACAAGGTCCGTAAGCTGCGCCTGCGCGTTGCGCAGCGTGTCAGGATTCTCCCACTGGATTGTCCAGTATACGGGGATCTCCTCCCAGAGCATGAGGCCGAGTTCATCCGCCACCCGGGCCACGTGCTCGTTGTGCGGGTAATGGGCTAGCCGGACGAAGTTGCAGTCGAGTTCCTTCGCCCAGCCCAGGAGCAGGCGGGCATCCGCTTCCGAGTAGGCCCGTGCACCCCGAAGTGGGTTTTCCTCGTGCAGGCAGATCCCGCGCAGGAATACCGGGCGCCCGTTCAAAAGGATGTCCGTTCCCCGCACCTCGATCGTCCGGAAGCCGACCCTGTCCACGATCTGATCCGTTGGCGTCGCCAGCTTCACCGTGTAAAGACGGGGATGCCCGGGGGACCAGAGTTCGACGTTCTTCGCCGGGAGCTCGAAGTGGACCGTTCCCGAGTCGTCGGTTTCGCCGTCTGCAGAAAGCCTCGCATCCGGGATCGTGAGGATGACGTGCTGGCGGTGCTGGCTGCCGTCGAGCTGGACGGTAGCGTCGATCACGCCGCGATCCCCCTTCCGCAGCTGCACGCGGTAATCCCGTACAAAGGTCCCCGCCGTCTCGACCAGCCGGACGTCGCGCGTAAGCCCCCCATAATTCCACCAGTCGGTGTTGATGGTCGGGACGCCCTCTAGGTACCGGCGGTTGTCCACGCGAACGACGAGGGAATTTCCGGTCTCCCTGACGAGACCGGTGACCTCGAACTCGAAGGGGGTGAACCCGCCGATGTGCTGACCCAGCTTCTTCCCGTTGAGGTAGACATCGGCCCGATAGTTTGCCGCACCGAAATAGAGGAAGAGCCTGTTGCCGGCTGCCGAGGGACGGTAATCGAAATGCCGACGGTACCAGATCGTCCCCTCATAATAGAAGAGCTTCTCGGCCTGGGAGTTCCAGTCGCCCGGGACATCCAGGGTGGGGCTCTGCTCAAAATTATACTCGATCAGCTCGCTCTTTGAGGCCGGCTCGCGGTCGAGGAAATAACCGCTTGTGGGGTGCGCCGAAGCGTCGAGCGGTTGATGCCGGTAATCGTAGTAGCCCGTGTCGTAGGGATCGACGATGACATGCCACTTGCCGTCCAAATCCAGACCGGGTCGGGCGTAGGCGTTCAGCAACGGCGGAGCCGCGTCCAGAACGCTTGTCAGGGCAAGGCCCGCTGCGAGGCACGTGAGGGAGAATGGGGTGGAGGGCATCCTCGTCACTTTTTGCCTATTCCCGTCCCGCTGGAAGTCCAAACAGGGCGGGGCATGCAATGCCCCGTTTGTCTGCGCGGAAGCGCTCGGGGCTTGGTGGGGGGACCACGAGGCGGACCGATCTTCAATCCCAGGCTGTGGGTGGTCTCGAGATTACCCTCCCAAAAATGACGATTCTCCTCATCTGAGCCCATTGACGCGTCGAAACGCCGTTCTGTCGCAATTGGCCTGCGGGGTCGCCAAAATGCTCCACATTGCTCGGATTGTGCCGATTGGCAGGTAATGGGCATTATCGGCCAAGATCTGCGCAGCGCGCCTTCACGCGTGCTGATACAAATTTGAACCCAATAGATGGGCCTAAGCTAGCCGATCGCAGCTTGGGCCGCCCCCACCCCACCCCAGTTCCCTAACCTCCCAAGAGCAGATGACGACATGGAATGAAAGCTTGGTTACGGGACACCCAGACGTGGACGCGGAGCATCGCGAGCTCCTCCATCAACTTTCCGGCCTTAAGGAGGCCGTCCAGGCCGGGGCTGGCCGAGAACAGATCGTCGAGCTTATCAAGATCCTTCAGAAGTACGCACACTTCCATTTTGCGCGCGAGGAAGCCCACATGGTCAAGGTCAACTGCCCTGCGCACGGTGCAAATTGCAAGGCCCATCGCGAATTCTCGGAGAAGCTGGACGGCTGGCTTGAGCTCCTGACCTACAGGGGTACCCCCGTTTCGCTCATGCTCGATGTCCAGCGAGAGTCGGTGGAGTGGATCACGTCGCATATCACCAGGATCGACTGCTGCCTGCGAGACTGCGCGCAGTAGGCCAACGGGCCTCGCGCCCTACCGTGGAGGGGCAGATTGGCGTTGCCCGACCGTTGGGGGAGGCTCCAGATTTTGCGGAGCGCCCCGATCCGTACCCATTCCAACCGAAATCCATCTCGTTCGTCTTGGGCTCGCAGTCCCCTCGGTTGCGATTTTTCTGCTTCCGGGATGGCTCCTCGGTCGGATCTTCAGGACGCCCCTTGCGGCGGTCACCGCCTTTCTCGGCTCCGCGGCGCTGGTATTCAACCTGATCCTTCTGCTGGACAGCTTTGGGCTGCCGATTGACCTCTTTACCGTCGGATGCGCCGTCTCGGCGCTTTCCGCGGCGATCGCTTTCTGGGCGAGGCGGAGGGGCGTGTCCCTCGCACCCCGTTGGACGGGACCCCCAATGCCGTCCGGATCGCAGTGGGCTTGGCTGATTCCACCGGTCCTCGCGCTGACCTCCATCACGGCCCGCGCGCTGGTCGAGCCCCTTTCGGGCTTTGACAACAAATTCCGCTGGGACTTCCTCGCACGCCTCATCCTCGCGCGACACACGCTGGCCTCTTACCCGCCCGTCAGCATGTCGGATTTCGACCACTACGCCTGGTGCGACGGGATCCCGCCGCTGGCGCCGTTCCTCAATTTCCTGATCTATGCGGTTGCCGGATCGACCGCGCCCGGCCTGATCACTCTCAGGGCCGTCGCGGAGTTCCTGCTGCTGGCTGCGTTGACGTACCGTTTCGCGCGCGACCTTTGGGGCAGCGGCTGGCCGGCACTGGCGGCCATGGGAAGCTGCACCCTTCTCCTGTGGGGCCTCGCGATTGAGCAGGAGACGGGGCTAACGGCCATCGCGCTCCTTGCCATGGTCTACTTCCTTGAGCTTCCGAAAGCGGGAACGACGGAGGGCGATTCCCGGGTGCCGTGGGCCGGGGTCGCCGCCGGCGTGGGAGCGATCAGCCGGGAATACGGGCTGTACTTCGTCATCCTTGGCACCGCGCTCCTGTGCGTCCGGCGCCGGGGCCGCTCGGTGGTCCGGTTCCTGTTGCCCGCTGTCCTGGTGGCCGCGCCCTGGTACGTTCGGAATTGGGTACGGACGGGAAATCCGGTCTTCCCCGCGATGGGTTCGATCTTTCCCACAAACCCGATCCACGTGGAGGTTATGGCCGACATCGCAAACTTCTGGGGTTTCCGCACCGCTCCCGTCCCCCTATCGACTGTCCCGTCGGCCCTCCTGGCAACGATGGGAGCGGTGGGTGTCCTGGGGCTAATCGGGCTGTGCGTGCTCAGGCGAAAGGGCCTTGGACTACTGGCTGCGATTGCCCTCGTGAGCGGCCTCTGGGTCTGGTCGATGCCGCAGACCGCAGGGGGCTGGACCTATTCCATGCGCGTCCTCCTCCCGGCGTTGGCCCTGGGCTCGGTCGCGTCGGGCTGGATCGGGAGCCTTAAGCCCTGGGTCCAACGGGCGCTCGCGGTCCTGATCGCGTTGCTTTCCGTGGACGCAGCCCGACGTTCGTGGCTTTTGCCTGACGATCCCACGACGACGCCATGGACGCTTTCATTCTCGGAGTGGAGGATGTTTCGCGAGCAGAGCATTCCCCGCAAGGGGAGGGATCCGTGGCCCATCCTCGTGAACGTCGCTGCCGACCGCTACATCGTCGTCGATAATCCGCAGCCTTTCGTCACCGTCACCTCCCTCGGGGGGCATCCCACCCCGCTGGAGAGCCCGAGGTTCGCACCCGCTTTTGATCCGTCGCTTTCAGTGGACGAGGCGGTGAAGCGCCTTCGGGCAAACCGGGTGAGGTTCGTGACCTTCTCCGTGCGAAACCCGGTCGTGAACAAACTTGTGCAACGGCACGCCATACTGCGCGAACTCGCCGAGGACTACAGTCCTGTGGCAAACTTCGGCGGCCTGCTAATTTTTGACCTGGAATTTTTGACCCGAAAACAAGCCGCCCCAAAAGCCGGCACGTGAGGAGTAATAGCGCCCGGTTTGCGCTCCGCGACTGCGACGCCGCGTTCCCGAGGGCTATGGACAGCGCTCCCCGCAGATGCTAGTGATCACCCCCCGTATGACCCTCTTGGCCAGCATCTTCCCGTCCGGCGCCTCATGGGGCCCGGTGATTTGGCTGATGCAGCTTGGACTGATCGTCCATGCGATTCGCACGGGCCGCCCCTATTGGTGGATCTGGGTCCTGATCATGGTGCCCGGATTGGGGGGCCTGGCCTACGTCCTCGTCGAGGTGATGCCCGGAATCCGAAGCCCGCGCGGCTTCCTGCGCGCGCTCAAGCCCAGGAAGTGGCGAATCGCGGAGCTTAGGAAACGACTTGAGGAGAGCGAGACCGTGGTGAACCGCATGAACCTGGCGGAGGCCCTGTTCGAAGCCGGTGAGTTCCAGGAGGCTCACGATGTGGGGGCGGCCAGCTTAACCGGGATCTTCAAGAACGATCCCCGAACGCTGACCGAGGTCGCCCGGTATACGCTGGCCCTGGGACATTTTGCGGAGGCCTACGAGATCCTCAAGAAAGTCGACCTTACGGGAAACAAGATGCTCGGCCTCGAGCTCAGGCTGCTGATGGGCGACGCCCTCTCGGGGCTCGGGCGCGACGCCGAGGCGGAGGCGGCCTACCTGAGTCTCGAGGGCAGCTACATCGGGGAGGCGCCGCATGCCGGATTGGCCTCCCTTTATGACAAGACCGGCCGCCCCGAGGAGGCTGGACGCCTGTGGAAGGAGATCGTGGACCGTCACCGGAGGGCGGGCCCGGCATGGCGCAGAACCGAGCGCAGATGGTACACGCTCGCGGCATCGAGGCTTAAATCCCGGGCGCGCTAACGTCCGTGGCCCGGGGTGGTCCTTTGCAGATGGGTAGATCTGCTGACCCAAGGGCGCCCGACAACGCTTGCGGAGCCACCGAGGAGACCCACGATCAAGCGGCAATTCCCCCGCGCATCGCTCCGTGAAGTCCATCCTCATCCTGTTCATCCTAGGCATCGCCGCCTACGAGGCCGTGCAGTATTACGAGGATAGGCCCCCCTCCCAAGTCATTGCGGTCCGCCAAAAAGCGTCGATAACGCCTACGCCGGAGCCCTCCACCGAGGCCCCGCAGCCACCCGATATGGCGCTCATCCCGGTCACTGGGGAGCATCCCCTCACCCACGCCAGGGTGAAGGAAGTCCACGATTCCGGTATCGTGTTCTTTTGCGATCAGGGTCTGGTTAAGGTCAGCTTCAAGAAGCTGCCGCCGCAGTTCCAGGACTACTACCAGTCGAGGGCCGTCAAGGACGAGATCGCACCGGGACCCGCAGACGTGGCACCCTCCCCTGCACCGACTCCCCCACCCGCGGCAAGGGCCAAGCTCGAGCGCACCCCCATGCAGGAAGCCCAGGCCGTGCTCTCCTACAACCAGACGTGCTCAGGGCTCCGGGACAGGATCCGGCGGGATCAGGACACCATCGACCACTGGTACAAGCAGTCGAGCTTCGTCCCGGATGGTTTCGTATCCGAGACCCAGTTCAGTGTCGCGAAGGCAGACTTCGAGGCGGCAACGCTTCAGCTGGACGAGGTTCTGGCGAACGGCCCCTAAGTCACGGCGCCAAAAAAAGGGGGGCATCCCCTCCCCCAAAAGAATACATGCCGGGACTTGGTCGCCCGGGCCCGGTCGCGCGGCGGGGGTCGTGTGATCAGGGGACCGTGAGGTCCAGCTTGCTGAAGCCGTCGGCCGAAATGCTCAGCTTGTCACCGGCAACCAGGTCCTTGATGGTCCAAACTTGGCCGGCCTCAAGGACGTAGGCCGGGAGGGTCTTGACCTTGGCGTCGGCATGGAAGACCACGCTCGGCGTGATCGTCACGTTCAGCTTGAGCGTGTCGCTGGAAACGTTCTTCAGATTGAGTGCGTAGCCGTTCACGCCGTCTGCCGTCACCTTTTCGAAGGTGGCCGTCACGGGAAGGGCTGCGGCCTTGTCGGCCATCGGCTGCATCGCCGGGGCGTCGGCCCTGGCTGCAGGGGCGAGGAAAAGCGCGAGGCCAAATGCGCATCCGAGGGCAATCGTTGAGGAGCGCAGGAGAAGCAGGTGTGATTTGTTCATGAGATTAGGGCGGCGCATTCGTATCCCGATACCGAGGGCATCACAAGTCGAATTGGACTCTGCGCGAAGGTCCCCAAGGGCTATTCAGGCCCCGTCGCATCCTGCCCCGACCCAACCGGGCGGGCGTCCGGTCCGCCGGGTGCCGGTGACGAGGCGTTGGCAATCACCCTTTGCAGGGTCCGCGCGATCTGCTCAATCGACGGCGGCTTATCGATAAAAAACTCCAAACCGGCTGCCCGAGCCCGCAGCAGGGTCTCCTCGGAAAGGTAGCCCGAGAGCAGGATCCACGGGATGTAGCTGCGCCGACGGCCCACCCGCTGGGCGAGCGTGATGCCGTCCAATCCGGGCATGGCGAAATCGCAGATCACGGCCGCCGTGCTTGCCGAGTCCGGACCGGAGAGGAACGCCTCCGCCAGTGCAGGCTGGCCAAAGGCCCTCACCCGGTATCCGAGGCGCTTTACGAGGTTGGTGAGGATATCCAGAACCAGCGAGTCGTCATCGATGCACACCACCTCCTGACCGGATCCAGCTGACAGGTTCGTTCCGTCCGCCCGGGCAGGGGCCGCGGGGGCGACCGAGGCGGCTGGCAGAAAGACGTGGAAGATGCTTCCCTCGCCGGGAGACGAATAAACCTTAAGCACTCCGGCGTGCTGGCGAACGATGCCATGAACGACGGCGAGGCCGAGGCCCGTGCCCTCGCCCGCCCTCCGGGTCGTGTAGAATGGTTCGAAGATTCGCTCAAGAACCGCCGCCGTCATGCCACATCCGGTGTCGCGCACCGAGAGGTGCATGTAGAGGCCTGGGCGGAAATCCCCCTGGTTCGAATCCGGTGCGAGGACGGCCAGGAAGCTCTCCTCGATCACCTCGACGGTCCCATTCTGCATTCCCTTCAGGGCATGCACCGCATTCGTGCACAGGTTGAGCACGACCTGGTGCAGCTGCGTCGCGTCGCCGATAATGGAAGGGGGCGCCCGGCGCACATGATTGAGGCGCACCGTCTGGGGGAGCTGGCGGCGGATCTGCCCCAAGACTTCCTCGATGACGGGCCCCGGGTCCACCACCTGGGCCTGGGTCTCCGTGCGGCGCGAGAAGGTGAGGATCTGCCTGACCAGCGCACGGGCCCTCCTGCTGGCCTCCAGGACGATCTCGAGGTCGGGTCGGGCCTTGTGCTCCTCCGGCAGGTTCAAAAGGGTCAGCTCGGTGCCGCCCATGATCGGGGTCAGCATGTTGTTCAGGTCATGGGCGATCCCGCCCGCGAGGCCGCCTATGGCCTCAAGTTTCTGGGCTCGGCGCAGCTCAATCTCGTTGCGCCGCAGGAGCTCCTCGGCGGCCTTCTTCTCACTCAGGTCGCGCACCAGGTTTAGCAGGTACTGGCGGCCTCCAAACTCCACCAGCCGAGCGCTCATCTCCACGGGGACAATCCCGCCGTTCTTGTTCCGGGCTTTGCCCTCGTGCTGGCTCACGCGGCCGCTGCGCCGGAGCTCCTCAACGAAGGCGGGCCGCGCGGAGGGATCCGCCCAAAGCCCCATGTCGAGCCCGCTCTGCCCAACGACCTCGTCATAGGCGTAGCCGTAGAGGCGCGTGAACCCCTCGTTCACCTCGACGAACACCCCGTCATCAAGCTGGCTGAGGAGCGCTGCGTCCGGAAAAAGCTGGAAGAGCTGGCGGAACTGGCCGCGGCTCACCTCAAGCTCGGCAACAAGCAGGTTGAGCCTCTCGTTGTTCAGGGACTCCCTGATCTGGCGGATAATGACGAGGGCCAGGACGGCGACGACGCCGACCGCAAGCACCTGGGGTTGCCGGCCCGAGCCCCCGGTGAAGATCCCGAAAAGGAGCAGGACGACCATGCCGAGCACCCAGCTCGAGTTCACCAGCAAAAGCATGACCTCGCGCGAGGCGAAGGGCTGGCGGCTGTCGGCAACGGGCGACATGCGCCTGCGGCGATGCTGCTGCACGGCGGCAAGTCCCCACATGGCGCTGAAAAAACCCCATCCCATGTCCGAAAGGCTCCCGCCCGCCGGCAGCGGGGTCTTGACCAGGATGTCGGGCATCGAGAAGTCGGCCATGATCAGGGCGAACAACCCGCTGATGAGCCACACGAAGGTGCTCACCCCGAAGCCCGAACGCTCCTGGTTGCGCGCCCTAAGGCTGAGCATCCACAGCAGCATCACATCAAAGACGGGGTAGACCAGAACGAATCCCGTGGTCACGCTCGGCCCGCGCAGGAACACGAGCACGGCCTCGTGAAGGCGGAACTGCCAGCCGACCAGGAGCGTCGCCAGGAGCAGGCCCGCGGCTTCAAATAGGTTGTTAACGAGGGCCGAGTCCCGGGCGCGCGGATGGGGAATCCGGAAAAACGCCACGAACATTGCGAGGTAGGCCGGAACAAAGAAAAGGTCCGGCCAGCCCGGGTACCGCTCGACCGAGAGGCAGAGTTCCAGGACCATGAACGTCAGGTTCCCGAAAAACCACGCGAGCGTCCCCCAGGACATGGCCTGCCAGAAAGGCGAGGGCGCGTGCTCCCCGATCCCCGGCCGCGCCAGCCTACGCACCTGAAGCCAGCAGACCAAGGAGGCCAGCGTCTGGGCTGCATTGATGAAGTAGAGGCGGCCCCAGCCGCTTGGATACAGAAAATACGACGCAAGCTCCACCAGGGGGCCTACACAAAGCAGCGCGATCCAGCACAACTCGTCCCTGCTCCAGGATACCCCAGGAGACACAGGTGCCGATCCTTGACCCAACCGCACGGGAGCCGACTGATCGGTGGTCATCCGAGGGAAAGGTGCCCCTTGGGGCCCGGGGTGACAAGGATTGCTTCCGCGGGGTTCAGACCCAGGGAGGGATGCACCTGTGCATCCCCCCCGCCCGGTATCACGACCCGGCCAATGCCCCGGAGCCTGCGCCGCGAGAAAGCGTTTGGAAGGGCGTTCAGGAATTAGTGACGGTCAGAGTTGCCGAAACCCCCTCGGCAGAGGAAGGCCCAATGAAGATCTCGAATGCGCCGGGTTCCACCGTGAACTTCATGTCGATGTCCCAGAGGGCGAGCGCCTCGGGGGCAACCGGGAAGGTAACGGTGGAGCGTTCGCCGGGCTTGAGGTGGATCCTCTTGAATCCCTTCAGCTCCTTGACCGCCCGCGTGACCGAGCTCACGTCTTGGTGCACGTACATCTGCACAATCTCATCCGCCTCGCGCGTGCCGGTGTTGACCACATCGACCGAGGCCTCCGTCGAGGCGCCGGCGACGATCTTGCCCTCCCTCAGGCGCACATTCTCGTACCGGAAGGTCGTGTAGCTCAGCCCGTAGCCGAAAGGCCACAGCGGCGCATTGTCGGAGAACTGGTAGGCGAAGGGTCCCGCGTAGGGCTTCTTGCTGTAGTACGCAGGAATCTGGCCCGTCGACACGGGGAATGAGGCCGTCAATTTGCCCGAGGGCGAGACGTCCCCAAAGAGTATCTCGGCTGCCGCCGTGCCCGTCTCTTCCCCCATGTACCAACCCTCGATGATCGCGTGGGCCTTCTCCTTTAGGAACCCGATT
>Ga0302200_10000483_pt1 | contig 40211 bp, 28 predicted proteins | sample II_Bog_N3_1_FD_194585 | JGI IMG/M metagenome (GOLD analysis project Ga0302200, IMG submission 194585) | Peat permafrost microbial communities from Stordalen Mire near Abisko, Sweden - II_Bog_N3_1 | ecosystem: Environmental > Terrestrial > Soil > Wetlands > Peat | place: Sweden: Abisko...
AAGCTGCTCACCAATCCCTGCCATCTTGGAGAGGAATGAAACATCGATCAGATGCCGGCGCGTGCGAATGCCTTTGGCAATTTCGGTAATCGAGAAATTTCCACGCGCGAGCTTACGCCATTGAGCCCGCGGAAATGCCCTGATCTGGTTCACATCGGATTCGTTGATTTCCACCTCAAACCAATCTGTTCCGACGGGAAGCTCTTTCCACAGGGACAAATGCCGAATAAATAGAAGTGCACGCCGTTTTGCATTGTCGTCAGCGTTGTCGAAATCAGGCGTGTTTACAAGCTCACTGAGGCTATCCTGGTACTCCCGAAACGCAGGAGATTTGAAGTCACTCCTCAGGAACTCCGCAATGACCTCATCTTCCGACACGCCTCGAAACAGCCTGGCTGGTAAATCGTTCGCAACCCGTAACAGCTGTACGGGGGTGGTTAATGAATCGAAAAGAAACGGGATCGCAACGCAGAAGAGAAGAGCGACCATTAAGACAAGCTGTACAAGAATGACTTCGCGTAATGAGGAATGAAATCGGCAGATGCCGGCAATGACCACACCGCTGAATGCCAACTGTACCCAACTTGTTTTCGCAATTTTATAGGACATCTCGAACGTTATAATTACGACGCTAAGCGAGAAGACAATCGTAGTTATGGCGTACAGAGCCAAAAGATATGGGAAGTTGTACTGTCCTGAAATCTCAAATCCAGATCCGAAGAGCGTCGTCCAGATTCCCGCGGGTGCGAGTCCCAGGCCAAGGGCCAAGGCGGCCCCCGTGCCGATGACCAGCAGCAGCGAGGTTGCGATGACCCTGAGATCCTTTCTTTCCTCCTGCTGAGTGCCCGCCACATGCGGAAACATGCTGTTCACAACCGCTGACGAGAACGCGAATATCACGCGGCCTACCATTGCTACAGCCGCATAAAGGCCGGCCTCTTGCGCAACGAAATAGTGTTTTACCAGCACGATGTCACAGTTGTTGATAAGCACCTGGCCAAAGAAGAAAACCATTGCCATGGATGTTTCGCGGAGAGCGATTGAGAATCGAAGAGGGTTCGGAATCGGGGAACCAAGTTTGGGTGCGGCGGCAATGTAAGCCACCACGACTGCTGCCGAATTGGCCGCGATCACTCCTTCGACGCCAAAGCCCGACAAGGTCAAAAGGACCGATCCGCCGAGTCGAATCATTCCCTCGACGACAAAATTGGTTGCGAGGCGGCGAAAGCCGTAGGTGCCCTGAATATAACCCCGCCGGCTTCCTAACGGAACGTAGAAAGCCGCACCTATCGCGAGGATGGCCACAAGCATGGGATCGGAAAGAACCAGGTAATTGGCAATCGCTCTCTGAAACAAGAGCAAGAGAAGTGCGACGAGTATTCCGCACACCCAGGCGCCTCGATGGAAGCCTCTATAAACAGCGGCCTTTCCCTCGGCCGAGCTTTGTTGTGCCACGGCCTTGGTGGAGATGATTTGGAAGGAGAGGGTCACCGCGGATATCAGAGTCAGGATGGTGTAGACAACCGTCGCCTGGCCAAAACCTTTTGGGCCAAGGAACCGCGCAACTGCAATGTTGTAAGCAAGGTTGATCGCCGTCGTCAGGCTCGAGCCCGAGAGCAACACAACACTTCCCGAGAAAATGCGCGCTTGCAGCGTCTTCGTCTCTTGGCTCAAGTCATCCACCGCACTCGTGAATCCGGACTACCGTGCAAACAGGGATACGCATCAGGCTGGGAATGTAGCCCGGTGTGCGCCTGCAGATAACTAATTTGATATGACAACCTACGGCCCTTCTGATCAGAATTGACCTTTCAGGGAAGCCCCGCCAGTAGAGACTGAAGTTGCCCCACGCTGATAAATGACGCAGCTTTTGTCAGTGTTCGTGACAACCGAAATGACTATCATGGCTTCCAATTAGAAGGTCAATAATGAACAGTGCCAAAATTGCGATCTTCCTGCTGCTTCTTCTACCTCACGGATGCATTGGTCCAGGGTCGGGCCAGGCGGTGCGGTTAAAACACAAGGCGACGGGAAGCGCACCGGAGACGATTGCCTTGTACGAGGCATGGTTTGGGCATCCGCGTCATATCTCCTGCGGGTATTCTTCGCACGACCCGGCAGAGATAGACCGCCAGATTCGGCAAGCAAAGGCAATGGGAATTTCAGCGTTCGTTGTGGACTGGTACGGCGATCGGGAGCCGTTCATAGATGTCAGCTATGCCTTGATGCAGTCGAGAGCCTCGGAGAATGCGTTTCAGGTTGCGATGATGTATGACGAAGCCGAGGAGGAAGACGGGGCGACTGACGAAGCCATCGCGGATTTCACAATGTTCCATGAGACCTATCTTTCATCGAAGGCGCCGGGGCATGGGGCATATCTCACCTATGAAGGCCGGCCCGTGATCTTCATCTTTCCTACCGGGAAGCACACCGACTGGAGCAAGGTTCGAACCCTCGTGAATAAATGGAGCGTGCCCCCGCTGCTCATCTATGAAAACCTGCCAGGGCAGTATGCGGACGCCTTCGATGGCTTCTACGCCTGGGTGCAGCCTGGAGATAAGGGATGGACTGCGGACGGCAGCAATTGGGGAGAGCAATATCTGAGTAGTTTCTATGAAACGATGCACTCACAATTCTCCGACAAGATTATTGTTGGAGGCGAATGGTCTGGTTTTGACGACAGCAAAGCATCATGGGGACTTAATCGGCATATATCCGCTCGATGCGGTCAAACCTTCGCCGACACATCTAACCTGTGGCATAAGTACTTCCCACCGGACGACCTGTTGCCTTTCGTGATGATTGATACGTGGAACGACCACGAAGAGGGCACGGCAATCGAGGGCGGCATTCCATCTTGTGGCGCCGGTGCGCAGAATGCCCCATGACTCCCTCAACGGGGAAATATCCTGCGACGATGCTCAAGCAATTCGATGTGCGGCAACGGCCATTCTCCAGCCCCCCGGCCGGAGAATGGCTGCTCTGACTATGCCGCCTCGCTTACTTCCTTTTTATCGCGATTGGCTGCGTGCCCAGCGACGATGCCGAGCTGTGGCGCAACGGCGGACGGAGAACGAAGGACCTTGTCGATAATAGAGAGGGGCCGGCTACGCACCTCATCGTACACGCGTCCAAGATACTCACCTAATATGCCCAGACATAGAAGCAGCAGCCCTCCCACTAAGAAGACCGTAGCTGCCACACCAAAACCCGCTGTGTCCACTGAGCTTTTCGAGAAAAGCATGAACGAAGCAAGCAGCGCAGCCATGAAGCTTGCCAAAAAAAACAACGCGAAACTAAGTCTCAGGGGCTTGTAGCTGAAGCTCGTGATAGCATCCATCGCGTACTTGATACGGCTTATGAACGACAGCTTGCCATCACCGGCCAACCGATCCTGCCGGTCATAGAGGACGACAGTGTTTCGGAAACCGACCCAGGCTCTCAAGCCCGGCAAGTAACGGTTCTTCTCTCCCAGGGAATTAACGGAGTCGACGGCCTTGCGATCCATGAGGCTGAATACTCCAGCATTCAGAGGGATCGGATAATCGGAGAGCGCTCCCAGCACACGATAAAAGAGGGGAAAAAGCTTTGCCAGGATCTTGCGCCGTTCCTGCCGGCTTTTCCTTACCGCAACAACAACCTCAGCGCCTTGCCGCCAGGCTTCGATCAGTTTCGGCAACACCTCGGGCGGATCCTGGAAGTCGCCATCCATCAGGATCACCGCGTCGCCGCGCGCAGTTAGAATGCCCGCCGAAATCGCGCCCATGTGACCCCAATTTCGAGAGAGCTCCACCACTACTACATGGGAATCCGTGCGCTGCAGTTCCCTCAGCAGGTCGAGGGAGACATCGGTTGAGCCATCGTTTACATACACCACTTCCCAAGGCAGGTGAGCGCCTTCCAAAGCGACTGCAACAGCTTCATGGAAGCGCACAATCAGTTCTTCCTCGTTATAGATAGGTACGACAACAGAGATCATATTCAACTCCAGGGAATCCAAGTTGGGCTTTCATGAAAGTACTCTCTCTTTTTCTCGTTCGTTGTTATCCAAAACACCGGATATCAACCTCCGAATTCGAGATCTGACTTCATTCGGGCTCTGCCTGGAAAACTCGCACTCTCCATCGCAATTCAGCAGGTGTTACGATTATCAAGAATCTTGCGCTGACATGCTGTGTCGTTTTGACCCCGTTATTATCGATGAATTCCACGTCGTAATTAACTGTATCTAATAGCTCAATCGAGAGTCCTTCCGGCGAGAAGAAGACTATCTGAATATCATGCGCACGATCTGTGTAATGCGTGCGAATTCCCAAAGCGGCTTGTTGCTGTATGGTTTCCGTGAGCTTGTCTTTGGCGATTCCTACGAAGGCCGGATCGAGCAAGCTGGCGCGATTTTGCTCAAATGCTGCATTCAGGCTTTGCCAGGATTGCAGGTAATCGCGAATCGCCGCTCTGCCCGTTTCCTCTGGTAGTGACCGCGGACCTTGCAGATTTGTGGGCTCCACGCGAACCGAGGCTTGAGCGGACGCAACACACGAGGAGGCGGCGAGGAATGTGGCAAGGAACAGGAGGGACTTCAACATCGTCATTTCTCCCAACGAATCTGGTTCCCCATGACGATTCCGCTCGCCACGGAGAACGCCGCTCCGTTATGGGCGGACAGTTCGACCTCTGCAACTCCGTTCTTGAGAGGTTCGTCCACCGTTGACTGAGCGCCGTTGTAATTTTCAGTGAAGGTGACAAGAGTTCCATCCGGTACAGCGTTGCCGCTGCAGTCGCGAACCGGATCCGTGACCAGCCGAACCTGTTGACCAATCAGTTGTGCGGTCATCTTCAACCCGCACGGATCGCCAGGAACCTGTGCCACTACGCGCGTGCTATAAACGTCGCCGACTCGAGCCACAAATTTGTCAATGCCTTGATGGGCCGTGGAGTCCATTACGGCCCAGGCAGCGCCATTGCGGGTCACCACCGATTGTTTTTGGACGGTACTGGAAGGATTCGCCAGTTCAAAAGAAACCGGCGTCGGGGCGGAGATCAAATTGTGATAGTCGTCGAAGACATACACGGCCCCCGTGATGCCGCCATGCAGGCCAACCGGAAGACGGGAAGGCTTGGCGAGAAAGCTGAGGTTCGCAGGTTCGTGTGCAGACACAACATCGAATGAGCCGTTCTGCGTCGCCGACGTTCCGGCTAGAACAACCAGGTAGTGGCCGGCGCTGATAAGCGATCCAGCGGGAAAGAATGCGGTTTCTCCCAACTTCACACTGCGCTTCAATACCTGGCCGAGACCAACAATGTACAGTGTCGCTTGTCCGTTCCCAACGCTCGGGATCGAGAACGCGCTGCCGGCCTCGACTGTTGTCGGCAATTGCATGCGCGCGTCCTGGGCCAACGACATCTGAGCGATTGCCGCCGCCAAGACGCCGAACAGAAATGTCAATCTGACTCTCATTGGGAGCCGCCGAAACTATAGGTCGCAACGACCGTCCGCTGACTGCTGACGTTCCTGGCGAGATCTTCGGGAATATGAATTTCAAACGGCACTGGGGTTTGAGGCGAGAGAGCCTGGTCAACATACCGGTCTGCAACCCAGACTACCTGGCCGCTCTTGTCGTAGAAGGTACCGAGAACGTGCGCGACATTCACAATCTGGCCGCTCTGATTGATGAGCTGCCCGGTCAATGAGGCTCCGGGCGCCGGATGCAACTGTTCGCTTCCGATCTCGATCACGGGGTCTGCCGAGGCTGGTATGAGTGCTGATAAAGGGTTCATCCGAATGCTGCCGACGTCGGACAACGTTACATTGTGAAACTGAATGAGAAACGGAGTAACCTGCTTGGGCAGCAAGAGGTGATCAATTTTGTCAAAGCTGCCTTCCGTCGCAATTGCAGACTGGCTCTTCGACAGCAAGGTTGCGGATACAGATACGTAGGCCGGCACAACATCTTCATTGAGAAGTTCGCCCAGGATCACCACGCCTTCAGCCCTGTCCACCGGGTGCATATCCACAATGCGCACATGGGGCGCTTCAACATCCTGGGCTCCCCAGTCATCCCCGGGCCCGCGGTAAATCACATCCCATCGCAGATAATTTACAGGGATGACTTGCGGTGGCACTATGGATTCCCTGACGATGGGCCATTCCGGCTCCCAGCGGTCTCCATTTCTTACTACGTGCAAGTCGCGCGTGCTGACGGACAATCCAACCACGGTGGCCCAATGCAGTGTGAGCTCCATCTCAGCTTCGTTGGCGGATGAATGAAGCGGTCGCACCTCGAATTTGTCGAGAGCGGTATAGGTGAGAAGGCTGGGGTAGTAGCCAGTCAGGTCTTTCACAAATTCCGGCTCGGTAAATTGCGTTCTGTTGGCGAGACTGCCATAGGCCTTTTCCCAGGCTTGCTTGCGGATTTCTTCCCCCAGGCTTTCAACTGCCGCTTGGGGCGTTGAAGACGAACCCAGTATGCTTCCGGCGCCACTATAGGCTAGCGCGGATGGCGCAGGCCAGATTGTCCCTATCGCCACCAGGGCCACAGTCAATGTGCCGAGAAGTGCGGCGTATAAGCGTCCATTGTTCACGATGCCACACTTTCCCGCACAAGATGTTCGTCGGTGACGAATGGAAGTTGCGCCTGTTTGTCATGCCGTCTCTTTTCCGGAATAAAAACCACCAGCATCGCCAGAATGCTGCTGCCGATTGGGAAGATGCCCCACATCAGGCCTTGCCAGTGGGGAGGGACTTGTGGGGCATTCACCGGCATGGCCGGTGGTACGCCGTCTTTGCTCCACACCGTGATGGTCTTGTCTTCAAGATTGTCAACTGGACGCCAGCCGGCAAACGACAGTAGCGGATCATAATAATGATCGCGCACAAAAACCCACTTCAACCCGTAGTGGTCTGCGTGCATCAGCATTGCACGGAGTGCGTCGAGGCCCGCCTCGCCGAAATACTTCGAGCTGGTGAGTGCGCCAGCGCCATAGTGAGTCAGCTCCGGCAGCATTCGCCCGGAATTCCATTCGCCATCGACGCTGCTCGCATCCGTCATCATCGCCAACCGGGCGATTTTGTTGCCAAATCCAAGAGTGACATAACGATACTGATCGTGACCGTCGCGGTTGAGCCACGACGCGACCGTATCGACCTTGAAGTCTTCGGCATCTGCTGGTCGATAAGTCGCCCATCCCACCGCCGTTGCACAGCTAAGAGCTGCTAACGCAGTTAGACCAACAACCGCCCACTGTCGATATCGATCGACGAGTTCCGCAGCCAGAAGTCCCACGAATGGAAGTGCGAGCAGCGTTGCCCAATAGCTGAAGCGCTCCATGGTCAACACGTTGAAGGCGCGACCCAGCAGGAGATGGCCCACCGGGGTGGTTCCACCGAGCCCTATCATGAATGCGACCCAAAATCCGAGCAACAGGGGGCGAAGCCGAACCACCACGGAGCCACGGAGAAAGATGAAGGGCAGAGCCAGTATCAATGCGCCATAAGGAACGATAAAGTAGTTGAGACCCCACCGCGGGCTGAGTATGTAATTTGCCCGGCTTGGGTGCGGGATAGGAGTTTGAGTGACAGGATAATGAATCAACGCGATCCAGAACGGTAGAAGGACAATTGCAATCGCGACGCCTACCACTACAGCGATAGCGATGGTGCGACCAACAAAAGCCGGAGTTGCGATTCGTTCGCCATCCTCACGGTCTAGAATCGCCAGCGCGAGAACTGGCACCGCAAAGAAGATTGACCCGAAGAGCAGCGTAGCATGGTGAGCGGCAGCAGCGGCCGTAAATAGCGCGCCCGCCTTAAGAAACGATTGCCATCTGCCATGCCTCACCCACTGGAATAGAAACGGAAGAGCGTTCAAGTAAATCGGAGCTGCGGCAGTGGTGCCCAGCTGTCCAGCGGAGTAAATCAGAAAGCTCTCCGAGCCGAGGAAGACACTTGCCAGAGCTGCGATGGACGCGGCGCGCGGGCTGACCCATAGCAACGAAAAACGATAAACACCCACGACGAGCAGCAATATGACAGCCAGCTGTACCGCCATGTATCCCATATCCAGGCCAATTACCCGAGACACGAGCGCCACCCACTGCTGCGTCAGAGGAGGGTATGTGGTCTGTGAAAAGCCCGCATACCACTTTGCGTTCCATGGATCGAACCAATGCTGAACATAATGGGAAGCGAAGAAGATGTGGAAGTTAGTGTCATAAGATTTGAGAGGCAACTGCATAAGCAGAAGAGGCAGATGAACTGCGAGTGCCGCTAATAGAATCAGGCTGATTGGTAGAGGCGCGGTTGACAATACGATGGGCTTAGCTCTCTGCACAATTTCCTCACAAACGAATCGTCGGTTTCCAGCATCGCGCTTTGCGCGGGGGCCTCGGGCGCACTGCCGTTCCTTTACGTGCAGCTTTCGCCCAATGCATGGTGTCCGCGCTCAACGCTAGGTTAAGTTTCTTATTTGTCCGGCCCTCAGTCTGGTCAATTGGGCACAGAACGCCCGACATCTCCCATCCTGCGGATTTGCAGCGCTCGTACCGCGTTCGCTCCCGAATGTTGTGACTTTCATCTCATTAAAAATCGTCGAATGCGAAGCTTCCTGTTGCGTCAAACGCTCTCCCGCGCAGAGGCAACGCTTCTGCAATCTTGCGTCGAGCGATGTAAAGCGTGTTCGGATTTCCCGGCACCTTTTTCGTGGTCAATATCGCACAGGATTGCATAGGTCAGAGGCGTAACGTCGGATCAAGGAAGTGTCTCACTCTGCTCGCACCCACCCGCGTTGAGGCTGTGCCGATGAATACTCAGCCATCGATCGAGCCTATTTCACGATTCGAACCCACCATTGTGGGCTCAACACTGCTGCTTGAGGTGAGACTGTTTGAGTGATTCGCATTTCTCGTCGGACGCTTACAGCCGCTTGCCTCTACGGGAGCCGCGCCGGGAGTTGAACGTGCATCTGCAGCTTGCATCGACGGCGCAATCGAAATCACGGAACCCAATGCGCACCCGCGTTGGCGTCGTTGTGTCTGGCGGACTTGCATTTTCGATATGTGCATTGATATTCGCGTGCCTGACAATACCCTGCAACGTCGAAGCACAGACTTACAATGTTGGGCCTGACGCTTCAAAGAGTCCCCAAACCCCACCCAATCAGACACCGGCCCAGGGGGAGACTCTGGGGTGGGGATCAAATATTGAAAACGCTCGCCTTGCGCGTGCCGCGGAGTTAGCACTGCTGCGCGGAGATCACGCGCTCGCGCTTGACTACGCGCAGCGTGCCGCACAAGCTGCCCCAGACGATCCACAGTTATGGTTTCTGCTTGGCTATGCGGCACGGCTCAACGGAAAGTACCCGCTATCGGCGGAGGCCTACAGCAAAGGGATTCGACTTCGGCCATCGTCACTGGAAGGACTCTCCGGCCTTGCGCAAACATACAGTTTGATGGGGCGAACCGAAGACGCGGAGCGCCTCCTCAAACAGGTGGTTGCGTCCGATCCAAGGCGCAGAGATGACGCGTTGCTGCTGGGAGATATTTATATGCGGTCGGCAGACTACGTCGATGCTCTCGATTGGCTGGGCAGGGCGGAACGAATCAAGCCTGACGCGCGATCGGAGTTGCTGATGGCGGTCTGTTACCAGCACCTGAAGCAAATGGATCTGGCGAGCCGCTATCTTGAGCTCGCGAAACGGCGCGCGCCGGACAACCCGGATGTTGAGCGATCGATGGCGGGATACTATCGAGATCTCGGGAACTATGCGGAATCGATTATCGCGCTCAAGTCAATTCGCAACCCGAAGCCGGACGTTACGGCTGAGCTTGCATACACGTATCAACTCGCCGGCAAGTTGGATGATTCCGCCAGGGTATACGCGCAAGCGGCCAACTCTGCGCCGAAGGACCTGAGTCTGCAACTATCCGCCGCGCAGGCTGAGGTAGCTGCAGGTTCCGTAGTGAAAGCGGATCCATTTCTCAAGCGTGCCGCTGAGCTTGATGCGAAGTATTACCGGCTGCACGCAATTGTTGGAGAGATTGCGAACATCGAGGAACGCGAACCAGATGCAGTGCGGGAATACAGCGCCGCAGTGGCGAACCTGCCTGCACAACCCGTTGAGGGACCGCTCTATGGAATTCAACTGCACATGGATTTGATGAATGTGTATAAAAACCTGGCAGACGACAGCAATGCCCATCATCAGCTTGAAACCGCACAAGCTGAGATCAACGAGCTTGGAGAGCCGGTGTCCGGACGAGCGCAGTTCCTGCGCCTCAGAGCTCTGATCAGGATGAATGCCGGCGACCTCGACGGGGCACTTGGCGACATGAAAGAGGCGCTCGCAACGAACGCCCATGACCGCGATGATCTGCAACTCAATGGAGATATCCTGATGAAGCTCGGGCGTACAGAGGAAGCGATCGCGGAATATAAGCAGATCCTCGCAAACGATCCGGTCAACCGGTTTGCGCTCACATCGCTTGGTTATGCTTCTCGGGCAGCGGGACGCGACCAGGATGCCGAACAGTATTTTCGGCGCCTGGCACAAGCCGCTCCTTCGTTATATGTACCCTATCTTGCCCTTGGAGATCTCTATACAGCTCGCCGCGATTTCACAAAGGCTCAGGCTTCTTACGATAAGGCGTATGCTCTGGCTCCGCGTAAGGCGCTGATTCTGGCCGGTGGAATGAACGCCGCGATTGAGGCGCATAACCTGAACCTGGCTGGGTCCTGGCTAAGCCGTGTTACAAGTGAAATGGATCAGGAGCCTCAGATCCTTCGGGAAAAGGAAAGGTATCTGAGTTTCAAGGGTGAATATCAGGAATCTGCCGAAGTCGGTCAGGCCGCAATCAAAGCGTTACCTGGAGACAGGGACGTGGTTGTCTACCTCGGTTACGATTTGCTCCATCTTGAAAAGTACGACGAGCTGCTGAATCTCACATCGAAGTGCATTGACATCTTTCCGAAAGAGCCGGACATTCCGCTGCTGGCGGGCTACGTTCACAAGCATCAAGGGTTGAGTGAGCAGGCTCGTCAGGACTTTACCGAGGCGCTCAATCGCGACCCTGAGGTGGCGACTGCATATGTGAACCGCGGATACGTGCTGAACGATCTTCGCCAACCCCAGGCGGCAGCAGATGATTTTGAATCAGCTCTCAAAAGGGAGCCGAATAATGGCGAGGCGCACCTTGGTCTTGCATATGCGAGCCTCGATCTGCACAAGCCCCAGGCGGCGTTGCGACAGGCGGAGCTGGCAGAGCAGGCGCTGGGCGATTCGAGGGATATTCACGTGATTCGCGCCACCGCATATGGACGAGAGCGCATGTTGCCCAAAGCGGCCAGTGAATACAGAGCCGCGTTGAAGTTCGCACCGTCCGATGGCTCGTTGCACCTCGGGCTGGGGAATACGCTGTTTGCGGAGCGGCAGTATCATGACGCGATTGACGAGTTGCAGATTGCGGTGAAAGACTCCCCCGGCAATGCTCGAATCTATGCATTGCTGGCTCGTTCCTATGCCAGCCTGAATGATCGCGATGATGCCATTCGATATGTGCAACTCGCAGAGCAGCATGCTCAAGATACGCCCACTTCGATAAAGGGCTCGGAGTCGGAAATCGGCGAGGTGTTCGTTTCCACGGGAGAAGCTCTGAGCACTCTCGGGGACCATCAGGGTGCAATGGAGCGCTTTCGGAAGGCACTCACAATGCTGGACAGCGATCGCGTAGGAATCCGGCTCGCTATCGCTCAGCTAATGGCAGTGCAGGGCCACACAGACGATGCGGAAAGGCAGATTGCCTTGGCCCAACTGGAGGCTGATGGACAAGAGACTGCACCGCCTACCGGTAGCCAGTTCATAGCGGCCGCGGATGTATTTCGATCTATTCATGAATATCAACTGTCGCAGACCTACCTTCAACGCGCCAAGGCAGCGGGTGCGCCGGATGCGGAGGTTCGGATCGGACTGGCCAACAATTATCTGGCATTGGGAGACACGGTCAGGGCTCAAGCTGAACTCTCGGCGGTAAGCGCTGCCGAGAATGCTTCTCCCGATTACCAGTATCTGCTGGCCGAGGCGAATGTCGATCGCCAGGAACACCACAACGCCCAGGCACTCACTTCCTTTGCCCAGGCATCCAACGCGGAAGGCGACGATCAAAGTGCCGAACAGGATCTTCTTCAGGCAGGAGCGGACGAAGGCCTGAGAGTGACGCCCGTTCTGAGTGTGCTTTCCAATGCCTTGGTTGAACCGATCTTCGAAGACTCTACGGTGTATGTTCTGGACGCCAAGCTGGACGCGACTTTTCCGGTACCAAGTTCGGATACTGCCCTGCTTCCGCCTCCGCGATCTTCTGTGCAGACGCAATGGACCAACGCATTCCACCTGCATCTTAATCATCTACCCACAACAAGCGGGTATTTCCAGGTGCGAAACGCCCAGGGACAAATATCGGTGCCCAGCACAAACTCAATCATCGACCGCGACACAACGGACTATACCTTTCACGCGGGGTTGAATCCTACCGTCAATATTGGGAATAACATCCTGACGTTCAGTAGTGGCGTTCAGGCAACTGTCCGGCGCGATTCCGAGTCTCCGGTTGAAATGAACCAGAACCTCGTTCGCATGTTTACCTACATGTCGACGAGTTCATTCTTCAATGCTGTCTCGGTGAGTGGGTATGCCATTCGTGAATCAGGGCCTTTCACAGAAAGCAATCTTCACTCACAAGCCATGGCCGGTGCGGTGGAGTTTCGCGTTGGCGCGCCATGGGGAAAGACTGCCCTGGTAACCGGATGGGGAGCCAACGATGAAAAGATTTCGCCCGTGGGTTACGAAGATTACATCACCTCATCTTACGTGGGCATTGACCGCCGGTTTGGAGAGCGGCTGAGAGTCAGGGCAGTGGCAGAGGACTTGCGGGCTTGGCGGATCGTCGGACCGAACTCTGGAATTGCACAGAACCTGCGTCCGGCCGGCTCCGTTGACTTCGCTCTGAAACGCAACCTGGACCTGCAGGTTTCAAGCGCCTACTCCAGCACCAGAAGTTTCCATGTCTACGACGCGATTCAGAATGGTTTTTCTATCTCGTATGCCAGGCCGTATCACCGCAAGTTCAAAGACGATTCCGGAACAGTTGTCCTTGAGTATCCAATTCGTTTTTCAGCAGGCATGCAAGAAGAGGATTTCTTCCTGTTTACAGGAGGTCACAATCAACAGCTCAGGCCGTATGTGCAAATCAGTTTGTTTTGAAGGCGGAATCCGATGCGAATTTGTCTAGTTGCCACGTTTCCTCCCAGTGGACGGCAGTTGAACGAGTATGCGTTTCATATTGCGCGGGAGTTGCAGAGCAACCCCGAGATCGAATTGACCATTCTCGCCGATGAACTGACGGATTATGACTTCGCAACAGACAAAAACGGCAATGCAATAAACACGAGTCAACTGGCAGAGTTACCGGGCTTCAATGTGATTCGCTGCTGGAAGTTTGGCGGTTTAGCAAATCCTGTGCGTTTGCTAAAGACAATTAGGCGATTGAAACCCGATGTTGTGTGGTACAACCTCGTCTTCTCCACGTTTGCGACTCCGGAGAAGCCATTTGCCGCATTTGCGGGGCTTTCCGCACCTGCGTTGACACGAGCCGCCGGATTCTTCACGCATATCACCTTGCACCATATCGTCGAGCATGTCGATTTTGCTGCCGCTGGCGTGAGAAGAGAAAAGCTGATTCGGATGGGTTCTTACGTTGCCACGAAAGCACTACTCAAAGCGAATTCTGTCTCTGTCCTGCTTCCGGGATATCGCCGCACTTTGGCTTCGAAGTATTCCGCTCAAAATGTTCTGCTGGGTTCACATGGAACATTTGCACCCATTCCAAACGCTCCCGATTTTACGAAGCGCGGAAATCCCGACCTGCGCATTCTAGCCATTGGACACTGGGGAACCTATAAACGATTGGAGACGCTGATAGAGGCGTTTCCGGCGGTCCTCAAGAAAATCCCAAACGCCAGGTTGATCATCGCCGGCGCCAATCAGCATACAAAGGCTGGATATTGGGAATCGATCCGCGATGCTCAAACTGCAGGCCTGCCAATTGAGTTTCGCGGATACGTTTCGGAAGATGCAATTCCGGAGCTTTTTCAGACGACGTCGGTCCTGGCCTTGCCCTACGACTCTGCGACTGGGTCGAGCGGGCCTGCTCATCAGGCATGCGAGTACGGAGTTCCGATCGTATGCGCCGACATTGGCGATTTTCGTGAAATGGCAGCCGACGAAGGTATGGCTATCCGCTTCTACAAGATTGGAGATGCAGCCGACCTGGCTGAGCAGTTTATTCAGATTCTCAGGTCTCCCGAGTTGCAACACCAAATGGCGGATCAGAACTTTGCAGCGGGGGTTGAGATGTCGATCGCCAGCGTTGTCAGGAACTATCTTCGATGGTTCGATCTCCAAAAGTGCAAGAGGGCATTGCGCGCAACGCGGCGTCTTCAAAAGCTTCGGAGTTACTGGCTCCGCGCTTTGCCGGCAAGAAAGGCTTCAGCGGGCCTGACATCGCAAGAGGCGTTGCCGGTACTGCGAGGAGATGGCTTGAACAACGGCCACAGCAGGGTGCCTGCTGGAAGCTATGCTCATGTCGACAAAGGGCACGATTCCTTCCCATGGAGCCCGCCAGAGGTTTTAGAAGATCCTTCGAATGGCGTTGGGGATTAGTCGAATCCAACATCCACAATCGATTCAGAAATGGGCCCTCGAACTGAAGCATCCGTAAGGTTAACAGGAAGGAACAGGAAGATGAACATCTTGAAACTCGCGCGCATTCATAAGCCCATCCGTTGGATTTCTTCTCTGTTCGCTTCCGGCTTCTTGCTGCCCCTGCTGTTTAGCGGTTGCGACGGTAGCAGTTCCATGGCTACTGTCGCTGTCACGACTCCAGCGCCGACGGTGAGCATAGGCGCGAGTCCAGCATCGATTAGTGCCGGAAGTTCGTCGACCTTGACTGTAACTGCGACCAATGCAACTCTGGTGACAATAACCGGGGGCAATGGCAGTTCGTATACACTGCTGCCGAGCGGCGGAACGCAGTCGGTGAGTCCAGCTGCGACGACGACTTACACAGTAGCCGCGACCGGGGCAGGAGGAGTTACCTCGGCGGCCACAACAGTTACCGTGACTGCGGTTTCAACTCCGGCCCCAACCGTTACCATCATCGCGAATCCCACCTCAATTGTTTCGGGGAGTCCATCCACTTTGACCGTGACTGCGACGAACGCAACGCAGGTGCTTGTGACTGGAACCGATGGCAGCTCCTACACTCTGCTGCCGAGCGGTGGAACGCAGTCGGTAAGCCCGACCGCGACGACCACTTACACAGCAACCGCCACCGGTAGTGGAGGAAGCGCTTCGGCGACTGCGACCGTTACCGTGACTGCGGCTTCAACTCCTGCGGCGACCGTTACCATCATCGCGAATCCCATTTCAATTGTTTCGGGGAACCCATCCATCTTAACCGTAGTTGCAACGAACGCAACGCAGGTGATTGTGACCGGAACCGATGGCAGTTCCTATACTCTGCAACCGAGCGGCGGAACACAGTCTGTGAGCCCGACTGCGACAACCACTTACACAGCAGCCGCGACCGGTAGTGGAGGAGACGTTTCGGCGACTGCAACAGTTACGCTAGTTTCGTTAGGCAGTCTTCAGTCCGTCAGCCATGTTATCTTCCTGCTGCAAGAGAACCATTCCTTCGACAACTACTTCGGTATGCTGAATCCTTATCGAGTATCGAATGGCATGAATATCGGAGACGACGGCAATACGTACACCGTCGATGGCATCGACGACAAGCTATCGACAATCAGTAACGTCGACGATCAAGGTACATCTTACCCTCTTTTCAAGCTCGCCAGTACCTGCGTCGACGATCAGTCGTCGGACTGGCTGGCAAGTTACGGAGACGTTAATACCTACGACTTTCTGGCTGCGCGCCCGATTCAGATGGGAGGCTTCGTCCACAATGGTGAAGGCTACGCGAATAGCTGTGCGGCTCCTGGCTCTGGCGGTAGTTGTGCAGGTAACTTCACGGATCTGACCGGCCAGCGCGCCATGGGATATTACGATCAAGGCTTTCTGAATTACTACTACTACATGGCATCTCAGTTCGCGTTGTCAGATCGCTGGTTCTCGCCGGTATCGACCAAGAGCATTGGCAACCGCATCGCCACTTTTACGGGAGGGACGACGCAGGGCCTCGTCCACGACCCGGGGGGCGACGATCATCTTGGCCAGCTCGATATACCAAATATCTTCCAGGAACTTGACCAGGCTAAGGTCTCGTGGAAGGTCTACTATACGGTCACCCAGGGATTCTGTCTCGATGATGATGATTGTGCGAGCTCGGCAAACGCCTTGTATCCAGCTACCGACTTCTCTAACCTGTCGTATTCGTATCAGTATCTGTACGAGAATTCTTCCGGTGCTGCTTGTGTCCCGCCCACGCAGCTTTCCAGCGTAGTCGGCGATGCAACAGACTCCTTCTGCATCGATCCGAACCACGTTGCCCCGCTCTCGCCACAGTATTTCACCGATCTGACCAACGGCACGCTGCCCAGCTTTGCATTTATCGAAGCCGGATACGGAAACAACGACGAGCACCCAGGATCCGGCCAATCGATTCTATTGGGCCAGACGCAGGTGGCCATGGTCGTGAATGCTTTCATGGCTAGTTCTTCGTGGAACAATTCTATCTTGTTCTTCAGCTACGACGAGGGCGGGGGACCATACGATCATGTTCCACCGGTGCCCGGCCACTCAAATGACTTCACGGATGCTTCGCTTGGAGCCATTCCGGACATCTCCACGATCGCGGTAAATCCAGATAGCTACAAACCCTGCGTGCCTGCTACTCCCGGAACCCCGACGCTCCATTGCGACCTGGTATCGACTGACCCCGGGGCCAATTCGGGGGATGCTGCTGCCACTCAGGGATTTGCCGCCCAGCTTGGCTTCCGGCTTCCTAACATCATCATCTCGCCCTTCACAAGGAAGCATTATGTTTCGCACACGCCGATGGACCACACGGCCGTTATCAAGTTTGTCGAAAATCGGTTTATTGGCAGTTCCACAAACTTGACTGCCCGCGATGCCGCTCAGCCCAACATGCTGGAGTTCTTCGACTTCACCAAGATCCCTTGGGCCACGCCACCCACTCCGCCAATTCCGGTGACAGCCGAGTCGCTGGGATACGATCCGTGTACCCCGATCACATTCGCGCCATAAGCTCGCGGCAGGCTCAATCACCGTTGTTACTCAGGGCTCGACGAGTTATGTATTCAGGATGTCCGCGGTTCGTCGAAGCAGTGGCGAATGCGACCCCCGAGTTTGGTAACCATCCCGAGGCATTTCGAATCGCCCCGCTCTTGGCCTGAAGAACGAAAAGACAATTCTACCGGCTCCAGTGTTGCCGTCAGGGATCTCCGATCATTGTTGCGATTTCAATTCGTCAACAACAACTTCATAAGGCCGCATCATGTCGTTGTCTTCATGTTCCAGCATGTGGCAGTGAAAAACGTACCGGCCAGTATAGCCCACGAATGGAACGATGATGGTGAGAACATCTCTCGGGTTCACTATCGCCGTGTCCTTCCAACCGGCCTCGTTTGCCGCAGGCGGTCGCGGAGTTCCAACCAGCTCCAAAATCCCTTTGCCAAGCGCCACGGAGTTGAACCCCTGGCGTTGAACAATCTGAAACTGCACCATGTGCAGATGCATGGCGTGTGCATCGTCCGTGGTATTGATGAATCTCCATTTCTCAATCGAACCCAACTTCACTACCTCTGTCACTGCGTCGTCGTACCCTTTGCCATTGATTCGCACGCCCATCGACCATCCTTGAATCATCTGTTCGGACAGCACGAAATCCCTGGTGATGGTGGATGTTGTCTCCTTCACCCTGTGGAAGGAAGGCGCCGGCCCCATGCTGAAAGTCTTCCTGCTTCCTGGCTCTGGCAGGGTCACACGAAACTGCATTAACTCGTAGAGCTGCGGATAATGCAGGTTGATCATCTCCCATCCTGGAAATGGAGCTGGGGCATTGTTGGACAAGGTCACGATTTTGCCCTCGAGTCCGGAAAAGTCGATGATCAAATCAGCGCGTTCCGCAGGCGCCAGCAATAGCTTGTTCAGCTGAGCCGGGTTCGGCAAGAAACCTCCGTCGGTTCCGATTTGATGAAAGGGTACAAGCGCAGGTATGTCCGTAGGGCGCTTTGCAAGATTGAAGAACAGGTTGAAGACCCTTGAATTCGCACCATTCAACAGGCGCAGCCGATAGGGACGCGGCGCAACTTCCAGATAGGGATAGACAGCACCATTGACAACTGGAAGGTCACCAAAGAGCTGCGGGCCCCAGACGCCTGGAGGGACCTTGTCACCGTTATCCCACGTCGGAGAATAGACGAGCTGTCCACCGTCATCGAGCGTGCGATCCTGCAGTAACAGTGGAATTTCGTATTCGCCGGAGGGGAGGCCCATGCTTTGCTCATCGGCGTCGCGCAGCAGGAAGAACCCTGACAAGCCGGCATATACATTCAAGCGCGTAATTCCCACCGCATGGTCGTGATACCAAAGCGTCGCAGCCTGCTGGCTGTTTGGATAAACGTAGCGTGCCGTATTGCCGGGCGTGAACCACTTCTCGGGCAGCCCATCGCTCTGGGACGGACTGCGTGCGCCGTGAAGGTGGGGTACGGCTCGGACTGCGGGCGCCGGAGGCATCGCCCCATGTATGTTGGGGTCGACATCGAAAATATGCCGGGCGGGCAAATGATTCTCCCATTGAACTACGATTGGCTTGTCCCGCTGCGCCTCGATCGTTGGACCGGGATACTGTCCTTCATATCCCCAGAGTTTCGCAGGTGGCAGTTGCGAATGCATCTGCTGCTTGAATTCCAACATGCGAACGCGATACTGAACCCCATCCGCGCCCGTGCTTTGCGGCATCAACCGTTTCGGGAGAGGCAGTGGATCTATATATCGGTCCAGGAATCCAGGCTTGCGATAGGCCGGTTGAAAAACCGCACGGTCGGTTGAATCAGCAGCATCCACGCCATTCGCAAAGACCAAAGCCGGTAAGGAAGCAATGCACAACTTCAGGAAATCGCGCCTTTTGCGGGAATTCATTTCACCTCAAGGATTGTCCGTCTCCGCTTCCTCCGTCCGACACTGTTTTCATTCACACAGCTGAATCTCGAAGCCACGGTGACAAGTAGCGAGCAGGTCCGCTCGACCCTCGGAATGGGAAAGTCTAAACACTTATAAGGGTAGAAAGCTGGTCAATTCTGCACACGGCAGAAGAATTGCCATCCATTGAACCTGGAACGGTTTCCGCGAAGAAACAGGATTGTCAGGTATTCGGAGAGTACCTCGCTTCGTCTCGGGCCCTCTTCCAGGAGATCGTCGTGCATTGGCGCACACAACCCACAGTTATTGCTTCTATCCAGAATTGCGAAGCCAGGTCTGGCGTAAACACGGAAGCCGGCGGACGCCTTACCAATACGTAAGGCTGAAATTATCCAGGTAGGTTGTATTCGAAGACTGCCTGTAGTTTCCGTCCATCTGGTAGTTGACCGTGACGCCCCACCATTCTTGAGGAACGGAGAACGGCGGATAGGTCTTGTTTATGTTGGTGGTGATACCGTTGAGCGTGATCGACTGATATTGAACCTCATTACCCGATTCCCGCTGCCCTTGAACGGTAACGTGATTCCAGGCGTTGTTCTTCAGATTGCACGCAAAACCGGTTGACACCCATTTTGCATTTACATTGTCCCAGATGTCCCAAACTCCTCCGCCCAGATGGTTGCACTGGTTGCCCCAAATCATTCCAACACCATCCATATACATATTGATGTCGAACTCAAGAACCTGCGTATTCGGGACATTGGTCACATAAAAATAGGCGTCATACGTGAAGTTGTGTAAGGTCGGAAGAAGCGTGTGGCCTATGTCCAGAATATCCTGCGTTGAGTTCTGGCCCAACACCGGAAGCGACCATAGGGCATCGGAGTAGGGTTTGGTTCCACCGATATTGAACTGGGTTGCATTCCCACTCAAAGACGTTGTACTGACATGCTGCAGCATTGACCAGGTAACTCCCGAACAAGGGGATAAGCAGACGTCATAAACCGGCGCCAACTCGCCCCAGCCGTTCCATCCCCCGCTCGCCTGCAGGTTGGAAAGCACTTTATCGCTGCCTTGTACAGTGACATTGATCGGCGTGAAGGACGCACCGCCGCAATTATCCCACTCTTCTACAACGGTATGCTGGACGCCCGATCCGAGATTCACCTGGGTGTTCATCTTTGCTCCGTCTTCGACATACACGAGCTGATTGTTTGCGTAGATTCCCATCGATGCAATGCCTTTGGAACAACTGCTCGTGGCAGTGGCAACGTAATTGGCAGGAGAACTCACAATGCTCCCGTTTGCCGGCGAGATCACGTAGACTCCTGGCTGGCTGGTGGCCGTAATCTCAAGCGAGACGAAGGTGGCTCCGCCGCAGTGGTCCCATTCTTCAACAACGGCATTGTGCGCACCGGGGCTCACGGAAAGAGTAGTGTCCAAGGTCTTTCCATCCACAACGTAGAGCAGCTTGGAGTCGACATAGACACCAATTGACGCGACACCCTTTGAACAGGTGCTCGCGGTCGCGGTCGCCGTGAAGATGACGGTTGAGCCTACTGTCTCGCCGTTGGTCGGACTGCTGACGACAACAGTTGCGAATGCGGATGCGGCAAGAGCCAGGAGGAATACAAAGACAAAAGCGATTTTCACGAACCTGCCTCGGAAGAAGATTTAATCCCGTCGTTCTCGAAGTTACCGCACAACTTCATCTGCTCAGCGATGTAGACCAATCGGCCTAACCAGCCGTCTTCTCAACACGAGCAGTTCAAAGCGATACACAAGGCATTACGTTCGATGAGCACAAAGCACTCTCGTCACCTGTATTGGATTCGGCGAATTCAAAGGGCGTACATGCCCACAATACCCAACCGAAGCTCGGATCACGCAGAAGTGCGTTGAAGAAATGCATGGTGCTGCTAACTTATGCAACTAACTCTACACAGTGTTCGTACTAGCGTATATGGCCGGACGCATGAAAGAATGGTCAATCGGATACTAAAACAGATTATTCCTGAAGATTAATAAGATAATCAGCAAATCGGGCATGCTCCAGGAACCAGAGTCAGCGCGTCGCGTTGGACCTGCGAGTTGAGCAGAAAAGACCAGTGCCGGACGGAGCGATCAATAACAATAAGGTGACGAATGCAATGGCAGAGGCTATTGCAGAGCATTGTGCGAGTTCCTTCCAGGTATTGCTACAGCAGCCTGCTAACTTGCATGTTATCCATGCAGGCTGGCAGGACACAATGATTCGTCGGCCATGCCATCTTCATGGAAGGTTGGAGCCATGCAACAGAGACTTCCTGATGCGCCGCGCGTTCTGTTGTCACTTCTCACTCTTGTAGGTGCAATGCTGCCCCAGGACGCGCTGGCCGCTTCCTGCAAGACGCAATCGCAGTTGACGGCTCCGGAGCGCGATGCCCTGTCGAGTGCGGCGCGCATCATGGTTGCCGAGGTGCAAAGTGGAGATTCACAGGCACTTCGTGCGAACACGATTGCTGCGGTCGCGGCGGATTTCACTGGGATTGCTGGTTCGGCAGACTCCTTGAAGCCTTTTGTGCAACAAGCGGCCATCACGGTCGATAGTCTCTATGCGCTGGATGCTACTGCCGAGTCAGTGGGCGCAGCCCGAACCGATTTCTATTGTGGATCGCCGGTTGTGGTGATGAACTTTACCGATCTGCCGCCGGGGATGTATGCCTTGGCCATCCTTCACGCCACCGGCGTACCACAGCCGCAGCAGATTGCACTGATCTTGTCTGAGACGGCCGACCATCGCTGGATGCTTGGCGGCTTCTTCAGCAAGCCGATGATGGAGGCAAATCACGATGGTTTATGGTATTGGGTGTCGGCGCGCAACTACGCACAGAAGAATATGAACTGGGATGCATGGTTCTATTACCGAATGGCCGCAAATATTCTGGACCCAGTGGAGTTCTTGTCCAGCCCAAACCTTGAGAAGCTCCAGCATGAACGGGACCGCGTACACCCTGTCGGCTTGCCGGACTCCGAGCCGCTTACGATCGATGCGCATGGTTCTGTTTTTCGTTTGACATCGATCGACACCACAACAGCATTGGGCGCGCTGGACCTTGAGGTCCACTACACCCCAGACAATGAAGAGGCGATCGAGTTGCATGATCCGCCAACTGCGCGGAAACAGGTAACTGAGCTGATGGCTGCTTTGCTCACGATGCACCCCGAACTGAATGACGCCTTTCATGGCTTCTGGGTGCATGCGGATCAAGGCTCTGCTTCTCTGTTTTCGTTGGAATTGTCAATGAACCAGATTGTTCAGGGGACACAATCGCCCGTCACAAATTCGAATTCTATTACCCAGTAGAGGAAGGGTGCGAAGATTGCGTGATGGAGATGCATTGGCGACCCGGAGCGAAACCTTCCAGGTCGCATTTCTGCATCCAATTCAGCAGAGGAGAATTCAATTGCAGGCATTAGGCGACTTTCCTATAGTCTCAAGGGTCTTCTCGACATCGCTCACTCCCGGACTTCGCGGTTTGGTGGCCATAGTCCTGCTCGGGTGGAGTGGATCGTCGTTACTCTGCCAAGTCCAGCCCGCATCGCCTACTCAGGCACAAACCACAATGCCCGCCACCGTTCAGGACCCTGCTCGAGCCGAGGTTCAGCCGCGACTGGACTTGGACCACGATCCGATTCCCTCGCCAGACGCTGAAGAAAAGGCGCCCGTGATTACAGCTTCACCCCTCGCCCCAGCGCGGCCCGGTGAGATTCAGAAACGTCAGGACGGCGTCTACACCATGCATCAGGATGTGGATGAGGTTCTGCTGAGTTGCGCGGTAGTGGATGAAAAGGGACGGCCGGTTATGGATTTAAGCCGCGGCGACTTTCACGTCCGGGAAGACGGCCTTCCGCAGACCACCACCTCCTTTCTGCATCAGGACCAGCCCGTTTCGCTGGGCATACTCATCGATAACTCGGGCTCAATGCTGGATAAGCGTGAGGCGGTCAATGCGGCCGCCTTGAACCTGTTGAAGGCATCAAATCGGCAGGATGCGACGTTTATCGTGAATTTTTCCGATAGAGCTTTTCTCGATCAGGGCTTTACCTCGAACATCGATGAACTGAATCGGGGACTATCGCATTTCGATTCCAAAGGCACCACGGCCATTTACGACGCAGTTGCAGCTTCGGCAGACGAATTAGCCAATCACGGAAAGCTCCCAAAGCAAGTACTGCTTGTCATCACCGACGGAGCGGACAATGCTTCACGCCTCGACCTGGACCAGGCTATCCGTCGCGTGCAAAACCTGGGGGGCCCGGTGGTTTATACCATTGGGCTGCTCTTCGGGGCAGACAAAGAGGAAGCGGCTCGAGCGCGGATCGCACTGGAGAGACTGTCGCAGGAAACAGGCGGCATCGCTTACTTCCCGCACTCCCTGCAGGATGTGGATAGCATCGCAGCAGAGGTAGCTCACGAAATTCGGGACCAATACACCGTTGGTTATCGCTCCAGCAAAAATGCCAGTGTGGGGGGCTACCGGGCTGTGAGCGTCGAGGCAAGTGCGACAAAGCATGGCAAGCTGATTGTGAGGACCCGCAAGGGCTACTACGCCAAGAAACAAGCACCACAACACACGCAGACAGCGCAAGACGTCAAACAGTGATGCGCTAGCCAATCAAGCCTATGATCGCCTTGTTGCCTTGCCAATGTGGTGATGTGCGTCGAAGTACCGGGCCGGAATGGAGACAGACTCGGCGCCCGGCCAATGGCCCTGACGGATTCTCGTCCATGAACCCAAGCGTTCTGACCGCTCGAAATTCACCGATGAAGCCGATGCCTCAAAGCGCGCGGCCTTACTGTATCTCGCGCCTCTGCGGGCATCGCCGCAGTTCGTTGGCTGGGCTAGTACGATCTCTTGTTCGTGGCCAGGTTATACGCGTAAAGACACAGGGACACAGCAAGTACCGTAGCTTCCGGAATTGATAGCAATCCTAATGCGCTCATATTGAATCTCCGCTTCTGAGTACATCGTCCTGTTAGTTGTTTGAGTCAGTCATGCATATCAATGCAGATGGAAGTCCACGTCGACAACGATCTGCACCGCAACAGCATGTCCCTGGTAAACGGCCGGCTTGAACCTGTACTGCTTCACTGCTTCGATGGCCTTTTCTTCCAGTCCCATGCCAAGATGACTAGCCAGGCGGACGTCTTGGGGGATCCCTTGCGAATCGACAATGAGCTTGATGGAAACGCTGCCTTGATAATTCGCTCGCCGAGCATCGTCTGTGAACTCTGGCTCAACCGAGTGGATTACCTGGGGCGCGCTGACGCCATCCCCCACACTCATCAGGCCTCCGCCGTAGCCACCACTGGTGCCCGGACCGGCTCCGGTGCCGCGTCCCGCGCCAATCCCGCCGCCGAGGCCCTGACCGAATCCTGAGCCGCTGCCTCTTCCTTGCGAGGCCAACACAATCTGCGGCGACTGAGACACGCCGAGTGTGGGGAGACTGTTGTTGTCCGGTATCTTCATCTGCTCTGACGGCTCGACTGCCAGCTTTGGGTGATCGAACTTAAGCAGTTGTGGAGGGGCGAGCTGAATCGCCACCATCGTGGGCAAGTGTCCCCTGACAACCTCGACCACCGCGTGCGCGCCGCCCCCACCTCCTCCGCCCATCGACTTGGCAATCAGCGGGGTCACGGGAGGGGGAGGAGTGTTGAGCTTGAAATCCACCGGCGTAACACTCGCAGTTTGCATCGTCACGACCGTGTGAGCTTTTATCGCAAGTAAAAGAACCAGCGTGATAACGACAGCGTGCACCGCAAATGAAATTGCGCGCGACCGTGGGTCGCCCTTGAAGTCCAATTGATTGGCAGCAAACATTGGCCGCGCCGCAAACTGCGTCGAAGCCGCATCCCTCGAAAAGTCTCCACCAGCAAGGCCTGACCCAAGGGATGGCCATGCAGAAACACCTGCATCGTGCATCATGCGGTTGGGACTCTTGGCGAATGGCGTACCGCCTAAGATAAGTTCGGGATTCGTTGTTACGAGATCGCTCATAATATTGTGCCGGAGGCCGAAATCCCGGCATCTCCTCTCTTGGTTGGCCACAGGTTAACTAGCAAAAAAGCAATCGACTTACCAGTCTTCTACTTAAGATTGCCCGGAATAAATGTGCTGCCTTACCAAATGCCCTTATCGCTCCCAGTCATTGTTTGCCCAACAAGAGCGGCTGTGGCCAGCCAGGGTAACAGACATAGCCGAGCGCCGCTCTGCAATTCGCGCCTTCGCAGCATGCCCGCGAGTTGCGATCCGTAAAGGCTGGCAGATTGCGGCATGATTGGAACACGCAGAAACTCTTTGGCGTAGAAGATTTCGTTGCCTCCGAAACGCGCTCCAGAGATTACGAAATGCGGCAGATCGAGACCTGAACCGGCATATTTCCTAACGTAGTCCGACACAATCACAAGATAGGTCGCAACCCCTTCCCAAATGCCGGCATCGGTGGCCGCTGAGCGCAGGTCTCCATAGTCAATGTCCCCCGTCTTCGACAGTGCGGCAGTATCCACGATGTCGCACAACCGAAAGTAGAAATGCCGGTACATTCGCTGCAAGGTGGAAATCATCAACCGGTCGGACGCAGATGGAACTCGAAACATGTGATCGCCGACCGCGACGCGCCGCGAGCGCTCCACCAGGCGCGAGGCAATTGCGATCTGCTCTCCAGTTTGCCCCAGGCGGCCAATGTGAATCTCAACGGCCTCACTCAACCCAGGTATAAGAAAGTTTCGTTTTCCCGCCAGCCGGTCTCCCCAGCTACGCGGAGCAACTTGTGCGCTGAAGCGCTTTCTCATAAACGGGATTATGTCTGCGGCATTGCTATCTGAATAGAGATCCAGGTCACTGCCAAGATCGGGCCAATGATCAAGCGACTTGATTACTACCGCACCATATGTTTCGTCATCAAGCGCAGTGCAAATCTGTTCAAGGTGTGTGAGAGCGGTTGCGATCCGCGCCCGTTCTGCCGCGAGACCGTCCAGTGCCCATTCGGCGCGAATGTCATCCTTTGCCTCGCGCATTATGTCCAGGACAACTTCCAGACCACGCACAATTACATGGTTCGAGTTGGCCAATGAAAGTAGATTGGCAAACTCCTCCCGCGTTATGTTTCGCATCTCCGAACTCAGCTCTTCCAGCATCGGATGAGGTGAGCCGATGCCATCGCCAGGCGTAAGCAGCAGGCGAGAGAGTAGCCTCATCGAATGATCCGTCGGGGTTTTTGCAGTGGGCTTGGTCATGTTCGTGAGATCCCTGTTGAGCTTGTTAAGGCTGCGGCACGGAAGGCGCTGCCGCAGGTTGGATATCGGAGGACGATGGCTTTTCCGCAGGCACGCTGGAAATCCCGGCCGGCGCATTATTCCGAGGTGTCAGTTCAATCGGGCCCGGCTCCCGGCGACGCTTCTGACTGTATTTGTCAAGCTCATCATTGACGTGGTGGCCGCTATCCGTGGCAACTGTCGATAGCCTCTTTCCCTCTGCGGAGCGCAAGGTCGCCAGCCCAACGCGGGCGTTCGAATCGCCGGACTGTCTGGCTTTGTCATAGAAAAACTCCGCCGTCTCAATGTCGCCATCCATCTCCGCAACATATCCGCGGTTGTTCAGAGAAAATGCACTGGCTGGATCAAGCGAGTAAGCATGGAGAAAGTCTTGCCGTGCCGTTGGCCAATCGTTTTCGTTGATCGCAGAGACCCCGTTCACGGTAAGAAGGTCAGCGTTCTCCTCGGCAGGGTCCATCTTCTTCATTCGCTCTTCTAATCGCCTGGCGCTAGCCGCAGCCATCTCACTCACGGGCTTTCCTCTCCACGAGCGATCCAGCGTGACGACCACGGGTTCATTGGAGTGCGATTGAGCAGCCGCGTTGTACGATTTCAACGCATCGTCGTAGTCTCCGATTGTCTCGTCGGCTACTCCCAGGTTGTTCAACGTGAAGGGACTCTGCGCATTCAGCCTCAGTGCTTCCCGCAGAAGAGAAACGGCTTCGGGGCCCCGATCTTCCGCTAGAAGATCCATCGCGTCAACATTCATGCGGTTCACGCGCATGGGAACGTCTTGAAGGCTCTCGAAGGCGTACTGCATCGGCTTTCCTTCCAACTGCTTTGCATTGCTGCGGTCGATGTTTGCGTTGGATTCTTGTTCCGATGCCAGCGAATAGAACTTGTGCGCGCTGTCCAGATTTCCCTGCACCTCTGAGATGTAGCCCAGGTTGTTCAGCGTGAAAGGATCGGCCGGATCGTAGAGATATGCCTTGTAAAAGAGCTTGGCTGCCTTTTCGAATTGCCTGCTTTTCACTGCGTCGACGCCCTCGCGGTTAAGGCGCTGAACGGGCGTTAACTCGCTATGTCTTGGAATCGTAATTGTCAGGGTATCCTTCGCCCAGGCATGTTGGGCGCCCAAGGCCGCAATGAACGCAACGGCTGAAATGAATCGTAGTGGCGTGCTCGACATGATCCCTGATGACCTCTCTGTGCGTTTGACCGATGACCAGGCCGGCTGCGTGCCGATTGTGAAGCAACACCCGAATAGCTCTCTTGCATGCGCCGTAGTTATTCGTTCTTTTGAAAACCTGCTCGGGCCACCCGTACTGACTGGATGACATCAAACTACATGCTTAACGAATAGCATTTGCAATTCATAAAGGATGTGCTGAATGGATCGTATCGTCGCAGTAATGATGCTTGGTGCTATGGCTGTTGTCCAAATACCGGCAGCATACGCAAGATCAGGACAGTTTACTGGCCCGCAGTCCGAGCTAAAGTCTGACAGTACGCCCTCTGATGTCCCCTCTTTGCCGCCCGCGCCTCAGGGAAAGAGCACCATACTAGGCGGCGAAATCAAGAGTGTCGATCCTGTGCGCGATGAGCTTACGCTGAAGGTCTATGGACAGCGGCCAACAAGAATACTCTTTGACGAGCGCACTCAAGTCTATCGAGATGGAAAGCTGGTCCCACTCCGCGATCTAGGTGTGGCAGACCATGCCTCAGTGCAGACGGTGCTGGACAAAACAAGTGTGTATGCTCTCAGCATTCACATCATGTCGCAATCGCCCGAAGGCGAGTATCAAGGCCGGGTGCTGAACTATAACCCGGATACTCGTGTGTTGACGGTTAGTTCTGTCCTGTTGAGTGAACCCACCAAATTGTTCGTGCCGGCGAATACACCGGTCGCACGGGTGGGACAGCCGGCATTCTCCTCGGTCGAATCTGGAGCGTCAGACCTTGTCAGCGGCGCGCTTATCACGGTGAAATTTGAATTGGACAAGAAAGGTCGAGGCGTTGCAAGTCAGATCGCTGTTCTGGCCAGACCTGGAAGCGCATTTGTGTTTACAGGAGATATCACCGCGCTTGACACGCATTCCGGAATATTGGTTCTGGTTGATCCGCTGAACGAAAAGAGGTACCAGATCTCCTTTGATTCCTCTCTTCTTTCGGCAAGCCAGAATCTCCATCCGGGAGATCATGTCGTGGTGACGGCAAATTACGACGGCACTCGCTACATGGCCAGCGCAATCACTGCGAGGTAAGCTTTGAAAGCGAGATCGCGCACGAGCCTGTCGAATTGCCCGGCCTGCTCTGCTCATAAAATGAGCAGAGCAGCCGAGTTGAGAACCTAAGGCCGAAAACAGTGATACCGGGCTTGCTTCGCTTCGCGATTGTGCCGTGCCAGATCCGCATGAGTTCTGCCGGCGCGAGTTTCATACCCGCGGTTCATTGAAGCCTGGATTGAGTGTTGCACCTGTCGAGCCTGCCGTCTGAGCCACTTTGCACAGACCGGGAATGAAGCCAATCCCCCATCCATCAACCGAGAACTGGACCACGACGCCGCGCTCGATCACAACCTTTCCGTCGTGTCAGATCCATTCGAGTGCACGGGGATTCCGCTGATAAGGCCCTGATATTCCGTCAGGCGCTTGCCCAGAATAACCACTCCCGTGGAAGTGATTTCATACTCGCGAATGTCCTTCATCGATGGACACGTACCGTAAGCGAAGAATGTCATCGCAAAGAAAAGAAATGGAGTATGTGCTGAACGGGAATTCGGTGAAGGACTCATCCACTTCAACCGTGCTCAGAATCGTGACCCCGATTCCTGTCAAAGCGAAGATCATGCGATAGAGCGATTCGCGAAAGTCGGCGCGGAAGCCCGGCGACAAAGCCATCTCAAACCCCGCCAGCGAATCGATCACCAGGCGTTTGGCGCCGATGTTCTCCACAGCGTCGAGGATCGACTGCATGGTCTCGTCCACTGAGAGATCCAGCGGGCGCAGATACAGGATCGTGAGCTTCCCATCTTTCTGCGGCGTCTCCAGATCCAGCCCCAGACTGGTGGCACGCTCAGCATATGCCTCCGGGCGTTCTTCAAAGACCGCTACAATCCCTGGCTCCCCATGGCTTATGCCTTCAGCAATGAACTGGGTTGCCAGGACCGATTTCCCGGTTCCCGAAGACCCTGCAATGAGGACGCTATCGCCTTCGCGCACGCCGCCATCCAACATCTTGTCCAACTCCGGAATACCGAAGCAAAGGCGCCGATTGCTGGGCGGATTCCTCTTCCGCGCAGTCAACCCAAACGTGCGCGAAAAGGCTTGCACACCGGCATCGGTTATGCGAAACGTATGCAGCCCCGGGACAGAGTCCTGACCGCGCATCTTTATAATCTGCAGCTTCCGCACAATAGAATTCCGCTCCGCCGTTTGACGCAGCCAGAACAGACCATCGGCCACAGTAAAGATAGGGTTATCACGCAACTCGTCCTCAGCATACTCGCCGATCAGGAACGTTGTAGCCTGCCAACTGGCCAGAAACAGCGCCAACCGCTGAATGAACGATTGCAGGTCCATATCGCTATTCGGCTTGCGCACCATGGTGCGGAAGGAGTCCACAACAACGACTGAGGGGTTGGCCTTTTCAACTTCCTTGGTGATCTCTTCCAAAACCGCGCCCAGGTCCTTCTCCAGCACAACCTGGCTCAGGTTGATAAAGCGGATGGAGCCGGGCAGCTTGGCCGGGTCGAAGAAGGTGTACTGTTGCTGGTATCGCAGCATCTTTATGGCGGATTCGCCGAGAACAGTGAAGTAGAGAGCAGGACGTTCCAGGCTCGCATTGGCGAATACGAACTGATGAGCCAGCGTTGTCTTCCCGCTTCCGGGGGCGCCCGCGATGATGTTGAACGAGAATTCGGGCAGACCGCCGCCCACAATCTCGTCGAGGCCCGGAACTCCGGTGGGTAGTTTGTTGATCGTGACTTTGTCCTGGGTGCTCATGCTTTTCTCCCGTTCTCTGAATTGCGATCGTCAAAGACTTCCCCTGGCCACGCATTTCGCAGCAGGCTTAGTGTTAAGGCTTCTCCAATAAAGATGCGAAGCAGTCCGAGCAAGCGGGCGATGAGAATGACTCCTCCCTCGCCGGCCAGATCGCTGCCATTGTCGAATCGATTCTCAGTTTTGCCCAGGCCCTTTAATGCTCCATCCGCAGTTACCAGCGCCGCGCTAAGACTGGGAGCTTCCGGCCTGGCCAATGTGAGTGCGCGAGTGGCAAGCGATTGAAATCCCGCAACCCCCACAAATTCACCAAGACTCTGGCGCAGCTTCTCATAGACGCGAAGGGTCGGCGAACCCATTGGCTCGGAGCCATTGCCCGCACCGCCTTCATAGGCAATAAGACGGTTGGCCAAATCTCGCATCTCTGAGGCAGCCTTCATGTTCTCGCCCTGCATCGTTCAACATAATAAAATTCGAGAACCGCTACTCGCTTTGTTGGGGCGAGCGTTACGATTCCGTTTCCTCTCGAAGCGCCTCCGCGGCCGATCGATTCGGCATTCGGAGGCGCCCTGGATCGAGCGCCGGCGAAATTCAGTTCATGTAGCGATTCGACTTCAGGTCAGGCGGCTCATCCTCCGCGCCGCCGGCCTTGCTGCGGATAAGCGTGAAGACGTCCAGAATCGTCGCAATACCGCGAATGTTTCCCGCAGCGCTTACCAGTCCCTCTTCCATGCCGGGGTGTTTGTCGGCAAGGAATTCAATCCGTGTGCTCACCTTCCGCAGCCGGTCAATCTCCTTGAGAAGATCCTCAAAAGCCGCCGTCAGTTCTGGGCCATCGTTCGCCGAGTCTCGAGTGTCCGCCGGGGTCGCGGACAACTCCGGCACAGCGTCAGCCTGAATGCGCAAATCTTCTATCAATCGGAGCGTGGTTGCCTCGCCCAGAAAAGTAAGAAACAGCCCGAGGAGCTGCGCAATCAAAATGATTCCGGCCTCGCCATCCTCGTTGCTGTCCGTTTGGGATTCAACTTCGCCGAGGCCGCGCAAGACTCCATTCGCAGTTATCTGAACCGCGCTGAGCCGGGGAGACTCCGACCTTGCTAGAGCCAGGGCACGGGAAGCCAGCGCCTGAAAACCGTCAGCTCCCACGGGTGCGCCGAGTTGTTGGCGCAACCTTTCATACACCCGCATAGTTGCAGGCTCGGTAGGAAGGGAAGCCGACCCGGAATCGGCTTCGGAAGCAATGAGGCTCCGGGCCAATTCACGCGTCTTATTGGGAGCAATCATTGGTTCTCTCCTTACTCTCTGCGTCCTCGCGATGAGCTTGGAGCATCTATCACTGGGATACTTGCAAGGCAACCGCTTTTGCTGTGAGGTTCCCGGCGCGAATCACTCTATTCCAATGGGCGTCATGCGACTCAACCGTACCTGAAACGTCTCTGAGAAGTTGAGCAAACTTGAACAGTTCGCGCTCGTACCCGGATAAGACCAAGCGGGAGGGTCGGTTGAAGTGTGCAACCGAACGGGGTACAACGGATGCTTAGTCGAAAGAGGAACATTGGCGGGCCTGGGCCATGGCTGCGACCATTCTCTACTCTTACTGCGTGACGCCGGCCCGAGCATTCAAACATCGATCGCCACTTATAACCAGTCGGAGAGACCTCATGATAAAGCCCTCCACTGTCGTACATTTTGCAGGTCTTCCCTTTGGGCTTGGCATTGCGCATTGCGACATCGGACAGTGGCATTGGGGCAATTCACTTCGAGAGAAATCTACTTGCCCCCAAGTGCCCCAGGGCTGTCAACGGGTCAAGGCGGACACAAAGGGACGGGTTTTCCCGATATGTTCTTGAATGCAAATGGTTCTTGGATTTTCTCGGATGTTTATGGAAGTTGTTCTGGTAGCGCTAACGGGAATCGAACCCGTGTTTTAAGATTGAGAATCTCACGTCCTAACCCCTAGACGATAGCGCCACATTTAAGTCAAGCATTAAGCGGATTGCTTGAGGTTCATTCTCCATTTTACTATCCGGACTTGGCTTTTGCCGCCGCTGTTCGGGGCATGGATAGCAATTGGATAGCGAGAGCCGCTGAGCGAACCTTAAACAGTATCGCTGCTTGCGCAGAAAATGGCAATTCGTACTGGTGGTCAAACAGAACGGAAACCGAGAACGAGAAGAACACAGATTTCGCCTCGGGGAGTTCGTGCGTCTTGGAGAGGCTAGCATCCCCGGTCTTCAGATTGCGTTGGAAGCATTTCCCCGAGCGGGTAACTGGAAGGAAACCGCGATGATGTTCAATCGGCCAAGGTGTGACGCCATTCAGCAGCGTGTTCGACTGTAGGGCAAAGCATCTGCCATAAAAGTGATATAAATGTCACTTATTACTTGTATTATCTTGTAGAGTGATGTATATATCACTCATGCAGACTTTGGCGGAACTCGGCGAAGCGGTCGCGGCTAAGCGCAAGGCTCTCAAGTTGAGCCAGAGCGAAGTCGCCAGCCGCACTGGGCTCACGCGGGAGACTCTCGTTCGATTTGAGCGAGGGCAGCTATCGGAGTTCGGTTCACGCAAACTGCTGGCTGTCCTCGCTGTTCTCGGGCTGGAGATAAGCTTCACCGAAGGTGGGGCGGCTGGCACCCTCGATGAACTGCGGCGTGAGCGGGGTGGAGCATGAAGCTGAATGTCCACGTTCTCGACAAGCATGTAGGGGTGCTGGAACAGGTCGGCGACTTCCGCTGCGTGATGGCCTACACGCCGGATGCAGAGCCAGAGAACCTCGTCTCACTCACGATGCCCGTCCGCACCGAGTCCTATCCATGGGACGACGAACTCCACCCCATCTTCCGCATGAACCTGCCCGAGGGCTACCTGCTGCAAGTTTTGCAGGAGGAGTTCGGGCCGCACATCGGAGCCAGCCCGGTTGCGCTGCTCTCGGTCATTGGCCGCAATATGGTTGGAAGGCTGAAGGTGGCTCCTCCGGGTGCGATGCTGGATGAACCAGCGAAGCCGGTCGAGGTCGCCGAACTGCTCAAAGGAGACAACTCTGAGGAGGCGTTCTCGCAGCTCGTGCGGGAGCACGCAAGAAGCGGCGTCTCGGGCGTCCTGCCAAAGTTCCTTGACGAGGAGAAACAGAAGAAGGCTCGGCTGGGGAAGCATCCCAAGGCGACTCTGCTGACCCACCGGCACATCGTCAAGGGTTCGTCCTCGCGGCTCCCGTTCGCAACGGCCAACGAGCATCTGTGTATGCAGGTCGTGGCGAAGATACTGCCTACGGCGAAAACGGAACTCTCCGAGGATGGCAACGTCCTCGTGGTGCATCGCTTCGATGTGGACGAGAGCGGCAAGCCCTTCCGTGCTCTGGAGGACTTCTGTTCGCTGCTGGGGCTGCGTCCTGCACAGAAGTACGAGACCACATGGGAGCGTATCGCCAAGGCGGTTCGGGCGCATGTGCAGGGGGGCAACCATTACGAGACCTTCCAGAAGATGGCTGCGATGCTGCTGCTGACCTACGCTCTACGGAACGCCGACTGTCACGCCAAGAACATCGCGCTGCTCTACAGATCGCGGGATGACGCCAGTCTTGCTCCCGCCTACGACTTCTTCACGACCTCTGTCTACGCCGGGTATCAGCACAACCCACCCGGCATCGACCTGATGGGCAAGAAGACATGGCTCCCCGGCAAGACCCTCTCCCGGTTCATCACCGCCAACTTAGGCATCCCGGAAAAGGAGCAGCGAGTGATGGTCGAGCGCATCAGCGATGCCGTCGCCGACACCGGCCCGGCAGTACGCAAGAAGATGGACAGTTTGGCTGGCTTCAGAGACACGGGCAAGCGGATGCTGGCTGCATGGAGCGACGGCGTCAACTCGCTGCGAGATTCCCGGATGTACAGCCTGAGCCCGTGGAGGTCGAGCCAAGCCTTTGAGGGCGTCTCCGACCCGCCGAAACTGGAGAACCCGCGAACAGTCGTCGGGAGGTCAGAACTACTTGCTGACAGAGGGAAGCGGAAACGCAAGTAGGGGATGCGTTGGCGACGCTTCCCTCCAAATCACCGTCAGCAAAAAGAGCCAGACCGAGCTAATGGCAATTCGTACTCCTTTCCAATGCAGGATGAGCCCTCAGGCTCATCCTGCATTGGAAGAGAGTCGGAATTGACCCCCTCCGAGGTGTGTGGTACATTCAATCCATGAAGTTTTCGGCCCCTATGACCGCCACCCTGTGTTGTCGCGAAGCCATGTGTTGCGCGTGTACACATTCTGGCGTGAGGGATTGGCTGGGCTGAAGCAGTAGTTTACAAGCCGCCGTCTCATTGAGACCCACCGCCAGAACTTGAACTGGCAGGTGGGTTTTTCATTTTGGGTGTCATTTGAGGCGGATCCGGAAGCAGGGGCGTTCGCCAGAAAAGGCAAGGGTGATGGAATGAGCGTTCCCGTGATACGCGTTGAAGAGTTGAAGAGGCGGCTGGATTCGGGAGAGGATCTGTTTCTGCTCGATGTCCGCGATGAATACGAGTATGAAATCTCCAATATCGGTGGGCAGTTGATCCCGCTTCCCGAGTTGCGGAATCGTGTGAACGAACTCGATGCAAACCGGAACATCGTCACCGTCTGCAAAATGGGACCGCGCGGCGCCAAGGCTGCTGAAGTTTTGCACAGCGCAGGTTTCACACATGTTTGGAATCTGAGCGGCGGAATTCACGCCTGGGCCGATCGTGTGGATCGCAGCGTCCGGAAATACTAGTACAATCCAAAAGTGATCGGAAACCCTCCCCGGCGAAGCGGTCGGCTCGCTTGTTTCCCGTCCCATGACCGGTGGGTTTCGCTCCCTGCGGCGCTTCGGCTTTCGCTGCGAAATGCATGGCGGTTTGCGGGGCGTCGATTTGCGGGCGTATTGTCTCAAGGCTCGACGCTCCGCGGGTGAACGGATCATCTCAAATGCAGGCTAAGGAGAGCACACGTGGCAGAAGAAGTGAATCGAACTTCATTGAGCGAGCAGTCCGCATTTCAACTTGCAAATGTCACCAAGACTGCGCCCCAGTTTGGCGCCATCACGCCTCGCTGGCTGGTGCGTCTGCTGGACTGGAAGCCGCTTGAATCGGGGACCATGCGCCTCAACAAGGTAGATGAAAGCAAGGCCATTGAGTCGCTCTGCGCGCATGAAGACGAGTCGCCGCTGCCTTCCACATTCGTCGACTATCACGCCGCTCCCCGCGAATACAGACTGAGCAGCATCAACGCGGTGCTCAATGTGCACACCCGTGTCTCCGACCTGTTGAACAACCCGTTCGATCAGGTTCGCGAGCAGTTGCGCTTGCTGGTCGAGAGCGTGAAAGAAAAGCAGGAGAGCGAACTGCTGAACAACGCCGATTATGGGCTGCTGCACAATGTGGCCGAAGGTCAAAAGATCAAGACACGCACGGGTCCGCCGACGCCGGACGATCTGGACGAGTTGCTCACTAAAGTCTGGAAGGAGCCATCGTTTTTCCTGGCGCATCCACGCACCATTGCCGCTTTTGGTCGCGAATGCACATTCCGTGGCGTGCCTCCGCCTACGGTCACGCTCTTCGGCACTCCGTTTCTCACCTGGCGCGGCGTTCCTCTGGTTCCGACCGACAAGATTGCCGTGGGCGGCAAGAATCATAAGTCGAGGATTCTGCTTGTGCGTGTGGGCGAGAAGAAGCAGGGCGTCGTCGGCCTGTTCCAGCCTGGACTTGCCGGCGAACAGAGCCCCGGCCTGTCCGTGCGCTTCATGGGCATAGACCAACGTGCGCTCGCATCTTACCTGGTGTCGCTCTACTGCTCGGCGGCCGTGCTCACCGACGATGCGATTGGCCTCTTGGACGATGTGGACACGGGTCAATACCATGAGTACAAGTGAAGCCTTGTCCAGCGCACCGGCCACCCCGAATACAGGCAGCCTGACCCCGGGCCTGCTCTCGGCTGAGACGCCCACCGGCATTGTTTCGCCAGCACAGATTGCGCGCATGGCGAACGAGTTGTTCAACGCCTTGCCGGATGAGCTGCAACAGCCTGCGGTGGCGGCGGCTCGTGTTGTTTTGCCGCCGAACTCCGCCTCTGCGGGGAATCCCTATGCTGCCGTGCCCGATCCCACCGCGCCGACAGTCCCAGGCCTCGCGGCGGCGCTGACCGATTCCGTGCCAGGTGCATTTGTGTCGACACTGGATCGCAGCATCTTGCCCGATCTTCGTCCTTCAGCCCCCGCTGCGCCTGCCTATGCGCAGCCCGCGACCACCGGCCATTCGCCCGCTATCGGCTCAGGCGTGGGTTCCGGCCCGTCCAGTGAATCTGGGTTTGGATTTCTCTCGGACTCGAGGCCGCTCTACGCTGAGCCAACTGGCGTGCCCCCTAAAGCCGAAGACAAACCTCAAGTCCCCGCCAACAGTGCGTCGCCCGCGAGTGCCTACGATGAATCGGCCTATGCCGCCATTCCGGCATCGCTGGAAACAACTCTGCAGCCGCCCCAATCGATTCAGCCGCCTGCTCCGGCATTGCCCGGCGCGCTCGGATTTGCCGACTCTTCCCCCGTTCCCACCTTCTCTTTTCTCGAAGAAGCACGTCCCCTGTTCTCCACCCCGCCCTCCATCCCCGGACCGTCCCCGTCGCTTGCAGCAGCGCCCAGTTCCGCCAATCCAGCAGCGAAGCCAGCCGCCTCACAGAATCCCTTTGCCGCACCGATCCCGCAGAACCTCCCGCAACTTCCCGGCGTGGTGGCTCATGCGCCAGACCATTCCGCGCCGGGTGCACAACCGCCTCACACCCAGTTGCGTTCCCTTGATTCGCTCGGCTTCGCTCCCGTCCTTATTCCCAGCGCAGGTCAGCCGGAACTGCCCGGCGACCTGGGCCTGTCTTCCACTTCTTTCGACGTGGAAGCAATCCGCCGTGATTTCCCAATTCTCCAGGAAGTCGTCAACGGCCATAGGCTCATCTGGCTCGACAACGCCGCCACCACCCAGAAACCGCAATCTGTGATCGACCGCGTCAGCTACTTTTACGAGCACGAAAACTCCAACGTGCATCGCGCCGCACATGAACTGGCCGCGCGTTCCACCGATGCCTACGAGTCAGCCCGCGAAAAGACCCGCCGCTTCCTCAACGCCGGCGCCACGCGCGAAATTATCTTTGTGCGCGGAGCGACAGAAGCCATCAATCTGGTGGCCCAGAGTTGGGGCCGCCGCAACATCCAAAAGGACGACGAGATCCTCATCACATGGCTTGAGCATCATGCCAACATCGTTCCCTGGCAGATGCTCTGCGCGGAAAAGGGCGCGCGTCTGCGCGTAGCTCCGGTAGACTCAACCGGCCAGGTGCTGCTCGATGAGTACGAGAAGCTGCTCGGCACCAGGACGCGTTTGGTTTCGCTCGCCCATGTCTCCAATGCGCTGGGCACCATTGTGCCCGTGACGCAGATGGTCGAGGCAGCGCATCGTCACGGCGCGCGTGTGCTTGTCGACGGAGCGCAGGCTGTCTCGCACATGCGCGTCGATGTACAGGCAATCGATTGCGACTTCTATGTCTTCTCCGGCCACAAGGTCTTTGCGCCTACAGGAATCGGAGTGCTCTACGGCAAGTCGGAGGTTCTGGAGAACATGCCGCCATGGCAGGGCGGCGGCAACATGATTCAGGATGTCACCTTCGAAAAGACCATCTACCAGGCGCCGCCGCAGCGCTTTGAAGCCGGCACGGGCAGCATTGCCGACGCGGTGGGTCTGGGCGCGGCAATCGACTATCTTGACCGCGTTGGAATTGCGAACGTCTCCCGCCACGAGCACGTGCTGCTCACCTATGCAACCGCGGCCCTCAACCAGATTCCCGGACTCACCATCATCGGCACCGCAAAAGAGAAGGCAAGCGTGCTTTCTTTCATCATGGACGGCTTTCGCACCGAAGAGATCGGCGACTACCTGAACCGAAAAGGCATTGCCGTTCGCGGCGGTCATCACTGTGCGCAGCCGATTCTCCGCCGCTTTGGTCTGGAGAGCACCGTCCGCGCCACCTTCGCGCTCTACAACACCTGCGAAGAAGTGGACGCACTCATCGCCGCGCTTTGGGATCTCCGCCAGGGCCGCAATCCAGGCGTAGCCTGAAGCGACGAGCACTTAGCCCTGGCACGTTGCGGGTCACCATTTTATTCTCATCAGCGATGTCGCCTGCCTCGGAAGCTCGGTCCCAATCGTCACCTTGCCGTCGCTCACATCGAGCCACTCCGGGGAACTCAGCAACTCCAACTGCCCAGCCTCTTTCAGCCGCGCATACTGCTCCGGCGTCGGCGTCTGCGGCGACCCCATGCCCTTCCACACGGTGTACGAATTGCTATGGGTCTCGTCGATGCGGTAGTGCTCAAGCAGCACTTTCTTTACACCCGATGGAATCCCCGCAATCGTCACTTGCGCCTCTGTGCCGGCCGCGGGCAGGTCGTCGTCATGATAGTTCCACAGCATCACGGCGGCTTCGTCATGGGCCCTGGTCGCGATAGCGTCCACATCCGGCGTCAGGGTTACGCCCCTGCTCAGAATGTCATCCAGCGGAACCTGGCCCGTGCTGCTGGTCATCACGCGATCTCCCTGCATCAACGCGGCCATGCGGAATACATTCAGCACCGGCTTGTCCACGCCATTTGTCGCCAGGGTGCGAAACCCTTCAAAGTAATCCTTGCCTTCAAATTCGAACGACCATGATAGCATTGCTAGCAGGTTCACCTTGTACCTGTCCTCGAGCTCGAATAGTTCCTTGATTGCCACTGCGGTATAAACCGCGTAGAGCCCTCCGTTGCGGTAAGCATTTGCCGGATTCATCTTCATCGAGCAAGCCGCGCAACCCTCAGGATCGGCCTCGCTCAAAATAATCGGAAGATGAATATATCGCGGATACCTCGCCACAATCTTGAACCCGGCTTCGGTTGCCTTCAGCTCATTCTTGAGGCCCATCCGCACATGTCCGTCCACCAGCGTCGGGTGACCCTTGGGATGGTACGAAATAAAATCGAGCGGAACCGGCTTTCCATCCGCCGCGCTCTTGTCGTTCAGGCAGTGCTTCAGGAAGTTATCGAGGAATGCGCCGGCCTTCTCTGAATTAGGCCCAGTGCTTGCGGGGCCGCCAACCATCGCAGTTGGCAGCGCCGCTCGAACCCCGGCTACTGCATAATCGTAAAGCCTGAAATACTCCGCGGGCGTGCCATGCCAGTAACTTATGTCTGGTTCATTCCACACTTCGAAATACCACGTGCTCACTTCCTGTTTCCCGTATCGCTCCACCAGGTGCTCGGTATACTTCCGCACCAGCTCGCCCCACATCGCATAGTCCTTTGGCGGATTGTTCGAAGCGCCGGCCACCGTGTTGCCCGGAAAATGAACCTGGTACGCATCCACTCCCGGAACCGCCGCGGCCAGATCCTTCGGCATGAACCCAAGTTCCACCATGGGCCGCACCCCGGCCTTCTTGTATTCGTCGAAGGTCTGGTCGGTGATGGTGAAGTCGTAAACCGGCTTGCCGTTCGCGTCCAGCGAGAATACGTTCGATGAGCTCCATTTGAGCTCAGCCACTCCGTCGCCCGAGGTAAGAAGATGATGCGCCCGGATGTACACCGGCACGGGGCTCAGATCGTGCAACTCGCCAAGGAGCTGCTTGCCATACTGCATCGTCGTGTAATTCGATTCGTCGTAGCCAAACCAGCTATAGATCGGCTTGTAGCTCCCCACCCTCTTTGTGAGATCCACACGGATGGCG
>Ga0302200_10000484_pt1 | contig 40195 bp, 27 predicted proteins | sample II_Bog_N3_1_FD_194585 | JGI IMG/M metagenome (GOLD analysis project Ga0302200, IMG submission 194585) | Peat permafrost microbial communities from Stordalen Mire near Abisko, Sweden - II_Bog_N3_1 | ecosystem: Environmental > Terrestrial > Soil > Wetlands > Peat | place: Sweden: Abisko...
ATCACGATGCCGCCGACCTGGGTCCCTGCAAGAATCGCCTCGTTGCCCGGAGAGATGGCGACCGACTTGATCCCGACCGAAAGAACATCGGAGAAGAGGAACTCGCGCAGCTCAGCGCCTGTCGCGACCTCCCAGAGGGCGACGCGGCCATCTTCAGCGCCGGTAACGGCATATTTGCCGTCGGCGGAGAAAGTTACCGCATCCACCAGAAACGCGTGTCCCGTCTGAACTTCGAGGGTGGCTTGTTCGGGTTCCTGCGCCCCCGAGAGCGGTGGCGATCCGCTGATCAGCATCAGCACGGAGGTGGCGAGGCAACGTCTAAGCGATTTCATCCGGAGCACCCTCAACGCTGGATTTTGTATGGCCCGTCGGGCTGGCTGCAAAACGGAGACTCCATCGAATGGTGCCGGTCGGCAGACTGTGCTTTTCTTCTCGGAATCGTACCCGTTCGTTGTGTCCAGCGCAAACCCGGGCCAACTTCCGAATCGCACCCGGCCGCGGTTGCAACGCTTACTGGCGAGCACTTATCGCAGCTGCGTCTGGAACGTGCATCACATAGAACGGCGCTCAGCGAGACCGAATGATTCTTCGACGGTTTGATTCCGATCGCCGCAGCCCGGTCGAACCACGCTCGTCCCGTCACGAGATCTGGCGCGCCCAGCTGGCCGCAATAATTGCAATAAGGTAGTGTGTCGCCGGTTTCGGCGTGCGTAGGGACGGATGCATTCTGCGCCCAGCCCATATGCGCGCAAAGAGCGACGACTGCCCATGTCACTCGCGAGCGGCACGCGATGTCCCACGTCGAGACAGAAGAGTGTATCCACCACCGCCTTTAGTTAGCGTTCTCACATTTCATTTGATCATGCGCGTCTATTTTCGCTTCGTAGGAAAGGGCTCGTTGATAATGATGCTTCGCTGCCTTGGCAAACCATTCGCGAGCTAAATTTTGGTCCGGGGGTCCAAGCTGGCCGCAGAAGTACATAATTCCGATCTCGTTTTCAGCATATGGATCTGGATCTCCGTTCGCAGACAAATCTTTGAATAAGTCGAACGCCCTCTGCGAGTCCTTCGGCACCCCTTCCCCGTGCTCATACAGTGTCGCCAGAAGCTCTCTCGCGGCGAGGTTGCCACGAGCATTTTCATATTCGAGCAGCGGGAGGGCGGAGTCAACTTTGTGCTGGACAACTAGTTTCTGCGCTTTTACAAAGTCGGCATTTGGATCTTCGAGGCCCATTTTGGCAATGCCAAGATCCCATCCGTTCACCCAGAAGAAGTGAACGACGTATCCCGCGATAATTAGAAAAAGGACCATCTTCACAGCCTTCCACATAGCAATGATCCTCGATTCTTGGTTGTGGTCTTTCGTATCTTCCTGCCGTATTCCGGCACTACCTTATTCCACATCGTTCAGGCGCTCAATGAATGGGATTCGAGGGGGGAACCGCAGGCGCAGCAGAGCCCAGAAGCGGGCATCCGCCGGTGTGAAAAATCACCTGTTGCGACGGATCGAAATGAACGTTCCGCAGGTCTCGCTCAAAGTGCTTCGCTGGCAGAGAACCCCCGTAATCGTAGACGTTTCCTGAGCAGGCGAGATCGCCGTCTGCTGCGAACAGCGCGTAGGTTCCCACAGAACCGCCGCTGTAGCGGAGTCTCGTTCCCAGGATGTTCGTCGTACCCGTTACCGAGCCGCCCGACTCGAGCGCCTTCACCATCAGGATGTAGTGGCCGTTCTCCGGCTCGCTCAGCCTGCCGGTTTCGGCGCTGAATCGAAATCCCAGTTTTTGCGCCAGGCCGTCTGCCCGCAGAATGGCGCTTAGGGGATTGGGCGCATTCGCTCTTGTTCCGCCAGGGCCAGTCTCTGCGCCTTGGCCCACAGGTCCGGTAGACGCACCGAGGTTCTTTGATCCATTTTGTCCACCGGAGTTAGCCGATCCACTATTCGTTGCCGATCCACCTGTCGATGTTTTGGCAGGCTGTTCTCCTGAAAATGCCGTCATGTAATCTTCAATCAATTTCGCGCTCAGCGCACTCGCGGCCGTTCCGGCTCCGGGATTGCCAGAGTTCTTGTTGACTGATCCGGCTGATTCGGCTGGTCCGCCCGATGCATTCGACTGACCTGAAATGCTTGAACCGCTGTTGCTGGTCGATCCGCCGTTTGTCGTTTTTGTGGGCTTGTTTCCTCCAATTCCGGCCATATAGTTGTCTATATCTGAAATCGCCTGCTGGATGTCGGCGGGGTCATGATCTTCGTCAGGTTTGAGTTTTGATAGGCAGCCTCTAGCCAGCAACGTCCGCTTTTTGCTCGCGAGGAATGGGGAGACCGTTTCATCTTCCACTGCAAAACTTTCCGGATCAAAAGAGGATGGCAATAGTACGAAAATGTGGAGCGATTTGAGCTGGCGGGCAACATTGTTCACGAAAGCCAGATCCTTAATATTCCCGCTCACTGACGTTGAAGTCTCTTCTGATTCGAGAAGGCCAAACACACTCTGCGCCATCGCCAGCGGCGGGCCTGCCGGCGTCATGCTGAGAAACGTGCTCAACGAAGAGGTTGAAGTCCCAGTACGGGCCGATATTCCAGGATTGGGATTCTTCGGACAACCAAGAGAAGCAGCTTTCCCCTGCAATTCCGCCAGATCTGCCATGCCGGCGCGCCACGCAGCGAAATCCTCCAACTCGGATTTCTCGAACGGAAGCAGCACGATTGTAGTCTCGGGCATGTTCGCGGGAATTGCGCAAGCCGCGCCACCAACCGGGTTGCTGAAGCCCGGTTTGGTTCCGCTGATTACACTTTCAACATCGCAGGCAATGGCTTCGCTATTGGACTCCAGCGCTCTATAAGTAAGCATCTCGGTTTCAATCGAGAAGGCTGAGGCTGAGGCTGGAGCTGAGGAATTCTGCTTTGCAGCGCCGGATGGCGTCTGAGCGGCGCATAGGCACACTGTGAGCAAGGTACAAGCTAGTACCTCTTGGCCGCTGCAAACAAGTGCTTTGGCTAGGCGAAAACCACGCGATTCGTTTGTCATGATGACCTCGAGGGAGGATACTGCATACAATAGCGCTTATAGCCTTCAGCTGCAATCAGAGTTTTTCCCGCAATCTGTCGCAATTCGCAGTCGGCCGCATCAACAGATCAGAATCTCCTTGAATCTGTTTAGCTGCTCGACTAACCTCGCCTAAAGGCAAAGACTGTCACCCACCCAACGGAGAACCTTTATGACTTTCCGAGGTGCAACTCTGCTCGTCGTGATCTCGTGCCTGCTCACGATTCGGTTGTCCTTAGCGCAGGGTCCACAAGCTACGCCATCGAAATTCGCTCTGCTCATCGGAATCGACCATTATGATCATCCCCCAGCGAATATCGCACAGCCGGGACCGGGCGTGCCGCTAGTTGGGCGCGATGCTCCAGATATGACATATAGCGTTCTTAAAGCCCCGCGAAAGGATGTGGAGTCATTCCGCCAGGTTCTAACCACGAAATTTCACTTTCCAGACGACCGTGGGCACATGGAGGAATTACTCGACGAGCAGGCCACGCATGACGCAATCATCGCAGCCTTACAGCAAATTCTGGTGGACTTGCCCAAAAAGGGCGATCTTGTGGTGCTATACGTCTCGTCGCATGGGTCCCTGCGCATCTACCCGAAGGGTCAGGGCAGCGGCATCTCCCCAAAGATTGACGGTACAGAACCGCTCTATAACCTGCTGGATAACCCCAACGACCTGCGCCACGCCGAAGGGACGATCGTCCCCTACGACTGGTACAAAGGGGTCGATGACATTTTCAGCCGCGATCTTCGCCATTATTATCGCTTGGCTGTGAAGAATGGCGTACACGTCACCGCAATATTTGACTCCTGCCACTCCGGAGACCTGGGCCGAGGCCTTTTGAGCGGTAAACTCATCGCCCGGGACTTCGAGTTCGATCCGCGCGAAATGCGGCCCAACCCTTACGCAATGGAAGAGCTTCCGACCTTGCCGCAGGACGATCCTCTTACGCCGGTCCTTATCCTTTCGGCAGCACAGAAGGATCAGCTGGCCATTGAAGTCGATGATACGCAGGACCCTCACGGGATCTTCACCAGGGCTCTTGTAGAAGTGCTGAATGCCTTGCCGGAAGACCGGCCTGTATCGGATGTATTCAGCCGACTTCAGGTGTCCATGGAACTGGCGCCAGACTCCATTCACCAGCAGCCGGAGATAGACACGACATCAGAGCGAAGGCGGCAGCCGATCTTCGGAGGTGAAGCCGCCAGCGGGAAATCGACTGCCGCGGTTCTCAGCGTCAACGAGGTGTTGCTTGATACCGGCATCGGCACAGACATCAGCCCTGACAGCGTTTTCACAACAGTGCCGAAGAATGGTGAAACGCCAATCGAGCTTAGGGTCACCCAGCCTATCGGCCCTGGCCGATTCCTGGCGGAGAATCAATCTCCGGGAAGGTCGGTACAGGCGAATGACAACTTACAGCTAAAAGCGAATGCGACCAGCGCACCCGTAACAGCCACCGTTGTCGCCATTAACAACGTTTTGCTCGATATCGGCATTGTCGCGGATATTGGGCCTGGAAGTATCTTCGCAAAGTTGCCTCAGAATGGCGCGAACCAGATCGAGCTTAAAGTTACGCAGTCTTTGGGCCTTGGCAGGTCGATCGCGCAAATTCAGACTCAAGGAGGCAAGGTCCAGCCCAAAGACATTGTGCAGTTGAAAGCCGCCGTACCTTGGCAGCGCCCAGACTTACTCGTTTATGCCGGAACTTCCAACCCGAATCTTGCCGCGATCCAGGACGCAGTCGCGATCGTGACGGCAGCAAACCTCAAGCTTGTTCCTGATCCGAGTCGGGTTCCATGGGCCTTTCATCTTTACTGGGACACGTCGCGCTGGACATTAAAAGCTCACAGCGATCCCCTGTTCGGAGTTCACCATAAGCCGCCAGCTTCGGTTGACCTCGGCACCAAGCTAACCTTAAACGCTCTCCACAAAGTGCCGGCGGGGAACGCTGTATGGTTTGACCCACCGCTTCCAAGTGAAGAAGTCCAGGGCCTGCTGAAATCGCCTGCCGGAGACGGGCCGCATATAGCTGCGAAGCTTACTGCGAATCGTCCCGGAGCGATGTACGTTATCGGCTCCAGGCTGACCGGAAGCACGATCTCCTATGCATGGTTCAAGCGTTCCGATGTAGATAGCGAAGTCCAAACACCGCCATGGATGGGTGCCGGCTGCTCACCCGGATCAAGCTACCCAATGCACACCGAGTGGATTGACCAAACATCCACGGATTCTACTGTAGCCGCTCTCAACCAGTACGCTGTCAATTTGGCAAAGCTCAATGGATGGTTTCTCCTGCAATCGTCGGCTCTTAGCGAGCACTCACAGTTCCCCTATACGCTGGCTTTGAGGCAGGAAGACAGTAGCGAGAATGTCGGTCAAAAAGGGAAGACACCCACCGGCTACTATGACCTTTACCTGACCGGCCATCCCAGAGACGACATAAAGCCCCAATGGGTCTATGTATTGAACTTCGACTGCCAGGGAGGCGGAGGTGTTGTGTGGCCCTATGACGCAAAGCCGCCCCACATCTCTGAGATCCCAAGGAAGTTTCCGGCGGACGATGCAGGCGGGCGTGTTTCAGAAATCAGGCTACCGAGTGAGCCGTTTCCGTTGGAGGTAAAGCCGCCTCTGGGGACTGACACCTATATTCTGCTTACAACCTCGACTCCGCTGCGTGATTACCATGCGCTGAATTTCGACCGGCTCGTGAGTAAGGGCGCGACGGATAATCCGCTTGAAGAACTGCTGGACGATACCAGCGCGGGGATGAGATTAGCTGGAGACCCGATCCCGACGGATTGGGGAGTATGGGCAATGCAGGTGCAGAGCGTGCCTGGTGCGACGCAGCCGCCGCAGTGAGACAGTTGCCGTCTGTCGAGACAACAACCTGCAGAATCGTCTTGTTTGTAACTGAGCAAAGTAGTACATTTCAATCGTCGATTCCGTCGAAACAGTTCACAATTCACTTACCGCAGAGGGGTCAATGAACCTGAAACTGTTGCTTTTCGCCGCTGCTTTGTCTATTGCAAGCTCAATTGCCCAGGACAATACTCCGCCTCCTCACGTGGAAGCCCTATGCGGCGCAAGCTTCGACGCTTTCAAGGATGTTCCACAGCACGTCTGTTGCGAGGCGAAGGCCTGCTTGGATGACGTGGCCTTTGCCCTTCAAAGGCAATCGGACGCGCGGCTCGTGATTGTAGGCAACGCCACCACTCTGGAAAAGGCGGCTACCAACCAGGGATACGTTTCTGATCTTGATGCGCGCCGAGCCATCGTTACGAAGGAATATATCGTGTCCGACAAAGGCATTGATCCATCCCGTATCGAGATTCGTGTGGGCAAACTCGGAGAAAAAACCGTGCAGACCTACTTGGTCCCGCCCCGGGCAGACTTCGATGCAGACGTTTTGCGTACAACCCAAATCAACGAGCAGCTTATTAAGGCTACGCGCCCACTGCCACAGCGCTGAGGTGGATTCATGCGAGGTAAAGCACTTTGGGCTCTCGTGTTCCTTGTGGTTACTGGGCCAGGTAGTCTTGCCCAGCAGCGTCTGAGCGTCGATCTCATTGTTCAGACGGACTCAATGCCCGACAATAGCGATTGGAAGTGGTCGCCAGGCAGTACTCGGTTCCTTCTGACTGGCGCTGGAAAGGTATTGCTCGAGCCAGGCCTGGATATTGGCGAGAAGGATATTCCGACAACTGCTACTCTCTGGGATATAGCTACTGGGCGTGAGTTAAGGGAGCTGCGGGGGCACTCTAAGCCCGTCGTCTGCACCGGAATATCACCTGACGCCTCGACTCTGCTCACGGTAAGTGATGACCGGACAGCTCGACTGTGGGACGCGGCCACAGGGCATGAATTCCGTCGACTCGATACTGCGAACTTCACTCCAACCACCTGCTCATGGTCTCGCCAGGGGAATCTCATTGCGCTGGGCGGAGATACCGGCTCCGTCCGAATCTACGCAGGTCGAGGGTTTCTACTAACTCGAACGCTAGCCATGAGCGGGCAAACTATTCAGGACCTCGCATATTCGCCGGACGGCACCATGCTCGCGGCCGCCGACGGAAAGCAGTTGATTATCTTGAACATTGCCACCGGCATCATTCGTAAAGCGGGCCAAGGCATTTGTACGGTCTTGTGGTCGAGCGACGGAAAGACTCTGTACGCAGGTGTGGAGGATGACATCACTGGATTGAAAGAGGTTGACTCGTCAGTCTGGAACCCGCACACAATGAAAGAGCTCGATCAAGACGGAATCTCAGGCCAGATGTGGCCACCACCCATCTCGAAGAGTGCCAACCTTGGCACCTCTGACGATTCCAACGACACTGCAGAAAATGCCCAAGCGCAAAGGTGGCAGTTCGACCAGCTAAACTCGGGCGCATCGGTTCGCTTCGTAGGACGCGACAAATCTTTACTTGTTTTTTCCGGTGGGAGGGGCGAATCCTCCCTGACAATTTGGGGATTGAACGGCGGTCAGCCTCTTCAGGTCTTTAGAAATGTTATTGATCCATTTGATTCCGTCAGCGTCAACGGCATGACCGTTTGCATCGAGCCTGACCTAGCTTTGAATCGCGAATCGGATAAATCAGCGGCGAAATTGGCTGCTGTGGATGCTTTAACAGGAGGGGAAGTTCCGATAGATAACCGAAGCTTCAACTGCGCAAAATCCGAAACCTCATCGGCACGAAGCAAGTTCGGAGACGACTTAATCGTTAAATATGACCTGGAAGGCTGGTCGGGCGGAGTATCACCTGACAGACGGTACTTTGTCGCGCAGGAGGATGACGCAGCCTACGTCCACGAGTCAGCCACGGGAAGCGTGGTGGCGATGTGTCTGGGGCGCGCAGTACGGTTTTCTTGGGATAGCAGTCGGCTGCTATGCAGTAACGAACAGGGGGTGCCTCGCGTAATCACGCTCGGCAGTGCGGTTTCAGACACTGCTAAAGAGAATCAACCTGCACTCGAGCTGCAAGACCACGTTCTGATGCTCCGCAATGAAGGGAAAACACTTACATTGAACAACGTTGAATCTTTCCTGTCTGCTCCCGAGGCCAACAGGGTCTTGATCAGAATGATCGACGACAGCGTTCGAGTCGTAACGTACTCTGGCTTGGAGCTCTTGAGTAATCTTCACGACGTTCCCTTTGATGCTTCGCTTGGACAGGGGTATGACGATTGGGCCTCACGCTATCGCAGCGATTTCAATCTAGGTTTTTCAGACGAAGTCTGGAACCGAAGCTATCGATCTGAAGCCATCAGTGCCGGCTTCTCCTCCACTGGCGACATGGTCGCGATCGGGGGGCGTGGTGGCACCTACCTGTTCGATGTTTCAACCGGCAATAAAATCGCTTCAATCTATTCTTTCGGAACCAACGGTTGGGCAGTGGTTACTGCTGACGGGCGCTTTGACAGCAATCAACTGGACGGTAGAGCGCCATTGCATTGGGTGGCTTCAGACTCGCCATTTACTCCACTTCCGTTGGATATCTTCATGCGTCTTTACTATACCCCTGGACTACTGGCGAGTGTGCTAAGTCACCAGAAGTTGACCGAGATAAGGGGCATTGCGCAGATCAATCGAGTGCAGCCGGATGTAAAGATTGTCTCGGTGAAAGCGTCTTCTCAAAATCGGTTCGACGTTACGGTGCATGCCAATTCACATATGGCTAACGGGAAGAGGAGTGGCCTCAATGATTTGCGTCTGTTTCGCGATGGGCAGATGGTCGGCGGCGCGCTGGTGGATCTACAGGCGGCATGCTCGGCGGATGGGAAGGCGCGACGTCTATCGGGCGGATACGTCGACGGCGCATTAAAGAGCTGCGATTTTACCTTTCGTAATGTGAGGCTGAAGCGCGATGCTAGCGAGGTTACATTTACTGCGTATGCATTCAACGATGACCGCGTTAAGAGTGCGACAGCCTCGTTGAGATGCGCTTCGAGCGAAGCTCAAGACTCTCGCTCAGACAAGAAGAAGTGCGCCCTGTGGAACACACCCCTAACCCATGAAAAGGAGACGCGGCGTGCTTACCTTCTACAGATCGGCGTAAACCATTACGCCGCCAGCCGATGCGAGTTGAACTACTCAGTGAACGACGCTGAAAAGATGAGCGCGGAACTGGCCGACCGGCTTAAGGCGCAAGGTTATGACGTACAGGCCGTGAAGCTCGAGTCAGCTAAAAACGGCGAAACGGCAGCCGCCAGCAAGGAGGCGATCCACGAGCAACTCGCAGCGATTGCTTCGAAGGCCACTCCGGACGATGTGTTCTTTATGAGTTTCTCGGGGCATGGATACTCGGCCGAGAATGGAGAGTTTTACATCCTTCCGTCCGATATCCAAGGCTCGTGCCGGGCAGTAAATGGCGCGCTGCTCAAAACGGCGATCTCTGCAGACGAATTGACAGATTGGTTACGTCCGATCGACGCCGGCGGGATGACTGTGATTCTCGACGCGTGTTTTTCGGCCGAGAGCGTCGAGGCGGGTGATTTCAAGCCTGGCCCGCTGGGTTCGCGCGGGCTGGGCCAGTTGGCCTACGACAAACGCATGCGTGTGTTGGCGGCTAGCCAGTCGGACGAAGTGGCGCATGAGTACGACTATCTGCAGCAGGGCCTGCTTACTTATTTTCTGACAAACGAAGGGTTGGATCAACGCAAGGCTGATTGGAAGCCTGCAGACAACAAGATCATGGTGGGCGAGTGGCTAGCCTATGCGGCCACTGCGGTGCCGAACTTCATACCGGATCAATCGAAGGCTGTCACATCGAAGGCCGCAAGAGATAGATTTGGAAGCAGTTCAACCAACACATTGTTTCAGATTCCCGCGCTGTTCGATTTCTCCAAAGCGGATACGCTTTCGCTCCAATGAAGGGCACGACGGGCGCCTAGCCAATTGTAATGTGGGTCCAATGTGGAGCAGATTCCCTGCACCTTGTCTCACTCGAACTGCGTTTCAACGAGAGACCCGTCCGCCGGCGCGTCGAATTATGCGAGATTCGCTGACGGAATTCACCCAAAGAGTTACCCAAATCCGTATGCCTTACACGTAAATACACGGGCTTTGGCGGTATTTCGGCGGCGGTTAAGTTATTGAAACTAAAAGTTATAGGTTGCTTCTTAAAGAAGACGCGTAGTTCGATGGGAAAAAAGATGGGAGATTCAACCCCCATCGATGTAAGTATCGCTGGGTTTTCTGATGCCTCTGGATTATATTGTCACCACTCACTCATGAAAACACAGCGTACAGTTCCGCTCATGTTTTTGTTTCTCGCCTGTTCCTCTTGGGGACAGAAACCTGAACTCGTCGTCGAGACTGGTCACACTCACGACGTTACTTCCGTTGCGTTCAGCCCAAAACGCGAGATAGTCGGATCAGGAGGCGCAGATGGAACTGTTGCACTGTGGGACGTCGCAACTGGGCACGAACTGATAGATCTGGGCAATCAAGGGTCCGAGATCCGCACGGTAGCATTTAGCCCTGACGGGACGATTTTGGCATCGGGGGCGAAAGACATCAAACTTTGGGACGTCGCTGGGGGACGGGAACTTCGAACACTGAAAAGTTCCGATTCCATTGTTGCCGTCCACTCCGTCGCGTTCAGCCCGGATGGAAAAACGTTGGCATCGGCCGGAGAGCGTTGGATTGACGGCGAACCCGGTTCTGTTCTTACCCTTTGGGATGTTGCGACAGGAGTAGCTGCGACGACGTTGAAGAGTCCAACCACTCACAGTTGGCAGTACCCCGGTATTCAGTCTGTCGCATTTAGCCCCGATGGTCGCACCTTGTTGGCGGCTGACGGCGACGAACATAAGTTCAGCCTCCGGAGCGCCTCCAGCGGGACGGAACTGCGGAATTTTGCCGGGGCCGCCGCTGCACTCTCAGTTGCGTTTAACCGCAACGGCAAAACGATGGCATCGGCGGACGGCGACGGGACCGTCAAACTTTGGGACGTCGACACGGGCCGAGAATTGGCAAATTTGGGCAACTGCGGACGATGGGTGGAGTTTAGTCCCGACGGGGCAATCTTGGCGTCAGGGGATAAAAACATCAAGTTCTGGGATGTAGCCACGCGACGGGAACTCCGAACTCTGGAAGGCTCAGATTCGGAACGCCTAAATTCGATTGCGTTCAGCCCAGATGGAAGAATCTTAGTATCGGGAGGATCCGATTCAAAGGATCGAACATGGGCTCGTTTTAGACCGTTCCTCAGGTTGTGGGATCTAACCACGAACCATGAGTCTAGGGCATTGGGGTCCCATGTTTCTTCACTGCACTCCATCGCGCTCAGCCCCGACGGAACCCTGCTGGCGTCAGGTGGAGATGACCAAGGTATTACAATATGGAATCTGAGGAATCGCGATGCGCTACGGACGTTGTCCGTCCACAATCACGCCATTAATTCCGTGGGGTTTAGTGCCAACGGGGCAACATTGGCTTCGGGAAGCGAGGACGGTGTTGTCAAGCTCTGGGACGTTGCAACAGAACGCATTCGAACTTTTGGCAGCCCGAATGTTTCCACTTCGTGCTGCATTACTGCACTTAGTGCCGATGGGTTGATCGTAGCTTCAACATCGAAGATTTATACGCCAAGCGATCCCGATTCCCCAGTACAACTGTGGGACGTACGATCCGGTCTGGAACTCCGCAGCCTGCACGGTCCTATCCCCTTCCGTTCCATTGCATTAAGCCCGCGCGGGGAGACGCTCGCCGCCGCAGACGAACGCGCAATCACACTTTGGAATGTTAGCGAAGGGCGAACGTTCCTAACTTTGCCTGAGGGATGGGGTTCTGGTCTCACATTTAGCCCAGACGGAAGAGCCTTGGTGTCGGCGTCGGCAGACAAAGGAACCCATGTTTGGGATGTGGCCAACGGACGTGAACTTCTTGCATTAAGCTTGTGTGGCCAATCGTTCGCGTTCAGCCCCGATGGCAGAATCTTGGCTGCGGCCGCTGACACCACGATTAAGCTCTACGACTTGGCGTCAGGCCGCGAACTCCGATCGTTTGCGAACCACGGTTCTACGGTTTCATCAGTCACATTTCAGAGCGACGGCAGATATCTTTTCTCCGGATCGGTCGACGGCTGGGTCCGTATTTGGGATCCAGATACCGGCACCCAAGTGGCCGCGCTCATCGCGTTGGATCAGATCGACTGGGCGATCGTCGATCCCAAAGGCCGATTCGATACGAGCGACCTAGATGGAGGCTTGCCGCTGCATTGGTTGATTCCGAATCATCTGACGCAGATATTGCCCCTTGAGATTTTCATGCGCGACTACTACACCCCGGGGTTGTTGGCTACGATCATGAAAGGCCAACAAAACAAGCTGCCCAAGCTTCCGTCGATTGCCGAGATCAAGAATCGCGTGCAGCCAGATGTGATGGTGGTGAGCGTAATGCCTTCTTCAGATGGACCGGATCGGGTGGATGTGGTCGTGCACGCCGCCAGTCACGTCGAGCAGAAACAGGATGTGCAAGGCACCCTGCAAAAGGATGCGAATGGAAATCCGTTGACCCAGCCGAGCGGCCTACAGGATCTGCGTCTGTTCCGTGATGGCCAGATGGTGGGCAGCGGGTATGTCGATGTGAGTGCGGGGTGTGCCGGGGCTGGAACGCCGGCGAGACGTGTAATGGGAGGATACATTGAAGGGGCACTGAACCATTGCGAATACACGTTCCATGATGTGCTGCTGAAAGCCGGCGCAAAGAAGGTGACGTTCACTGCGTATGCGTTCAACTCTGAAAGGATCAAGAGTGCGACGGCAACTCTGGATTACGAACCGAAACCTTTTACGGCGCCAGCGTCCAAGCCGAAGGCCTTCTTGTTGCAGATTGGCGTGAACCACTATGCGGCCAGCCGGTGCGAACTGAGTTATTCGGTGAACGACGCAGAGAAGATGAGCGCGGCGCTGGCTCAGCGGCTGAACGCCCAGGGATACGATGTGCAGGCAGTGAAGCTGGAGTCTGCCGAGGGCGGCGATACCGAAGCCGCTGGCAAGGAAGCGATCCGCAAGCAGCTTGCGTCGATTGCCGCGCAGGCCACACCAGACGACGTGTTTTTCATGAGCTTCTCCGGGCATGGCTATTCCGCCGAGGATGGGGACTTTTACATTCTGCCGTCTGACATTCAGGGCTCGTGCCGGGCAGTCGATGGCACGCTGCTGAAGAGTGCGATCTCGGCCGATGAACTGGCGTCCTGGCTGCGGCGCATCGACGCCGGCGAGATGACGCTGATTCTGGATGCCTGCTTTTCGGCTGAGAGCGTGCAGGCGGGTGATTTCAAGCCTGGTCCGCTGGGCAGCCGCGGCCTGGGCCAATTGGCTTACGACAAGCGCATGCGCGTGCTTGCCGCCAGCCAGTCCGACGAGGTGGCGCACGAGTACGACTATCTGCAGCAGGGCCTGCTGACGTATGTTCTGACGCACGATGGGCTGGATGAGGGCAAGGCGGATTGGAAACCAGTGGACAAGAAGATTACCGTCGGGGAGTGGCTTGCTTATGCAGCCGATGCAGTGCCGAAATTCGTTCCAGATCAGTCAAAAGCGCCCACTTCGAAGGCTGCAACAGGCCGATTTGGAAGCAGCCCAACGAACACTTCGTTCCAGGTTCCGGCCCTCTTCAATTTCTCCAAAACGGATACACTGACGCTCCAGTGAAAGGCACGACGGGTGCCTAGCCAAATGTAATTTGGGTCCAATGTTGAGCAGATTCCCTGCGCCTTAGTCTCACTCGAAGCGCGTTCGAAGAGAGACCCTGGGAGATGGCCGCCACATGGAGCCGGAGGTTCGAAGCTGGCTAACTAGGCAGGGCCGGCACATTCCAACAGCATTTCTGCCTGTTTCCCAACCCTTACCTTTTGGAACAGTGATTTTGCGCTTTTTCGTCCTATTATTTTCATCAGGATGCATCTCGCAAATTCGCGAGCCTTAAGTGACAGACATTCCGACTTCTAGAGCAATTGCTGTGTTCCAAAAGGGGCTAGCCAAGACGATTGTTCTGAGCAGCCTTTTGGAACAGGCATTGCAGGGCAACTTGAGATCACAAAATGTGGGAGGTGACGGGCGACAATTAGAAGTACCGGAAAGAGTAGTTGACGCCAGACAGGGAGGTTCCGGGATTGCTTTGCCATCGTCACTTAACGAGGAATGCGGAAGCGTTGATTGAGGCAGGATCCAAAAGTCGGCAACTGTTTACAAATCCAGTCCACCTGGACGTAAAACCGGCTAATCGGATAGGGGACACGGCAACCTGCTTGCGGGTTGCCGGAGAAATGATCCGCGATAACGTCCTTTATCATGCACAACATAAACGACTTGTTAAGCATCAAGCCCTTTGATCTGTCACGATTTTGTCGTTCATTTTCGGGCGGCTTGGATTACTGCTTAGTGAAACCTCTGTCGCCCACAGCGGAATGTGGCCAAGCCGATAAGGACAGAATGTATTCTTGGCGACCATCGTCTGTCATTTGCATAACCGTCTCGATAAAGTCCTGCTGATGCGGTTGGCCGAGAGCTAGCCTGTACAGCCAACGAAGGCGGCTCAGCTGGTCGAACTTAATTGACTGCCGTGATTGCGGCATCACGACGAAAATGCGTTCAATCTTCTCATTTGGACATGACCACCACGGGCTGAGGCCAGAAGAATCGGCACTGAAGTGCTGATCAGCATGATCAGCTAGCACGAGCCAAGGGCTTGAACGCGGACCGGCTTCGCGCAGTGCGTGATCCCGAAACAGTCCCGCGAGCGCGGAGCGCACGGACAGCCCGCCAAAGCGCTGAATGCGGCCCTCGCGCTGCTCCAAGTCGAGAGGACTCGCGCAAAGATCCCAGTGCAGGAGCTGCTTGCACCAGACATGAAAATCAAGTCCCTCTTGTCCGAGCGAGGTCGTCGTCAAGACGTGCGGCCAGAAGGGCATATTGAAGGCCCGGCGCATGTCGTCGGTCCTCAGACGGACTTCGCCGCCCGCTGAGTTCTGAACCTTTGCATCTGCGAAAGGCATTGCCGCGTGACAGCGGAGCTGGAATGGATCGTCCCATGCCCCCGGCTCGTGCACGCGATGGCGGCCTTCGTACAGGCCGAGAACCTTCTTGAGATCACGTGGAAATCGCGTAATGGCGTCTGCGCCCAGTTTGCTTGCGATCCACAGATGCTCATCGAGCACAGATTCCAGATTGCCCGCGACAACGGCTTCAGGAATAGCATGTGTATATCTCTGTCCGCGGCGGGTGAGCGCGGCCTGAAAAAGCGAGCGGTTCAGATAGGAGCGCAGCCCGTTCCAGCTGGCATCCAGAAGCTGACCGTATCTCTCACTCGTGACGCATTCCGGGTCGAAGCGGTGCAGGCATCTGCCGAGCACGACACCGGGACCGGAGAGAGCGAACTCGGCGAGCACAGCCACTTCGCTCTGTGTGACGGCGCCGAGGCCGGCTTCGGCAGCTTCACTCCACTGTGCCATAACACTGCGGATCGCGTCGGCCTGTCCTGACGCCACGGCCCGCCAATGTCCTCGCAGCTCTTGCCATGTCGGAAGGCCGCTTTCCGGCATGCTCAGCTCACGCGCGACTTCAAGCGCCGGAAGAAGCTTCCAGAGAGGCCTCTTTCCGCCGCTCTTCTTGATTTCGACTCCCAGCCGTTCCCGGAGCAGTTGACCGACTTGCCGCCGCATGGAGTTTCGCACATCGGCTAGGGAGGCGGACTGGTCACGCCGGGGATCTGTGAATGCGATCAGCGTAGGGGACGCGAAAAACAACGCCGGCAGCGTCGGCCGGGTTTCTTTGAACTGCAACGGCTGAGCCTCACCGGCGCGTTGATAATTCCGGTGCAACCGATGCGCAAACGACGCTTCGAGGTTAAAACTCAAAAGGCTCGCAAGCGCTGGCGGGACCGCTTTGAACCGCGTGAAGATCAGCACTTTGCCCCCGTTCGCTCCGGGCGCGGCCCACGGACCCTGCAAATCCCACCAAGGCAAGGACGGCGCGATCCACGGGAGCGCCAGCCGTGACGGCGGTGCGATACCGTTCAGCGCGCGAAACTGCGGATGCGGCCATGATTTTGGCGCATCCAGATGATTCCTCTGCGTCCTGCGAAGTATCGGCTCGTCGCGCCGCTTGTGCGTCTTGTCGGCGCGACGCCAAGCCACGTACCCCTTGCCAAGCATCTGTACCGGCAATGGAACCGAGAGCCAGAACGGCACAGCAAAGCTGACGAGATCGACCTTGCCCCGCTGGTCCTTTTGTCCGTCCTGCAACCGCGTCACCCAGTTTCGGAAAACCCGTAAATCCTCCGGTAGGATCTCCGATCGCGGATGGTTCTCAAGCTTCTCTTCCAAAGACTGCTCTGGATTGTTTGGACGTTCGGTCCGGCTCATCACGCGCCGAAGGCGCCGTTGAATGTCGCCCTGAAGATCCCCGAGCACCTTGAAATTGGGGGTCTCCTTCGCAAGCATCATGCCGCCGAAATCGATGAAGTCGCGCTCGATCTCCTTCGGCAGCCTGCTCTCCGGTCCGAAAAGGAATCGAATCAGCTCGAAGAAATCCTGATGGTGCGATGCTCCGGCGGCCTCTTCCTGGCGCGTGGAGTACAAACGATACGGGGTGGCCGAGAGCAGAAGCACGCCATGACAGTTGGAGCTCCCGCCCCTGAGCACGAGCGTCACAGGGTCCGGCGTCGCGCCCGGCGGATCGATCAGCATCTCCCTGAACTTCTGAAACTCGTCGAAGATGACGATGTCTGGCTTCACGTCGCGAAGGACCGATATCGCGAGCGCGGTGCGCAAGCTGCCCATGAAGTGCGCCGGGCGCTTCTCTTCGGCGGCCTGCAGTATCGAAGCGGCGTCCACTGTCCCCAGGTTCAGATGTTTGTCTTCGGCCAGAGCTTCGAGGAAGCGGTCCTGGAGGTCACGAACGCCCTTCAGGTCTTCATGCTGGCGCAGCGCCCAATTCCAGCTGTAGTCCCCCGCCTGATTGCCCCGGCATTTCTTGGAGAACCACGGTGTATCGAGCGATGGAAAGCGGCCCCTGAGAAGCCGCAGTATCAGGGCGCGCTCTTCGAGCCGGCCCAAGCCGCCCCGGCGCCGATACATTGGAACAGAAGTGTCCGGCGTTAGCGTATAGAGATGCAGTTTGTCGTGGCTGGGGCGGTACCTGGGATTGGCAGCCAGTGTCAGCCGGTCCGCCGCAGCCGACGCCGCGTCTTGCTCCTCTTCCGTCGGCAGAAATTCAAGAAGCTTGGCACGGTTCTGGTGTGCGATGTTGAGGTTGCTTGATACGTAAAACACCACCAGCGGCCGCCGACGGCGCTTGATCAGCTCCTCAAGGATCGTTCGGGCGACGACTGTTTTTCCCAGTCCCACTTCGTCCGCCACAAGAAACCGGCGCGGGCCGTCCTCGGACCTCAGCGTTTGCAGGGCGGCTTGAGCCGTGGCGAGCTGAAAACCTTTCGCCTCGCTGATCCTGCGGATGGTCATTGCAGTTCCCCCGCCAGCGTCTCCCACGTTTTGCGGAACGTTCGAAGCAGTCTCGCATCCGACTCAGCGTCCATTTCAGCCGCGCGTCGTTCGAGCTCGGACAGGTAGGTCCTGACCTTCTCGTCCGCGTTCCTGAAAGCCGCGGCGTCCCGTGACCACGCGCGCAGGATTTCCTCGACCGTCGGCATGGCATCGGCATCAAGCGCACGGGAACGTTTCGGCGCCTTGCCTTTCGGCGGATCGTCGTCGGAACCCCAGTCTCCGCCGCCGCCATCCGTCATGGCATCCGTAAGCATGCTGCGCATCCACCACATGAATGTGCTCGGATTCAGATATTGGGAGATGAGTCCGGTATCACGTGCATCGTCCGGTGGGGGATCGCTTGGCGCGACCTGCACCCAGGCGCAGACCATATCGCGAAGCCTCACCCGAACTTGTACGAAATCCGTTCTCTCCCACTCCCTTACCCTCGCGAGCGAAACACGATCTGCATCAGGCGGCCACGTTTTCCATGCGCCGCCCATCATCGCCACCTCGACGGATATTTGCGGATCGGAGATCGGCGGTGGCGACGACGCCACAAGTTGAAGCTCGCCATCGCGGATGAGCTGTCGGAGAGGCCATGTGTCGCTCAGCGCCTTCCGGGCTTTCTCCAATGCCCGCTCGTTTTCATCCTCCTTTGATTCCGTCACTACGGGTGTGCAGCGCTCGCAGGTATCGACGAATGCGTCGATACCGTCGGCAACTTCCTGGTTGACCGCGAGCTCTGCAACAATCTCGATGTTGCGGCCTTCCCATCCGCGTGCGGTTGCGTTGGCGCTTCCAACCCACAGCTGGCGGCGTTTGCCTTTCGCGGCAAACAGCAGCTTCGCGTGCAGGCCTTGCGGCGGCACCTCTTCGCTCTCCGCGACTTCGACGGCGGCGCGGTTCTCCTCCTCGATACTGACAGCGCTTTCCGCAGGAAGATCGGGGAGCGGCTGTCTGCAAAGATTGCCGAAGCCCTCAAATACGCTTCCGTCTTCGCGCAACAGCCGTTGAAATTCGAGATCGGTGGAAACGAGCGTTCGGCGCGTCTTCGGCCCTCCCCATTTGCCTGCGGTGCGCACCGTCGCTGCATCCAGGAAGGGGCTGACGACAAACATGCGTTCGGTATCCGCTGGAGGCTCTGGAAAACCGTGATCTCGCCCAGGCCCCAGTAGGCTTAATCGCCTGACTTCGCATCCGGGAGGACACTCCCATGTCAATTTCGACAGCTCAGCACGCACGCTTCCCGGTGTTAGCTGGGCCAGCTTTGCGCGCCCGGCGAACGCTCCCACCACACTTGCCAGGCCGTCGATCTTCTGTCCTTTTCCGTCCGGCCGGCTGGTGAGTACCAGTCCGGCCTCCCAATTCATGGCCCGCGTCAGATTGCGGCTGCCAAACCAGATCCGCCACTGGGTTTCGCTCGGCTCGTCCATTTTATGAAAACGCAAAAGCGCTGCTTTCGCATGGAAAGAGCTTTCAGTCTCGTCGGTGACGATGGTCAATAGGAACCTGTCGAGCAGCTTGAGAATGGGGAGCTGCTTGGAAGGGATTGGCACTCTTCCCTCTTGCGCCAGGATACGGACACGGCCCCGGAGCCCCTCGATGGCCCTGACGAGTTCAACAGGGCTGCCTCGGCGGTCGCCGTCGAGGTCATAGCCGCCCAGAGCCAGCAGCGACGTCACGATCACGAGGAGATCGGCGGAGTATGTGCTCAGGATGGCATGATCCGTGTACCATCCGTCGGGCGGCTTCAAGACTTCCGTAAATGAGAATCTCGGCCAGCTCGCGTTGCTCATGACTGGCCACTCAGGTCGTTCAGCATGTCGCGAACGATATACCAACGATAATGCAGCGGGTCGGTATTGAGCTTGCGGTCCCATTCGGAGCGCCTCTGGGCGGCTCGGACGGTGTTCGCCAGGCGGGCGCGGCTGCTTGTCTTTCGCATCACTTCCGAGCGCTGATAGCAATCGCGCAAGGTGAAGTAAGCTTCCGGCTTTCCGCCGCGAACGAAGGCCTGCGTCTTCTGGAGAACGTCCCGCACGTAGTCAGGAATAGAGGGTAGAAGCGCCTCCAGCCCCGCCAGATCGCAGTGAGCCGCAGCTTTCCCATACTCGTCGAGATGCGAATGCAGCTTCAGGCGAAACGTGTTCTCATCCGGACCGCCGTCTTCGGCCCGCAAATGTTCAACAAGAGCGCCGTAAACGGCCCTGCCGATCGCAGCGAGATCAGCGGCATCCCTCGCGATATCGAGCGCCTGCTTGTCCGCAGCATCGGCGCGGGCGTCCAATCCGCGCGGCAGGCCATGCGCCGCGGCAGGAAAGGAGTCGCGGGCCTCGGCGAGGCGTGCGAGAAGCGCTAATGCGGTTTCTCCAGGGCGCGTTAGCTGGCCCAGTTTCCGACGCAGAAAATCCTGCTCTTTCGTGATTAACTTGAAATCCAGCTTCCCCTTCGGATCGTCCCAGCCTGCGGGCGGTTTCGGCAGGGTGCAAAATACTTCCGTCGAATCGTCATCGAGGGCGCCGCCGTCATCGTCGAGCGGAACGGTATTGCTCGAAGCCCCCAGCCGCCGAAGCGCTTCCGAGCGGGAGTCGACCGACGGCAGAAGTAGGCGCCAGTGTCGCAAGGCTGTCCAATAAACACGGTCCGGCGGCTGAGACGTCAGGTCACCGAGCTTGTCGCCGCCGATCACGCCGTAGCGCTCTCCTTTCTTCAGGCGGATGGCAAGTTGGATCAATTCGCGCCGGATTGCGGCATCGACATTGATCCCGCGTGGCTTGTGATCCTTCGCATGCAGGAACAGCCATGGCACGAAAAGCGCGTAGCGGACTCGCGTGTGCAGCACGGAGGTGCCTGGAAAGAAGCGGTCGGCGAATCCCTGGTGGATGAGCAGGAAGCCGATCTCGTCGCGCGTGTCCTGCTCGCCGCTCACCAGTCGCTCGGCCTGCCGCATCTCGTCGCGTGACAGCATTGTCCAGCCCAGTGTTGGTTTCATACGCACGCAATCATTTGTCCTAATCCTGCTCCAGTGCTACTTGCCCCCTAGATGGCACGCACCATCAGGCGTTGTATTGACCGTTCGGTTTGAACTTGAGAACGCTATGAAAGTATTTGCCTTGCGACTGCCCAGGAGCAGTAAACTCGTCCCAGACCTGCTGAGGGCAGGCTGAGTACCACCACTCTTTACCATTAGTGAAGCGCACGTAAATTGTTTCAGCTCCTGGGTCAAAGCCCGCGGCGGTCATCATTGAAGATGTGATGGGAATCCATTCAAACATTTTCGCCCTCATAAATTCCGCGCCATTGTTCTAGCGACGCTTTCAAATCTGGAACTGCGGGTTCGGCTCTCCAAGGTTCCAGCGAAGGATCTTCAGCGTGTGGTTCGGGTCGCGGCCTCGTCAATAATGCACGCGCGGGTAAAACTACTGCCTCGCCGCTCACTATGGCTTCACCAGTCCGCAAAGATGGGAGAACTGCCGCCAAGCCCGCGACGGTGTCTGGTAACGCTGCCCTAATCGCTGTCTGATCCGCCGAATTAGCAAGCCGCAGGGCGATCAAGGTTCCACACTGCGCCAGTGCGGTATCCGGTAACTCGGTCGGTCGTTGCGTGACCAGCATCAAGCCGATTCCATATTTTCTGCCTTCTCGTGCAATTCTGTTTGCTGAATCACGAGTAAGGGTACTGGCGCCGGTGCCAAGATAACGATGAGCTTCTTCGAGGACCACGAGTACCGGACTGGCGCGGCCAATTCCTGCCGCGCCCTTCTCGCTGCGTAAGCAGACTTCGAAAAGAAGATTCAGAATGACACCGATAGCCAGATCGGCTGCCAAACTTGGTACGCCGCTAAAGTCGAGAACTGATACTGGCAACGCCTTTCCTATCCACTCCTGGAGAACATCTATAAGGGGGTCTGGGCCTTCCAAAGTCCCGAGTGGCTCTTGAAAAAATCGAAGCTGCGGATTCATCAATCCAAGGCGCAACAATTCAGGTGTGACTCCATATGTGCCATAGACGGGACTCTGATGAGGCGGCTGCCCGCCTGGTCCGTAAGGTAGAAATGTCGCCGAGCGAAGCTGCTGCGCGTCTCCAGGCGTTTGCATACAAGCACTTCCCGGATCAGCTTTAACCGTCCGCGTTTCGCGATTTTCGTAGTCCAGCTTATGCCAAATCGGGCGGATGTCGAAAGGAACGGGAGTGTCCGCGGTAACAGCGGTGGGGTCTAAATTGAGCCATTGCGAGTCTTCGACAAACCTTTTTCTGGCTTGTGAGACGAGTTCACAAAACCTGTTCGAAAAGGTCGCCGAGCCCGTTGCTCCCACAAAAATCCTGAGAATATCTAAGGCAGGCAACGCCCAGAAAGGCACTCGCAGCCGACTCTGTTCTTCGCCCAAGACGCTTCGAACCGATGCATTCGTTCCGAGAGACTGCGCATATTCTCCGTGAGGATCGATTACAACGATGTTCGCTGCTCTCCACCCTCCGCTTATAAAGCTCTGAAGCAAAGAAGCGACCGCACTCGTCTTGCCGGAGCCCGTTGACCCCACGATGGCAGCATGACGAGTAACCAATCGCGCGGCATTTAAGCAAACGGGAACCTCTTCTGCCGCCGCGAGACATCCGAGCCGAAGATACTCTTCGCTAGGCGCAGGAAAGATTGACGCTAATTGAAACGGCGTCGCAAAGTGGACCGAGTCATCGAGGCCTGGGTATGATCCTACCCCTCTCTGGAACTTTCCGGTTGCCCTATCTATCTCTCCCAAGAGCTGAATCTGAAGCCAGCGCTCATCGCGTTGAACCGTCTCGGCGGGGGCTGGTGCTCCAGAAAGTTCGGCAATCCCGACAAGGCTTACTGAACCTATAAGATCGACAAGACCTTGCGGAATTCGAACCAAAGACCCGATTTGTCCGATTGGTAAAAGATGACCTCGATAAATAGGAGCCACGCCAGCCAAGTCTGCATCCAGAGCAACAGTGACCGTCGCGCCTAAAACATGGCGCACTTTGCCAATGCAAGTAGGATCGAGATCAGGCATTTGGGGCCTTAGTTGCATTTGCAGCTTGGGCTAAGGTTGGGTCAACGGCTTTCAGGAGAACGGGAGCTTCTTCATCCTTTGTTGCACTCTTGGCCAAATAAGCAGCTAAGTTCTTAAAGTCCCGTAGCGCAAACGTATCATCCGCCCAAAGACTCTCTGGGACATCTTCTCCTGCTTCCCACGAGCCCCTTACACCGCCGATGATCGCTTCCGTTGCGCTTGCCACTTGAATGTTGGGGGTCACGACTGCACGATCTGCCAATGCATCGGGAATGTCCGAATAACAAAACACCATGATTTCAGACCGTTCCCTTCGAGTTGCTGCATCGAACAGAATCTCATTGAGGTGGTCGTCGCCGAAAGCATAACCAGAAACGATAACGAGTGTTTCAGGGTGATGCAGCGCCCGACGAAACCGATCCTGAAGAACGACAAAAGGCATCCTGCGGGACTCGTCATATTTTGTGTCCGATGGGTAGATTGCTGCGCTCTTCGAAACAGCATTTCCGCACCGAAAGATTTTATGCTTATCGTCCCACTCCCAATTCAACGATCCGTGAAGTTTCCACAGTCTTGCAAAGAAGGTAGGCAAGCTGTCGGAGCCAGGAAGTGGCTCGACCAACTCTGTTCTAAAACGAGCTCTGAGTGTCCCTATGAACCCATCAAAATATGGAACTTGCCATTCTTCTAGCGCAGTTTCGAGCAACAAATCATAGTTAACCGTGAAGATCTCAAGTGGTGAATGGTAGTTACTTCTGGCCACCCAAGCGGCGAAGTCGTTTACCGGTTTCAGATTCGCTGAAACAATCTCCAACTCCTTGACGATGGATTGGCAGACTTTTGCATCAAGGTTAGTAGCCTCCTTGGCGGTCAGGCCATCGATCTTTTCATCGCCACTGAGGAGAGCAGCAATTCGTCTCAGTCGGCTTAGTGCCTGTTCGAGATTGCGTCCGGCAAGCTGTTTTTCGAAAAGGACCTTCTCCTTCGCGCCTAAACCAACAAGCACCCTTGCTTGTAGTTCAGCTACGTCTGGGAGGCCGCATGCTTTAGCCGTGCCAGCGCCAAAGAATGTACATACGTGTCGAGAGCGCGCCGCAAGTTTTGCGCTCAGGCCCATTGCGAACCTTAGAGGACTATGTGCCATCGACCATCAACTTTCTCAAACTTCATTCTCTGGGCCAGGCAACGCTAACAAGCTCAAGCCCTCAATCTCCTGCAACGTCTTGCCAGCAATCCCTTGAAGATCCCCGTACATGCCAACCGTAGAATTCATGACGCGTTCAATCTGCTCTTCCCGCTTTGCCCATTGCTTCATAATAGCCTTGCGTTCCTTGTCCAAGTCTTCCCTCATTGAGGAGAAGGCCTCCACGATCGCCTCGACGCGATGGCGGAACCGCGGTCCCGTTAGATACTGATAGACCATCTCCGCTTTTGTCTGTTGGCCCTCATTTACCTGTCGCGCCATGCTCACTTCCAGAAGTGTGTGCCGCAGCACCGTTGCCACAGGGAGGGTGGCGCGTGGGCTGGTTACCCAAACGCCGTCAATTACATCAAAGGCCTCTATGCCCTTTGGTAAGACCTGACTCACTAGAACGGAGATGTCGGCTTTGGCACTTCGCTGATCCTCGCGAAGCTTCGTCAGCCAGCCATCGCTCCAGTTTTTGGTGCGTTTAGCTTCCCAGAGAATTGTGCCGCATTGATGGCCGGTGTTGCTGATTACGCGCTGTAACACGTCGCCACCAAACTCGCCTTTGGGAACAGGTTCAACAGAGTCAAATGGGAACTTGAAGCGCAGCAGATTTTCAAGCTCCAATTCCTGCACTTCACCTTGCAATTGCTGGGAACCCTGCTCTGCCTTTTGTTTAAGCTCTTCGATCTTCTGCTGCATCGAGGCAATGGTCTGATCCTTCTCCATCACCTTTAGCTTTAATCCATCCTCCGCCTCGCGCTTGGCAGCCGCGCGCACTTCTCCAAGTCCATCCTGGACGCGCTTCTCAACAGTTAGCTCCAGTTCGCGCTTCGCATCGTCAAGCTCGCGTTGCTTCCGGATTAGGTCTGCTTGTGCATTCTGAGCTTCAGCCAGTTTTTCATCGCGTTCTTTTAGGACTTCTTGCAACTCAACTAACTCACGCGTTTTTGTTTCTATTTCGGCAGTGCTGGCTAGTTTGGCTTTCTTGGACTCTTCGGCAATAATGCGCCCTCGCTCTGCTACCAGTTGCGTTGCCACCTGATCGGCAATTTGTGCGTCGAGCGTCCGTCGCGCCTCTGTGATCTGTCTCTCTTTCTCTCGAATGCCCTTTTCGCGCTCAGCTATCTCATTGTCTTTCAATGACAGTCGTTGCTCATACTGTTGCCGCGTAGCTGCAATTAAGGGGGCTGCAAGAGACTCCGTCAATGGGATGACGGTCCTACAGTTCGGGCACATAATGGTTGGTTCTGTCATCGCTAACCCCCTCTTGTCTCCCCTCAGCGCCTTGGGCTACTTCGATACGCTCTGTTCGCACTCACGCAGCTATTGCCAGGTGTTGCTGGATGACCGTTACGGCCATGATGTCGAAGATGCCGCCGGTGTCGGTGTATTTCGGGTCCGCAAGCTCTTCGTAGCGCCCGCGGTCATCGTAGGTCGTCTGGATGTCCTCGTTCACCTGGCCGCGATATGGACCTTCGAGATAGAGCCGATCTTCGCGATGCGCTTCGACGGTGCTGCGGATCGCCGGGTCGGCGACCTTCTCTTCTGTGACCTGCCGGATGTAGAGCGCCTCCTCGTCTGTGATGTTGAACTTGGCTTTTATCTCCGTGATCATGCCTTGCACGGATACCTTCGCTGGTGGAGGACCCGCGCCCTTCTTCCCTTTGCCGGGCTGGAGTTTCACCGGGCCGCCAGTCGTCATCACACCCTGATACTCCACTGCCGCCTTGGTCACTTCCGTGGCGCGAATCAGCTTCATCAGGTCTGAGACAGTTCCCACCTTGATGAGTTGCGGGCCGACGTACTCGGCGAAAGCGGCGAATTCCTGAATCTCCGGCGGGTAGGTGAAAAAGCAAGTGAGAAAATGGAAACTTTTAACGAACCGTGCCAGCAGGTAGACGAATGCTTTACGGTCTTCCGGATCGGTTAGCTTCTCTTGAAAGCGTGTCCGCAAAGCATTTACCTGATATTGCACTTGCGCGTCCGTCCCTGTCTTGATCTGCTTGAGCAGGTCGGCGGCATCCTCCTGTGTGAAGACCCCAGCGGCCAAAATGTCCGCGCACAGTTTCGGGCAGAGGTCCTTATCTGGCTCGTCGGGTTCGAAAGGCGTGCCCTTCCGATACTTCGTGAAGGCTTTGAGGATTTGCTTGGCATTGTTGGTGAAGTCAACGACCACTACATCCTTTTTGCCTTCGTGACAGCGATTCAGGCGCGACACCGTCTGGACGGCGTTGCGGTCCACGACCGGCTTGTCGAGAAACATGCCTGCGAGCAATGGTTGGTCGAAGCCGGTCTGGAATTTGTTCGCGACAACCATAATCCGGTAATCGTCGCCCTCGAATCGTTCCTCGATTAGTTCGCCTGGCTGCAACTCGTTCACGGCGTATTCACTGATGGCCTCGTTAGTCTCGGGGTGGACGAAATCCGAGAAGGCATATAGCACCTTATAGTCGGCACCGCGCGTCTTGAGTTTCTCTTTGATGATGTTGAAATACCGCAGGCCAGCTACGCGCGAAGAGGTGACGATCATCGCCTTGGCACGCCCGCCGACGAGCGATTTCACATCCTTGCCGAAGATGCGAAGCATCACTTCGGCCTTGTATTGGATCAGGCCGTCGTCCTGGAAAGCGACGTTCTGGAGCGCCTTGGACACGACACCCTTGGGGTAGAGTTTTTCCTCGTCGGGTTTCGGGACGATGGGGCAATGCAGATTGTAGAGTGTCTTGTAGGAAATGATGCTCGCCGCAACGTCCACAATGTAGCCCTCGGCGATGGCCTCCGCCTCGGTGTAGGAGTCGAACGGCTTTCCGAACATTGAGACAGTGGCTGGAGACGGCGTGGCCGTGAAGGCAATGAACAACTGATTCAGATCATGCTCGCGGATGACCTTAGCAATCTGCTCTTCGAGATCCTCCTCGGGGGCTTCGTCGTCCGGCTCGCCCTCCTTACGGAACGGCAGGCGGATCGCAGCGCCCATGTGGCCTTCTTGTGAGCGATGGGCTTCATCGATGAGAAACGCCACCCGCAGTTTTTTCAACTCCGGGTTCTTCTTCATCTCTTCCAGCACCCATGCGAACTTCTGCTGCGTGGTGACAATGATTGATTTCCGCTCCTTAAGGAAGCGCGGCAAGTCGTCGGCCTTCTTTGCGATGCCCACCACGTCCTTGAGATGGGTGAACTTGTCAATGTCTTCGCGGATGTTTGTGTCGAGTGATTTGCGGTCAGTGAGAATGAAGGTTATGTCCACCAGCTTCTCGCTGGTGCCTGGCTTGTAAAGGCTGTGCAGCCTGTCAGCCAGCCAGCAGATGGAAAGGGTCTTGCCACTGCCTGCCGAATGGTCTGCCAGATACTTTTTGCCGATGTCGCCCTGCGCAGTGAAGTGGGCCGTGATGTCCTCCGCCACGCGTCGCACCAGACGGCTTTGGTGATAACGCGGGAAGATTGTGGAGGCCGGGCGCTGCGGCTTGTCACCCTCGGCATCCCGCTCGGGCACGCGGACGAGGAAGAACGACAACGCTTCCAGCAGCTGCTCTTGCGACAGCACCTCTCGGTAAAGGAACTCGACCGGATACTCTTCAGCATTCGTGGACGAATTGGTCAGCCCCATGTTGTGCCAGCGGAAGTTCTCCTCCCTGCGCGGGTCGGTGGCTGCCATCACGTCGCTAGTGTCGGCAGCGAGGTAGAGGAAAGGATGTTGGAAAATCTTTTTCGTGTGTTCGCGCTTGGTAAATTGGGCCACAGCGTCATGCACGTTCTGGTTGGCCTCATGCTTTAGTTCCATCGCCACGACGGGCAGGCCGTTGAGGTAGAAGACAAAATCAATTTCCTGGTTCGTTTCACCGAAGTAGAAGTGCGGGCGAAACGTGATGCGGTTTTCGGCATACTTGGTCGCGGCGGCGCTCGCGGTGGAACGCGGCTTCGGATAGAAAAGCCTGAACTCCAGCCCCCGCACCTTCAGGCCGTGGCGAAGAAGCATCCACAGCGGTGTGTGCTGAAGCTCATTGCGCAGCGCCTTGAAGACTTCCTCCCGTGCGTCCGTGCCGTAATTGTCCTCCAGCTGCTTCAACGTGTCAGGCTGACTGGCTTTGAGAAAGGCCCAGAGCTGGTCTTCGGCGAGGAAGTGCTCGGTATCCGTAATGTCGGAATGCTCCAGCACGCCATACTTGTGCTCGCGGACGAGGTAGTCCGCCATGTGCCGCTGAAACGTCAGCTCCGGTGCTTTGCTCTTTTTAGCCATGCGCTTTAACTCGGTTCAGGTCCACATCCGTGATCCGGCGCTGGCCGGTGACGCATTCGTGAATAAGCGACTTGCGATAAGCGGTGAGAATGGCAATTTGGGATTCGATGCCTGTGGCGATACCCTTCACCTCGGCAAGTTTCTCTTCGAGATAGGCGCAGATTGCATCCTGTTCGGTCAGGGAGGGTAAAGGAACGGGAAACTCCCCAACCTTGGTTGCGTTGGTGCAGGCGAGGTTGGTTGTTTTCTTGCCGGTTGCTTCGAAGTAATCGCGCCCATACTTGGCAGCAGTTACGTAGGCGAGGAACGTCGGCTTCAGTTTGTGAAGGAAACATCTCACCGCGAAGATGTGGTTTTGGTGCAGGCAGCCTGGAATCTCACCATTCCACAAATGGCCTCGACCGAGCTTGTCCAGGTCACCGCCCTCCGTCATCAGCACATCGCCGGGACGAAGCTCAACACCCGTCGCTACACTGGCCGGGAGTTCGATCACGGAAACGTCCGCCAAATCGAGGTATCCGTCCTGCACATTGCCAACACGCAAGTAAGGGCGTTCGATGAGCGGACCCGCGTATTGCTTGCCGAGGGTAAGTCCGCCCTGGATCTCAGCGACGCGTTTCAGACAAACGAGTTTCCAGCCGCGTGGAATCTTTTCCATCCACGCATTGCCAGTGTTCTCGAACTCGACACCTTCCGAGATGCCCTCCGTCACGGCGCGCTGGATAATGGACTTGCCGAGTGCGTCGAGCGTGTCGAGTTGGAGGCGCTTGGCAATGAGCGCCGCGTCAATCGCTGCGCAACTTGCATCCAGAAACGCCGCGATACGCTGTTGCTCGTCGCGACCGGGAAACGCGATTGGCTCGCGCTTTGCCCTGCCGCGACTAATTTCTGAGAAAGTGGTGCCGGGGGCAATTTCCGCGAAATAGTCGCCCAGGAATCCTGAGATTACGTAGAAGAGGAAACGGTGATGGAGGATGGAGTCATTACAAACGAATGAGACAAAGCCTTGATTGGTCGTCAGCTCAGTGCCGGCAATTCGCACAGCACCAATCGTTGCCCGACTTGCCATGATGACTGTATTTACGGGCAGCATGGCAGCCGCAGACATTTTCAAGCCGACTTCCGTAATCTTCCGCTCTGAATCGGAAATCTCGGGACGGTTGCCGTTACGTGAGAAGTCGGTCGGAGTGACCCAGATAATCTTGCCGTCTTCCCAGCAGTCAGGCTCAGAGCTTGGTGGTGTTCCGCCACCCAGTATCAAGGGGACTACGTCCTTGAGACGGTCGCTTCGCCAGTCAGGTGGCTTAGTGCACAACCAGGGCGCAGGAGATATCTGGAGACTAGAGTCCATTGTCAACTTAGCCCCTCCAAAATCTTCTCGGCCTTCTCCTCTAGCTTCCAGAACTCGGCGAGCAAGTCTTTCGAAGGCGTTGGGGGCTGGTATCGGTAAAAGTACTTATTGGGCAGAATTTCATAGCCGAGAATCGTCTTGCCGTCCTTCTTGGTCTCCGCCCACCTGATGATCGGCTTGGCGATTTCCCGTTTCAGAAACGCCTCGATGTCCTCGCCGTATGGAATGTATTCATCGTCCTGAACGTAGTGCCGGTGCGTCCATTCGACCGCGAGAGTTTCCTCGGCGTCTGCAAGGGCTTCCTTGAACGTCTTCGCCGCGTTGTCCTTCGGTTTGATGGTGAACTGGATGGCCTTTTCCTTACCCTTCACTTTTAACCGCACGCGGAAAGCCAGGTCGCTCTCGTAGAAGTTCTGTTCCTTTTTCACATTCGCAGCGCTCAGCGTCTTCTCGTAAGGTTCGGTGATGATGGCAGGCTGGTCCTTCTCGTCCGTCTGCCAGAAGACGACGCTCACTTTGTGGTACGCAAAATCTTCTTTGGTGAATAGCTTGACGTGCTCATCGTCAAAGCCAGACTTCCATCCGTTCTGGTAACGCTCCTCAATCCATCCCCGATGTGCATCGGTCATACGATTGCGCTTGTTGCCAAAGGATTTCGTTTCTTTCTCGAACTGCTGGCGGGCGTCGATGAGCATCTCGCGGCCCTTGTGGCTCGTGGGCTTGTCGTTCCGCAGCAGCCAGATGTAAGTGGAGATTCCGGTGTTGTAGAAAAGCTGATCGGGGAGCATGACGATGGCGTCGAGCCAATCGTTCTCCAGAATCCATCGACGGATTTCGCTCTCGCCCGAGCCACAGTCACCGTTGGAGAGTGGCGAGCCGTTGAAGATGATGGCGATGCGGCTGCCGCCTTCTTCAAGCGGCGTCATCTTGGCCAGCATCGTCTGCAGGAAAAGCAGCGCGCCGTCATTCACGCGGGGCATTCCGGCTTTGTAACGGGTCTTCTCCAGCTTCCGGGCTTCTTTTTCGTAGCCGTCCTTCCCGCCCCATGTGACGCCGAAGGGCGGATTGCTCAGCATCCGGTGGAACCTCCACTTTGGCTCTGGCCACTGGTCGCCCGGCTCCTTGCTGTGCGGGTCGTGAGGGATAAGTGAGTTGCCAAGGTGGACAGTGGCCTGCCGGTCGTTCTTGATGAGGAGATCAGCCTGACAGACGGCATAGTTCGTAGGGGAAAGCTCCTGTCCGTGGACGGTGACGAATTTCTCGACCCGCATCTTTTCTTCCGGTGTGTCGGCGCGCTCCAGAAGATGCTCCTTCGCCACGGACAACATCCCGCCTGTACCGCTGGCGGGATCGTAAATTGAGAGATGCCGGTCGGGGAGGGGTATTTTCAGCAACTCGACCATGAGCCTGATTACCTCGCGAGGCGTGAAGTGCTCTCCGGCTTCTTCGCCACTTTGTTCCGAGAAACGTCGGAGCAGCTCCTCGTAGATGTAGCCCATCTCCAGCCCCGAAAGCTGGTCGGGGCCGAGCGCGAGTTCTTTATATTGGCTCAGGATTGGGGTCAGCCGGTTGTTCTTCACCATCAGGCCGATGGTGGCGCGGTAGTTGAAGTTCTCGATTATTTCGTCAACATTCTCGGAGAAGCCGTTGATGTAGGCGCGAAAGTTCTCCTCCAAGAGCGCGTGGTCTTCCTCATAGACCTTGCGCAGTGTCCAGCCGGTTTTGTTGGAAAATGGACACTGCTTGGGATTCAGTTCCAATTCCTTGACCAGCTTGGCGAGTTCCTTCTCGGTAAGGTTTGGCCGGTTCTTGAGGACCTCGGCAGCCTTTTTCTCCCGCCAATCGATTAACACGCATTCCAGGCGGCGGATGACGATGATCGGCAGGATGACGCTCTGGTATTCGTAAGCCTTGAACTTGCCACGCAGTCGTTCGGCTGATTTCCAGATATCGCCGGCGAGATTGTCGAGTTTTGGCTTGTTAAGTATTATCGACTTCGTCGGAGGAACCTCGGGCAAATGCCCCGCGGGCTCATCTTTGATTATGTGGAGTGGTATCGTCATTCTGTCTGTCTTTCCCCTATTACGCCTACTCGAAAAACTCTTCATCGACTTTCTTGATGTGCAGCGTTTCTTCGATCCGGCACCCAACATTGTGGCGGATCATAAGACGAGCAAGTTGTACTCCATCAACGAGGACAATCCGCTTGCTCAGATGCTCCGCCGTTTCCTTTGCGGAAGTTGAAAAGTTTGAGGTCGTGACGAAGAGCCCCTTGGTCGCTTTGTGCCGATCCAAACTCCCAAAGAAATCGCGGATGGCCCCCGGTCCAATATTATTTCCCTTCCCATAACGCTTTGCCTGGATGTAAACGCGGTCAAGACCAAGCGAATCTTGATCAATAACACCATCGACGCCATCATCACCCGAGCGTCCGGCCCGCGTTCTCGGCCGATCCGCCGTAGCCCATGCTAAGGAGCAGTGTCACCATCAAGCGTTCGAAGAAACTTGGCGGCGCTTCTTGGATGCGCTCCAGCAAGTCATGCACAAGCGCCGTTTCGATCTGATGGTGTGCTAGTCGCATCGTCTCGTCTGGTGTTTGCTTTTGATCCTCTAGTGCCGGGGCAGCGGTCGCTCCGTTCAACTCCGGCGTTTCGGTGGAGCGCTCCCGAAACTGGCGAAATTCCTCAAACTGCATGAGGGTTTTATTGTCAATTCTTTTTGGAGAAGTCTGAAGAACGGTTTCTCCTCGGGGAGTAATTCGGAAATATCCTCGACGAGTAATCTCGACGAACTGCGCCTTCGATAGATAGGATTTTGCCCAGTGGACTCGGTTACTGAAGACAGTCTGCTGTCCAGAAGGAAGGAATTCGCTTCGCTCCTCCTGAGTTAGCCCGAGTTGATTGGCAAGTTCGTCAACGACTGCCCCAATCCGCACCTTCCCCTTGGACGAGGCCACAAGCACTGGCAGCATCAACGATTGATAGTCGGGAATGGACATCTCGCCCCCAAGGTCGAACAAAAATTGATCAAGTTTCCCGGTCTTCATGGGCACGCTTACCGTCTGCGAGCCCGGTCGGAAGAATAGAACTTCTCTTTGTGCCTCACAACCTGCGTGAGCGCCGACACATTTCAATTGACCTCGTGCGCGGTTCGCCCCGCTCGTTGTGCCTGCTCTGGGCCGCAGCCGGTGCAGGTTTCAATGTGTTGCCGTGACAGACCATGTTAAATCCTGTGCCTTGCATTCCGCCTGATTTCAGCCCCCAAATGCCCCTTTCCGGTGGTACCCGGCGCGCAAAATAGCCCCTCAAATTATCTCTTAGCGTCGAATTCGCGAATTCCTCCGGGCCGGGCGTGACCCACCCTGCCCCGCGCAGCCTCTTTCCTGCTGCCCCGTGAAATGGCGGGGTGACGGCACCTTGGCCGGCGCCGCTCGCTGTCAATGACGCTTCTTGGCTCCCCCATGCCCTGCGGTCACTGTTCCCCCAATAAGCTATGACAGCCGCGCTCGTTTGTCCCGGCAGACATGCCTCTTCCACCCCGCCATCGGGGGCAATTCACACGGAAAGAGGCAGAACATGACGACATATCAGCAACAACAGTCAGGAACACGCGGCGCCCAGGCGACGCCTAGGCCCGCGATCCGATTCGGGAATTCGCGAACCGCATCATTACGGAACTCGAGAACGGCGTGAAGCCGTGGGTCCGGCCGTGGGAACGGAAAAAGACCGACGGGCAGCACGCGCCATTCAACCCAGTGACCGGCAAGCGCTATCACGGCATTAGTGTGCGGATTCTCGGTATGGACAACCGCAACTCCCTTCACCCATCTGATTCCCTTCATCCATCTGGAGTTCTTCTTATGCAAACACCAACGCTTTCATTGGCCGTGTGGTCCCCCGGCCTCGAAGACCTGATCGAGAAGACCCGATCCTACATCCACGCCGCCAAAGCCCCCGCCACCTTGCGCGCCTACCGGACCGACTTCGAGGACTTCACCCGGTTCTGCCAGGAGCACAGCCTGGCCCACCTGCCGGCAACTCCAACAACCGTCGCCCTCTACATCGCCGACCGTGCTGGATCCCTTCGCTCGGCCACCATCACCCGCCGGCTGACCTCGATCACCAAGGCCCACCAGTCGGCAGGATTTGAAGCCTCGCCCTCATCGAGCCATCACTTTGTTGTGAGCGAGACCATCAAGGGCATCCGCCGCTCAATCGGCACCGCCCAGCAAGGTAAGGCTCCGCTTCTGACCAGCGACATTCGGCGGATCGTTGCCTCTTGCCCGGAGTCGCTTCTGGGCCTCCGCGACCGGGCGCTCATTCTCGTCGGCTTCGCCGGAGCCTTCCGCCGCTCGGAGCTTGCCGCGATCGACTACGCCAACCTCACTTTCACCCAAGACGGCCTCGTCATCGACCTGCGCCGCTCGAAGACCGACCAAGAGGCCGCCGGCCGCAAGGTCGGCATTCCCTTCGGGAAGGAGGCGGCCACCTGCCCGGTCCGCGCCCTGCGCCGCTGGTTGGCCGCGTCGGGCATCTCCTCCGGTGCTGTCTTTCGCGGGGTCAACCGCCATGGCAGGCTCTCCCGCAGCGGGCTCCACAAGGACTGTGTCGGCTGGATCTTGAAGCGGGCCGCCGGCCGCGCCGGTCTGAAGCCGGGACCTTTGGGCGGCCATAGCTTGCGCGCCGGATGCGTCACCCAGGCCGCCATGAACGGAGTCAGCGAGCGCGACATCATGCGCCAGACCGGCCACAAGTCGGCCGAGATGCTCGCCCGCTACATCCGCATCGGCGAGATCTTCACTCGCAACGCCGCCGCCGGGCTAGGCATCTGACCCCTGAGAAAAAGGGCTTCTCAGAGGTCTCCAGCTGTTGCCGCAAGTGATCCCTGCTCCTGCCTATCCCTATCGCACCATTGCACCTAAGCCAATCAGGAGAACGTCATGAGACTCCGCCGGAATCGACTGTGCCCACTTCACCGTTCTCTCTCCTGCTGCGGCAGAGAGACAATCCCAAAAGAAAAACGCCAGCGCCAGATCGGAATTCGGCGCATTGAATATCCGCATCATCCCCGGGGATACCGGGAACTCCGATCCAACGGCGAAATGCGGAAGCTCCTCGACCGGAAGATCGCCGAGCAGAATGGACTCTGCGCTCTCTGCAAGGAGAGGTTCACCGAGTACGGCGACGTGGTGCCCGACCACATTTATCCCCGTGGTATGGGAGGAGCGTGGAGGGACGATCATCCCGAAAACATTCAAGCTGTCCATTGGTGGTGTAACGGGGAAAAGGGATCGAGCAGAGGTTGATCTCTGGCCAGTGCGCTATATTTCTCTCGCTCCATGACCGGATAGATCCTGAACACCGCAAACGTGATCCACATCAAGCTGGGATAATGAAGTTGCCTTCGGCGTTTATCGTTCCCGATCCTCTATTTGACATGTAAATCACGCTGGATGAGCGCGTTGGCCTGAAGGCAACAGTGGGTTGGAGCTCCGTGAGGATCGTGAACTGTGCTGACTTATAATTACCTCGAGACCCAACAGAACGGTCAATGAACTAGAACCATGCAGTATAACTCAGTAGCGTTCCCAAATAACCGACCAATGCTGATCGGCTTGGGTCGGACGGATAACCATGTGGCGACTGTCCGGAAAATCGTAGTGTAGCGTCTCGCTTGTACCGACCAGTTTCTCCCGAGTCGCCGATCCCTCAACGTGATAGACCAATTGATGCTTCCCCTCGTCGAGATTATAGGTGCCGAATGTCGCTTCGTAGCCGTCGTGCACGAACTCGTTCGATAAAGACGTCTGCGGATACATGAGCTGTACGGCAGCGTGACGATCCTTCGTGTAGATCAGCATTCCTGTGGGCTGCGGCGCTTCAGAAGGCTTGCCGTCCGGCCCTATGGAATCGATATGCACGAGGTGCCAAGTGCCAACGACGGTGCGCTGCACAGGCTGTTGGCCGTACGACAGCGTGGTCAGATTGCACACAAGAAGCAAGGTAGTTGCTTTCAATGCAAGGTTCTTCATCTGCGCATCTCCAAAACTGAGCTCAAACGGCCAACCAGCTTCTGATGAAATTCTGAATAACGTGCACCCTCGATCTTCACATTTGATGATGCCGCTTCGAGTACCGCGACCTTCGGCTTCCTTGCGAACAAAAGCTGCTTGTTCAGCGCACTACTGCACGACAACGAACCAGACTGAGATGTTTGTTTCGAGCTTACACTACGCCTTGTCCGCAAGTTCCTCAAAATAGGCACGCAGAGTCCGTGGCTCACGCCCAAGGATGGCTCGCAGTGTCAATGCGTTCCCGCGTAACCCATAACGATCGTAATGCTCAAACATCGGCCGCAATAGATCAGGAAATTTACTCATCATCTCCTCGCCGGCTCTTCGCGCCTCGATCTCGCGGCCAGTAACTTCGCTAATCAACGTAGCAATGTCGTTCCGGTTGAGTGTTCCCTCCGCGCAGAGTTCGAAGGTTCCGTTCGTGAGCCGATCTTCGGTAAGCGCAATTGCCGCGACCTCGGCCACGTCACGATAGTCCACACGGCTATGGCTGGTTTCATTGGACCAAGGCTCAACCACAACGCCGTTGTCCACGATGCTGCGCCAGCTGCTTGCATAGTTTTGAAACAGAATAGCTGGATGCAGAAAAGTGAATTCCAGGTTGCTATCAAGCACAGCTTCCTCCACCGGCGCTTTGGATGCATGGTTTGGCAGGCTACTCAGAACAGGATGGATCAATGAGGAGAATACGAAGCGCTTGACCCCGGCATCAACCGCCTGGGCAACAACCCGCTTTCCGATCTCCGCTTGATCGGAAAGGAAAACGGGAGCCACATAAAAAACACTGGTAACCCCAGCGAGAGCCCTACGGATGCTCTCTGCATCAGCGAGATCGCCGAGTGCGACCTCTGACGCTCCGTTTCGGCGAACAATAGGAACATCCCCATCTTTCCTTACAAAGGCTCTGACCTCGGCATTGCGTCGCACTAACGCGGGCAAGACAAGGCCAGCGAAGGGACCTGCGGCGCCAAAAGCAAGGATTTTACTCATACCATACCGCCTTCCGAGAGGTTGAACATAAACTGTTGATGAACCCTGCGCCTATTGGACTGAGGCTGAATATGTCCTTTTGGAATGACCGGAGTTGCGATGCATCTTCATTTCGAATTCCGTCCTCTTTTTCGCTTATCTTGGAGTAATCGCCACTTTTTTCGGTTGCACACAAGAAGCAATGTAATTGTTTTCAATGCAGGGTTTTTCATCCGCGCATCTCCAAAACTGAGGTCTAACGGCCAACCAGCTTCTGATGAAACTCTGAATAACGCGCACCCTCGATCTTCACCCTTGATGATGCCTCTTCGAGTACCGCTACCTCCGGTCCGCTGAGCTGAACGTCAGCAGCACCGAGATTCTCTTCCAGGCGGTCCAATTTTGTTGTTCCGGGAATCGGCACAATCCACAGCTTCTTCGCGAGCAACCACGCGAGAGCGATCTGCGCCGGTGTTGCCTTCTTCTCTTTCGCGAAAGCCGAGATCACATCGACCAAAGCCTGGTTTTTCTTGCGGTTCTCCTCACTGAACTTTGGAACTGTGCTCCTGAAATCAGAACTGTCGAACTTCGTGTCAGCATCGATCTTTCCCGTTAGGAAGCCCTTCCCCAGCGGGCTGAATGGAACAAAGCCTATGCCGAGCTCTTCAAGAGTGGGGATGACAATCTCTTCCGGTTCGCGAAAGAAGAGTGAATACTCGCTCTGCAGGGCAGTAACAGGTTGCACCGCATGCGCTTTCCGGATTGTAGTTGCGCTAGCTTCGGAGAGCCCGAAGTGCTTGACCTTGCCCTCCTGGATCAGATCCTTGACTGCGCCGGCTACGTCTTCGATCGGCACTTCCAAGTCGACGCGATGCTGATAGAAGAGGTCGATCGCATCGACGCGAAGGCGCTTCAGCGACGCTTCCGCGACCTGCTTGATATGTTCCGGACGGCTGTTCAGCGCGCTCCACCGATCACTGTCCCCGGGATTGGGCTGCCAACCAAACTTCGTCGCGATGACCACCGATCCGCGGAATGCCTCCAGGGCTTCGCCAATTAACTCCTCGTTGACGAGAGGCCCATACACCTCAGCCGTATCGAAGAACGTGACTCCACGATCCACGGCCGCGTGGATCAGGTTGATCATCTCCTGCTTGTCTTTCGGTGGGCCATACGACCAGCTCATGCCCATGCAGCCTAAGCCGAGCGCAGACACTTCCAAACTGCCGTTTCCAAGCTTTCTTGTTTTCACAGCTTCCTCCAGTGCTGTAAGTTGAGCGCCGAGCTACTTGGCGCGTCCCGCGAAGACCTCTTTGAAGACCGGCAGCGCCGAGAACACGGTTGGCCAGCCGGAGTAGAAGGCCATGTGAGTTAAAACTTCCGATGCTTCTTCGCGCGTGAGGCCGTTATCCAACGCTCGATTCAGGTGGTAGGGGATCTGTGCAATCTGACCTGATGCTACCAACGCAGCCACGGTAACCAGGCTGCGATCGCGCGGCGCAAGCGCCGGCCGCAGCCACAGATCGAGAAACAAGAAGTTCGTGGTGTTATCGACGACGCCTTGCGAAGTTTCCCCGAAGTTCGCCTGCACCTGCGTGGCTCGCTTTGCTTCAGCCTCCACGTTCAGCGGCAGCGGCGCCGGCGAGACCTCCGGAAGCTTATCTTCACCGATACCACGTTCCGCGAAGATGCTCTGCAGCACTTCTACCGCCTGGAAGGCGTTTGACCAGCCAGAGTAGAAGGCAAGGTGGGTAACAATCTCGGAAAGCTCTGCCGCTGTTACTCCACTGTCAAGAGCTTTCGTAAAGTAGTGCTGCATCCCTATCGTCTGGATGCGTGCAATCAGTGTCGCCACTGTGATGATGCTGCGGTCGCGCGCCGACAGTTCCTTACGGTTCCAAATGCCATCCTCGACGGCGGTCTTGGTATAGTTGGCGAGGGCGGGCGAGACTGCCTGTACGTCAAGAGGCGTAATCGAAGAGCGAAATGCGTTGTTAGCTGCCATTTGATTTCTCCTTAGGTCCGCGCTTCTCAGCGCGGTTCAATCCTTACCGTTGCCGCGCGGGCACGGTCCCCGATCATCGGAGCAAGGTACGGACTCTTCGCGTACTTCGCGCGATAGCCCGCGTCGATGCGCTCGTTCACGTCGCCTTCGACTGGTTCGAAGCCGACCTCCTTCTCCATGCCGGCGACACGAATTCGGCCACCCTTCTGGGTCATTGCCGCCTGGTACCAACGAGAGTTCTGTCCGTTGTATGCCCGGACATAGAGGGCGCCGCTCACGACGACGGACCAAATCCAGGTTGGCGTACCATAGGTCACGCCATCCTCGCGGAAGGGTGAAATGTGAAGATCGTCCACTGCTGCGATCTTTGTCAGTTCGGTTTCTGTCCAGTTGCTCATCTTTCAAGCTCCTGCTTTGCGTTCGGCGCATTGGAGATTGGGTCAAGAAGATCCGTGCCAAGATATGCATATTCCATGCTTCTCCCTCCAGCGTGTCCGACTGGATCTGCTGATTCCTCAGCACACAACAATGATATGGGCATATTTGCCTTAAGTTTCGGCTTGTGCCCGCAAGCCGAGATGAATACCATTCATGAATGCAACGGAATGATTTGGCGGAGCTAGCGGCGTTTGCAACCGTAGCAGAAGAGCGGAGTTTCACGCGAGCGGCGGTTCGACTGGGGGTCTCGCAGTCTGCGCTCAGCCACTCCATGAGAAGTCTGGAAAAGCGTCTGGGCGTACAGTTGATCGCGCGAACGACACGCAGTGTCTCCGCAACCGCCGCAGGCACGGCTCTCTTACAGGAACTCGCACCAGCTCTCGAGAGGATCGGGCGCGCTGTCGGGGAGACAATGCAACTGCGAGAGCGGCCCGCGGGCCGCATCCGGCTCATCATCCCTCGATCAGCCGCAGAGATGGTGCTCATGCCGAAGCTCGCCGATTTTGCTCGAACCTACCCAGAGATCATCCTGGAAGTCACCTCTTCCAATGACCCGGTTGACCTTGTTGCTGGCGAGTACGACGCTGGAGTCCAGTTGGGCGAATACATCCAGCGCGACATGATTGCCGTTCGCGTCACGCGGGAGATGCGCCTGGCAGTCGTGGGTTCACCAGCTTATTTCGAGTCGCATCCCATTCCCAAGCACCCCCAGGACCTGAAGGACCACTCCTGCATCGGCTTCCGCTTCTCGAACGCCATGTATCGATGGGAGTTCGAGAAGGGTCGCAAGGCACTCACCGTAAATCCCCAAGGACCGGTTTCCTTCGATGATCCTGATCTCGTCATCCAAGCCGTCTTGGACGGAGTCGGCATCGGCACAGCCATGGAGGGCAACCTCGCGGTCCTGCTGAATCGAGGGCGCCTGATACGGGTGTTAGAGGACTGGTGTCCCTCATTTCCAGGTTACTTCCTCTACTACCCTAGCCGAAGAAACCAATCGGCCGCCTTGGCTGCATTTATAGCGACTCTGCGCGTTTCAGAGAAGCCTGGTCCGTAATCCACTTGAGTGAATCGTCGGCTTAGCGGAAAAGTGAACCGCGGCATCGGCGCCCTCACTGAGATCACATCTCGAATAAGTCCCGATATGTCGCCATTGCGACTGGAATCTCAAGGCTTGCCCGCCGGTGAATGTCGCCAAACGGATACCTTTTTCATGGCGCGTATTCCAGCTTGCGCTTATCGCAGCGAACCGTCAGTAGCTGAGTGCCTATGGTGTGCTTAGCTACGACAGCGATTCGCTACGTTCACTCAACGACTCCAGTCTTCGAGTGGCTCATGCCAGACCGTTTGGAACATAGC